>JACCDT010546855.1_pt1 | contig 14838 bp, 7 predicted proteins | sample 7446291 | NCBI WGS metagenome assembly JACCDT01 (sample SAMN15323446, study PRJNA562643) | freshwater metagenome | isolation source: river surface water | place: USA:Blue River Watershed | collected 2017-08-17
CTACCTTTTCTGGTTATCCTTGCGGATAAAAACTCTGAATTACTATTATCTAAAAAGCTCATATTATCTTTTTAATTATATCAAAATATTATTGTATGTTCTCATTGCCACCGCACGTATATGTACCTGGTCCTCCAACTATTTCTCCTGATCCATTTACACTAACCCATTTAAATAAACCAGCATTTGTATTAACACCCGAATCATTTGAAATTGCGATTCTATAATCAGTTCCATTACCTACTAGTGGTTGACTTAATTGAGGATCTGTATAAATAAAATCACCCATCGCTAAACTAGAGAATGATACTGAACTATAAACTGGACCTGTCATGGTATAACCTACTAAAGAACAATATGTGGTACCATATGAACTAAGTAATACTTCATTTGCTTGATAGAAATTATACACTGTTACTGTTGATGTTGGTGTTGGTGTTATTTCACCTAATGTTAAGTATGGTCCTGGTGGCTCTGATAAACATGGTTGAATATTTGTTGCAACTGCAGGATCGGTTGCCCCTGTTGTATATACTATATTAACATTATTACCTGAAGTTAAATTATCTGATTTTGTTAATGTATATTGATATGTTCCAGGTGTTAACACAATATAAGTAAGGTTATTACTTCCACCGGAATTAGTGTATCCAACTTGTCCTGATGATGTTATTGTGAAACTGCCCGTTGCTGTTACACCACCAATGGTTAAACCAAATGATGCGGTACCTGATGATGTTCCCGCAGAATTGTATTTAGCCCAAACATTTATTGTACCTGTGGTTACTTTTATTAAACCGCTGGTACTTGACACTCCGCCTGAAAGTGGTATACCCATACCTGTTTGTGTGAAATAACAAATCGGCCCATCTGACTGAGTAGCTGTTGGGGTTGCTGTTATTGTCGAAGTTGGTGTTATTGTTGGTGTTGCTGTACTTGTTGGTGTACCAGTTGAGGTTGGTGTTGATGTTACCCCTGCGGTGCTAGTTGGTGTGTTAGTTGGTGTTGGTGTTGCACTCGGTATTCCCGCTATTGTTATACATTGGTTAGTACCAACACAATCACCACCATCAACTTTAACAAATAAACTAAGAGTTCCATCTGGAATTCCTGTTAATGTTTTTGGAAAACTAGATACCGCTTGTGATGTTGCTAAACTTGAACAACCACTTGCACAAGAAGGTCCTGTACATCCGGATATTGAAACCGTTTGTCCTGTTATTCCTTTTCCTACTGTTCCTAAATCTACTGAAGCGTTAAATGCCATATGTTATAAATACTTATTTTATTCTTTTTAATTAATTTGGTACCTCAAATTCTGTACACACAATTTGGTTACCCGTACATGGTCCCACTTGTGCAGTACAAGGCGCTAATTCGTTTTCTTTACAATAATAAGTTGTTTGTTGACAATTTGCTTGACAATCCTCTAATGTGGTATATAAACCACTTCCATCCATTACTATCTCACAAACCCCATTATTACAAGTGTATGTTGTTGCACTTGTTGTTGTTGGTGTAGCTGTTATTGTTGGTGTTGGTGTTGGTGCATCACATATTACATAACCTGATGGTGTAACACTTAACACCCCATTAATTGTTGTTGAAACTGGATTACATTGTTGATCATATGGACAAGGGTCATATGTAGATTGAGTATACGTCACTTGACCAAAACTATTATTTGCAAGAATTTGTAAATACACATTTTGAGATGTGTTACCTAAACAATCACTATATGTTGCATCAAACGTAATATCAATATTTTGTTGTGCATTAACTGGTATTCCACCATTGTAATTATATAATGTTGCTCGAATTGTTACATCAGTTCTTTGGAATCCTCCACAACCATCCGATAGCCCAGCATTTGTATTATAGAAATAATCAATACCTATACATTGATTACCGATTGTTATTGTTGTGGTTGGGGTTATTGTTGATGTTTCAGTACCTGTTGGTGTAACAGTGGTAGTTGGGGTTGATGTTGATGTTGGTGTGCCAGTTGATGTTGGTGTACCAGTTGGTGTTTCCGTTACCCCAGCTGTGCTGGTTGGCGTTGCTGTACTTGTTGGGGTAGGTGTTACCCCCGCTGTGCTGGTTGGCGTTGCTGTACTTGTTGGGGTCGGTGTTGAAACTTGATCACTAATAGCAGAACCGCCACCGAAACCGCAATCAATATAGTTAGAGGTTCCTCCAGTAAATAAACAGCAGTATATACAATCATCATAAATTTCTTGATGATTTGTGAAGATATTTTCAATCACATAACCACCCGTAACTGTATCTAAAAATTTGAACCAATATTGTGTACTATATTGTGCGTTATTAAAAACAATTGGTGTTGTATTATAGTACGATCCATCAGAACTTGCTTGATATGTTCCGTTTGGTAATGTTGACCCAACAGAATATTGTGTATATCCCGTTGTAACAACCGATTCGTTACCAGCTGTTGCCCCAGTTTTAAAAAATAACTTAAATGGGTTCGGCGAAACAATACCCTTTAATTTTAGATTTAATCCCATACTACATAAATAGTATATCCTTTTTTTTATTAAAAATAAACTATAAAAAAACCCCTTAAAATAAAGGGGTTTAAATTTTTAAATTTTAATTTATTTTTATACTTGTGCACCTCCACCAGCACAATCTGCAATATATTGTACATCTGTTACCAATCCAAAATTATCAACTTGGATAACATAATATGGTTGGTCGTTAGTGTTAAATGTATTATCTGAAGAAACCGCATAATAGAAATCACCACCTACCCAAGGATCTTGAGCATTATCATACACTGTTGTACCTAACATATTACTAATTGTAGTTGAAGAACTATAGAATAATGCACTTGTTATTTGGTTTTGGTCACAGTGTCCTAAAGGTGATACCGCTGGATTACTATGGAAGAAACCATATAATGGTGGGGTTGTTGTACTAGAAGTAGATGTTGGGGTTGGCGTTGCAGATGGGTATGCTTGCCATTCTTGTGTTGTTGTACACACACCTGTACTAGCAATCGTACCTCCTGTTGTTAAATCACTAACACCACTTATTGTGTGTCCAGTTAATAATTGAGCCTTTGTTATGCCCGTTGCTAATTCTGTTGTAACATTACCACTAGTGGTACCTGAAATATTAAAAGGCCCCGCAACATATGTTGCACCAGAATATTGATTTTGTAATGTGAAAGTAACTACCATTGTTTTTTCTTTTAATATAAATATTTGTTTATTTGCTTTTATTTTAATTATTAAACTTGAGCTCCTGGGCCTCCACCAGTACAACTAGAACAACTTGTCCAAACAGCTGAATTGGTTCCATCCGCTAAATGTAAGCTCTCAATTGTACAAACAGTTTCTAAGAAGTAGTCAATTTGATAACAAACGTTATTAATTTTAACAGCCGCAGTACCTGTCAAGAATGGTGATGCTAATGCGTCTGGTGATGTTATATTGAAATATGCACCATCACTACATCTAATAGCTTGATATTTGTAATAGCTCGCGCCATCAACTAATACCGTTATACCACTATTTGTAACACATCCGTTTGCATCCGTAACTTCTAAACAGTATCCACCTGATGTTAAACTAGACACACTCTTCGTTGCTGCATCTGATGTTACACCAGTAAATGTCGCTCTTAATGTTCCACCACAACTTGTATAAGGTGCAGACTCATCTTCATATAATCTATATGTTTTTGGCCAAACACCACCACTAGATACTAAATCAAGACTACCACCTGTTGGGTTTCCACATGGTGGATTTGTCTCATTGGTTAATGTTACAATTTGTGCAGTTGGTTCTGTTATTGAAGCCGCATAAGATTGAATACAACCTGCACTATCTTTAACATAAACAGTATATGATCCCGCAGTTAAACTACTAAATGTTTTAGGGAACGCATAGTATGTACTGTTATCAATTGAAACTGTATATACACCACTATTTCCACCCGTTGGAGAAGACGCTGTGATTGAACCATTAGAACCACCATTACATGAAACATTTGAAACTGTTCTCGTACAATTTGGCGCTGTCTTAGTCATGTCAACAGTTATTACACCCGATTCACAACCCGCAGTATCTCTTGATTGGAATGTATACGATGTTGCACCTAGACTACTAAATGTTGCACTATTAACCCATGTTCCAGAATTTATTCTATATTGATATGAACCGTTACCACCAGTTGCGGTTAATGTTACTGAACCATCACTTCCATTATAACATGTTGTATAAGTTATAGATGAAGTACCTACCGTTACTACGGCTGGTTGAGTAATTGTCACTGAATATGTATTTTCACAACCAGAACTATCTTTCAAGTAAATTGTATTTGTACCTGCAGATAATGAAGAATATGTTCTTGATGTTGTAATAACTTGATATGTTCCTCCAGCATTTAATTTAGTTGAGTATGGACCACCTTGTCCGCCAGTTACACTAGATATAACAATTGATCCATCGCCACCACCATTACATGTAACATTTGTTTGTGTAATGGTTGCACTAACAACCGCTGGCTGAGTTACAGAAACTGATGTACTACCAACCTCACCATATGAATCTTTAGCATAGATTGTATAAGTTCCTGCAGTTAAGCTACTAAACACATTGCTTGATTGATAGTTTGTACCATCTTTTGAGTATGTGTAATTAGCTGTACCACCGTTAGCCCCCGATACTGTAATTTCACCATTTGATCCACCATTACATGTTACGTTTGTTGTTGCTGACGCTGTAACAGAAATCGTAACGTTTGTGATTGTTATAGTTAATGTTTTATCATAAGTCAATCCGCCAGCATCTGTTGTTCTTACTCTAATTGAGTATGAAGATTTAGCTTCAAAATTAAACACCGCCGCCGATCTTAAACTCGTTCCAGAGATTGTAAAGCTAGCATTATCTGGGTATGATCCACCATCAACTAAAGCATATGTAAATGTGTCACCACTATCTGGATCAGTACTAGATAATGTACCAATTGTTGTACCTGTCGGAACGTTTTCAGATATTGATGAAGAACTTAATGCTAAATTTGTTGGTGTTTCATTAACATTAGTGATCGGTACTGTTAAAACACCATCATATGTTAATCCGCCAGCATCTGTTGTTCTTACTTTTATTGAATATGATGATTTTGATTCATAATTAAATACCGCAGCAGATTTTAGTATACCACCATTTGTTATTGTGAAACTACTATTATCCGGATAGTTTGCTGTATCAACTAATGCATATGTAAATGTATCTCCAGAATCAACATCTAATGATGTCACTGTACCAACAGTTGTATCAGTTGCTGAATTTTCTGGTATTGAACCACTAAAGTTTAATCCATAAGGTGATTCATTAACATTATTAACATTTATTGTAAATGTTTTATCAAAATACAATCCAGTGTTATCTGTTGATCTAATTGTTACAGTATATGATGTTGCTGACTCATAGTTAAACGACTGTGAAGTTCTTAAGCTAGTACCAGAAATATTAAATAAGTCACCATTGCCACCAGCTTGAATTGTATACGTATGTGTATTGCCAGCATTCGCATCAACACTACTTAATGTACCTACAATTGTATTAACCGAACTATTTTCATTTACACTATTGTTACTCAACACAATATCAGTTGGTGCTGAGTTTGTTACTGTAGGTGTTACTGTTGGTGTAATAGTAGGTGTTGCTGTACTTGTTGGTGTGTTAGTAGTAGTTGGTGTAATTGTAGGTGTTGCTGTACTTGTCGGTGTTGAAGTCGGTGTAGGTGTTGTAATAACAGCTACGGTATCAATCACAAACTCACAATTTGGTGTGTACGTACTTGTTGGCGTGCTAGTACTTGTTGGTGTACCAGTTGGTGTTGGTGTTTCTGTACTAGTTGGTGTTGCTGTACTTGTTGGTGTACCAGTTGAAGTTGGCGTCTCAGTACTTGTTGGTGTATTTGTTGTAGTTGAGGTCGGTGTATTAGTGGTAGTTGATGTTGGTGTCGGTGTTGTTATAACGGCAACAGTATCAATCACAAACTCACAATTTGGTGTGTAAGTTGAGGTTGGGGTTTCTGTACTAGTTGGTGTACCAGTTGATGTTGATGTTGGTGTGCTTGTTATTGTACTTGTAGGTGTTGGTGTTGCAATAACAGCCACGGTATCGATAACGAATTCACAATTTGGTGTATAGGTAGAAGTTGGTGTCTCAGTACTTGTTGGTGTACTAGTACTAGTAGATGTTGGGGTTGATGTAATTGTTGATGTAGGTGTTGGCGTGTTAATTACCGCAACAGTATCAATTACAAAATCACAATTTATTGTTTCAGTTGAAGTTGGTGTTGTTGTGATAGTTGATGTCGGCGTTGGCGTTGCAATAACTGCCACAGTGTCAATCACAAATTCACAATTTGGTGTATTAGTTGAGGTTGGTGTTGTTGTTATACTAGGTGTAGGTGTAGCAATTACAGCAACAGTATCAATTACAAAATCACAGTTTGCTGTGCTTGTAGATGTTGGGGTTGTTGTAGTTGTTGGTGTCGGTGTTGTTATAACGGCAACAGTATCAATTACAAACTCACAACTAGTTGTTGGTGTTGTTGTACTAGTTGATGTTGGTGTTGCAGTCAAATCTGGTGTAATAGTAGGTGTCGCGGTACTAGTTGGTGTTGAAGTTGGTGTACTAGTACTAGTTGGAGTGCCGGTACTAGTTGATGTTGGTGTACTAGTAGTTGTTGGTGTGCTAGTACTAGTTGGTGTAGTTGTAGGTGTACCAGTTGGTGTCGGTGTTACTACTGGGTATGCACTTCCACATGGAACTGCTGGTGTAATAGATCCACACGCTGTTGTATAATTTCTTACTGGATCTTCTATTGCAGTTGTACAACATTGAGTATCAATATAATATTGACTTAGATTAGCATTTAATCTATTGAATTTAGTATAAGCATGTTGTATTAATACTTGAACATTATCATTACCGTTAAATAATATTAAATTTTCTGGTTGTAATCCACTAATATTAATATTATAATAAAGATTATTTTCACAGTAATTTAAATTAACTGCAACAATTTCAAGTAACTCTCCTTTATCTGTAATTAAAAAATCACCAGTATCATAATAATCTGATGGATAATAACAACATGGTTCTTCTGGTGTTTCTGGTTTTAATTGTAAAAATTCTGGAGATCTAGAATCAAAGAAATAACCATCTCTCTTTGTTACTCTGTAAGTAGCTTCATCAACTTCTTTATTTGTATAAACTCTTAATTTTGTTGTTGGTAAAACTTCAATAACAACTTGTTCTCCATTTACTGTAACACCAGTTATCTCACTTTTTTTAATTGAGCTTAAACAATCAATATCAGTAATAGTATATGTTGAATAATCATATGAGAATGAATAGTCATCATTATCTGCAGCATATTCAAAAATACTAGATGGGAATGTTGAACATGATAAATAAGAACCTCCCATTATCACATCACCACTTGTTAAATCTTTTACATATTTTTTTACAAGAGTACCTGCAGCTAAATAACTAGCAATATTTGCAGATGTTGTTGATGAATTTATTGTTGCACCACTAACAACTATAACTTTTGTGTTATGTTTTAAACCATAGTTATATGAATTTCTATATTGTACTTTAGGTACTAATGTATAACCGGTATTAACACTTAATGGTAAATCAGGTGCTTCTGTTGGATATTCAACATATCTAAAGGAAAGACCTTCTATTTTTACCTTTTTGTCACAGTTAGCTGCATCCGTGAAAATCAAATCAATAACTTCGTCCTCTCTAACGTTTGTTAATTTAAATTTACAATTCTCACCTACTATTTGTAAAAAAGATGTGTCAGTATATGTTGAATTATAACCTGTTGCAATATTATTTCCAGGAGTGCAATTTCTTTGAACATAAATACCCCAACCAGAATCGTTTCCAGATTGAACTGTTGCGCCTGTTAAACTTACAATAATATCGGTCGCTACTTTACATGTTGGAAAACCCGAATAAACATCACAAACCGAATCAAAAGATAAATCTAAGTGACATTTCGGTTCAGTATATTTGTAATCTACATCAAAATAAAAATCTAAATTATTTTTAACCAAACATTCTCCAGATGAGTTTGTATGTGCAATAAATTTAACTTTTTCAATTCCGTCACTACCAGTATAAAACTCATGTGATATTAATTGAGTGTAACCGCTAGATATTGCTGCTGACGGAACATAGCTTGGTGAATTAAATGCACTATATTGTACCTCTGTTTGATTAATTTGGTTAACCAATGAGGTTATTGCACTCTTCCAAGAATTTTTAATTGTTGTTAAATCTAAATTAATCCAATTCTTGTATTCACATATAAGAGGAATCTTTGTTGATGACGTTGTTAATGTTGTACAACTTTCTGAAGCAGTAAAACCTGTACCAAACAAAGTACTTCCTGTTAAATTAACTTGTGTTGTACCACTATAATCAAACCCATCTATATCAATATGTAATGTGAATGTAACACCACTAAATTCTATTAAACCCCTTAAATTATCGGGGTCACCAATGATGGTTTCTAAATCTTCTTCAATAACCGTTTCAAAATTCGGATATAGATTTTCAACAACTTCTAGTGGCTTACATGGTTTTCTATATGAAAACTTAGGTCTTCCAAAGATGTTATTCTCGATTAAGTTTCCACCCATCCATAAAGTTGTAGATGGAATTATTTGTTCCAATACATTAGACCAATATGGGCTCATCTGATTAACGAAATCAGATGTTGAAATCATATCATACGTTGTATAACCAGAAGCTGTTAATTGATTTAAATAATCTTGATACACATCTTCTAGTGCAATATAATTTTTCTTATACTTTACTAAATTTGAATTAGTGATTTGATTAGAAAAAGTATTTTGTAGATATTCAGAAAATGTGAACCCAGTTTGTGGTTCAAGGCTATTGGTACCAAAGGTAACTTCTAATTCTCTAGATTTTCTCCAAATATCATAGTTAATTGCATTAGCCGCAGAAACAAATACGTTTATGTTTTTTCTATTAAGAGTTAAATTAGATAAATTTTCATCTTCTAATATTTGACCCTGTAGGTTATCTATCTCACTATTAATCGTGAAACCATAATCTAAACCAGGGAGTGTTCTGTATACATCAAAATAATCCTCACCATATGAATATGGTTTTGATTTTGTTAATAATGTTTTTGTTCTACCAGTTACAACCGATGATTCTGTATCTAATATATCAGAAGATCTATGATCTAATGATACATTTGACCAACCAGACCCCATTTGGAAAAATATATTTTCCTGATTAGTTGTTGGAGCTTTTGGTAATAAAGAAATATCGTTTACAGGGTAATCACTTATCTGGGTATTTGTTGTTAAACCAGTTAATGATGATAATGTATATGTATATGTGCTACTATTAAAAGTTACACTATTACTTACTTGAATATTATTTAATGTGTTTGTAATATCATCTAATGTAGATGATGGTAACGCACTATTAACTTTATAAACAAATTCATCGATTTTAACCATTGGTTCTGGTGCACCAATAAACTTTAAGAAAAATTCAATACTACTTCTAGTACCTTTTGACTTATATATAAAAGCTAAATTAACTAAAAGTCTTCTATAGAATTCTAATTCAGCATCAACTAAATTCTTTCCAATAGATTGACCATCATATGTCACAGAAGATGCGTTATAAATTTGTTCTTCTAGTGATTTTTGATCAAATAAATTAATTGTATTTAAACCAAGAGTGTTTGCTAGATTTTTAAGAAATACATCTGGGATGTTATCTATTGAATCATAACTTACATTTCTCATGTAAGCAATATTGTCAATGTATGATTTTACTTTATCAAAGCTTTGACCATATAATTGAAATATTTTATCTATTTTTTGATCCTCAGTATCAAATTCAAATAACTGTGGTGCAACTAAAAATCTTGTTACTAAATTAGATTTATAATTATCAATCTCTGTTGCTAAGTCGTTTAACCTAGTAAGATACTCATCAAACTTTAAACCTGTAATTTGTATATTGTGACCATCAGATGATGTTGGCCAGTTTACTAATACCGAAACTAGTTCTGTTTTTGATTCATCTAAACTTGTTTTTGGTACAGTAAATCCTGCTTGGTATATTGGAAATGTCTCTCTATTTAATAATGTTTGTTCAAGATCATCTAAACCTAAGTAAAACTCTTCAACAACATTATCATTAGGTCTTAAAATAAAACTATCTGAATATGTTGACCCAGTAAATGGTTTTCCGGTAACTGATAGTGTAATTTGATTAAAACTATCTGGTTGCGTATAATTGCTTACTGCATATTTTTTATCATCAACAATTATGATGTATTTCTTATATGAAGAAAATAAATTTCTAAGTTTATTTTCAGCATTTATTGTTTCATTTGCTGTGGGCTGTAGTAAAGCAATATCAAATGGGTTAAAAAATCTACCAGTTTGTACCGTAAATGTTGTTCTATTTGTTGTAGGGTTATATGTGATATTTTCCGCAGTTTTATCAGTAACAACTGAAAGCGCGTCTTTATCAATTAAAATAGCACCTGGGAAGTTTTTAATTATTCGAGCAATAGAAACCCTAATTCTTTCTCTTAATGAACCAAATAAAGATTTTGATGCATCTTTTTTGTTTGTATTAAATCTTACTGGTCTTTTCTTACCATCAGATTGTACAACAGTTGTAGGTACATCCTCTTCTATTTTAAGATTCTCAAGAGTTATATAGTCTGAAAATGGCGCAGTTTGGAATTTTTTAGAGTCTTTTTCTGGTATAATTCTATCTAGCGCAAAGTTCGTATTAGTCAATTGACTAGTACCGTCAGTAATTTGTCTTCCAACAATACTGTCGCTAAACGTTTCAAAACCACTAGCTGCTTGACTCGGAACTTTTCTTTTTGCCATTATTCTGTAATATCGTCAAAGTTTAACGTTTGGTCTATATCAGTTCTTCCTTCACGAATTTCATATAACGTCTCATTAAATTCGTCTTTAACTTCATATAGGTTAAACTGTTTATAAATGTTATTAGCGCCATCATAAATGGTATAGATACCTGAAGATACCGCCTTACTTTGATTACCATAAAGAGCAAGAGCAAGTGTTGAAGCATCATGTTCAACCATTTCAACTTCAATAGTTGTTGGATTAAAATAACTATTAGTTAAAATAATCTTTTGTAAAGGTTGACCAATAAAAGGAACTGTATTGGGTTTATTAGTTGGCGCAGAGGATGGTGTAACAGTTAAGAACATCAAATTCGTAGGTGAATCTGAATATCTATATCTAACAGTTTTTTGTGTGGTGTTTGTTAAATTTGTTGTTATTGGCTCACAATAAAAAGAAGATGTAACTATTTTATAAAAATTAGGTACTTTCTTATTATCGCTAACACTTATATATTCAACTCTATATCCAACTAATCCCTGAGGAATAAATTTTGATCTATCTTCTGTAGTAAGATTACCCAAATCAATAACAATTCCTCTAACAGACGGTAAAGAAGCAAGAACACCACAATCTGTGATTGATGTTCTAATTTGTTTAGGTCTTATGTGTAATGTATATATTCCAATTTCAGAGAAAGCCGAGCTTTCTAGTCTCAAATTGTACATACCGCCCAAAACTTCCACGTTTGGTGCATTTGTATCATCTGTAGTGCTTGAATTATGATACAGGGGTGATAATATAGTAGTCGAATCCAACTTTGATATCGTTGAATCGGTTGTCGCCCCTCTATCAGCAGCATAATGAAGTAGTATTTCTACATCCTCTGGTGACACATCTGCTGGTCTTATTGTTCCGTAACTTCCTACTGCCATAGTATTTTATTAATAAATATAATTTTATTGTTTTTTTACCACGAAAAAACCATTTCCGTAGATATCTAATTCACCAATATTATCAATTTCTCCTAATCTTAAATTAAATTCTGAAACACCCATCTTACCTCTTTCAACAAATATGTCAGAATAAACCTGTGGTTCAGAAACAAAACCTAAAAAATGCTCATTTCTGGTTAACATTTTATTTGTCACATATTCTACCGCAAAGTCAGTACTTGAATTGTATGAAGTAAATCCAGTTGTTCCATTTATGATATGATTTGGTACTTTCCCCGTTATATAAGTAACACCATCAGAACAATCATAGTAATCTAACCCATCAACCGTATATTTTGAACAAGTTAAAGTGGTTCCTGGTAATGATGTGGATGTAACCCCACTATATGTGTTGCTACCATACAATTTTTTTTCTATTATTCTACTTTTACCTGCGGCAACAAACGTGAGAGATGATGGTGTTTTTGTAGATCCTGATAGAGCTACACCATAATCTGTATATGGAAACGTAAACGATAATGTACCTAAGCTGGTTGGGTTGCCAGTTACTAAAGGTAAATTTATTGTTCTGGATAGTGTTTGTACTGTCCACGGACTATTCATTGTAATTGAAATAGTTTTATTTCCAGATGTTGAATATGTTTTTGATACATTACCCAATATTGTGATTGCAGAACTTGTACTATCCCCCCAGTTAATCTGAAAGGTAGCGTCAACAACTCTTTTTAATGTATTTGTATTTGTTGTATTATAAACAGTAACTGTGTTTTCACTAGCTTTATATGTGAAATTACAAAGTTGTTCTACTTGATCTATTTCACCGTCAAAACCAACCATTACACCCAGTTCATCGGCTTTAGCATTTAATGTTATAGGTATTTCATAATCTGGGTATGCTGCAGATTTATTTTTTCCTATGTTTACCCATGAAGTTCCATTCCATCTATAATAATAACCTTTATCTACCCAGGTAACAGCTTCAGGTTGTTCAACCCAAAATGTTGGTTGTGCTGATGGTATTTTATTTAAGTTTGAAGCTACTAATGATTTATAAATTTTTCCGTTATAATAAATGGTGTCCCCCGCGTCATATGTAATATCACTATACCATTTAACATCCATTACCGTAGTTCCACTAGTTGGTGCAGTTGTTGCGGACCAAGGAACTAATTCTAAATTACGATCATACCAATATTGACCGGCATTGTATAAAACAACCGATAATATATTTTTTTGTAATATTTCGTATTTAAATTTTTTCATTTTTATAATTTAGTTGCTGTACCACCTGTGAGATCACAGTCGCTGGTAATTCCTCTGGTTATTTTATAACTATGATCAGTTCTTTTGAATGTAACTTGAAAATAGAAATCATTAACATCATCAACTGTATCACTAAAATTCATTTCATAAAACTTAATTGGATTTGCTTTTGTGCCTACTCTTTCCCCGTTAGCTAAACCAGAATTATCAATTGTTAAATCTTTATTTAAAAATCTTGTTGTAGTTCCATCTTCGGCGTTGAAAAATCTAGCGGTCATAAAAAAAGTTAACCCGCTAAAAACTGTGTCATCCCCAAACCAAAACAAATACATGTTTTCGGTGTTTTTGTAATTATTACCATTAAAAACAGGTATTTTAATTCTATCTTTTAAGTTAACATCAAAAACAGTTTGACCTAATGGAATTGATAAATTCTTGGCAAATACTAATTTTTGTGTTTCTCTTTCTCTAGTTGTATAAAATTCTAACCTAAAAAAACTTTTAACAGTTTGTTTTAATAGTTTAGCATTTTCTCTTGGACTGATACCTATTAAATCATAATCCAAACCATTATCATAATCTCTTGGAGATTGATTATTTAAAAAATAAAAATAATACCAAATATCACATTGAGTATCTAAAGCATTAGCCGTTAACCCACTATATGGTTCATGAATATATCTTACCGTTTCATAGTTTTCAACTGGGTTGATGATAGATCTTAAAACATCTTCTTGATATTCTAAAAAATTTTCTTCCCAACCAGCATTAGTTCTAAAATCCGTTTCTGGATTAAAGATTAATGATTTATCAGTATTATTAAATAATATATTCATTTTAACAGTTTATATCTCTGAATCCTTTGAATCCATTATTTTTATTATTGTATTCCCTTTCATTTATTAAATAAAAATTAAAATCGTTTTTAACATAATGTTGCCCATTTATAAATGGAAAATCTGTTCCATTACCTTCATCATCAATAAATCCATGATCATATAAATCTCTCCATTTCCATAATTTTTCATCTGGAAAATATCTAGCATTATCTGGTAAATCTAAAATATTATTAGTGTTAAATGTTTCAATATATTGAGACATCTGTCTTAACTTAACTCTATAATGTGGTTGATATAATAATCCCATTTTATTATTTGCTGAAATTGTACCTCCAAAAGTGCTAGTTGGTAAATTTTGATCATGATCAAAAATTGTTAATGGTTGTACAATTTTATGTAGAGATTCTGATATTATTCTTTCTTTTATTTCAGATGGATTGTATTCAACAAAAGCACCAGTTAAAACAGTACCAACTGGGGTAGTTACACCAGATGTAAACGTAATACTATCTTTAGTAAATGTAGATCCACTTAAATTGGTTTCTAGTGATGTTGTTCCACTAAAATGGTTATCAATCCAACCATTATGTAAATGAAATTTATATCCAACTTTAGGTGGGTATTCAAAATAACCGGAACCATTTTTAAATAAAACGGTAACATAAATCTCTGAAGGTGTATAACCAAGATTATTTGTTAAACCAGTTAAAATAAAACTATTTCTAAAATCATATATTAATGATTCTGGTCTATTTCTTTCAACAAGCACGTCGTTGTTACCGGCACTATCTTCAAACAATAGTTTCTTTTCATCCTCAAAGATTGGTGATTCAAA
>JACCDT011397979.1_pt1 | contig 14826 bp, 21 predicted proteins | sample 7446291 | NCBI WGS metagenome assembly JACCDT01 (sample SAMN15323446, study PRJNA562643) | freshwater metagenome | isolation source: river surface water | place: USA:Blue River Watershed | collected 2017-08-17
AGCTTCATCGCGCAGTGGCAGCAGTTGTTGGCCGAGGGCGGCGCCGGTATCACCGACCAGACCCGCGACCAGTTGCAGGCGTGGATCGCGCAGCTCGAGGGCACCTTCGGCCTGACCGCCGAGCAGATCGTCGCGGCCTTCACCTCCGCGGGCGGCGACCTCTCGGCGGTGCTCGCCGGCACGGTGCAGATCCCGCCCGAGGTGGCGCAGGGCGCGGCTCAGGCGGCGACCGCCGTGTCCGCGCTGGGCGACGGGCTCGTGACCGCGGGCCCGGCGACGGCGGGGCTCGCTGAGTCGTTCGAGGCGGTCGCGACCGCGGCCGGTGCCACGCCCGAGCAGGTGGCCGCGCTCACCACGCAGCTCGAGAGCCTCGGCGCGGTGGCGCCCACTGCGACGACGGCGGTCGGCTCGCTCGGTGCGACCGTCGAGGAGGTGGCGCCCGCGCTGGCCGAGGCGTTCGCCGGCTCCGCGACGATCGTCTCCGACCTCGTGTCGCGTGGCGTGCCGGACCTGACGGCGGGCATCGACGGCGTGGGCCGCGTGGGCCGCTCGAGCGGCGACGCGCTGCGGGGCGCGTTCGACGCCTGGGGCGTGTCGCTCGACGGCCGCATCGACGACCTCGAGCGCATGCGCGCGCTCCTGCGCGAGCTGTCGCAGATCCCGTTGCCGAACCCGGGCCCGGGCGCCGGAGGCGGAGGCGGCGGCGGAGACGGCGGGGGCGGAGTGGGGGGCGGCGGCGGGGGCGGCTCGTTCCCCGTGGTCGGTGGCAGTGCGCCGGCGGCGGCCGGCACCGTGCGCGCCGTGCTCGAGCAGCTCACCGACTCGGGGCGCTTCGCGCTCGTGCGCATGGTTCCGGCAGACATGGAGGCCGTTGCGGGCAAGGTCGCGCAGGTCTTCGTCGACAAGCAGCCGTTCCGCACGCGCCTCGAGGCGCGCTCCCACGCCTGGGGAGGGCGGTGACCCGTGGCGCGCTCCATCGGCTACGCGGTGAGGATCACCACGAATCCGGCGTCCGGATCGCCGGTCGTGTACCGCTGGGCGAGGGTGCACAAGGGCGCGTATGACGCCGAGGAGGAGGCCTGGTACGAGGCGCGGATCGCGCGCAGCGGACCGATCACGAAGGCCCTCCGCAGCTTCGAGCAGCCCGTCTCCGACTACGAGCCGTGGTGGATTGATGTCGAGCACCGCGCCGGCGAGTGGTGGGCGACGGTCGCGCAGGACCGCGAGGACCTGCACGAGGCGCTCGCCGAGATGTGGTGGACCGAGAGCCCGAGCGGTGACCCGCACACGTTCGCGTTCGACACGTCCGACCCTCCGCATTGGGTGGGCCTGATCGACGTCGACTCGATCGACCTCGACGACACGACGCTCCGCATCGCGTTTCGCGACCCGCGCGAGCGCCACTACGAGCGCAGCTACCCGGCCGAGACGATCGACGCCGACGAGACCGAGGATGCCGACGAGAGCGTGACGGGGCAGGTGGTGCCGTGGCTGTTCGGCACGATCGCCGGCCGGCGCGACCTGTGGGTGCCGGCGCTTTGCATCGACGTCGGCGACGCGGCCACGAGCGCCCCGACGGTGTGGAAGCTCACGACCGGGCGGGACGCGGACGACGACGACACGACCGGGCCGTCGTCGCTCGGCGTCGCGGCCTACGTCTACGCGCAGCAGGCGAGCCCGGTGGTTCCTGCGGTGTCGTCCGTGGACGGCCCGTTCCGCGTCATCGCGTCGGCCGACTTCGACTCGGAGAACCCGCTTGCCAACTGGTCGAGCGAGAGCGCGCGCACCATCCCGCTCGACGCGATCACGAACGTAGACGCGGCGGCGGGAACGTTCGAGCTCGACCTGCCGATCCGCGCGGACGACGCCGACCCGGGCGACGGGCCCGTCGACTCCTACGGCCGCGTGACCGCCATCGACATTCGGTCCGACGACGTCGTCATGTGCCAGGGCGACGGGCAGCGCACGAAGAACCCCGCGGGCACGGTGACGCCGTCGCAGCCGTTCGCGTTCCCGCCGGCTCGCGTGCTCGCGCACCACGTCATGCGCACGCTCGCGGGGCTCTCGGCGGACCGCATCGAGGCGGCGACGTTCTTCTCGTCCGCCGAGTGGGCGAGCGGCACCGCTACCGCGGGCGAGCGCTACTGCGCCGGCTACTACACGCAGCCGGCGCCGGTGCGGGACATCCTCGGGGCGCTTGCGTTCGAGGCCTCGTCGTGCATCGTGTTCCGGAACGGCAAGGAGCACCTCGAGGCGTTCGACGTCGCGGCGCCGCCGACGCTCGACGTCGTGCTCGGGCGCCGGAACATCGCGCGCCCCCGCATCGCTCCGGCCCGCTGGGCGCCGCGGGCGAACCGCGTGACGGTGCGACGGCTCAACACCGACACGGAGTACTTCGATCGCCCGAAGTCGGTGCGCGCCGATGACGTCGACTCGCAAGGGCGCATCGGCATCGTCGAATACAAGGTCGAGACGCGCTTCGTGTGGCTTGGGATCGACGATCACGCCGACCCCGACGGCATGCGCGACCTCGCCGACGACAAGCTCACGTATACGGTCGGGCAAGAGCTGGTGGTCGAGTGCGACGTCAACCCGCTCATCGAGAACGGCGACGCGCTCGCGGTCGCGCAGCTCGCACCGAACGACTGGCTCGCGTTCTGGTGGGACGCGCCCGACCCGCACCTCGTCGCGGGCGGCGTCGTGACGGCGTGGATCCTCGAGGAGAACGCCGAGCCGTACAAGGTGCTCGCGATCACCGTCGAGCCCGACACGGTCACCGCGCGCGCGAGGTTGCTCAAGGTGAACGGTAGGTGGGCGCGGTACCGCGAGGCTGGCGTCTACGACTTCACGTTCCCGACGTCGCTCTCCGGCGAAACCGGCTACGGCTCTGGCTCCGCGACGACGTGGAACGCAGCATGGAGCGATGCGCTCAAGGCGTACGCCATGACCCACTTCGGCTACTACGCGCCGAGCGGGCAGACGCGCATCGACCCGTCGGACGCCAGCACGGAGCTGGGCTCGATCTACTCGCCGTGAGGTGAACCGATGCCGAACTACGGATCACGCAACATGCCGACGCGGCTCTCGATCGCCGGCGGCGACGCGGTGGACCGCGACCACCCCATCGGGTTGCAGGCGGCGATCGACACCGTCTTCGAGTGGGGGTGGGGCGACGGCTCGACGGCGCAGCCGACGGACGATCGCAAGGGCGTTGCGTGGATCGACCCGACGACGCGGCGCAGCTACCAGCGGAAGCGGTTGCTGGCCGACACGGGCGGCGGCTCGACGGCGGCCGACGTGAGCGTCGAGTTTCTGCAGGTGATCCACTCGAACACGCTCACGCTTCACAGCTCCGACGCGAAGATCCACGACAAGCTCCTCCTCCGCGACAACGCCGGGCGCATCCACCAGTACGACCGCACGAACGGCCGGTGGGAGCTGGACGTCCCGTACAGGTACAAGCGGTTCTTCGATGCGCGGGACTTCACGATTCCCGCGAGCGGCGGCGCCTCGCTCGAGGAAGTGGCCGGGACGAACTTCGAGTGGCAGCGGCTCACGTTCGCGGATGGCGCCACCTCGACGGCGTACGTGAGCACGACGACGCCCGACCACACAAAGGGGAACCCGATCGTGGTGCGCGTGATCGGCTCGACGGCGGCGACGACGGGGAACGCGCTGTTCCGCGTGTGGGTGCAGAACGTCGTGCCCGGTGGCGTCGTCGACTCGTCGGCCGGAACGAGCGTGGACGTGACGTTCACCGCGAGCGGGACCGCGAACGGTCAGGTCGACGCCGCGGGTAGCGCTGCCTCGCTGATCACCGGCGACCAGCGCTCGCGCCTCCTCATCAAGCTCTCGCGCATCGGCGCGGACGCCTCCGACACGCTCGCGGCGGACGTCCACGTGCTCGGGCTCATGTTCGAGGAGAGGGCCTACGCATGACCTGGCACCAGTGGCTCGGCGGATCCGGGCAGCCCACGGGGCCGACGTCGTGGACGACGCGGCGGATCATCTCCGCGCTCGACGTCACGAACGAGCACCTGTACTTCGCCCGCTACTCGGGAACGACGGGGAGCATCACGTTCTACCGGCTGAGCCTCGTCTCCTCCGTTCCGACGCTCACGACGTTCTCGACGCCCTCCTACGGCTCGCGAATCCAGTCGGCCGGCATCGTCGGGAGCGACTTCGTCGTCACCGGCGAGGACTCCGGGTCGAGCGGCAAGTTCTCGTACACGTCGATTCCGGTCGGCGCGTCTCCGTCGTGGACCACGGCCACGATGGGCCCGACGGCGCGGTGGAACAGCGGCCCGATCGCGACGCCCAGCCACGCGCAGCCGTGGCAGGTGGGCAGCGCGAAGCAAGGGTCTTTCGAGGAGGCTGCGGGCTACGCAAAGAACGCGTCGAAGATCTGGTCGAACAACGCGGGGACGTACGACGGCGTGACCGGCGCGTTCAAGGCGTGGTCTGGGCGCGTCGGAACGAACGGCGGATTCTTCGTCCACGTCGGCGACACGGCCGGGAAGATCGAGTTTTTCCGGATCGCCGACAACGGCACGCACCCGTCGCGATACGACAGCATGCTCGCGACGTCCAGCGTGAGCGGCGAGACGGACATCATGCAGGCCGTCGCGTGCTCGAGCTTGAACTACCTGCTCTGCCCGTTCCGCGACGCCGCATCGAAGCCGCACGTGCTGAGGATCCGCAACGACGGCACGCGCGGCACGCAGCAGATCAACACCTCCGCAGACCTGCGGTTCGGGTTCGAGTTCGATGCGGGGTCGGGCGCGAAGGCGTGGGCCGTCAACGCGGACACCGGCGCGTGGTGGTCGAGCGCGGACCTCGCCACGTGGGCGACCGATACGACCATCGGGAGCGTGCCGCTCTCTGGCAGCGAGAAGGTCGTGTTCGCATGCCTGCACTGGTCGGGCTTCCCGTTCGTGCTCACCTCGGCCGGCGCGGCGTACGTGCTCGAATTCGAGGTGCCATCGCCGGGCGATACGCCGACCACCGAGGCGTTCAGCTATCGGCGCCAGCGGCGCGACGAGAGCGACGCGACGGCGATCGGGTTCCAGTCCGACATCGCGGCGACGGTCAGCGCATCGAGCACGGCAACGGGATTCGCCGTCGCCAACGTGCAGAGCTTCGAGGGGTTGGACGTCGGCAAGCCGTGGCGCTCGACGGGGGCCGGGCCGAGCGACGAGTACATCCAATGGGACTTCGGCGCGGGCGGGTTCGCGATCAACTTCGCGCACGTCTGCGGGCGAGGCAGCGCGAACCTCGACCCGGTCGACAACGACACCGTCACGCTCAAGCTGCTTGCCGGAGACACCTCGCCGCCGGTGGTCGAGATCGGCACGCTCGAGCTGAGCCCGTCGACCGGCGACTACTCGCTGCAGGTCGAGGGCCTCTCGGCGTTCCGCTACTACCGGCTCGTAATCGAGAGCGACGGCAGCGGCGCGGCCACGTACTACCAGATTGCGCGCGCCTTCCTGGATTCGTACGAGACGCTGCCGACGAACTTCACATATGGGTTCGAAGAGCAATCCGAGGACCCGTCGGAGATCGTCGGCACGGCGCCGCGCTACGAGCTGCCGCGGCAGGTGCTCCGGCTGCGGTTCATGTACGTCGGCAGCGACGCGAGCGACCTCGACAAGTGGAACCGCTTCCGCGGGGCCGGGCGCGAGCGGCGATTCAACGACCGCCGGCTCGTGCCGCTTTGGGTGTCGCTGGATCCGTCGGGATCGCTCGCGACGGATGGCCACTTCGCGCCCAGGGTCGTGTGGGTGCGCAGCGGCGGCGGGTTCCGCCAGGTGGAGCAGTCCGAGCCGCCGGTCTACGAGGCCGCGCTCGAGCTCGTGCAGGTGTAGGCGATGGTCGGAGCCGCTCGCGTTGGCCGCCGCCCGCCTCCCCGGGATCGGCTCCGGGCGGCTCCGCCGATCGCCTCCGTGAGACACGGTCGGCGCGAGCGCGTGCGTACCATCGGCGGCGCGTGGGCTGTCCAAACCGGGTAGCGCGATGCGACCGAGCCCGTGCCCACGCGCTCATCGGTAGCGGGCTCGTGGGTGGCGCTGGAGAGATCGCGCGGTGTGCCGTCGAGGGCGGAGGCAGGCACGCAGCATGGAGGCGGTATGCGGTTGACCGAGTTGGCGTCCGAGCTGGCGCGCCGCGAAGGCGGCAGGCGCCAGGCCGTGAACGTCGCGCAGTCGGCCGAGCACCTGCGGCACCTCGGAGACGTGCTGCTCGAGCTGGGCTGCGAGGATCGGCAGCGGGTCGTCGACCGGCTGCTCGAGGCGGCGCGGCGCCGAAACGCGCGGAGGGGGCGTGGTCGTGCCACGCGTCGCGACTGACGAGATCCCCGCTAGCTCCGTGCCCCGGAAGCGCGGGGCGCTGGTGTCGCGCGTGGTGGGGATCGTCGAGCGGCCGGCGGCTGCGGCTCCACGCGACCGCGCGGGCGTAGCGGACGCGCTCGCGAACGTGGACGACGAGGACCTCGAAGAGCTGCGCACCTGGTGCGCGAAGGAGCGCGCCCGTGGGTGACTGGATCCTCTACGCAGACGCGGGCGGAGGCGGCCGAGACGTGGCCGGCACGGCGCTTCAAGCGAGCGCGTCGGCGCTCGACCAGATCGCGCGGGCGAAGGACGTGCAGACGGTGCTCGGCGGGATCGTCGTGCTCCTGGTGCTCGCAATCGCGGTGCTCGGGTGGCGGCTGCTCGTGCAGGCGCGCGAGTCGTCGGCGCATGCGGTGCGCGTCGAGGGGCTCGCGGACAAGGTCGAGTCGATCGCGGACGACGTCGTAAACCGCGTGCTCGCGACGCTCGGGCCGAAGGTCGAGGTGACGGCCACGCAGGTGGGCGAGCTGCGGGTCGAGGTGCGGGACGCGCTCGGGCGCTACGTGGGGTTCACCGAGCGCGCGGTCACGGCGCTCGAACGCCGGGCCGGGGGTGGATCATGAAGCGCCTCGCCGCCTTCGCCACGCTCGCCGCGCTGCTCGCTTGCGACCCGTCGACGGGCGCGCTGGTTGTGCCGCCGATCGCGCACGAGCCGACGCCGCCGGCGCCCCCGCCGGAGCCTGTGGGTCCGCCCCCGCCGACGGACTGCTGCGTGCCGAAGCCCCCGCCTCCGCGCGTGGTGGGGCCGTCGCTGCGCGACTACCTCGACGGCGGCGGGCAGGTGGTCGGCATCGAGTACCTCGCGGCGCTCACGTATGCGGGCGCGGATCCGGTCGCGGTCGTCGATGACGTGGCCGACGCGGGCGGCAACTGGCTCCGCGTGTTCACCGTGCTCGCGAGGCGCCCGCCCGAGGTGCCCGCCTACCCCGGCTGGATCGTGTCCGCGTGGGCGCACGAGGAGGCGTGGCGCGCGCGGCTCGTGGCGATGCTCGACCGCGCGGCCGAGCGCGGCGTCTTCGTGTCGCTCTGCCTTTTCGACCGCGTGGACCGCGGCTACGTGGGTGGCGGCGGGTTCCTGTACGACGACCTCGACGTCGCTCGCGCGGACGGATTCCGACGCGTCACGTGGAGCGCCGACGTGCCCGACGCGTGGGGCGCGATCGGCAACCTGAGCGGCGACCTGGTGACGTCGCGCATCGAACCCTACGCGGCCGGCACGTGGGGGCCGTGGCCGGTGCCGGACGGGTGGCCCGAGGTGGTCGAGTACTACCTCCGTGGGCTCACGCCGGAGGCGTACCCGCACCTCCTGATCGAGGTCGAGAACGAGCCACACATCGCCGCGCCCGGCGGGCAGGGTTTCTCGGGCCTCCCAAACTCGGCCGTCGCGAGCGAGCTGCAAGCGCGCGGGTGGCCCGTGGGGCGCACGGTCGACTACTACGACCTCGGCGCGTACCCGGGCGCGGACATGGTGCGCGAGCATCATTGGGCGCTGCGCGACCTGTGGCCGGACGACGCGCTCGAACGCGCGGCCGTGCTCGAAGAAGCGAACCCGGGCAAGGCCATCATGGTCTCGACGGACGGCGCCGGGTGGGACCGTCCCGACGGGCTCGACGTCGAGGCGGAGGCGCGAATGTTCAGCTCGCGCGGGTGGTCGTACGCGGCGCTCGTGATCCGGCCCGAGAGCGTGGGGCCGGCGATGGCGGAGGCGGCGCGGGGGTGGGGGCGATGAGGATTGGCCGGTACATGCGCCGCCCGCGCACTACGCAGGAGCGGCGCGCGTCATCCGACCCCGAAGTGCGACCGTACGTGCGCGGCGCTCGTCGGCGACTGCCATCCGCCTGGGACGACCTATGGATCTCCGCGCTCCGCGATCGAGGCCGGCGCAAGCCGCGCGAGCTGCGCGGGATGAGTCTGTGATGCGCGCCCGCGCCCTCCTCGCGCTCGCGCTTTTCGCTGTCCTGTACGCGCTCATCGATTCGCACATCGACGCGGCGTCGCGGCTGCGGTGCGGGGAGTGCCTCGACGAAGTACAGGCGTGCGAGGACGCGCGGAGAGGCGAACCGTGAAGCTTTGGCTCGATGACATCCGCGATCCGCCGGACAGCTCGTGGCGGCTGGCGAGGACGTATCACGAGGCGGTCGTCGCGCTCGCCGGCGGGACGGTAGACGTCGTGAGCCTCGATCACGACCTCGGGGAGGGCGCGACGTACGCGCACGCGCTCAATCCTGGCTCGTGCGAACCGCACGACGGGCGCACCGGATACGACGTGGCGTGCTGGATCGAGGAGGCCGTGCTCAGCGGACGAATCGCTCCGCTCAAGATGCGTTGCCACTCGGCGAACCCGTCGGGGCGCGCCCGCATCCAGCAGGTGATCGACAAGCTCGGGGCCGGCGATAGATAGCCCATGCGCCCCCTCGGCCTCGCGCTCATGCTCGCCGGTGCGGCGCTCGGCGTGTGGCTGGGGCTGGTGCCGTGGTGGGCGGTGGCGTGGGTGGTGCTCGCGCTCTGGTCGCTGCTGCTCGACCGGTGCGAGCGGTGCGGCGAGGTGGCGTGCAGGTGCGGCGATCCGTAAGACGGAAACGGCGCGCGGACGTGAGAGAATGGCAGTCGTCGATGAAGTCAACCAGCAACGCATAGGAGCGGCATGGGCGAAGCGAAGCGGCGCAAGGCTCTCGGTGTGTATGCGGTTACGAACGAGGCCGCGAGGATCGAGGCGTCAATCGAGCGACGAGCGAAGCTCGTGGCCGAGCGAAAGGAACTCGGCCGCGGCGTGCGCGGTCACAACCGCCCGAAGTCGTATCGCGGGCACCTCGGGCGTGGTTGGGTCCACGGCTGAGCTGATCTAAGGAGGCATCGCATGGCAGAAACGGAAGCGATCGACGTGCCGGTCAACGTGGTGGTGACGGTCAGCGCTGGCGGCGCCGGCGAGCAGGGCGCGCAGGGGACGCCGCCGGTGCTCGCGGCGTTGCAGTACATCGGCGAGAAGCAGACCGAGGCGTGCGCGATCCTGCAAGGCATCGCGACGAAGCTCGACTCCATCGCGACGCAGGCGGGGCAGTCGTCGCAGGGGACCGCGGGGCTCCTCGTCGAGATCCGCGACCGACTGCCGGCGCCGCAGGGCTGAGCATGGGCGCCGCCAAGCGAGAGCCGCTCGGGACGGTCGAGACGCGGCAGATCATCGTCGAGGCGTATCGCGACGTGAACGGGAAGACGACGTGCTGCGCGGATGCGGAAAACGGGCGTGTGTGCGTGTTCCTCCGCGTGGCATCGTTCGGCACGCGCGACGTCTGTGCGTTTACGGATGGCCTGCTGCGCCGGCGCAAGAACGGCATGGGCACGGTGGTCCCGTCCGCCGTGTGCCCCGTGTGGCGAGGCGAGGAGTAGCCATGTGGTACTCGCCGCCAACCACGCCCGCGCAGCGCCTCGCGGATCTGCGGTCCGTGGCGTGGCACCTGCCCGATGAGGAGGAGCGCGAGCCGGTGGTCGCAATCGCGCTCGCTGTCGTTGGCGCCGCGCTGCTGCTCGCGCTGGGCGGCGTGGTGCTGGCGCGTGGCGCGGTGATCGAGCGGCCGGCGCTCGGGTGGGCGGTGATCGTCGCCGCCGTGGGGGTGTGGGCGTGGTGAGCGAGCAGGAGGTTGTGGCGCTGCGCGCGCGGCTGCGGCGCGTCGAGGGCCTGCTGCGCGAGCTGCGGAGCCGTGGCTCGCGGAGCTGTCGGAGGCTGGGCTCGGGACCGTCGAGCGCATCGACGCCGAGCTGGGGATCGATCAGCGCACGCTCGACGAGCTGCTGCGCGAGCATCGGGAGGGGGCGTGATGACGTGGCTTCTGTCTGCCGCGCTGGTGACCGTGTCGGTAATGTTGGTGATGTCGACTCGCCGGGAGATGGCGGCGCTCGACGAAGCCATCGAGGCGCACCGCGTGTGCGACGGCCTGCTGCGCGAGCTTCTCTGCTTCTGCGAAGGCGCCGAGTTCATCCCCGAGACAAACTCGCGGAGCGTCGAGGTGAGCGAGGTGTTCGTCGAGTCCATCCGCGCCCGATTCCGAGGCAAGCCGTGACGACCAAGCCGACCGCCGCGGGGATCGCGGCCACGCTCGACGCGGACGTCGTGCCGTCGCTGCGGGCCATCGCGGAGATGCTCGGGGCGCGCTTCGGCGCGGTCGACGCGGCGCTCGCTCGGCTCGAAGCGCGGGCGGTGGACGCGGCCGACCAGAACGCCGCCGAGCGCGCCGCCGTGCTCGGCTGGATCGTCGAGCGCCTGCCTGGCTGGCTCGTGGCGCAGGAGGCGACCGCCCGCGCCGCGACGATGGAGCAGGCGTACGAACTCGACCTCGGGCTCTGCGGCTACGCGCGGCTCTACGGCGTGACGCGCGACGAGCGGTACCGGGACGCGTACCGACGCCTCATCGCGGCGCTCGAGGCGGGCTACCCGTTCGAAGGCGCGGACGCCGGCGCGGTGCACCGGCCCAAGGCCATGCTCCACGTCGCCGAGGCGCTCGAGGCGGGGATCGGCGACGGCATCGCATTCGCGCGCCGCGTGCTCGACGAGGTGCGAGCGCAGCCGAGCGGCTACTCGAGCGGCGGGCAGGCGTGGACGTGGGACACGTGGGCGCGCTGGCAGGCGCATCAGCCGATCACGTCCGACGGGCTCACGGGCGGGATCTGGCGCGGGCAGTCGACGCAGCTCGCGATTGTCGCGCACGCGTGCGGTCCGGCGGACCTCGCCAGCGACGTCGAGGCATCCTTCCGCGCGTGGCTTGCGGACCTCCCGCGGCAGTCCGACGGCGCCCTGCTGTGGTCGCCACCCGATGCCTTCCACGCGCGCGAGGTGCGGTGGGCGTGGCACGCCATGCGGGACCTGCTGCGGGCGATGCGCCGGACCTTCCTGGCCCGCCTGCTGCGTGGCTGGGACGCGGACGGCTGGCCGGTGCTCGCCACGCGGCTCGATGGCTCGAGCGTGGCGGGGGACGGGCCCTGCATCATGCACGAGGGCTGGGCGCTGCTCGCGTGCGCGCTCGGTCCGGACGATCACCGGCTCGAGGGCGAGCGGCTCGAGGTCCTGCGGGTCGTCCGCGCGGTCTGGCGGCGGGTCGTCGACGGCCCGCGGTCGGGAGCGCTCTACACCACGGCGGTCGGTCCGACCTCGACGCCGGGCACGCGCGAGCTTGCGCTCGCCGGCGCGCTCGTGATGGCGCTGGAGGACACGTGATCCCGCAACGTCGCGTCTTCGTCTTCGGCGTGCTCCTGGGAGTGGGTCTCGGCGCCCCTCTTACGCGGTCGATACCGGGCGGTGCAGTGCTCTTCCTCACGCTGGCGATCGGGCTGTTCCTCGGCGCGGTCCTCCTCGGCGCGATCTTGCGCGCGAATCCCGAGGCGGTCGTCGAGGCGTTCCGTGACGACCGGAGCTGGATCGCGCGAATGCGGGACGCCGTGGCCGCGAAGAGCTCGACCGGAGGCGCTCGTGTTGCGTCCTGACCTCGTGATCGCGCACGCGAACTGCCCCGACGGCCATGCCGCCGCGTGGGTGGTCTCGCGCGCCTGGGGGCTCGACCGCCAGCCCGAGATCGTGTTTGCCACGTACGGAAGCGCGCCGCCGGACGTGCGCGGCCGGCACGTGCTCGTCGTCGACTTCTCGTACCCGCGAGCGGTGCTCGAGCGCATGCGCGCCGACGCCGCGAGCCTGGTCGTGCTCGACCACCACGAGACCGCGATGCGGGACCTCGATGGCTTCCCAGGCGCGGTGTTCGACATGGGACAGAGCGGCGCCGGCCTCGCGTGGCGCGCCGCCTTTCCGGATGGACCCGAGCCGCCGTGGGTCGTCGCCTACACCGAGGACGCCGACCTCTGGCGCTTCCAGCTTCCGCGCTCGCGCGAAGTGCGGGCGGGGATGCGCGCGTACCCGCGCACCTTCGAGGCGTGGGACCGGCTCGTCGACCGCGCCTGGTCCGAGGTGGCGGACGAGGGCGCCGCGATCCTGCGGGCGGAGAAGCAGCACGTCGCGAGCATGTGCGACGCGAGCTTCATGCTCGACGTCGCGGACCAGCGCGTGCCGGCTGCCTGGGCGCCGATCCTCTACTCGGACGTGCGCGAGGAGCTGCTCGCGCGGCATCCGGAGGCGTCCTTCTCCGCCTCGCTGCGCTCGATCGGTGGCGAGCACGTCGAGGTGGGGCTCGGGGCCCGCAAGGGCGGGCCGCACGCCGGCGAGCTCGCCAAGCAACTCGGTGGAGGTGGGCACCAGGGCGCAGCCGGTTTCCGCACCACGCTCGAGCGGCTCACGGGGATGGTTCGATGATCACCTGGTCGATCCACCCCCATCGCCCCGAGCACGTGGCCGACGTCGTGCGCGGCGGGCTCGTGATCGCCACCTTCTACGGCGACACGCGGGCCGACGTCGAGGCGCGCATCGGGCGTTGGCTGAGCGAGGACGCCGAATGCGCCTGATCGCCGACCTGCCGCGCGACCGCACCCGCGAGGGGCGGCTCGCGATCTTCGACGCCGGCGGCGAGATCGTCGCCGGGCCGTGGCGCTGCCGAGGCAAGGCGGACAGCGCCGACGCCGCTGCCGCGGGCAACGCGGCCCGCGACTCGACGCGCCGCAACGGCGACCACCCGTACGGGCGCTACCGAATCGCGCGGCTCGTGCCGGTCGGCGACGCCGTGTACGGCAGCCACTTCCTCGGGCTCGATCCCGTGGACGCCAACCCCGCCACGTCCGAGCTCGACGGCGACGCCGCGCGCGCCGAGGCGAACGGCCGCTCGGGCATCGGCATCCACGCGGGGCGGACGCCGGCGCCGGGCGCGGTGCTCACGGCCACCCACGGGTGCCTGCGCGTGCTCGAGGACGCGCTCGCGGCGATCGTGCCCCGGGTGCGGTCGGGCGAGCTGGTCGACTACGAGTGCCGCGAGGCGACGTGGTGAGTTTCCGTCGCGGCGGCACGCACCAGGCACCGGCATTCGATCGGCGTACCGCCGACCCGCGGCTCGTTGCCGCGATGGACGCGGCAGGCACGAGAGATCCGTTCGCGGTCGCGACGTCGCCGGGCGCCTCGATCGTGAGCCCCGGTCTCTACTCGGCCGACGTCGGACGCGCCGTCGCGCGCGCGGGCGGCGTGCGGTGCGAGATCGAGTGGCCCACGGGCACGCCGGCGACGGAGATCGTCGACGCGGCGCTCGGGGCGCTGCGGATCGCGGTGGAGAGGGCCCGGACGTGAGCGACGCAGCCACCATCTACGATCGCGTCTGTGCGATCCGATTCACGGCATGGTGCCGCGGCGATGCGGCGACCGGCATCAGCGAGCTGGCCGCTGAGATGGGAATGTCGCGTCCTGGGCTGCTGTCGATCTACGAAGCGGAGCGCGAACGTCGCGGGGTGATCGCGCGAGCCGAGGCGCTGTCCGACGCGGAGGACTCCGCGCTCATCGCCGTGGCCACGGTCCTGGCCGGGATCCGCAGGCTCAGCGGCAGCGCCGCCGCTCACGCGTGGACGACCATCTACGGGCTCCCGGTCTGTGGCACGTGCGGCACCGTGAGGCGGGCGGACGGCAAGAACCGACCGTGCCGTGGCGTGCCTCCTCGGATCGATACGAGGCGCGAGCCCGCCGAGGTCGCCCGCGCGTGGCGCGAGGCGATCGGCGCCGATGCCGAGTGGGAAGACGCCGTGCGAGCGGCGCTCGAGCGCACCGAGGCTGCGGTTGAAGCCGTGCGGCAGGTGCCACGTCAGCAACAGGGAGGCACGACATGACCGACGATCTACGCACCGTGGGCGGCCGGAGCTACGTGCTCTCGCGCACCGATGGCGCCCCGAGCGACACGCTGCTCGTGGTGGCCGGCGGCGGCGGATGGTCGGTCGAGCGCACGCGCGCGGAGACGGGGCTCGACGCGTACAGGCTGCCCGTGGCGTGGCTCAGCACGAGCCCCACGAAGCTCGGCCTGCCGCGCCTGTCGTGGAACGCTGGCGCGGGGTGCTGCGGCGAGGCGGCGCGGCTCGGGATCGATGACGTCGGCTACGCGGCCGAGGTGATCGGCGACGCGGTCTCAGCGACCGGCGCATCGCGCGTGCTCGCGATCGGCGCATCGAACGGGGGAATCCTCGCGTACACGCTCGGCGCGGTGCCCGGGCTCGTGCACGGGGTCGGCGTGGTGGCCGGGTGCCGACTGCACGAGCTGGCGCCGGTGGTCCAGGTGGTGCACGTGCACGGAGATGCCGACGCGATGGTGCCGTGGGGCGGAGGCCCCGTGCGCGAGGGTGGCGGGTACGCGTGCCGGGCGATCCTCGCCGAGTGCATCGAGGCGGCCGGCGGGCGCTGGGACGCTGCCGAGGAGCCGCGCGGCGCCGCCGTGTGGACCTACCGCGGTGGCGACGTCACGCTGCACCGCGTGCGCCAAGGCGGGCACACGTGGTTCCGCACGCGCTCGGCCGACGCCACCGACCTACTCCTCCGCGG
>JACCDT010314362.1_pt1 | contig 14812 bp, 26 predicted proteins | sample 7446291 | NCBI WGS metagenome assembly JACCDT01 (sample SAMN15323446, study PRJNA562643) | freshwater metagenome | isolation source: river surface water | place: USA:Blue River Watershed | collected 2017-08-17
AAATGTTGGACTTCTTACGGCACAAAGCAAGACGATGATTGCCGGTTCCCTATTTACACCGCCCCACCGAAGCGCCCGTGGGTAGGGCTGACGGATGAGGAAGTGCAGTATTTGTGGGGGCGAACGACGCCGGACGATTTGATGAGCGGTGGATTTGATTTTGCCGACGCCATCGAAGCCAAGCTGAAGGAGAAGAATAGGTGAGCTTCCAAACGACCTCCGGCTGGCTGACGACGCGGGAGGTCGCGGCCATTCACGGATTGACGCAGCAGCGAGTTAAATCAATGTGCGCCGACGGCCGGATTCGTCCGGCTGAACTCGATGAGCGCGGCCACTGGCGGATTGACCCGCTGTATTCCATCGATCTGAATCCGAAGCCGAACCCGACGATCGGCACGAAGAAGCGCCGGCCGGTGGAGTTTGAAGGCGCTAAATTTCTCACGCAGGGCCACTGGCGAACGCGCGTCAAGGCGAAGATAGCGCCGCACAAACAAAAAAAAGGGGCGTAAGCCCCTTTTTCAATCGTCTATCTGCCCTACCCTGTAAATCGACATTGCCCCCAAGCCGAACTCCGTTCCGGTAGAGCGCAGCAGGATCCCGGCTTCGACGGCCGTTTCAATCACTTCATTGAATTGTCTGCTGCCCATCTTCATGAGCTTCAGCAGTTTCGAATGCGGCATCGCTCCCGTCGCCAAGATATGACCAAAGGCCTTGTCGCCTATGTATTTCTTGGCGTTGCGCACCAGTTCGATAGCCTTTTTCACGTCGGCATCCGTCTGATTGTTCACGCGATTCTTGCGCACCGCGCGCACCAGCGCATTGTCGTAGTGATTGATGAAGCTGATCGACCACTCCAGGTGATGCGGCATCACGACCTTGTTTGCCGGGTTCTCTGCCTTGCAGACCACCATGGCAATCTTCATCGACTTTTCCAGTGTTCGACCGAGTAGCACGTCCAGCCCTTCGGCCTCACTGGACTCCTTCGCGTCATTCAATCGCGCCTCGAATGCGTCCATCAACGGCCGGCACGACTCATCGAACGGTAGTTCGATCACGTTAGCGGCCATATCTGCCGGCAGCATTCCGGCAATGTCGCCTGTCTGCTCCATCGTTCTCACATTCACGGCCTTGCACCACTCAAGCAATTTTTCCGGCGGTTCCGTGCGCTGCACGAAGCGAGTCAATTGGCGTGGCTGTTGCGACTCAATCACGATGCACCGGCCAAGAAAACCATCCTTCACCAGATCGTCCGTCAGGTTCTCGTAAAAGGTTGCCGGGGTTGTCGCGCCCAGGAGAGTAATCGCCGGATTGTGGACGACCCGCTCTGTCTGCGTGTTGGCTACGGATCGCGTCATGGTCATGGTCGAGTACGTCGGCGGGCGTAGGACGCCATCCTGCCGGCCGAATGCTTCGACCAGTTTATCCAGCGCCGCCTCCGTGTGCGATTGCCCCTTTGCCCGCGACGTTTTCAGGAGCTTGCCCATTTCGTCAATCGTGGCGATGTGGCAGGGTTCCTTCAGCAGCGCCGAGTAGACAGCACCGCTCGACGTGTAGCCCGAGCCGCCGATCAGGTGCGTTAGGCCGGCGGCTGACAGGATCTTTTCCACGCACGACTGCGGGTGTTCCTTGCCTTCGGTACTCTTGGCGACCATCACCAGGTAGAGGCTTGTCCAGTTTCCGTACTGACTGCGATAGGTGCGGCCCATGACGACCGAGCAAAGCGCGATAGCTGCGGCCAGCGACAACTCCGGCTGACTTTTGGGAGCTGTAGCCGTAATCCAGCGCGATATTTCGCCCAGGATGCCCGGAGGATTCATCAGGAACGTCGGCAACGCCGGCGCAGGATCAACACTCGTTGTCGGCGGCAACATCACTTGCGCCGGCTTGCTTGTCCTGGGAACTTGCCACGGCAGCACCACGGGCGCCGACTTGGGCGCTTCCGTCGGCGTGGGCAGCGCATCAGAAGGCGCTGTAGCCAGCGCAGAAGCGCCGTTGACGGTCATGGTCAGTGGTGTGTCATCCGACATCATGATGTATTCACGCAGCATATCGACGGCCTTGCCGAAACTGATCTGGTTGGCTTGCATCACCAGGTCAATGGCCGTCATCGAGTAGTTTCCGCCGAAATCAAAGATGCCTTTCGGATGGACGCCGACGTTCGCATTCTGCACACCACGCCACGTTGCAACGCATCGATACCCGTCACGCTCACGCTTTGCGCCAGGGATTAATTTCGGAACCCAGTCATCGAGCTTTTGAAGCGCCGTCGCATTCAGATCACGGAAATACTCGCCCTGAATCGATAGACTGGTGTTAATCACGCCATCGTTGTCCGGCAGCGCGACCGTCTTTTTCTGGTACTTCTTGTCCTCATCCGTCTGATACGGGGCAAGGATGGCGGCCACTTTGTCGAGGAAGTCATCCGGCAGCACCGGCAGGTCTTTCGGATCGAAATCTTCCAGGCAATCTTCGGTCAGGTAGACATAGGTGTGGCCATCAGGGTGCGCCGTCCCAGGCATTAGCGTCTGGCGGCCGTCTGACAGCACGTCCAGCACGCGCGCCTTGGCGATGTTGAAGCTACATGAACGCTCACCGTTGTAGCGAAAGAATGCCGTGTAGCCTTTCGCGCCACGCTTTTTGACGGGCGTGTACGGGATGATGGCCTCGAGTGCTTCCGTGCCGTCGGCGTCATAGTCTCTATCGAGTGCGACCACACCGGACAGCTTGCCGGTCAAGAGGCCGATGCCGGCCTCCGGCCATGTGTACCAGATCGATAGCTCCATTTCGGTCGGCAGTCGCGAATGGAATCGTTCCCAGTCACTCATGCCGCGCCAACCGACTTCTTGCGAATACTGGCCGGGGCGCTTTGTGCCTGGTGCAATCGGAATCACGGAGTAGCCACGCTCGATGTAAGCGTAGGCGCGCCGTTCATACGGCGAGTGTTTTGTCTCAGTCATGTTCTTCGCGGTATCCAGCTTGCTGCAATGTCGCACGTCGGTATCCATCGGGCATTACGGCGCTTGGCAAGAAATGCCTCATGCGCCAATGGATCGTTTTCTTTGCGCTCCCTGTACTTCTTGCGGTAGTACGCAGCCTTGTCGATCGTTGCCCTGGGTGGCTTGGGTGCATCCGTTGCTTCTCCCGTAGCGAATACCGGGATCCAGTCGCGGCGACATGGATACTCAATCTCGCGCCACTCATAGATGTGAACGGATTTTTCTGCCCGCATTTTTTTCAAATAGGCGCGCGTCCAGGTTTCGCTCAAAGCGATTTCTTTCGCCAGTTCGGGAATCGTCAGGTACTCGCGCCGCAACACGTCGCGAATGCGAGCGATCTTCAGCAATGCGGGTGCGCGCGTGTAGGTCATGTCAGCCACGGCGCGCCCTCATCTTCGCTTTGATCGAGGCCGGAATCTTCGGCTTGGGACACCAGCCATAGCAATCGTCCGTCCATGTGCCGACGATCAACACGCCGCCCGGATTCAAAAGCAGCATGGACGTGGCCTTCGGCGGTGGATCGATGTCGGGGTCACGAAACCACAGCGCATCGGTGGTGATGTTTTCGAGTGGCTTAGTCATTCTTGCCCCTGAAATGACTCACCAGTTCGTCATAGGCTGCTTTGCTTTGCGCCTGAGTCTTGGCCATCACGATTTCACGCGCAACGGAATGCGTTTCGGATAGCTTGCGAAGCAGATGCGCGGCCTCATTGTGTTCAGGAGCGCGCGCATGGTCGTCCAGGTAATCTGCTAGTTCCAATGCGCGCCGCATCATGCCCTCCGGTACAGCGGGATCAGTTTCGCTGCGCGCGGGAATGCTGTCGGGCTGTTGGCAAACTTTTTGGTGATTGGGTCATACCAACCGACTGGCGTAGGGTTGACGGTAATCGGCGGGTTATCGTTTGGTTGCGTCATGGTGATGCCTGTTAATTGAAATTTTGGATGAGTCCTGCCAGCAGAGCGATGAGTACATAGCAGCCGACGACGATGGCCAGCCATTCGTATCCAGAGCGTTTTTTCTTGGGTGAGTCGCCCAGTAGCACGTCTTGCATGAACAGTTCGGTGCTGTTCATGTGGTGGCGCGCCCAACGGTGGTAATGGGCGCCGATTTTGACGGGCGGCTCGGATAAAAATTGACCATCTCGCAACATAGTTATTACCCCTTGGAAAGTAGCGGCTAGTGGCAGAGTTAAATGCGATTGCAGCGATGTTGATTTGCGTTGATAAATACCAATATGCAGCATCGCAAATTGAGTAAATCTCAACGGCGAATCCTAGCAAAATTCTTTTGGTGGGCTTGCGAAATTCTCACTAGAATCCGCGAAGTTGCGAAAATACAACGTAGCAATCAGGTCGTTACTTGACCAAGGAGGGTTCATGAAAACCGTTTTAGCGCAGCGTCTACGCGCTGCCAGAACTGCCATCTTTCCCGAGGTGACGCAGCGCGCAGTGGCCAAGCAGTTGGATGTCTCACCCAGTGCCGTCAACCTTTGGGAAGCCGGCAAAACCGAGCCAAGTGCTACGGATCTGGCACAACTGTCTCGGATGTACGGCGTCACGACGGATTGGCTCCTGGGCGCCATCGAGAGCGATCAGAAGATTGCCGTTCGCTCCGGCAATGCCCCGCCGATCTTCACCGTTCCGGTTGTGCCGCCTTCGGCTTTGCGCCGCTGGCAACTGACGATTCAGACCGAGCTACTGCAAACGAGCGTGCTGTACCCTGCCGGGACCGCCGCAGGCCTGTTGGTGTCTAGTGATGCTCTGACCAGTAGCTGCCCGACTGGAGCCTATGCCGTAGTCAGCAAAGGCCATCCCGTTTCGCCTGGGAACATTGTGCTGGCCTCCATCAACTCGGTGGCTGATCCAGTGCTGCGAAAGTTTGTTCGCGAAGGCGGGGACGATTTGTTGATTGCCGACGACTCACGCTATCCGACCTATCGCCTGTCCGACTCCGCAACAATCATCGGCCGGGTCACGGAAGTCACAGTGAGAAAATCTCTCTAAATGTTGTGGGGGAAATACAACACCCCACTTTTTTTTGCTCTTTTCGTTGAGTTTTTCTCATCGCACATTTAAATTTTGCGCTCCACTCAACTTTCGATGGAGCGAACGATGGAAGCTTTAAAAGGGCTGGCTGCCGAATGGCTGTCGGCTAAAGCGATCGAGGCCAAAGCGGTCGCGGATCGCGTGGCGATCGAGGAAAAGATCGTCGCCGTCACCGGCAAAAAGGACGAAGGTTCTCAGACTCACGACGCCGACGGATTCAAGATCACCGTCCGGGGCGTTATCAACCGCAAGATGGATTGGGACAAGTGGAAAGAGGTCGAGCCACAGATCCCGGCCGAACTGCGTCCGGTCAAACAGAAGCCCGAATTGGATGACAAGGGTGTGAAGTGGCTTCAGGCCAATCGGCCGGATCTGTACGCGCTGCTGCCGTTGGAAACCAAGCCAGGCAAGACCGGCATCGACATCAAGGCGGCCGCATGAACACCGTCACCACCAACAGCATTGATGCGCGCATTGATTCCGTCACTTACCACCGCATTCCGAATAGCACCATGACCATTTGCGCAATCCGCATGGTCAACGGATTCACGGTCACGGGCGAATCTGCTTGCGTCAATCCCGCGAACTTCGACCGCGAAATGGGCGAAGAAATCGCCTACGAAAACGCATTCGAGAAGCTCTGGCAACTCGAAGGCTACCTGCTGGCCGAGCGCATCTATCAAGACTCAATCAAGGAGGCATTGGAATGAACGGAAAGCGGGCAAAAAAGCTGCGCCGACTGATCGGTTATCACCCAACCACGGCGCGCGTTTATGACTTCGGTCAGGCGCGTGTTTTGAAGGATCCGGCGACCGGCGCCGTCGTGGGCGGGCTGGCCGACACCATCAAGCTCGACAAGTGCAAACGCAATGAGTACCAGCGCGTCAAGCGCAGTGGCGTGGCAAAGATTTTGGCGGGGGCGACTCATGGCTAAAGCATCGATCACGATCGAGGACGATGAAGCCGGTGGCGTACTGGTCGGTGCAGAATTTGGCGATCACATCGTCAATGAAAGCCAGGCTCACCAGATGATCTACACCCTGCTGCAATCCGTTCTCGGATCGGCAAAGACCTATTCCGAGGTCGAAGATACGGCCGGTGATTTGAATGGCGTCAGTGCCGAGCCGTCGAAAATTATCGTGCCTGAATAAACGAGGATAACCATGGCATTCGATTTAAGTTCCATCACACGCGGCAAGCGCCTTCGCGCACCGAAGATTGTGATCTACGGGCCGCCAAAAGTCGGTAAGTCTACTTTCGCAGCACAAGCGCCCCACTCCATCGGCATCATCACCGAGGAAGGTTTGGACAATCTTGACGTGGATGCCTTTCCGAAAGCGGGAAGTTTCGCTGACGTGAAAGCGGCGCTCACGACGCTGGCCACCGAAGCGCATGAATATCAGACCGTGTTTGTCGATTCACTCGACTGGCTGGAGCCGCTGATTCTTGCCCAGGTGTGCGACGTGCATCGCGTCAAGAACATTGAGGACATCGGCTACGGCAAAGGCTACATCATGGCCGACGACCTCTGGCGCGAGTTTTTCACGGCGCTCGACTACCTGCGCAACGAAAAAAACATGACCGTGATCTGCATCGCGCATGAGCAGATCAACAAGGTGCGCAACCCGCAACTCGCTGATGACTACGATGCGTACTCGCTGAAACTCAATAAGCGCGCCGTCGGCATCATCAATGAGTGGGCTGACGTGATCGGCTTTGCCAATCACGAAGTCATCACGCGCACCGTTGACGCTGGCTTCAATCAGAAAGACACCAAGGCCGTGTCTACCGGCCAGCGCAAGCTCCACCTGAATCCGCACCCCGCTTACATCGCCGGCAACCGTTATGGAATGCCTGATGTTCCGCTGTCGTGGGGCGCATTTTCGCAAGCACTGACAGCAGCAATGACCGCACCATCCAACTAACGAAAGGAATGCAATGAACCCGAACGCCACGCGCATTTATACCGTCGTCAATCGCACGACCGGCGAAAAGACATTGGTTGAAGCTACGCACCCGGCAAATGCCGTGAAGGTTGTCGTCGGCTTTAACTACGATGTCAGTGTCACCCCATCGGCTGAACTGGTGAAGATGATCCAAGCCGGCACGCGCTTGCTGCGCCAAGAGCCGCCGGCAACTACAGCCCTTAAATCCGCCTAAAGCATTGAGTTTTTCTCAACTATCTATCAATAAAGGAACGAACGATGGCCATTCTTGCCGGATTCGATGCAAGCCAAGTACCCGAACAACAGTCGTTTGACGCCATTCCCGAAGGCCAATACGTCGTCATCGCGACGGCTTCGGAAATGAAGCCCACCAAAACCGGAACGGGACAGTTTCTGCAATTCACCTTTGAGGTCGTGGATGGCCCGCAGAAGGGTCGCAAGCTCTGGTCGCGCCTGAACCTGGTGAACGCCAACGATACCGCCGTGGACATCGCCAAGCGCGAACTGGGTGCGATCTGCCGCTCCGTGGGGATCATCAAGCCGAACGATTCGGCCGAACTTCACAACAAGCCGATCCTCGCCACGGTGGCCGTCGAAGTGGACGACCGCAAGCGCGAGAGCAACAAGATCACGAAGTACGAGCCGGTATCGGGCAGCGTCGCCTCGGGTGGATTTGCACCTGGCGCCGCCATGGCTCCGGCCGCTGCGATGGCTCCGGCAGCGGCAGTCGCGCCGCCGTGGGCTAAGTAATCAGTCACGGGGGAAAGCGGATGCTGTCGGGTGATGGCCAGCGGTTTCCATTCTGAGGCGATGCGCCCGAGCAAATATCAGATAACCGTGACGACAGACGCAGCGAGTACCCCACTCCATTTCAATCAACAAGGAAACCCAATGAACCCGAACCAAGTACCGATCACCCTGACCCTGAACGTCGATCAGATCAACACCATCCTGGATGGTCTTGGAGAACTGCCGTTTAAGCGCGTCGAGGCGCTGGCCAGCGGCATTCGCACCCACGCCATCCAGCGCCTGCAAGAAGCCGAGCGGGAGGCTGTGGCCCAGGCCGTTTCAGAGAACGTGCAAGAAGCCATTGGCGGGCAGGCTGAAACGTCGCGGTCGAAGAAAAAATGAGCGACTGGACAGTGACATGGTGGGATGGCGGCGCATTGCGCGTGACGCTTGTCCCAATGTGTGATGCCTTTAATGTCGTCAGCATGGCGAGCGGCATGGGCGTCACCTCATACGCCATCTTAAAAATTGAAAGGATTGCGCGCCCATGAACACCTACATCGGGACAAAGCTAATCAAAGCCAAGCCGATGACCCGCCGCGATTACAACCTGTATCGCGGTTGGGACTTACCGGCCGATGAAAACGGCGACGACGCGGGAATGCTGGTGGAGTACACCGACGGCGGGAAGTCCAATCACCCGGCGCATAAAGGCTATGTGTCGTGGTCGCCGCGCGACGTGTTCGAGCGCGCGTACCGTCCAACGACTGGCATGACGTTCGGCTTGGCTATTGAATCGATGAAAAACGAACACTACGTTCAAAGAACCGGCTGGAACGGAAAGGGCTTGAAGCTCGCCCTTGTCGGGAAAGGCGGCTGTCTTGAACACGGCTTCAGTGAGGTCAGCACGCTACCGTACATCGTCATCATCTATCCACCTGACTCCAAGACAACCCCTAATGCAATCGTCCCTTGGCTTGCCAGTCAGACCGACATGCTGGCCGAGGATTGGGCAGTAGTCGAGTAACGCCTGAAGGCTGACAGCCGGGAAAGACCGGCACTTAACAACAACGGAGAAAAGAATGGATTACAAAGCCCAGGTTAGAGACATGCTGACTCACTTGGCGACAAACCCCGATTCCATGACAAGTAATTTGGTCAAGTTGCTTTCTGCTCTGGGTGATGGCATCGCAAAAACGATGGCACTGATCGATGGCCATGAAGAAATGCACCGCGTACTTGAAGCGTATCTCGCTGCCGTGTCGGCGGCGTGTTGTTTCAACCACGCTGACTTTGCGAAAGCGCGCGGGATCGAAATGAAAGACGAGTGCGAGGGAGAGCCGCAAGAACAGACCATCGATTACGAGTCGTTTCTTCGTGACGTGTTTCAACCCACCAAGATGAACGACTGACATGGCCGATATTTCTGAACATGTAGACACAGTTGCCGCGCTGATCTATGAGCAGTACGAAAAGCGCGGGGAGACAGAAAAGGCGCGCACCTATCTTGGCGCATCCATTATCGGCAAAGAATGCAACCGCGCGCTTTGGTATGACTTTCGATGGGCCAGCAAAGAAAAGTTCGACGGCCGGATGCTGCGCTTGTTTCAGACCGGGCATTTGTCCGAGGCGCGCTTTGTTGCTGACTTGCGCTCGATTGGTATTGAGGTCTATGACGTTGACCCGGCCAACGGGCGCCAGTTTGGATTCTCTGATTTTGGTGGCCACATGCGCGGTCACATGGACGGCTGCGCTCGATACATTCCCGGTGGCGGAACCAAGTGGCATGTCACTGAATTCAAAACGCATAGCAGCAAGAGCTTTGCCGACCTGAAGAAAAAAGGCGTCGATAAGGCCAAACCTATGCACTCTGCTCAAATGCAGTGGTACATGGGCAAGTCCGGCATGGATCGCGCGCTGTATGTCGCCGTGGATAAAAACACCGACGAACTCTACAGCGAACGGATTGAATTCAATCTGACCACCTTCGAGCAGATCCAGTCGAAAGCCGAACGCATTATTTTTGCGACGGAACCGCCGCCCAAACTGTCGGACGACCCGAAGTATTACGTCTGCAACATGTGCAGCCATAACGCAGTCTGCCACGGCAATCGCGTCCCGCCTGTGTCATGCCGCACCTGTGTTCACTCGACGCCAGAGCCGCATGGTGATGGCCGCTGGTCATGCGCAAAGCACCCGGACAAAAACATCAGCAGCATTCCCGTCGAGTTTCAGCGCGAGGGTTGTCCAGCGCATTTGCCCCTGCCGTCACTGGTTACTTACGCCGACCCAGTTGATGCAGGTGAAACGTGGATCCGTTTCAAGCGAAAAGACAACGGTGCGGAGTTCCTTGTCGGATCGGCCGTCGATGTCGTGGACGCATCGATACCTGCTTACACCAGCGACGAAATCAGTGCAGCAAATGACCACCGGATTATTGCCGACCCGGAGGTTGAGAAATTCAAAACTTTGACCGGCGCAGTGATTATTGGTTAATCAAGGGGATCAGATGAGCAGCTTTAAAGAACTGGAATTGGATGTCATTCGATGGGCCGAAGCGCGAAAGATCATCCCGAATTCGACGCCGCTTGCCCAGGGGCGAAAGACGCTGGAGGAAGTCGGAGAACTGCTGGAAGCGGCGGCTGGATTGAATGCGCTTAATCGGCTGGTGAAGATGGATCCATTTCTGGTGGAGAGCGCCGCCGTCAGGGCGCTGGCCGCGCAGTTGTTGGGCGAATTCAAGGACGGCGTGGGTGATGTGTTGGTGACGATGATTAACGCCTGTGCGCTGGCTGATGTCGATCTGACCGAATGCCTGGCCGAAGCCTATGACGAAATCAAAGATCGTAAAGGCACGCTTCTGCCCTCTGGAATCTTTCAGAAGGATGAAAACTAAGCGGCCGGAGTGGGTGGTCGATGCGTGCTGTGCTGGCAAACATCGATTCACCGAGCGCGAGTTGGCCGCGCGGGTGGCAAAAGCATCGGCGCATCGAAAAGACAAGTCTCGCCCCGGCGTCTATCACTGCCGGTACTGCGGCGGCTGGCATATCGGCAATTCGAAACTGCGCAAAATTAAAGACAAGAGGAAGGACGTTGTATGCACCGAACCAAACCACCAAGGCCATGCGAATTCAATTGACTGATATGGAATGGGTCGCCGCGCGAATCATCGGCGTGACAAGGCGATCGATTAACCGAGCCAGGCAGACCATTGACCGCCAGATGGGCAAACAAGATCCCATCGAAATTGAAGTCGATGGCGTTGCTGCGGAGTTCGCATTGCATCGGTATCTGAACCGATACCCGACCGACGTGTTTATCACGACGCCGCGCGCAGGCTCTGCTGATCTGGATCGCATCGACATTAAATCGACGCGCCATTTCAACGGCCGGCTGTTGGCGACGACAAAAGAAAACAACGACGTTGACGTGTATGTGCTGGCCGTGATCGAGCCGCCTTATGTGGAGCTTCGCGGCTGGACGTATGCCAGCGACTTACGCGCAGAAGAAAACCTGATCGACCTTGGCCACGGGGTGGGCTACGGAATGAACCAGGCGCATCCAAAATTCAGGAGACTTTCATGATTCAGCTACGCCCCTATCAAACGGCGGCGATCGAGGCGCTGTATGCCTACTTCGAGAAGTCGAACGGCAATCCGCTGATCGTCCTGCCGACTGGCGCCGGCAAGAGCTTGACGCTGGCCGCCTTTATCAATGGCGCCATCAATGCCTACCCGTCCACAAACATCATCGTTCTGACGCATGTGAAGGAACTGATCGAGCAGGACGCGAAAGCCATCATTCGATACTGGCCGGAGGCGCCCGTCGGCATCTGGTCGGCCGGCGTCGGCCAGAAAACCAAAGCCCAGGTCACGGTCGCTGGCATCCAGTCAATCCACAAATGGCCGGCCAAGTTTGGCCGCACGGATCTCGTCATCATCGATGAGGCGCACCTGGTCAGCAAGAAGTCCGACACGATGTACGGGCGCTTTATGGCCGGTCTGCGCCATTACAACCCGGCGCTGAAGGTCATCGGCCTGACCGCCACGCACTACCGGATGGACTCAGGGCTGCTGACTGAGGGTGACGAAAGAATCTTCACCGACGTGGCCTATGAGGCCCATGTAGGCGATCTGATACGCGATGGCTACCTCTGCCCTCTGGTATCCAAGAACGGCGTCACCAAGGCCGATTTGACGGCTGTGCATACCCGTGGCGGCGAGTTTGTGGCCAATGAACTTCAGGCCGCCATGGATCAAGACCACCTGATCGAAGGCGCGCTGGATGAAGTGGCCAAGTACGCCTCTGATCGTCGTCACATTCTTGGCTTCTGCGCGGGTGTCGCTCATGCCGAGCATTGCGCCGCCGCCGCGCGCGCGCGGGGATGGACGGCCGACTATGTGACTGGCGACATGACACCGACCGAGCGTGACGCGAAGATCCGCATGTTCACCAGTGGCCAGATCCGCTTCCTTTTCAACGCGATGCTGCTGACGACCGGCTTTGACTACCCGGCCATCGATTGCATCGTCATGCTGCGCCCGACGAAATCCACTGGCCTGTATGTGCAGATCATGGGTCGCGGCCTCCGGCTGCACTCGGACAAGCAAAACACCTTGGTGCTGGACTTCGCCGGCAACATCGAGCGGCACGGGCCAATCGATCAGATCCGCATCAAAAAGAAGGGGCCGAAGTCCGAAGTGTCCGTTGCGCCCGTCAAGGAATGCCCGGATTGCCATGAACTGCTGCACACCAGCGTGGCGCTCTGCCCGTCGTGTGGCCATGAGTTCCCCAGGTCAAACCCGCACGGGACGCAAGCCGCTGACGGCGTGATCGTTGCCGCACTCGAGCAGCCGAAAGTCTATGCCGTCACCGAAGTGACCTACACAAGCTACCAGAAGCCTGGGAAGCCGCCGACAGTGAAGATTGAGTACATGTGCGGCGCTTCGTTCTTCACGGAGTACCTGCCGATCGAGGACGAGCGCAGCTTCGTCCGTAAGCACGCCGTTATCTGGTGCTGGAATCGCGGCATTCAATGCCCGGATAGCGTGAGTGACTTCTTGAAGATGGTGGATGAAAACAAGATTCCCACGCCCGACACGATCACGGTGAAGCCCGAAGGAAAGTATTGGCGCGTGATCGACGCGACGATCAATCACAACAAGACAGAGGTGGCGGCATGACCCCGGCCGAGATTCAAGTCAGGATCAACATTGCGCGCCGCGAAATGAATATGTGGCAAGAGATTCTGCAAAAGAAAAGCTGCAATGACTGCCGCCAGTGGCAGCACCGTGGCTGCGGTCTTGCCGCAGGGATGGAGCCACCGGCCGAGGTGGTCAAGACAGGCTGCCCGGAGTGGACCTGGGACGAGATTCCTTTTTGAGAGACAAGAAATGAGCTATCGAATCATTCGCATGATGGACGTATTGAACAAGACCGGCTTCTCGCGCACCACGGTCTATCGACTGATGAAGCAGTACGGCTTTCCGCAGCCGATTGCCCTGGGCGGTAAGGCCGTGGGTTGGGTGGAGTCGGAGATTGACCAATGGATCGAGCAGCAGATGGCCAACCGTCCTCACCGCACTGACGCCTCAATGGCGTCGAGGTAATCCGACCAATCCTGCATCATCTTCGTCCGTTCCTTGATCCACTTGGCACGGTCATAGGCTTGGTCAACCTTGTCTTTTTTCACATGCGCCAGTTGCAAGTCCACGATCTCATGCGGGTAGCCTAGTTCCTGCTTGATCGTGGACATGGCCAGTGACCGGAATCCGTGGCCGGTCATCTTCCCTTTATAGCCCATGCGCTCCAGCGCGCGCCGCACCGTGTCCTTGTCCATATGGGCTTTGGCTTTGCTCCGGTGCGGAAAGATGAACTCGCGGCCGATTGACAGTGGCTGCATCATCTTGAAGTACCCGGCCACCTGACGCGACATCGGAACGATATGTTCGCGACCGCGCTTCATTCGATCCTCATGCACCACCCACCAGCCACGCTCAAAATCGATTTCCTCCCACGGGGCGCTCACTAGCTCCGACGTTCTGACGAAGGTGTGCATCATCAGCCGGAATGCGACCTGCGTCTGGATACCCATTCGCTGCGTGTAACCGATGAAATCGCGGATCAACGTCGGCAGTTCTTCGGTATCGATCGACGCAAAATTGCCGGCGTCATGCTTCTTCATCGCTTCCTTAATCGGCGCGGCCGGGTTCTCCGTGCAGTAGCCGGAAGCGATGCCGAAATCGAAGATCCGGCGCAGGTACTTCTGCACCTGGTTGCTCATGTTGAGCGCGCCGCGCGCCTCGATGCGCCGGATGCTCTGAAGTAGCATCGGCGGCGAAATCATGGAAATGGGCATGTCACCCAGGTCAGGGAACACATTGACCTCGACGCGCCGCAGGTAGTCATCGGCCGTCGGCGAGTTTTGAGGGAACTTCACGGCCCGCCACTCTTGCGCTACGTCCCGCAGCGTAGCCGCGTGCATCGCGATACGAGCCACCGTTTTTTGTTTGCGGTCGAGCATTGGGTCGATGCCATCTGCCAGCATGGCGCGCGCCTTCTTCCATTTCTCACGCGCTTCTGCCAGGCCGACATCGGGGTATTTCCCCAATGAGTAGGTTTTCTGCTTGCCCTGGAATCGATACGCGCCGCGCCATAACTTGCCGCCAGTAGGGGCGACGTGTAGTTGCAGGCCAAAGGCGTCCGACAACTTTTGCAATTTATCAGTGGGTGCTGCCTTGCGAATTTGCATTTCGGTAAGCGGCATGTTCCTCTCCCTCTGTTGGTATTTTTCCGCAGCCAGAGTTGTTGGTATTTGGCTGTTGGTAGATGATCGCATACCAACAATAAAACCAACAAATTTTTGGGATTGAGGGAAACAACAGGAAACAACCTGGCACGCAAATGCTAGGTTTTATGCGGGTTTTGGGGGTGTTTTGGTACGGTGGGGGACGGTGTGAAACAGGCTTTTGGCGGAAGCGGTGAGATTCGAACTCACGGAGGGGTTACCCCCTCGTCGGTTTTCAAGACCGGTGCCTTAAACCGCTCGGCCACGCTTCCCTTGAATGAAGGGCGAAATTATACCCTCGCCGCCCT
>JACCDT011597305.1_pt1 | contig 14809 bp, 16 predicted proteins | sample 7446291 | NCBI WGS metagenome assembly JACCDT01 (sample SAMN15323446, study PRJNA562643) | freshwater metagenome | isolation source: river surface water | place: USA:Blue River Watershed | collected 2017-08-17
AGTACCACCGATTGAGAGTCCAGATGCAGTACCAGTTAAGTTACTAGCATCTCCGGAAGATGGAGTACCCAAAGCTCCCCCACTGTAGAGTAAGGTGGCAGATGAGTCAGGGAGTGTGAATGTTTTTTCAGTGGTGGTAGGGCCGGTGAATTTAGTGAATCCATTCCCTGTTCCTCCAAAGTTAGATGCAATGATTTGAGCAAGGTTAGCTGTACCATCAAAGTTGTTTCCATAGATTGAACGAGCAGTTTGTAACGCGGTTGCAGTACCTGCATTTCCAGAAACAGATGTTTGGTCTCCGGTGTTGGTTCCAGAAACAGAGGTTGTTCCGGTTACTGCAAGTGTTGGTGTTGAAGATCCTGTGAAGGTAATACCGTTAATACTTGTAGCTGTTGCTACTCCAAGTGTAGGGGTTATAAGTGTCGGTGAATTACTAAATACCAATCCACCCGTACCTGTTTCATCTGAAATAGCAGATGCAATACCAGATGATGTACTCGTACCAGTAATTGCGGACGTTCCATTACCTATTAATAATCCTGTAAGAGTATTCGCTCCTGTTCCTCCTGCTGATACATCAATACGTCCATCGACGTTAGTATCATATGTTGTTGTAAGCATATCTCCTAGACCTGAGATAGTTTGCCATGATGGTAGATTACTAGAAACAACCAATGCTTGACCATTTGTTCCTATTGGTAGTCTAGTAAAATTACCACTACTATTTCTGTAATAAATATCACCTGTAGCATCTGAACCAAGATTTAATGCCAGTCCTGTTGCAGTTAATTTTCCTGCTATTGTTAAGTCTCCTGCTGAAGTAAGTTTATTGAGATTAGAAAAGAATTGTAAATCCCCTGTTACTCCTGATTGAAATGTGAGTGCATTAGTTCCTATGGCAGATAATCCGGCTGATGCAGAACCTAGTACAAGTGATCCATTAGTTAATACAGGAATTTGGTTTGCTGTTGCTGATTGAGCTGGTGTATATCCACCGAGAGTATTTGCATTGAGCGCATATCCTGCAGAGTTAATTCTCTGACGTGGTGATAATGTTTCAAATGAAGAAACGGCAACACAGGAACCACCTGATGATTGGGCGACTTCTATATTGAGATATGTTTCATCACTCGTGTTGAAATCATAGTTTAATGTATCTCCTCCGACTGATGTATCTCCTATTCCCACATTAAACATACCGTTTTTAACTAAAACAGTCATTTTTTGTGGTGTTGGTGTAGGCCAGAGACGAGTATCGGGAGCACCGACTGTAGCATCATCGTAAAATGAAAATCTGAAACAATAATTAGTTCCTGATGCTCCACCTAATAAACTACCTGATGAATCAAGTAAGCGACCTTGGTGATTAATAATCGTAGGAGAACCTCCAATAGAATATACAGGGAGAATATTTACGAATAATAAAACCGCTAAAACAAGTAGTGATTTTACTGTTTTACTCATAAGAAAAAATCTTTTTTTATTATTAAAAAAAGTTTTAAGAACCATGCTTATATTATAATCTATTTTATTTATTCTGTATAGTTTTTTTACAGAAAATATCTGTTTCTTGCAGAATATTCATCATGTGCTACAGTGTGTGAGTCAGACTATCTCACAACTGGATAATAATTATAAATAACGAGATAACTGAATAACAAATCAATATGTTATTTGACCTAAAAATCCTCAAGGCTACCCTTGAACAAATAGAACAAGAGAAGAAAATCCCACAAAAAACCCTTATTGACGCACTGGAACAAGCCCTCGGTGCTGCATATAAACGAGATTATGGACGACGCGGACAAATTATCAAATCTAAATTTGATATGGAATCAGGTGATGTTATTTTCTATCAAGTAAAAACCGTCGTAGATGAAACAACTGTTCGTCCACAATTAACCGAAGCTGAAACTGAAGCTTTGGAAACATCTGGAGCAATAGCTCATGATGACGCAGAGGAATTACTCCCACGGTTTGATGAAGAAAAACACATGTATCTCGCTGATGCAAAACTCATGAAATCAACCGTAGTATTAGGAGATGAAATGGTATTCCCACTCGAAGCTCCTGAGAAAGATTTCGGTCGCGTTGCTGCTCAAACTGCAAAACAAGTCATCATGCAACGTATTCGCGAAGCAGAACATTCAGTTAATGTAAATGAATTCCTAGATAAAAAAGGAACCATATTACACGGTAATGTACAAAAAGTAGACCGTGGTAATGTATTTGTGGAACTTGGTAAAGGTTTTGGAATATTGTCTAAATCTGAACAAATCCCAGGAGAGACTTGGAAAACTGGAGATCATATTAAATGCTATCTCTATGATATCGAACAAGGACCAAAAGGAGTCATGTTAAAACTGTCTCGTTCTCATCCACGATTTATCGAGGCATTATTTATAATCGAATCTCCAGAGGTTGCCAGTGGTGTTGTTGAGATCAAAGCAATCGCTCGTGAAGCAGGTGCACGATCTAAAATCGCTGTATATTCTAACGATACTGCAATCGATCCAATCGGAGCATGTGTTGGACAACGTGGTGGACGCGTGAGTGCTGTCAGTGGAGAATTATCAGGAGAGAAAATCGATATTATTCCATGGTCTGAAAATACTGCGGAATTTATCGCTAATGCTATTGCCCCTGCCCAAGTCATCGACATATCAATCGACGAAGAAAACCATCAAGCTCATGTAAACGTTGCCAGTGATCAATTATCTCTGGCTATCGGTAAAAAAGGTCAAAATGCACGACTGGCTGTACAGTTAACCGGTTGGCGTATTGATATCAAAGGTATCGACGGTATTCCAGAAGGTGCATCAGAGGAATCTGCTGACGATGAAGGATTTACAACGCTCGATAAATTATTTACTAATACTGAAACTGGAGCAGCTGAAATCGCACCAGAATCTGAAAACCCTGCAGAATAATATGGCAAATATAGATCACAAACCCAGTAAATACATGTTAAATTTGCAACATGTATTGCCAGCATTTGCAGATGAAAGTAAAGGAATTATTAATGGACTCATTGAAATCAATGCGAACTCTATTAATAAATATGAATTCATTACAGAAACAGGTCAGCTGAAACTCGATCGTGTTGGATATTCATCACTCGCCTACCCTGTGTGTTATGGACTCATCCCACAAACATGGGATCAGGATAATGATATGCTTGATGTAGTTGTTGCGAATGTTACTGAACCATTAATCCCAGGAACGTTGGCTGAATTACGAGTAATTGGAATTATGAAATTCGAAGACGGAGGTGAACGAGATGATAAAGTCATCACCGTTCTCGCTGATGATAAACGTATGGATCATATCACTAGTTACAAGGATCTCGGTGAACATTGGGAACGAGAAACAGAACATTATTTCGAGTTTTATAAACACTTGAAAAAACCTGGGACTTGTAAACCACTCGGATTTTTCGATACTGATGAAGCAATCAACATTATCAAGGAATGCCAACAGCGATATGTCACAGAGTATTTACCTAAATTTGAAGAATAACAATAAAACCACCTATGGGTGGTTTTATTGTTTGAAACTTCTCGGAAACCTCCGTTCTCATTGTCGTTATCAGTGTTGTTGTTGCCCAGTTTGAACTTGCCGTCTTTGGTGTTACCGTTAGCGATGTAATTAGAACAGGAGATCTATATGATACGCTCCGTATATCATACGATGGTATCATCGTATGATTGTATTAATAGAGATTTCTGCTACCACTGTTTGTAATATTATTTTTATCCAAATCCCCTACTTACATTGTGCATTTCTATAAAACTGAATTATCTATGCTCCATATCATACAGGCAGTTTCATAATGCGACAAACCATTATCCCGTGAGACTGGTTTTCCTAATCGCATATATAGTATACCAAAATCAAAAAAACAAAAAACAACAAAGTCACAAGGGCGGGCTTCGCCCGCCCTTGTTGTTATACTATTATTACCATACAAAAAACCCACTTTATTTCTAAAATGGGTTGATAATTTCTCTCAATATCGCAATAGCAACATAAAGAGAATAAATTTTAAGTTTCAAGCATCACTACGGCAGAAACTGCTCGGAAACCACCGTCCTCAACGTCGTCATCAGAGTCGCTGTAGCCCAGTTCGAACAAGCCGTCAATGGTGTCACCGATAGCGACGAAATTAGAACAGGTATATGCAGTAGCAGTGCGTGTCCATGTAGTGATGTCCAGTTTTTGATTTCTGGTAGTCAATACATAATCATACAGTGCCATATATTCCGTCTGACGAAGTATATCCGTCTCTGGTTTTTCAGTGGTTAGTTTGTTCCAACTGATACGGAGATCAGTGTCTGGTTCTAAACTGTCTTTTACTTTCAGGATGTACACCTGACTGCTGCGACGGTCAAAACCGAGAGCAGTATTAATGGATACACCCTTGTCTTTTGGGTGATTGTATCCTTCACCTGTAATGGTGATAATACGACTATGCACTGCTTGTGCATTTAGTACCACTGGGAACAGAATATATCCGTCCTCCTGATGTTTCCTGATTTCAGAGATTTGACCCTCTGTCAGAGTTTTATTATGAACCTCATGGAGGAAATTCACAATGTTTTCAGTGTTGTCTCCATTGTAGAGATTGCTCTCTAATGCAGATTTTACATCTGCAAGAGTGATGTTGTTGTTTTTGCAAATTTCCAAAATTTCTGATGTATTCATGCGTATAATATTTATAGATTTAAAATAATTTTTTCATATATAGTATAGCATATTGGTGTGAATTGTCAATATCTGTGCCTTCAAATGGGGAATATGCGAAGCATATTCCCCATTTGAAGGTTTAATCTATTTTATTTTGGTTATACAGTTTCTCCAGTTTACGTTGTAATCTATGACTATTTCCGTGTTTTATGAATCCACGATATGAGTTTAAAGTCTCTAATCTGCCTGATTTTCGCATATGTTTTTGGATTCTTTTTTCTGTGGAAACACGGATCTTTGTATACTTGGGGAAAACTATATACCCTAGAAAATCAATTCCTTGAGAGACTTTTTTCAGTGTTATTTTATGTGGATGAATATCCAGTTTTAATTCTGTTTTTAGAAACAGTTTTATTTCAATCAATAATTGCTCTAAAAACTCTCTATCTCTGTGTAATACTAAAAAATCATCTGCATAACGAATATAATATCTCATCTGTTTAGTATGTTTTATAAAATGATCAAAACAATTCATATATACATTAGCACACATCTGACTGGTAACATTACCGAGTGGTAATCCTTTATTCTCTACTACTCTAAAACTGTTAACAATGATTTCAAATAGTGAGTATATTTCTGGATGAGTAATCTTTTCTAATTGTTGTAGAAGTATTTCGTGATCAATAGTATCAAAGAACTTTTTAATATCACATTTTAGATACCATATTTGCTGTGTGTTGTTTTGTGTACTAGATCTGACAAAATATTCCAATCGTTTTACACCTGCATGTACTCCTTTATTTTTTCTACATGCATAACTGTCATAGATAAACATTTGTTCTGCTGAGATTTCTATTTCGGAAACAATATACTGATGGACTATTCTGTCTCGAACGGTGGATTTATGTATACTGCGTTGTTTTGGATCGCATATGATAAACTGCTCATATTGATCGTGAATATATGTTTTATTGCAAATATCATAATACAGTGAGTATAAAAATTGTTCGATTGAAAAACCAGTACGTAGTACATCACTGCGATTATGTTTACCTGTTGAAAACTTTTTCCACGCTTTGAATAATTTTTCATAATTATGTATACTTTCCTGCATGCCAACTAATATTACCCCCCCCGCAACGTTTCACAACTGTCTATTGTAATAAAAAGTAAAGATTTGTATCGGTCAATCTATGAACTGCGTTTTAAACTTGATAAAAAGCATCGTTTTGGTATCCATACAACTTTAGAAGAAAAAGTTTTAGAATATTTTGAAACAATACTTTCAGCAACACTCAAGCAAGATAAATCAGAATTATTAAATCGTGGTAGATTACTACTGGAAATAATTCAACATTTGATTCGACTGGAATATGAATTAAAGATTTTATCGGATAAAAAATATCTATCATTATCTGTTTGCGTCACGGAATTAACAAAAATGACTACAGGTTGGTATAACCATAGTATGAAAAAATAATTTATTAACAATAAAACAAAACAACACGGGAAAGGCGTAGCCTTTCCCGTGTTGTTTTGTTATTCCGAAAGTAACTCTGTTAGGGTTTTATAATTTCCCCCTACATCACCACCGTACAGGAAACTGCCTACTACGAAACGACTGGCTCCTGCGTCGCGTAACTTGATTATCGTATCTGTATTTACACAGCCATCGATACTGATTGTTTTTTCTGGAAAATTACTGTGAAAATAATTTATTTTTTCAAGTACTCTCTGATCAAACGGTTGTGACTGTACACCTATGGTATCTATACCCATGAACTGAATAAAGTCACAGTGCTGTATCTGATTTACCAGAACACTGTTATCTGTATCATTACCAATACAAAAACCAATCTCTACAATGCCACGAATTTTGTTTAATGCCTTGATTAATCTGTCCATATCTCGCACTGATTCCAAGTGTATTACTACCCTACCACATCCCATATCAATATAGGTTTGCAAATCTATTTCTGGCTGATCAATCATCAAATCGAGTTCATACTCCATAACCTCTAAATACGGTAATTCATTAAATTGTGTTTTTGCAGGAACAAATACACCGTCACAAATATCAATCTGAATATACGAAACCAAGTCCAGTACAGATTTGGATTTTGTATTGAGGTCGGTTTGGTTATTAGGTAATATTGCAGGAATTATTTGCATAAAAAATTATTGTTCTATTTTTTCTATTCTCCGTACATGTCGTGCGTCTCCTCTAAATGCTGTAGTAATAAAAGTCTCCACCGCTGTAATAGCCTCATCAGTGGTAATAAATCTCGCACCCAGTGACAACATATTTGCATCATTGTGTTCCCTGCCGAGTTTCACAATATCCAAATTACCTCCGTAATATTCTATGGCTCGTATACCGTCTATTTTATTGGCTGTGATTTGCTCACCTTGACCTGAGCCTCCGAGAATAATTCCAAAACTGTCTGTGTCTCCTGCTACAGTAATGGCGCATGGAGTAATAAAATCTGGATAATCATCGGTACTGTCATAGGTAAAAGCCCCGTGATCAGTGACTGTATGTCCTGAATCTGTGAGGTGTTGTTTAATTATTTCTTTCATTTCAAACCCAGCATGGTCTGATGCAATATGGATATTCATATATTTCAGTATACTATAACAAACGAAAAAAGGCGATTGATGTAATCAATCGCCTTTTTATTACATAAACTGTGAAATCATTGATTTTATTCCATAGAGTATTATATAAATAATCATATAGATCCAATTAATAACATCATTAATATTAATCATGCTCCCAATAATAATTACCACTACAATAATCCCTATCCATACTAGTCTCGTATTCATAAAAAAACAAATTAATTTACTACCATTATAGTAAAATCAAACTCATAAAGTCAACTAAAAAACCATCGAGATTTCGGTGGTTTTTTATTATATTACACAAATGTCAGTGCAATACCTTTGTTATCTCCACGTCCTGTTCGTCCAATACGGTGAACATACGTGTCATACGTCTGAGGAATTTCGTAATTAATTACGTGAGTCACTCCAGAAATATCAAGTCCACGAGCAGCAACATCGGTTGCGATCATGACTTGCATTTTTCCTGTTGAGAAATCCTTGAGAGCGAATTGTCGATCACGGTGTCGTTTGTCTCCATGGATAGAAACAACATTAAATCGACGCATACGGAGCTCATCATGTAATTTATCAACCGCTCGTTTTGTTTCGGTAAAGATTAATACTTTACTAAACTCTGGAGATTCCAATAATCCTGCTAAAATATCGAGTTTTTTAGACTTGTCAGCGACTCGAACGATGTCTTGGTCGACATTTTTCGATGTATCACGTGATTTTACAGATATTTTTACTGGATTACTGAGGAATTCATGAACGAGTTTCTCAATAGCCGGTGCCATGGTTGCTGAAAACAGTAACATTTGGCGGTCGCATTCAATATGTTCCAAGAAATATCGAACATCATCAATGAATCCCATATCGAGCATACGGTCGGCTTCATCTAATACTACAGTTCCGATATCAGACATATTGAGTTTTTTACGATCAAGTAAGTCTTTTAATCGTCCTGGAGTACCAATAACGATATGATGACGTTTTTCTAATTGTTCGATTTGGTAACGAATTGGAGCTCCACCTACACAGGTTACATTCCAAATACCGAGGCCTTTTGATAGTTCGATACATTCTTTTTGGATTTGGAGAGCTAATTCTCGCGTAGGAGTGATGATAATTGCTTTGTGTTTTTTATCGTGAATGATTTTATTAATTGTTGGGATTAAAAACGCAGCTGTTTTACCTGTTCCTGTATTAGCTAGACCGATGATATCTCGTCCGTCTAATGCATTTGGGATTGCTTGATCTTGGATTGGACTTGGAATACTGAAACCTCTCGCGGTGATTTTTTCCTTTAATTTTTCGTCAATCTTGAAATCTGCAAATGTATGCACAGGTGTGTAGATTTCTTCTACTACGGTAGTTGCACGATTAATGAATCGAGAAACATCAATATGTTCTCCTGTAGATTTTTTGCGACCACTTGAACGACCTCGTGAACCTCCTCCGAAAGATGATGAACGGCCAGCATATCCACCAGATGATGGAGCTGAACTGCGTCCGTAACTTGGACGAGAGTTTGATGGTCGTGATGAATATCCTGATGAACTAGAACCTGATGAACGAGATCGTCCATAGGCAGAACCGCCAGATGATGGCCGGCGAGGCGAACCTGAGGATTCCCCAGATCGGCGTGAATTTGTTTGATTATACATAATCTATACGTGTATCATTATTCTCAATTAAAAATAAAAGAGAAAGTCAGCGTCAAAATGTTTTAAAAACAATGACTTTACATAGAGAGCACATGATTAATAATAATTAATAAACAAATACCCAAAAGGTGAGAATAACAATAGATAATTACAGTATCATATTTTAGTTTTAAAGTCAAGTATCTTCATACAAAACAAAGGAAAAGCGAAGCTTTTCCTTTGTTTTGTATATATTACATTACTGTAATTGAGCTAATCGTTCTACTAGATTTTTAATTGTTTTTAGTACTTCTGGATCATTTTTAGTATTGTTTTGTAATAGATTGATTTGAGTATTAATAGACTCTTTTATATCTTCTATACTCATTTCATACATTTCTACACTTGATTCTCCTGATTCAGAAACTTTTTCTGGTGACGATGGGTTCATTGATTCGATATTCATAAAATAATTGGTTATTGTTAGTGTTTAATAATGATCAAATAGTTTCGTTATAATTGAACTATCTTTTTAATCCCTGCTTTATCTACGCTGGGACCTACAATTGAGAGATTGAGATTTTTATTAGTAAATATCTGATTTGCAATAGTCATAATATCTGACTGTGTTACAGCATTTATTTTTTTCTCATACTCTGCTCTGGTTTGGAGTGGTAAATCATGTACGGCCTGCATACCATAATACATACCCCATGACTGTGATGATTCTAATCCCAGTGTCCCACGACCAATGATGATTGATTTTGCTTTCGTAATTTCATCCTCAGTTACTCCATCACGGAGTAACGTTTTAATTTCATGAATAATTTCTCGGACTACCTCTGTGGTACGTGCATTAGTGACTCCTGCTCCGATACGAAATATTCCATGATCGGTTAATGATTGATTGCGACTATATACATAATAACATACTCCCATTTCTTCGCGAAGTTTTTGGAATAATCGTGATGACATACCAGAACCGAGAATTGCAGATAGTACTGACAGTGCAGGTTGTTGCTTACTTGATAAATCAATACTACGAAAACCAAATATTAAATGGGTTTGTTGGGTAGATTTTTTAAATACTGACAACTGTGGTTCAGATTGTTTTTCTATTACTTTTTTCTTGTCATGTTTTTTAGTGGTGCGAATTCCACGGAAATATTTTTTAATCAAGTTGGTAGTTTTGAGTATATCAATACCACCACTGATAACAATAGTCGTAGCCGATGCCGTATAATGATCAGCTACATATCTGATAAAGTTTGATTGTTTCATCGAACGAACCACCTCTGTTGTTCCTGCAATGTTCCACCCTGCTGGGGTATCACCATACATTAATTCCATCAGTTTCTCATCTGCAATTTCATCGGGCATATCATGATACATGTTTATTTCCTCGACGATTACTCCCTTTTCTTTTTCCAGTTCGACTTTAGGAAATGTAGCGTTTTGATAGATGTCTGCAATCACATCAATAAATTGTTCTGTATGCTGTGCAAGTCCACGAACATAATATCCTGTGTATTCCTGACCAGTAAACGCATTACATTCTGCACCCAATCCATCTAATTCACTGGTAATTGATAATGCGGTTGGGCGTTTAATAGTACCCTTGAACATCATGTGTTCGAGAAAATGCGATAATCCAGTGATTTTTTTCGTTTCGTATTTAGACCCTGTTTGGACGAGGCTCATGACGGTAACGGTAGTATTACCTGTCATAGGAACGAGCAATATCCGCAATCCATTAGGGAGTTTTTTAAGTATTGGTTTCATAATGAAATGAGTATATCAGAAAAACACATAAAACAAAAAGCGCGGGAGGCTACGCCTCCCGCGCTTTTTGTTTTATGTGTTTTTAAACTATTTTTTAACCGGAGCTGGAATGACTTTTGTTAATTCTGCTCGTGCAGCATCAATCGCTGTTTTAAACGTAGATTGAGCTGTTTCTACTGCTGTTTTACGTTTTGCAATTAATGCTTGTACAGCTGTTTTTAAGTCAGTATTTTTTTCTGCTCGTTTAGGGGCTGGGTTTGCATTACGAGCCGCATCAAGTGTTGCACGGAATTTAGCTTCGGCTGATTTTGGATCCATACCTGCAGCACAATCAGATTTTGCAGTAGCAATAGCATCTGTACGAGCCTTGTTCATAGCTGTTTTTGCAGCATCAACTGCTGTAATACGACCAGCGTTTAATGTATCCATACCTGTTCGGAATTCTGCAACTGCTGCATCGATTGCTGCTTTACGAGCAGTCACAGCAGATTCTACAGAAACTTTAAATACTGCGAGAGCGGCTTGCTGTTCTGGAGTAGTAGCCTTGATTTCGAATTCTTTAAATTTATCATTTCGTTTTGTATCCCAATCATCTCGTTTTTCAGAACGTTTTAAATCTCGTTCGTTACGCATAGTGATTAATTTTTCTGCACGCTCACCACGACGAGTGTCTAATTCGCGCATGCGTTCGTTGAACATGGTATCTTTTTTTACTTCACGAGTATCAAGTTCAGAACAAAACGTAACTGCGATTTTACCAGAACGATTACCTCGACGGTTTTCTGATTGTTCATTTGAATCGTTTTCAGCAAAAGCGATAAATGGAGTGATAATTATTGAGAACATCATTACTGATGCAATAGTTGTATTGGTTTTCATAATTTAATTGTGTATGTACTGGTTAATAATAATCGATAGTACAACACCAGACCAGTATACACCAGATATTAAAAATACAAAAATCTGCTATAATTACTCTATATGATATATACTCAATCTATTGCTGTTAAAAAATTCCATCCTCATGCAATCATCCCAAATTACGCTCATGATAATGATGCAGGATGTGATTTCACAACACCAGAATCAATCACCGTTCCTGCTCGTGGACGAATCATGATACCAACCGGTATCGGTATGAGTATTCCCGACGGATATATGCTCCGCATCAGTGACAAGAGCGGATTGGCCAGTCGCGGTCTCCATACCATGGGTGGTATTGTAGATGCTGGATATCGTGGAGAAATTAATGTAATTATCTATAACACGACTGACACTGATTATATTTTTGAAGCAGGAAATAAAATTGCTCAAGGAATTATCCAACCTATCGTCCATGGTGCATTTACATTGGTTTCAGAATTAGACGACAGTCTCCGCGGAGATAACGGATTTGGTTCTACAGGAAAATAAAAAACCATTCATAAAGAATGGTTTTTTATTTTACACAATCCTGTTTTGTATATATCCAACCAATTCTGAAATAGCGATTCTCGTCTGTTCTCCTGTATCTCTGTCTCTGATTGTTACGGTATCCAGTAATTCTGGATTAGTATCGGTTCCTGTTCCTGTCGTATCGAAATCCACCACAATACACCACGGTGTACCGATTTCATCCTGACGACGATACCGTTTCCCGACATTACCATTGTCGTCAAACTCACACATAAAATGTCTTTTAAGCTCACTATGAATTTGTTTTGCTCGTTCTACTAATTCTGGTCTGTTTTTCAAGAGTGGAAATATTGCACATTTGATCGGAGCGAGACTTGGAGGTAATGATAAAAATACACGAACATCTCCTTTGTCATCTGTTTCTTCGTGATATGCATTATCAATAAACATTAATAACATTCTCGCTAATCCTGTAGAAGTCTCAACAATATGAGGAATAAATCGTTCCCCTGTAGTCTGGTCAAAATAATCCAAAGCAATACCTGAATGGTTACTGTGTTGTGTTAAATCCCAATCTCCACGAGCATGAATTCCTTCTATTTCTTTAAAACCTTCTAAACATTGGTAATTGTATTCAATATCATAAGCATCTGATGCATAATGTGCTAATTTTTCATGTTTATACCATCGTAATTTTTCTGCAGGTATTCCATGTTCAATATACCATTGCATACGAGTTTTTTTCCAGTTTTCAAAAATCTCTGATGTTTGATTTTTATGATGAAAATATTGCATTTCCATTTGTTCGAATTCTCGTGTTCTGAATATAAACTGTCTTGCAGTAATTTCGTTTCTAAATGCTTTACCTACCTGGGCAATACCAAAAGGAAAAGCTGGATGTAGTGAATCCAGTATATTTTTATAGTCCAAGTAAATCGGACCACAGGCTTCTGGTCGTAAATATACAACATTATCATCAGTGATTACATCTGCAGGAGATCCAAAGTTAGATTTCACCATGAGTGAAAATACTCGTGCTTCTGTTAGATCTGCAGAACCACAATTATCACAAACTAATTTCTTTTCTGTTCTGAGTTTATTTAATTCATCATTAATAAATTCAATACTTGCTTTGTCTGCATTAATACCAAATTTTTCGAGTACATGGTCTGCTCTAAATCTTGCATTACATTTTTTACATTCGATGAGTGGATCATTAAACCCCGCAACATGTCCTGATGCAACCCATGACTTTGGATGGGTAAAAATACCTGCATCTAAACTAACAATATCATCACGATATTGAATCATATGTTTCATCCAACTGTTTTTGATATTTTCTTTCAGGAGATACCCGTAGTGTCCATAATCATAGACTCCTGCCAATCCTCCGTAAATTTCTGAACCTTGAAAAATAAACCCACGGCGTTTACACAGGGATACTATTTTTTCCATTAAATCTTTGTTTTCATTTTGTTCTGACATACTACTATTACTGTAGCACAAAACTACTTGCAATAAAAGTCGGTACTGCGGTATACTGGAGAGGTCTATTATTAATCACTAGTTTAATTATTTATATGTTTTCAAAATTAATTGCTAAACTTCACGCTCCATGTATGGGTATGTTTATTCTCCGTCTCGTTATTGGTGGAATCTTTATCTATGCAGGATATGGAAAACTCACTAATATGAGTATGGTAATCGGAGGATTTGCAACAATGGGACTGGGCGCATTTTGGGCTTGGGCTGTAGCACTCATAGAATTTATCGGAGGTATTGCAGTAGTTACAGGAGTATTTACAAAAATCTCTGGATTATTATTGTCAATCATCATGATTGTTGCAATTGTTAAAGTCCACTGGGCAGGAGGATTTGCAGAAATCCAAGCTCCGCTCACGATTCTTGCAGGAACTATTGCAATCACATTATGTAATTGTGGTTCATGGAATCTGAAAAAAATGTGCGGTATGTGCAATCATGGTAAAGACCAGACTTGCAAGTCTTGTTAATTACAAGTAACGCAAACTAAAAGCGAAATCCCTTGGATTTCGCTTTTAGTTTGCGTTATATTCAATAATAGTTTGTTCCAAGTCTTTTTTGATCTGTACTGGATCTCCTCCGCAGAATTGAATAATTTCTGCAACACCTTGTTTCACGACTGATTTATGTTCTACAAAAAATCCCAGTAAAAATGCACCGATAATAGTTACTACTCCTAAAAATATAATAGCCCGCCCAGGTTTACAAATCGTTTTTTCGAGTATGTTCATGGATACAGTATACATTGTTTAGAGAAAACAGAAAAGTGGGATTCGGTCACGAATAATTTTTCTGACGAAAAATTTTCTCGCCCACCTATTTCCTATTTCGTTATTACTCAATATAGGAAATTTCTGATTTCATCAGAACCGGATAAAACATACAGTATGTGTATGTTTTATCCCCGCCTCGCTACACTCGCCTTTCTCCGCGTTGCTACGAAAACTCGTGTATAGATGCGGCATTCGAATCCCAGACGGAGACAAAGCAGTTTGTCTCCTCACTCCGACATAAAGAAAAAACCTCCTTTAGGAGGTTTTTTCTTTATGTCGGAGTGCTGGGATTCGAACCCAGAGTCGCTCGTACCCAAAACGAGAATGTTAGCCGTTACACTACACTCCGTAGTAATAACTGTATTCACAGTAGCA
>JACCDT011623771.1_pt1 | contig 14809 bp, 11 predicted proteins | sample 7446291 | NCBI WGS metagenome assembly JACCDT01 (sample SAMN15323446, study PRJNA562643) | freshwater metagenome | isolation source: river surface water | place: USA:Blue River Watershed | collected 2017-08-17
TAATATTTATGATGAAAAAAATATTAAGAAAAATGAACTATCAGAACTGCTTCATAATAAGCTAGGACTCAGCCGAGATCAAAATTCAGTAGCCATTAATCTTTACTCTGATCTCAAAGAATTAATTGAGCAGAATCAAGATGATTTACAACTTATCATTACCAGTCCTGGAATCAAACCTAGTAAGCTTATTAATCTTAATGGGATTAATTTGTATGAAAAGTTTAAAGTAGTTTCTGATTTAGAGTTATTTTTATCAGATCCAAGTGTTGATTCAGGAAAAATATTCGCAATTACTGGGACCAATGGTAAGAGTACAGCATGTCATCTATTAGCTTATTTGCTCGAAGAAGATAGTAAGCAGAATAAGCAAAAGAATCAAAATAAAATAGCTCTGGGCGGAAATTTTGGGACGCCAGTTTTGGATTTTCTAGATGGTAATGTTTATGAATCTTATGTTTTAGAGTTATCAAGCTATCAACTAGCAATAACCAACAATCTGAGATGCCTTGCTGCGAGTTGCTTAAACATATCTATAGATCACTTAGACTGGCATGGAAATTATGAAAGTTATATCAATGATAAACTTAAGATATATTCCGCAAGTAAATTTGACGTAATTAATTTAGATCAAGAAATACTACTCGATCACTACTTTAAAAATGCTCAAGTCAGATCAAAAGATCCTAAAATAATAGCCTATACTACTTCAGAAGCCACTAGAAAAAACTTTATAAAGGCTCGCGGTGATGTCGATCCTATTTTATGGATTGGGGATTTTCTAGAAAATACTTCAGGTGTAATTAATTCTTCTAAATATATAAATCTTGATAATTTATCAATTATAGCTCTAAATAATTTACCACCAGTATTACAATCTAAACATAATTTAAGCAATTTATTAGCGGTATTGGGCTTGTTGTTGGCTAATTTTTATAATTATTTTTACTTTTATGAACAAGAAGCTGGCCTTGAAGTAAATCTTAAAACCAATCTTAAAATCAATCTTAGTGCTGCAGTAAACTACCTTGAGAAATATTTAGTTAATATCAAATCTTATGCAGGCTTGCCATTTAGATGCCAACTTGTAAATGAACATAAATCTATCAAAGTATTTAATGATTCTAAATCGACCAACTTGGATGCTAGTATAGTTGCGCTCGACAGTTTAAAAGACATAGTCGCAGGTAAGATTTGGCTTATTTTAGGTGGTTTAGTTAAAGAAGATGTTGATGATCTTGCTACACAAAATGCTTTTAGATCAGTTTTAGATAACAGAATTGGCGGTGTAGTAGTTTATGGAAAAAATAGTGCTGATAGAGCTAAATTATTAAAGATTATAGAAACTAATAAAACTCACTCATTTAAAATAATCGTAATACATGATGAAAGTGTTAATAAAGAAAACAATGAAAGCGTGTTAAATATTCTAGATAAGATGATTCAGAAAATATTTTCATATGCCAAGATAAATGATGCAATACTTTTCTCGCCAGCTTGCGCTAGTTTTGATATGTTTAATAATTATATCCATAGAGGTGAGATGTTTAACCAGCGGATTGCTAATTACATAACTAGTCAATAATTGAAACAGCAGCAACAAAAATGAAAATCAGATTTCTCCAATTAGATCCTGTTCTTAGTATTAGTTTTGTTTTATTAAGTACTATCGGCCTGTTAATTTTAACTTCTGCCTCAATGCCTATGGCAGAAAAAAATTACGGTTTGCCGTTCTATTTTTTTTATAACCAAATTATTTGCCTTGCTTTTGGCATGATAATATTGATAACTCTATTAGCGATAGAAAGTACATATTGGCAACAATTCGCGACCATTATGTTGTATATCACGCTGTTGATGCTCTTATTCGTTTTAATTTTTGGCAGCGAGGTAAATGGTGCTAAACGCTGGTTAATTATCGCTGGATTTAACTTTCAAATTTCTGAAGTATTAAAATTTGTTTTTGTGCTTTATATGGCAAATTTTATTGATAATTATTACAAAGAAATTAGTTCGAGTTTAAAAGTTTTGATTGTGCCAGTTATTTGGTTGATAGTCTCAAGTTTTTTATTGCTATCAGAACCAGATTTTGGAGCGACAGTAGTTATTGTCTTAACTTTTACAAGCATGATTTTTGTTGCGGGTGCTTCGATGCGGCCCTTAATTGTTCTAATAGCTTTTGCAGTTATTATTTTGGGATGCTTGGCTTATTTTTCGCCCTATAGATTAATGCGTATGACAACGTTTATGCACCCATGGGATTATGCCTATAGTAGTGGTTATCAATTGACTCAAGCTTTAATTTCTTACGGCCGAGGAGATTGGTTTGGTCTAGGCCTAGGTGGGAGCATTCAAAAATTATTTTTCTTGCCAGAAGCGCATACTGATTTTATTTTTGCAATCTTAGCTGAAGAGCTAGGACTAGTCGGTGCTGTATTTATTATCTTATTATATCTTTTAGTAATTGCCAGAATATTTTATTATGGTGTGTATGCACAAAAAAATGATATGTTATGGCAGGCATTTCTTTGTTATGGGACGGCCTTTTATTTTGCTGCACAAAGTTTTATTAGTATAGGTGTTAATCTTGGGACATTACCTACAAAGGGATTAACCTTACCATTATTAAGTTACGGACGTAGTAGTCTCTTAGTCAATTGTGCATTTTTTGGGATAGCTCTGCGAGTTATCACTGAGATCAAAACGGCAAGAAATTACAGATGAATAAATAAAGGAATACGGAGACAATAATGCAGCAAGATAAGCAAAAACGTGCTTTGATTATGGCCGGTGGCACTGGAGGACATGTTATTCCGGGGCTGGAGATCGCGGCTGCATTAAAATCTAAAAACTATGAAATTGCTTGGCTTGGTACCAAAGCAGGCTTAGAAGCGACTTTAGTGCCCAAGAACAACATCAAGCTTTATTATTTACCTGTCTGGGGCGTGCGGGGTAAGCGTTGGGCAGAGAAGCTGTTATCGCCATTCAAGATTTTGGTTTCAATAATCTATAGCATTTATATCTTAATAAAATTCAAACCAAGCTTTGTCTTAGGTATGGGAGGGTTTGCTAGTGGCCCAGGCGGGATTGCGGCTTGGCTTTTACGCATCCCTTTAATTATTCATGAACAGAATGCTATTTTTGGCATGACTAATAAAATATTGAGCCGTTTTTCTAAAAAAGTTTTAGTGTCTTTTCCTGATCTGGCAGCACTGAATACAGCAAAATTGATATACACTGGTAACCCGGTGAGATCGGAAATTCTTAATTTAGCAGAGCCTAAAGAGCGTTGGCAGCAACGTGTGGGCTCGTTGCGTGTCTTAGTCTTAGGGGGTAGCCGAGGTGCGCTTATATTTAATAATACGGTGCCGCGCGCTGTAGCGCAATTACCAGTAAGCCAGAGACCAGATATCTGGCATCAATCTGGCAACGAGTATTTTAATCTGACAACTGAAAATTATGCTAAGCATGGTCTTAAAGCAAAAGTTGAGCCTTTTATTCACGATATGGCGCAAGCTTACTCATGGGCTGATTTAGTTATAGCTAGGGCTGGGGCTCTAACAGTAGCTGAATTAGCCAGCGCAGGACTGCCGGCGCTACTGATTCCTTATCCCTACGCAACAGATGACCATCAAAGTCAAAATGCTGCCTATCTTGTCAATAATAATGCAGCTATAATGCTACCTCAAAGTGAGCTAAATCATGAAGTTTTAGCAAAAATATTATTAGATTTAATTAATTCACGGCCGCGTTTATTAGAAATGGCCAAAGCGGCTCGTAAACTTAGCATGTTTGACGCCACTGCCAATATTATTAAACACTGTCAAGAAGTATCGAAAGAGGTGCATCTAGATGAGACGTATTAAAAAAATCCACTTTATCGGCATTGGTGGTGCGGGTATGGGTGGCATCGCCGAGGTTTTACATAATCAGGGCTATGTTATCACCGGTTCTGATCTTTCTAACAGTAAAATGGTTGAAAGATTACAAGGATTAGGTATAGAAGTAGTTTTAGGGCATCATGAAAAAAATATTACTAACGCAGATGTGGTAGTAGTAACTAGTGCTTTGTCATCTAATAATCCTGAGTTGGTTGCAGCCCATGAAAAAGGCATACCTGTCGTTCGACGTGCTGAAATGTTGGCGGAGTTAATGCGTTTTGGCCAAGGCATTGCTGTTGCCGGTACACATGGTAAAACGACTACTACAAGTATTTTAGCGAGCATTATGGCTACTGCTAATTTAGATCCTACATTTGTTATTGGCGGCAAGTTAAACAGCTTAGGTGCTAATGCTAAATTGGGAGCAGGTCGTTATTTTATAGCTGAAGCAGATGAAAGTGATGCGTCGTTTTTGCATTTGAACCCAGTCATAGCCATTGTTACGAATATTGACCGTGATCATATGACAACCTACGGGGGAGATTTTCAAAAATTACGCCAAGTTTTTATTGATTTTTTATCACGTTTGCCGTTCTATGGTATGGCTGTTATTAACATAGACGATCCAGTCGCACGCGATATTATTCCTGAGATTAAATGCCAAGTAGTAACGTATGGTCAGTCTGCAAATGCTGATTATCAATTAATGGAATATACGCAAAATTATTCGCAGAGCGAATTCACAGTATTCCATAAAAGTAGTAATTCAACATTCAAGCTCTCAATGAGTATGCCAGGAATCCATAATGCGTTGAATGCGCTAGCAGCTACAGCGGTATGCTTAGAAGAAGGTGTTGAATTAAAATACATTGAACAGGCGTTAGCAAATTTTAGTGGTATTGGCAGAAGATTTCAGGTTTATGAACACCTTAAACTCACTAATGGAACTAATACCTCAACTAACTTTACTAGCTTTACGATGATTGATGATTACGGTCATCATCCTAATGAGGTAGCAACAATTATTAATGCCTTGCGAGTTGGCTGGCCAGGCAAGCGTGTCGTAATGCTTTACCAACCACATCGTTTTACTCGCACACGAGATTTATTTAATGATTTTGTGACAGTGTTAGCTCAAGTGGATGTATTAATACTGTTACCAGTTTATGCAGCAAGCGAATTGCCATTGGCTGGTGCAAGTAGCAAGGATCTCTATAAAGCAATTATCAATAAAGATTTTCATAATTGCTATTATTTTGAAAGTTTTAATGAATTATACAATAATTTAGCTATAATTATTAAGTCAGAAGATATTGTAGTTGTGCAGGGTGCAGGTGACATTAGCCAAGTGGCAGAAAAATTATTAACAGATTGTGCATAGAACTAATATGACTAAAACAAATCATGTTACACAGGCCAACCCTAAGATGCAAACCCAGGCAAATGATAGTGTCAGATTAACTAAAAATGTACCTTTGGCTGATTATACTACCTGGCATGTGGGAGGAGTGGCGGATCTTTTATTCCAGCCACATAGTCTAGAAGAGCTGCAAGAATTTTTAGCAAAATTTGCTATTACTAATCCTGATACACCAATCCACTGGTTAGGCTTAGGCAGTAACGTTCTTATTCGTGACGGTGGTATCCGTGGCCTAGTTATATTAACAAATTCTGGTAGTAATATAGGTCTTAATAATTATGAACTTATAACTACAAGTAGCCACGGCAAATTAATTAGCTGTGAGGCTGGTGTACCATGCGCCAAGCTCGCCAAGTTTTTAGCTAAAAATGATTATCCTAGCGGCGCTTTTCTAGCAGGCATCCCTGGGACTATGGGTGGTGCGCTCGCTATGAACGCTGGCTGTTATGGATCGGAAACTTGGGACCATGTAATCAAAGTAGATGTCATGGATAGAGCAGGGCAAATAATTGAATTAAAGCCAAGTGATTTTGAGATTAGTTATCGAACCGTTAAAATTAAGAGTACACAGAATAACCTGCAAGAATTTTGGTTTGTTCGAGCTTATATGCAATTTATGCAAGATGATAGCATCTCAGGGGTGCAAGCGATAAAAAGTTTGCTGCAAAAACGAACTAGCCAACAACCTATAGGTCAATTTTCAGGCGGCTCAGTATTCCGCAATCCACCAGGAAAATTTGCAGGCAAACTGATAGAAGAAGCAGGGTTAAAAGGCTATACCATTGGGGGAGCCGAGATATCGCCAAAACATGCTAATTTTATTATTAATAATAAAACAGCGACAGCAAAAGACATCGAGGATTTAATAATCCATGCTCAAAATGTAGTCTTTGCTAATACAGGTATTAACCTTGAAACGGAAGTTCGTTTTATTGGAGAATTAAGTAATGATAGATGAGCACAATTTCCAGAATGCTAAAATTACCCACCCGCTACGAAAAGTATTAGTGTTATATGGAGGACGTTCATGCGAACGTGAGATTTCATTACTAACCGGTAAGGCCGTTGCTAATGCTTTAAAAAGACAGGGTTGCCATGTGGACTTGGTCGATTGGCTAGGACGGGAGAGTATCGCACGTCTTTTGTCAGAAAATTACGATTGTGCATTTATTGCATTACATGGTATTGATGGAGAAGATGGCAGTGTTCAAGCATTACTAGAAATATTAGGAATCCCCTATACGGGTTCAAGTATTTTGGCAAGTGCGTTATGTATGGATAAATTGCGCACAAAACAATTAATGCGATCAAACGGACTGCCCGTGCTTGATGATGTAAAAGTTACCTCGCCATTAAGAGAGGATGATAGCAGAAAAATAGTAGCAAAATTAGGATTGCCGTTATGTGTTAAACCGGTACAGCAGGGCTCAAGTAAAGGTATACACAAAGTTGAACGAATCGATGATTTGGCCCCTGCTATTGAAGATGCTTTGCAATATGATTCAGAAGTTATGATAGAGCAGTGGTTATTAGGTAAAGAATATACGGTAGGTTTTTTGAATAATGAACCATTGCCGAGTATTTGGATTGAACCTAAACAAAGTTTTTATAATTATGATGCGAAATATATAACTCGGGATACTAACTATCACTGTCCGTCAGGCCTAGATAGTATGCGAGAAAAAGAAATAAAAGAATTAGCATTAAAAGCTTTTAATGCAGCCGGTTGTCATGATTGGGCGCGTGTAGATTTTATAACTGATAACAATGGAAAGTTTTATATTTTGGAAGTAAATACAACACCAGGATTGACAGATACTAGTTTGGTACCAAAGGCAGCTAATAGTATTGGTATTACATTTGATGCGTTAGTTTTACAAATTACTATGAATGCTGGATTGAAGCAATTAGGTAATTTGGCTGTAAATAATGAAAAACAGGCCTTAGTTTAATGATTTTCTTGCGTTGCATAGCTGTTATAGTTATTATGCTGATTACATTAGTGGGCGGAATTTTTTTTTGTTATCATGAAGGGCTTTGGCCAGTATTTCCTATTAATGTTGTTCAGGTTATAGCGCCATTACGATATGTCTCAGAAGCAGAAGTAGAAGATTTATTAACGAATGCTAATATACCAAAAAATGATTTCTTTTATATAGATATGCTAAAAGTGAAGCATCAATTAAAACAAAACTATTGGATCGAGGACATTAATATTGCTCGAGTATGGCCTGATAAAATTAGAATTAAATTTTCTGAGCAAGAGCCATTAGCTTACTGGGGTAATAAATCTGTTATCACTAAATATAATTGTGAAATAATTGATATTACCGAACTACAGAAAGCAGAAAATAGTTTTAGCGCATTACCTATTTTGATAGGTAACGAAAAAAACTCACAAAAGCTATGTGACACACTTGAAAATTTGAAAATCTCTATTAAACCTATAGATATAGAAATAAAAAAGTTAGTATTAAGTCCTCGTGGTTCTTGGTATCTTGAATTAACAAATGGTTTAATAGTTTTGTTAGGTAAGAAAGATATAATTGACCGTGCGGATAAATTTGTTAAGTTTTTTATTAGTTTTAATAAGACAGAAAATTTACCCAAAGAGCAAATGGAATTACTTAAGGATGGCAGGATGCCAGATGACAAAACTTCTACCATATCTTATGTCGATATGAGATATAATAAAGGTCTTGCAATCGCATTCGGTCAGACAAAAAAATTAGCCGAACTAATGGAGTCTGCTTAATCTATGTCTAAAAAACATGATAAAAAACTAATCGTCGGTTTAGATGTTGGTACCTCCAAGGTAGTTGTGGTTGTTGGTGAAGTTGCTGACAACGGTGTTATCGAAATTATAGGTGTAGGGCATCAAAAATCTAAAGGTCTTAAAAAAGGTGTTGTCGTTAATATTGAATCTACAGTTAATTCAATTAAACGAGCCATAGAAGAGGCTGAGTTAATGGCTGGATGCCAGATCCATTCGGTCTATACAGGTATTGCTGGTAGTCACATCAGAAGCTTAAATTCGCATGGTATCGTAGCTATTCGCGAAAAAGAAGTAAATCAGGCGGATATTGATCGTGTTATTGACGCAGCTCGTGCGGTTGCTATTTCAGCTGATCAAAAAATTATTCATATTCTCCCACAAGAATTTATTATTGATGATCAAGATGGCATCAAAGAGCCGATTGGTATGTCTGGAGTTAGATTAGAAGCCAAGGTGCATATGGTAACTGGCGCGGTGAGCGCTGCTCAGAACATAGTCAAGTGTGTTAGGCGTTGTGGTTTAGAGGTTGACGACATTATTTTAGAGCAATTGGCCTCTAGCCAAGCTGTGTTATCAGAGGATGAAAAAGAACTAGGCGTATGCTTGGTTGATATCGGGGGTGGTACTACTGATATTGCTATATTCTCTAATGGCTCTATAGTGCACACTGCAGTGATCCCTATAGCTGGTGATCAGGTAAATAATGATATCGCAGTGGCCCTGCGGACACCTACGCAAAATGCAGAAGATTTAAAAATAAAATATGGTTGTGCTTTGACCCAGATGGCAGATGTGGGTGATATGGTGCATGTGCCTGGTGTTGGTGACCGTCCTGCTAAACAATTGTCACGTAAGACTTTAGCTGAAGTTATAGAACCGCGTTATGAAGAGCTTTATTTATTAATAAAAGAAGAAATCAAACGCAGTGGTTTTGAGGATCTTATTGCTTCAGGGGTTATTTTAACTGGTGGTAGTGCATTGTTGCCGGGTGCAGTAGAATTAGCAGAAGAAATTTTTCACATGCCGGTACGTTTGGGCATGCCGCAACATGTAAAAGGGTTGTCTGATATTGTAAATAATCCTGCGTTTTCTACAGGTGTTGGTTTATTGCAATATGGTTGTCTGCAAGAAAATATTAACAAAGAAAGTTATTTTAAAGAATCTAATAATCTTCTTGGTATATTTAATCGTATGCGTGCATGGTTTATAGCAAGTTAAATTTAAATTCATGATAAAGGGAAGTTAAATGGTGTTTTTTACAGGATTAATGGGATAAGGGGATCTAAATGTTTGAATTAATGGATAGTTGTCCGCAATCAGCAATAATTAAAGTAATCGGCGTTGGTGGTGGTGGCGGCAATGCTGTTGATCACATGGTCGTCGCTAATATTGAAGGCGTTGAATTCTTTTGTGCCAATACTGATGCTCAGGCTTTAAAAAATACTAAAGCTAAAATGCGCATCCAATTAGGTACTGGTATCACCAAGGGGCTTGGAGCCGGTGCGAACCCAGAAATTGGTAAACAATCTGCGCTTGAAGACAGAGATCGTATTAAAGAAATCTTAGCTGGTACAGATATGGTATTTATTACTGCTGGTATGGGCGGTGGTACTGGTACTGGTGCTGCTCCAGTCGTTGCTGAATTAGCTAAAGAAATGGGAATTTTAACAGTTGCCGTGGTGACCAAGCCATTTCCATTTGAGGGACAAAAGCGGATGAGCCTTGCGCAAGCAGGGATTAATGAATTGAGTAAACACGTTGATTCATTAATTATCATACCTAACGATAAATTATTGAGTGTTCTAGGTAAAGGCGTCAGTTTATTAGATGCATTTAAAGCTGCTAATAATGTACTATTAGGCGCCGTGCAAGGTATTGCGGAGCTTATTACTCGTCCAGGTTTAATTAACGTAGACTTTGCTGACGTTCGCACTGTTATGGCTGAGATGGGTATGGCAATGATGGGTACAGGTGTTGCTAGTGGCGAGAATCGTTCACGCGAAGCTGCTGAAATGGCTGTATCTAGCCCACTTTTAGAAGACATTAATCTATCAGGCGCTCAAGGCGTATTAGTAAATATTACAGCTGGTATGGATATGTCTATTGGTGAGTTTGAACAAGTAGGTGAAGTTGTTAAAAGCTTTACTTCTGAAGATGCTACAGTTGTTGTTGGTACTGTTATTGATCCAGACATGTCTAATGAATTACGTGTTACAGTGGTAGCAACAGGTTTGGGTACTAATGTAGATGCTAAATCTACTGGTGCTAGTTCTAATACTGGGACTATGGCATCTCAGAATAAAGAAACAGCAACGGATTACAAAAGACTAGATAGACCTACAGTTATGCGTCGTCAAGCAGGAACTAACAGCAAGGGGTTAGATTCAGGTGAGTTGGATTATTTAGATATTCCAGCTTTTCTGCGCAAACAAGTAGAACAAAATAAGAATTAAGTAGTTATTATTATTTAAAGCAACAAAGCCAACTTAATTAAGTTGGCTTTGTTGTTTGTGAAAAATAATCTTTAATTATCTATAGTCTTGTATACATTTAGGCATTAATGATTAATAATATTGGAATATCGATATATTACTCTACTAACTTTTAAGATAGGGTCAATTAATGAAACAAAGAACATTAAAAAATACGATTAGGGCTTCAGGTGTGGGTGTCCACACTGGTCAAAAGGTGAGGTTAGTGTTAAGTCCTGCGCCTGTTAATACGGGTATCGTGTTTCGTAGAACAGATCTATCTCCTATAGTAGAAATTAAAGCCCATCCAGATAATGTTGGTGAAACGGCGTTATCTACTTCTATCGTCAATGGTAAAGCTAAAATCTACACGATAGAGCATCTTATGGCTGCTTTTTCTGGCCTTGGAATTGATAATGCTTATGTAGACGTCGATGCACCAGAAATCCCTATTATGGATGGCAGCGCTGGCCCGTTTGTGTTCTTGATTCAATCAGCGGGTATTGAAGAACAAAAAGCCTATAAAAAGTTTATTCGCATCAAAGATAAAATAGAAGTTAAGAATGGCGATAAATACGCTGCTCTAGCACCATATAATGGCTTTAAAATTAGCTGTGGTATAGATTTTGATCACCCTGCCTTCAAAGAAGAGTTACAAAATATAGAAATAGATTTTACTGATAATTCTTTTGTTAAAGATATTTCACGTGCTCGTACATTTGGTTTTATGAAAGACTATGAGGCTATGCGTGCTCGTAATCTAGGTCGAGGTGCTAGTCTAGACAATGCTGTCGTTTTAAATGATTATACAGTTGTAAATGAGGGTGGGCTTCGTTATCATAATGAATTTGTTAAACATAAGGTCTTAGATATTATTGGTGATCTGTATCTTACAGGATACAGTATCTTAGGCCATTTCTCAGGCTTTAAGTCGGGCCATGCTCTTAATAACATGCTGTTACAGCACCTTTTGGCTAACCAAAATGCCTGGGAATTTGTTGATTTCTCAAAAGAATCAAAAATTAAGCCAGAGCAATTCAGAATGCCGCGCTTTGCCACTTATACAGAAAGTTTGGCGTAAACTAAATAAGACAGCAATTTCCCAGTAATGGGCTATAATATTAGTTATGTAGCTATTACTATAAGTGTCTGATTTTATGGTTGATGAGATTAAAACACCAGCACATCCTGACTACTATATCAAACTCAAAAAAGCAATTGCCAGGGAGATGTACAATTTTCATATTGAAGACACCTTGAAAGTTGAGATTCCAACGGAGGCTTCTGGGGAATGGTCAGAAAATATAGCAGAAGCATTCATGGCAAAAAACAGAAAAGATGCTGAACTACGCTATGCCATGGCAAGAGACATAAGGGCTTCGATTAGCTCTATAGATGGACAACGTTTTGATGAAATATATGGACAACTATCTTTATCTAGAAGAGAAAAAATAGTTGCAACAGCAGTCTCGATTCTTACTAAGGCTCAAGCTACCGCATCGGAAAATGAAAAAGCACTGATAAATGCATACTTGAGTTCTCTAAATACTAGCAACAGAGGTATTAGCACTTTAAATTTGGAAAATATTAGCTTTAAGGAAATCGATTTAATAGAAGATAGCCTCAATTCTTTGATAAGTTTTAATGAGAAGTTGAGGAATCAGATACTGAAGTTAACAGCAGAAAGTAGACTCCGACCAGGGGAGCATCTTGATGCTCTTAAAGAAGCTAGAACAGAGCTAGATAAAGCAATACAAAATTTAAGATCCGAGTATCGCGAAACAGGCAAGATTACACAACCGATTATAGATAAAATTGGTTCTGCTATAGAAAAGATACGAAATACCAATAAGAATTATCGAGAAATCTACACTAGGGGTAAGAGGACATTACCGCTATTTGTCATGTCAGTAATAAAGCTTGTTCTAGTATTAGCTGTTTTGGGGTGTGTGATAGGTGGTTTCTTCTTTACCCCTCTATTTTTTGTCGCGGCAGGGCTAGGCATAGCAGCCGGAATTCTTGCAGCCATACAATATAAACTGACTCCAACTGCGACTGAACAACCTACAAGTCGAGGTCCTGAACCATCAAATCAAGCAATTCCTGGGGGAAGTGCCGAGGGGTTTAATAATCCAATTATAAAAGCTGTTAAATCTGCACTGTTTGAGCATATCTTACCTGCTTTTGGTGACGCATTTAAATATGGTCGTTTATTGTACAATCAAAGTAGCGATCCCGCTAATACTATAGATGGGTATGCAGCTGGTGCAAAGGTGCTAGAAGGTCTGATAGCTGAACAAAGCGGTTTAAGACCGCAAAGTCAAAAATCCCTCCAAGCTCAATCTCATGCAGATTTATCAGCTAAACAAAGCGGTTTAAGACCGCAAAGTCAAAAAGCCGACCAAGCTCAATCTCACGCAATTGATAATAATCGTATTGATGATCCTCTAGAGCTAAGATCTGTATCCGAACGACCCAGTACTCAAGGATCCCAATTGCGACCAGACTCGCAGCAATCTTGGCGTTCGTCATTTGGAGATGAACCGGAATGGAATTCTAGTCCAAGTGCCAAGTCAGCTGGGACTGGAAGCATAAATAGCCAAACTCTGCGAAATCTTAAGACAAAAAAAACAGCTACTACCCCAGCCCCAGATGAGTCAGATCCATCTAGACCGACCTCTAAAAGAAGACCTGCTCCTCCTGGTACAAGTACTAGATAATAAGTGTTTTGGTTATAAAATTTTAATACCAATACTCCTCACTATATTCCCACAACAAAATTTGCTACAATTAGCTTGTAATTTTATCCTAACAAAACTTGAATAATTACATATAAATCATGAGCTTATGAACTTAGACTATTTAGATTTTGAGCAGCCAATAGCTGAACTCAAAGAAAAGATTGATCAGCTTCGCCATGTGGGCACTGACAGCAAAATTAATATCAATAAAGAAATTGCTAAACTAGAATCTAAAAGCGATGAGCTAACTAAGTCTATCTTTGGCAATTTGAATGATTGGCAAATAGTACAATTAGCAAGACACCCTTTGCGCCCCCATGCTCTTGATTATATTCATAAAATATTTACAGATTTTGATGAGTTTCATGGTGATCGTGTTTTTAATGATGATGCTGCCATCGTAGGTGGTACGGCAAAATTAAATAACCGTACGGTCATGGTTATCGGCCAGCAAAAAGGCAGGACAACTAAAGAAAAAATTAGACGTAACTTTGGTATGGCGTCTCCCGATGGCTACAGAAAAGCTCAGCGGTTAATGAAACTAGCAGAGAAGTTTAGTATGCCCATAATTACCCTTATAGATACGGCTGGTGCATACCCTGGAGTTGGCGCAGAAGAACGTGGTCAAAGTGAAGCTATAGCTTCTAGCTTAGCTCTTATGGCTCGTTTAAAAGTGCCTATTGTTAGTACAGTCATTGGCGAAGGCGGCTCTGGTGGAGCTTTAGCTCTTGGTGTCTGTGATAAATTAATTATGTTACAATATAGCGTCTATTCGGTTATATCTCCGGAGGGTTGCGCTTCTATATTATGGAAAAAAGCAGATAAAGCTCCAATAGCAGCTGAGGCAATGCATCTTACGGCTAGTAAATTATATAAATTAGGTTTAGTTGATCAAATTTTGCCTGAGCCATTGGGTGGAGCACATCGTAGTGTTAATAAAACTTGCCAAGATTTAAAATTAGCTTTAGAGCAGCATTTAGAATTGTTAGGCCAACATGCTAACAGTCAACTAGTCGATATGAGATATGAACGATTAATGAGGTTTGGTAGGGTGGGCTCGTGACCTAGTTGGCGTGACCTCACCCCAGCCCTCTCCTAGAATAAGCTCAGAAAACTATTTAAGTTAAGGGCTAGGAGAGGGAGCAGAGCGTGGAGCTTGCAAGTGAGGTGAATTATATTTGTTCCCTCTCCCAGCCAGTAAATAGAAAAATATTCTGAACTATTTCTGGGAGAGGGTTAGGGTGAGGGTGAATTCAAAGCAGTAATGGTGAATAATTTCGCAGTGAACCGAAAAGTCTGTACTAAATAGTCGTATTAATAGCAGTAACATGAATTTCTATAAAACTTTCCCCCAAACCCTCTCAAAATTATTACATAATTTTGAACACCCCAAAATTACCCTTGGTCTGTCCGGCGGGCTTGATTCTGTAGTCTTATTAGATTTACTACAGAAATTTATTATTAATAATCCTATTAAAAAAATACGCCTACAAGCAGTTTATATTAATCATCAGTTACAA
>JACCDT010725760.1_pt1 | contig 14807 bp, 13 predicted proteins | sample 7446291 | NCBI WGS metagenome assembly JACCDT01 (sample SAMN15323446, study PRJNA562643) | freshwater metagenome | isolation source: river surface water | place: USA:Blue River Watershed | collected 2017-08-17
GCGAATGCCTACCTGAAATGGAACTTTCACATGCTCCAGGTAATAATCAATCTCAGTTTAGTTATCGAGGATGGGTACGCAATTCACAAAACCATCATTTAGCAATTCCGTGATGTATTGCTTGTATTTTTCTCGCTTAAATCCATTGCACACGATGAAGGTATCCTTTCGGATTTTTCCTTTGGCATACAAACTTCGCACTAAGGGAATGTCAAAAGTGGAAGAGGTTTCGATGTGGATGTCATTTTTTAAAGCCTCATCCAACACGAAACTAAAATGCGAGGACTTGGTGCAATAACAATAGGTATACTTCCCTTGGTAGTTATGCGTCTCCATGGCCTTTCCAAAATAGGTCTTGGCCTGCTGAATGTTTTCCGAAATTTTAGGTAGGTAGGTCAACTTCAAGGGAGTGCCATAGGTTTCTATGATCTCCATCAAGTTTACCCCGTTGAAGTACAACTGGTTATTTTCTACCGTGAATTCCTTGGTTGGAAAATCAAAGGTTTGTTGGATCAAATCAATGTATCTATTCATCTACCAAAATGGGCTAAGCGAGTAAATAAGGCTGCAAAAATTGCGCTTTTATTAACGGTTACCAAAGTTTTGAACCACAAATTCTTAGGAGGACTTATTTTAATAAAACCTAATTAACACGATAGCTGTTTTTTAATCCTTTTTTTACTAGAGGTAAGCTCAATTTTAACACGTATTCAAGCTGACAAACCTCGTTTTTCACTTGCTTCTAATTCAAAACTATGCTCACAACTAGGTTCGAATTGCGCCTGATTTTACCTAGCTTTACGAAAGAAAACCCAACTATACCCCAGAGATGCGTAAGATTAAATTGGTAGAGGTTCGTTCGGAGATTGCAGCCGGAACCAGAGGAGCAAGTTTAGGAGTAGATGCACTCAAGATTGCCAGCCTAGACAAAAAGTCAAATTTTTTCTCCCAATTCGAACCCATAAGCGTCCCCGATGCCAATAATTTTCTTTGGAAAGGAAATAAACATCCCTATGCAAATTACATCGATGGCGTCTATCAAGTAGTCAAAAATGTATACTCCACCATTGAGTCCCTTCGACTGGAGAAGAAGTTTCCCATCGTCTTAGCTGGTGACCATAGCACCGCAGCCGGTACCATCATGGGCATAAAAGGTGCACATCCTGACAAGCGTTTGGGTGTGATTTGGATTGATGCACATGCCGATCTACATACCCCATACACTACCCCTTCCGGGAATATGCACGGAATGCCATTGGCCATGGCGGCACACTTGGACAATCTAGAGTGCCAACAAAATCAACCGGCACCTGAAACAAGGGCCTTTTGGGACCGGATTAAAAAAATTGGAGGCGATTCCCCAAAAATTCACCCAAATGACATTGTGTACATTTCTGTTCGCGACACGGAGGAACCAGAAGATTACTTAATAGAGCATTTTGGAATCACCAATTTTACCACGGATATGGTTCGTGAGCTGGGAGTTCTAGAAGTTGCCAAACGAGCTCTGGAATTAGTAAAAGACTGCGATCAACTCTATATTTCCTTTGATGTGGACAGCATGGATCCATCCATCTCTTTAGGAACAGGCACACCCGTACCGAATGGGCTAACCGTAGAAGAAGCCATCCAACTGAATGCAGAACTGATCAAGGACAAGCGGGTTTGCTGCTGGGAGATTGTGGAAGTAAATCCCACTCTTGATAGTGAAAATACCATGGCGGAAATCGCCTTCGAAGTACTTGAGATTACAACCAAGTCCTTGGTCAATCACTATTAATAGCATTTGGAGCTCTAAAAAGTCGCTCAGCGATTTGTTCCACCCCTCATTCAGGCCCTTTTTCATTTAAAATGATAGCAGGTGCCGCATTTTACAAGAAGCCGTCTTAAATTCGCCCTATCAAGTGATTGTTTTGATTAAGTCCTATGCGATGCAATGGATTTTATGATGCTTTCCCTGGGTAAAACGCAAAACCATGAATTTTCAAGATTCCATCCTCCAAGGCATTCAAGATGCTTTTACTTCCTGCTTCCAAACGACTGTTGCCCTAGATCAACTCAGTTTGGCTCCCACCAAAAAAGAGTTTGAGGGAAGCTACACATTCGTGGTCTTTCCATTTCTCAAACAATCCCAATTGAGCCCGGAAGCGACAGCAACACAACTGGGCACCTACCTGAAAGCACATGTGCCCGCGGTGAAGGATTTTAATGTGGTCAAAGGATTCTTGAATCTGGTTGTTGCACAGCAGGAATGGATCAGTTTATTCAAACAAGTATATACCTCCAAAAATTTTGGTCAGCTTCCAAGCAATGGGCAAAAAGTCATGGTAGAGTACTCCTCTCCCAATACCAATAAACCCTTGCACCTCGGGCACCTCAGAAATAATTTCTTGGGATATTCCGTTGCTGAAATTTTGAAAGCAGCCGGTTACGAGGTCATCAAGGCCAATTTGGTCAATGATCGTGGAATCCACATCTGTAAATCCATGGTTGCTTACCAGCATTTTGGAAATGGAGAAACACCTACCTCCGCTGGACTAAAAGGGGATCACCTGGCAGGTAAATATTACGTGCTTTTTGACGCCCATTACAAAGCCCAGCAAAAAAGTTTGATGGAGTCAGGACAAACCGAAGAGGAAGCCAAGAAAAATGCTCCTCTCCTGCTTGAAGCTCAAGAAATGCTACGCAAATGGGAAGACCAGGATTCGGAAGTGATTGCACTTTGGAATCAAATGAACGGCTGGGTTTATGCAGGATTCAATGCCACCTACCAACGCATGGGCGTGGATTTTGATGTGACCTATTACGAATCCAACACCTACCTGCTCGGCAAAGACATCGTGGAAGAAGGACTAGCCAAAGGGGTATTTTTCAAAAAAGAAAATGGATCGGTTTGGGTTGATCTCACAGACGAGGGATTGGATGAAAAACTGGTATTGAGAGGTGACGGAACCTCGGTATACATCACCCAAGATATGGGGACTGCTGATCTGAAATACCAAGATTACCAGATCAATAAATCGGTATATGTAGTTGGTAATGAACAAGATTACCACTTTGATGTCTTGTTCAAAATCATGCGCAAATTAGGTCGTTCCTATGGACCTGGCTTGTACCATCTATCCTATGGAATGGTGGACCTCCCAACAGGCAAGATGAAATCCCGCGAAGGTACAGTAGTAGATGCAGATGAGTTGATGGAAGAAATGGTAGAGACTGCTGCTCAGCATACCAAAGAATTGGGGAAGATCGAAGGTTTTACGGAAGCGCAAGCTACCGAATTGTATGAAATGCTTGGACTAGGTGCACTCAAATACTTCCTATTGAAAGTGGACCCTAAAAAACGCATGTTATTCAACCCGCAAGAGTCCATTGAATTTCAAGGCAACACTGGGCCATTTATTCAATATTCTCATGCCCGTATTGCGGCTATTTTGAGAAAAGCAGAACAAATCGGCGTGGATCTTTCTGCTGAAAGTTTTGCTGGCTTGAGTGATCTTGCAGAGACAGAAGCTGCCTTGATTCAACTATTGAACGATTTTGAGCGAAAAATTAAACAAGCAGCGGAGGATTACTCCCCTGCGATTCTTGCGCAATACCTCTTTGACTTGGCCAAGGAGTACAACCGATTCTACGCAGAGCTTCCCATTTTCCACGAAAAAGACGTACAACTTCAATCTTTCCGAGTAGCGCTTTCTTTGCAAACGGCCAAAACAATCAAAAGAGGAATGAGTTTGATAGGTATACAAGTTCCTGAAAGAATGTAACTATGAAAACAGCACTAATTTCCCTCAGTGTAGCCTTATTGGCTTGTGGTACGACTTTAGATCGGCCAACAGACACAGCAAGTTTCCACCCTACTTACGACCAAACCATGGAGAGTTCTTTTTACGATTTCAAAATGAAGGATATCAATGGGCAAGAAGTTGACTTTGCCTCTTTCAAAGGAAAGAAGTTGCTTTTGGTCAATGTAGCCTCTAAGTGTGGCTATACCAAGCAATATGCCCAACTCCAAGAGTTGTATGCACAGCATGGTGACGATATTCTCATTCTCGGCTTTCCTGCCAATAATTTTGGTGGCCAAGAACCAGGAACCAATGAAGAAATCAAAGAATTCTGCTCGACAGAATTTGGAGTAACCTTCCCGATGTTTGAAAAGATTTCGGTGAAAGGTTTTGACAAGCATCCGCTTTACCGTTGGTTGTCAGACGCCAGTCTGAATGGTTGGAATAACCAAGAACCCAGCTGGAATTTTTGCAAGTACTTCATCAACGAAAAAGGTGAGCTAGTTAAATTTTTCCCTTCATCAGTCAAACCTATGGATGAAGAAATTTTGAGTCTAATCACTCCCTGATTTATTAGTTTGAAAAGAGAAATTCAATCCAAAAAAGAAGCCTGGCTGCATGCAGTTAGGCTTCGTACTTTACCCCTAGCCCTGGCTAGTATTTTTGCAGGTTCTTTTTTGGCGAAATGGCAAAATTCATTTCGTTGGGAGGTATTGGTTTTGGCTTCTTTGACTACGGTATTTCTCCAAATTTTATCCAATCTGTCTAACGATTACGGAGACAGTGTACATGGAGCAGATTCTTCAGCACGAAAAGGCCCCATTCGAGCGGTTCAATCGGGCTTGATTTCCCTTCCAGAAATGAAGCGTGCCATGTACCTTTTCGGAGGGCTTTCCTTGGGCACTGGGCTTCTTCTCATTTACCTAGCACTACCAAATTGGTCCTATTTTTTAGGTTTTTTAGCCTTAGGTCTCCTTGCCATCTGGGCAGCCATCCGCTATACCTCAGGTTCGAATCCCTATGGATACGTTGGGTTAGGTGATATTTCTGTTTTTGTTTTTTTTGGATTAGTGGGTGTTTCAGGCACCTACTTCTTGCATAGTTTAGAAGCAGAGCCTATGGTCTTTTTGATCGCAATAGGCTTGGGATGCTTCAGTACGGCTGTATTGAATATCAATAACATTCGAGATATCGACTCAGATCAACTAGCAGGAAAATTATCTATTCCGGTACGTATCGGAAGATCGAAAGCAATCGCCTACCACTGGTTCTTGATTGGGCTGGCCTATGTGGGCTTGTTTGCATTCGTTTGGTTTAATCAAACGTATGGTTCGCTTTTGGCAAGCAGTATCTTTCCCTGGATGTTCCTTATCGGAAGAGGCCTTCAGAAAGCAAAAACAGCAGCCGAAGCCGATCCTTACCTAAAGCAAATGGCGCTCAGCACGCTTCTTTGGACTTTACTTTTTGGAATTGGCCTGATTTTGTAGCAAAACCTGACAAAAGTCCTGTTTTAGCGGAAGTATATCATCTATCTTGATTCTCTAAACGCTAGAACTCATGATCCATATCCTTGTTCCTTTTGATTTTTCCAAGGAAGCCCACCATGCACTTGACTTTGCCAGCAAGCTTTCCAATTCCTATGTCAAACTTCACATTACCCTGCTGCATGTGGTGGAATACCCCCTAAATGCGAGTGTAGGCACCCTAGGTGGAGGAATAGACCCCCTTTCCGATTACCAGAGTCAAGTTTTTTTCAAAGAACTCACCAACCAACGAAAGGAGGATTTGGATCAGATTGTAAACAAGCTCAGTTCTGAGAGGTATAGCATGGATGCAATGATTCAGGTGGGAAATATTTATAGAGAAATTTCCTCGGTGATTGCCGAGAAAAAGCCTGATCTTGTAGTTATGGGATCCTCTGGAACTTCAGGCTGGGAAGAATTCTGGATAGGAAGTAACGCTGAAAAAATCGTACGCAATGCACCTTGTCCTGTCATTACCATCAAAGGAAAAACAGATCCCAATCAACTTAAGAAGGTGGTTTTCGCCTCTTCCTTTCAGGATATGGATACCGAAGTGGCGGCACGAATTAAAAACATGCAACACCTATTTGATGCGGAGTTTTATTTTGTGTTCATCAATACACCAGGAAACTTCAAAACAAGCAGGGAGGCATTTTCCCAACTGGAAAAATTCATCCATAAATTTAAGTTTAAGGATATCCATACCCAGATTTATAATTCCTTGTCTGAAGAATCTGGAATTCTTGAGTTTGCTGACGATATTGGGGCAGATTTAGTTGCTATGACTACCCATGGTAGAACAGGTATTCTGCATCTGCTTACGGGTAGCATTGCAGAAGATGTGGTCAATCATTCCAAACGCCCTGTTTGGACCTTAAAAACCCCTACTTCGAAAGCTTAAACCCAAGTTATGATTCAAATTTCATGAGTAAGAAAACTAACGATTGGAAAAAAAGAGACGGCATCGTTTTTTCCACTGCGGATTCCTTCGATTACCAATTCGGAGAAGCCGAATCACAGGATACCCTTCCAGCTTCCCAACAGAAACTACGCGTGCTTTTGGATAAAAAAGCAAGAGCAGGAAAGCAGGTCACCCTAATCGAAGGCTTTGTGGGGTCTGAAGAGGATTTGAAAGAATTGGGTAAACTCCTCAAAAACAAGTGTGGAGTAGGTGGATCTACAAAAGACGGCGAAATCTTGATCCAGGGAGACCATCGGGACAAAATGCTACAGGTATTGACTCTGGCAGGGTATGGCGCAAAAAAGGTTGGGGGCTAAATGACTCCCTACTGGTTTTTTCAACTTCGCCTTTATCCTTGGGTTCCTTTTCTGGTTTATCAAGCCAAACAGATTCGAAAATCAAGCCCAAGCCTTCCTTCCCAGTCCTCACTACTAACACTAGGCCATGGGGAGAATCACATTTTACTACTCGGAGAATCTACAGTTTCGGGTGTTGGCGCTAGTTCGCCAGCACATACCTTGGCCGGAAACTTTCACCGCCTCCTAGGGGAATCCTATCAAATTGAAACCATCGGTAAAAAAGGGTTGCGTGTCAAAGAAGCACTTTCACTGTTTTACCAACATCGCCAAGAGCAAACACGAAAATTCAAGGGGGTCATCCTTTTTTTGGGCGCAAATGATTGTTTCCTTTTGACCAGTCCAGATGCATTCAAAAAGGAGGTGGAGACCTTGATTCATCAAATTCAGCTAGCCACATCCTCCGAATGGATTTACTTAGCTGCTATCCCACCCGTTCATCTATTCCCTGCCTTTTCAAAGAGGATGAAAGCTTTTCTTCAAGTACAACGGAGTTATTTACAATCTGAACTTGAAAAAATAGCTCATAACCATCCAAACGTGATTTATCATGGGATTTCAATGGATCTCCAACCTGAATTTTTCTCAGCAGATCGTATCCATCCTTCGGATTTGGGGTATCAAAAAATTGCCGAATTGGCAGTTGAAAAAATAAACATTGTAGCTGAAAAGTAAGACTCACACTTACTTAGTGCCTTCAATATCTTCCACCAATTCTGCATACCACGCTTCACCATACTTGCGGATAAGGGCATCTTTTAGAAAAGCATACAAGGGAACTTGTAAACTTTTACCAAGCTGGCATGCAGGATCACAGATGTGCCATCGATCGTAGTTCAAGGCATCGTATTGATCGTATTTGGTTACCCGTATGGGGTATAGGTGACAGGAAATGGGCTTTTTCCAGGAAATTTTTCCATCCAAATACGCTTGTTCGATTCCACATTTTAAAATCCCTCGCTCGTCATACAACGCATAGGCACACTCCCGATTATCTCCAAGTGTTGGCGTACCCTTATCCCCATCTTTGTCAATTACCCAAGTACCTTGGGCCTCAATCACTTTTCTCCCCTCTTCAGTAATGTAGTCTTTGACAAGGGGGTAGATCTCCTCTAAAATTTTTGTCTCTTCATCTTCTAAGGGTGCACCCGCATCTCCTTCAACGCAACAAGCTCCTTTACAGGCTTCTAAGTCGCATACAAAAAAGTTTTCTTTGATGTCATCAGACAGGACTACGTTACCAACTAAGATCATGGGAGGTTATTTTTTTCAAAGATAGGGAGAATCACACCGAGGGAAAACTTAAGCAAAGACAAAAAAAGAACCGCTCCTTTCGGAGCGGCTCAACCCAGCACTATGAAGAAAAGCGTTTAAGCCTTTTGATTTACAACAGGATATCGTAGAAAAGGTTTTAAAAAAGTAAATTATTTAAAAGAATTAGGGTGTAAGAATCAGGCTAGCCAAACCGATTCGCCAAAATTAACGTACTTTGCAACGTGCAAGTCGTCTTGTCGCTCCGATTTATCGGGGAGGAAAGTCCGGGCAACATAGAGCGCCATACTTCCTAACGGGAAGGGCTTTGACTGGTGACGGTCAAAGTACAGCTAGTGCCACAGAAAACAAACCACCACTAATTGAAGCAAGCCTAGCTTGTTTCCTTTAGCGGAAAGGGTGAAAAGGTGGAGTAAGAGCCCACCGCCTCTGCAGTAATGGAGAGGGCATGGCAAACCTTATGGGTTGAAAGATCAAATAGGCCTCGGGCAAAGAGCTGCTCGTTCGATATCCTTTCTTAGGAAAGGAATTCCGGGGTGGGTAGATCGATGGAGTCTTGGTGTGAACCAAGATCGAGATAAATGGCAAGAGCAAGGAGTTCCTTCGATTCGTTCGAAATACACCTTGTAACAGAACCCGGCTTACAGACTTGCACTTTTTTATTACTTTTAGCTATGGCAAAAATCCTTATCATCGACGACGAGCGCTTTATTCGTTCCTCCTTGAGAGAAATCTTGGAGTACGAAAAGTATGAAGTAATCGAGGCACAAGACGGAGCAGAAGGTTTACAAAAAATCAAGGACGAAGAAATAGATCTGGTTCTTTGTGATGTAAAAATGCCCATCCTAGATGGAATGGATGTCTTGGACCAAGTCAGGCAGTTAGACCGATCTCCACAGTTTATTATGATTTCGGCCCATGGCACTATAGAAACAGCCGTGGAAGCCACCAAAAAAGGTGCGTTTGATTTTATTTCCAAGCCGCCAGACCTCAATCGACTACTTCTAACCGTTCGCAATGCGCTAGATAAAAAGCAGTTAGTTACCGAAACTAAAGTGCTGAAGAAAAAGCTATCCAAGAAATTGGATATGGTGGGTGAATCCCCTGCCCTACAAGCTGTAAAGGATACGATTGAAAAAGTTGCCCCTACCGACGCACGGGTTTTGATTACGGGACAAAACGGTACAGGAAAAGAACTGGTCGCCCATTGGATTCATGAAAAAAGTAGACGTCAGGAGCAGCCTTATGTTGCGGTAAATTGTGCAGCGATTCCTTCTGAATTGATTGAATCTGAACTATTTGGACATGAAAAAGGATCGTTTACTTCTGCTCACAAACAGCGAGTAGGGAAATTTGAGCAGGCGCATGGAGGAACGTTATTTCTAGATGAAATTGGAGATATGTCTCTATCAGCTCAATCCAAGGTGTTACGCGCCCTACAAGAAAACCTAATAACTAGAGTAGGAAGCGACAAAGACATCAAAGTGGACGTTCGCGTACTAGCTGCAACCAATAAGGACCTAAAAAAAGAAATTGAGGCAGGCCGATTTCGTGAAGACTTGTATCACCGCTTGAGTGTGATATTGATCCATGTCCCGCCTTTAAAGGATCGAAAAGAAGACATTCCCCTTTTACTCGACAAATTCCTTGAAGACATTGCGCAAGAGAATGGAAGTGCCAAGAAAAAAATAAGCGATCAGGCATTAAAGCGACTTCAAGAACTTCCTTGGACTGGAAATATCCGAGAATTACGAAACGTAGTCGAACGACTGGTAATCTTAGGAGAGACAACCATCAGCCTAGAGGATGTAAAAAAATATGCTGACTATTAAGTCAGCATATTTTTTTTAGCTCAATCCCTTTTTAGGAGTAACTACCTTGGCATAAGCTGGACAGGGTCTGGTAGATGCACAAGAGGCCAAAGCTAAAAGTGAGATTACTAGCGCTAGGGAGGCAAAACGTTTCATAGAAAATCGATTAGGTACCTAAATATGTGGATTAATATTTACCAAAGCAATTATTGAACCAACAAGTTGTATCATGTAAAATTACTGAACCAATAAATTGCAACCCCGAAGTTCGGAATGATCAAATCTGCCCAAAACTTCTAAATACCCCTGTTCATCCCATTTGCCTATATCTTGGGTTTCGATAAAAGCACAAGAATGGAAATTCCCCAAGTCAATCAAATTAATCCCTCCCTGACTACGGGTTGAAGGACTAAAGGGATCATTCAGATCACGAAGGACCACCCGCATGCAAGTCGGCACTTCGAATTTGCCCTGGCCTTTGGAGTAGAGCTGTGAAAGGAGTTCGGTCATTCCATATTCAGAATGAATCGAAGACACCTGGAAGAAAGCACATAGCTTTTCGTGGACCTCCTCACGAATCATTTCCTTCCTCCTCCCCTTCATTCCACCTGTTTCCATGACGATCAACTTGGAAAAACCCTCGAAAGCCTCTTTTGATTCTGCTAAATCCAACAGCGCAAAGGTCACTCCCAAGAGCAATACTTGACGACTTCCATTGGACAGTTCCCGAAGCATGTGCAAAAGTTCCTGTTGATTGTATAAGTAAAAACCCGAAGACTCCGACTTACTTTCCTTGATAAAATGGCTTGCCATCGCTACTAGGCTACTCCCAGGACGTTCTAAATATGCCGGAAGCAATGCCAGTACATGAAAATCGGTTAGCGGTCCGTATACCTGCTCAAATAACTGTTGGGCATGCTTAAGGTAAAACTCTTCCGACCAAAGGAGGTGTTTGCTCGTAATCATGCCAGTTGTTCCACTGCTGTTGTACACTTGGGAAGCAGCATCGGGATTTCCACAATAAACCAGACTTTCCTTAAAAAATTGAATGGGTAAAAAGGGAATATCTTGAAGCTTTTGAATTTGTGAAGGCTGTATTTTCCTAGCCTTGAGGTAAGCCCCATAAATCGGGTTGTGGTACGCCTGAAACTGAGCCAATTCTACAGCAAAATCATCAAACTGATCCAAAGTCAAGGTTTCCAACCTTTTTGAAAAACTTTTAAATTCTTGCATCGTTTTATATCTTGGCTCTTCCTAACAGGTCGGCCTTGTTTCGGAATGTAAATGTACCTTCATCTCATGCGTTTGAAAAACTATTCTTACTTATTGTTTGGTTTTGCTTTGTTGGGGTACTCCTGCATTAGCCCTCCAGAAAATTTTCCTAGTACACCAGAGATTGAATTTTCAAGTTTGGAATACGTGGGTACATCTGGGCAGGATTCCCTACTCCTCACACTAAAATTTAAAGATGCAGAAGGAGATTTAGGATTAGCTGCTACAGACATCAACCCGCCCTTCAATCCGCTCGTCTACAAAAGAGATGCTGCTGGAGCCTTAATCACCTATTCAAAACGGCCTAGCAATGCTCCTAGCTACAATCCCATTGACTGGGTAATTGATCCCATCATCAATAATGTGATTGTTAAGGATACTGTTTGGGTGGAAAAAAACGAAAACCAATACAATATTTTTGTACGTTTTTTCATCAAACGAAATGGACAGTTTCGTGAGTTTAGATGGCAAGACCCGCCCTTCTACACTACGTTTAATGGTAGATTTCCTAGAATACTAACTACGAACGTTGGTCAGGCAGTAGAAGGAAGAATCACCTACCGAATGCTTTCCTCTGGATGGGAATCCATTTTTCGAAATGATACCCTACGAATTGACGTACAAATCCAAGATCGAGCACTCAATCGTTCCAATGAGGTTTCTAGCCCTTCACTCACGCTCAAACAGATTACCAGAAAATAAAAAAAGCTAGTTTATCGACTAGCTTTTTTTAGTTAAAGTGTAGGATACTTTTTGGGATTGGCTTCGTGCATGATCTGGTAAACTTTCTCTACCACATCCTCTACACTAGGCTTAGAGAAATAATCCCCATCTGTGGAATAAGCAGGTCGATGCGCTTGGGCAGCAATAGTTTGTGGAGCAGCATCCAAGTAGGCAAATACTCCTTGATGATCCAATACTTGCTGCATCATGTAGGCTGTTCCCCCACCCGGCACATCTTCATCTGCAAATACTACCCGATTGGTTTTTTGAATCGATTGACCAATGATTCCATGGGTATCAAAAGGTAAGAGGGTTTGCACATCGATTACCTCCAAAGAAATTCCAATTTCTGCCAGTTCCACAGCGGCTTCGAGCACAATTCGACACATGCTGCCGTAAGTGACTACGGTTAAGTCCTTTCCTTCACGAAGAATTTCTGGAATACCCATCGGAACGGTATATTCTCCCATATTTTGAGGCAGTTGCTCTTTCAATCGGTAGCCGTTCAGGCATTCGATCACTAAGGCTGGTTCATCGGATTGGAGCAAAGTGGCATACATCCCCGCTGCTTGAGTCATGTTTCGAGGTACGCACACAATCATACCACGAAGGCTCGATAGAATCATACCCATAGGAGAACCTGAATGCCAAACCCCTTCCAAGCGATGTCCTCTAGTGCGAACAATTAAAGGAGCTTTTTGCCCACCCTTGGTTCGATAGGTCAGTGTAGCAAGGTCATCCGAAAGCATCTGAATGCCATACAAGAGGTAATCCAAGTACTGAATCTCTGCCATTGGACGGAGACCACGTAAGGCTGCTCCTATTCCTTGGCCGATGATGGTACATTCCCGAATACTGGTGTCCATCACACGCCATTCGCCATGCTTGGCTTGCAATCCTGCAAACGCCTGATTGACGTCTCCAATATTTCCTACATCTTCTCCGAAAGCGAAAAAGCGAGGATTATGCTCAAGCGTGTAGTCAAAAAATGCTTGTAGAATTTCTCGTCCATCCACCAGTGGTGAATCTTCAGTCACTTGAGCTGGAATTACTTTACAACGAGCCACCGAAAATTCAGTTTGGCTGTATAAATGACTATTGTAACGGTCTTGATTTTTTTCCTGAAGCTGTAGATACCAATTGGCCAGCTGTTGTTTGATCTCCTCCCCTTCAGCTCGAAGTAGAAATAAGCACTTTCGAACGGTGCTGACTACATCTTTTCGAATCGGATTGATAGTTTTTTTAAGATCATCTGCCAACTGGAGCAAGGCTATCTTTCGTGTCGATTTCTCGGCAGTGGTGCGAATCAGGTCAAGTGCCTGTTCCAATTCCACCTTGATTTCGCCATTAAATTCATTCCAAGCGGCATCTTTTTGTCGCTTCACCTCTACTTTAGCTTCAGCTTCGAGTTCATCCAAATGATCTGCAGTGGCAAATCCAGAGGAAATGATGTATTCTCTAAATTTGAGAATGCAATCCCAATCTTTCTCCCACTTCAGCCTTTCCTGAGTCTTATACCGTTCGTGCGAGCCAGAAGTAGAATGTCCTTGTGGCTGCGTCATCTCCTCCACATGTAGCAATACGGGTACATGCTCTTCACGTGCCAATCGGCCAGCTGTTGCAAATGCTTGAACCAAAGCTTCGTAATCCCAACCTTTCACACGAAGAATTTCAAATCCTTTCTGCGTATCTGTTCGCTGCAATCCAAGTAAGGCCTCTGAAATGCTGCCTTTGGTAGTATGGAATTCTTTGGGCACCGAAATACCAAAACCATCGTCCCAAACTGCCACCACCATAGGCACTTGAAGAACTCCTGCTGCATTTAAGGATTCAAAAAACATCCCTTCTGAGGTCGATGCATTGCCAATGGTACCCCAAGCTACCTCATTGCCATGAACTGAAAAATCAGTCAGGCCTTTTAATCCTTTATTATTTCGGTAGAGTTTAGAGGCAAAAGCCAATCCCAATAGCTTGGGCATTTGAGCCGCTGTGGGAGAAATATCTGCTGCAGAGTTGTATTGAGCCGTCAAGGCTTTCCAACTTCCATCCTCATTTAAGGAACGAGTGGCAAAATGTCCATTCATCAAGCGTCCTGCGCTCGCAGGTTCTGCCGATACATTTGTATGGGCATACAACTGTGCAAAATATTGCTGAACAGTTAATTCACCTAGGGCCATCATGAACGTTTGATCCCGGTAATAGCCAGCTCTAAAATCTCCTTTTTGAAAAGCGCGAGCCATGGCTACTTGGGCAAGTTCTTTGCCATCGCCAAAAATGCCAAATTTAGCTTTCCCCATAAACACCTCTTTTCTTCCCATCAAGGAAGCATGTCTACTGGTAACTGCCCATCTAAAGTCTTCTAAAACCTGATTTCGCTGAATGGTGGCTGCCTGCTGCACTGATTCTTGTATTTTTCCCGCCATAGGTTGAGTTTTCCTAAATCGTTACGCTTTGGGTTTACTTGTTAGATTCAAAAATAGACATTAACTGTGTATGTGCAAATTTTAGGGAATGAATTTAGCCATTTTTAATTTGGTATTTTTACCTAAAAAACAGAATTACAAAATTATATTTTAAATAAAGTAAAAATACGAATTTTTTATAACACCGCTATCCAAATTGTCTAGTTCTGATTTTTTTTTATTCCAACGAAAAAAAATATCAAAATATTTTTTCAGAATTACTTCATTTTTAAAATAAAGTAAAGGTATCCCAGATTAAATGGAATAAACTTTTGAAAATCATTTAAAAACAAAATGCCCGCCAAATAGTATTTTACAGATAGCTGTTCAATCCTGTTTTGCTTAGTATCTTTGCAGCAGTACTATAAATCCAAATCGACTTAGCCATGATTATAGGTGTTCCTAAGGAAATCAAAAACAACGAAAACCGAGTAGCACTCACTCCAGCGGGTGCCAAAGAATTAATCAAAAGAGGCCATCAGGTCTATGTACAACAAACTGCTGGTCTTGGCAGTGGCTTTTCAGACGAAGACTATAAGGCGGCAGGTGCGAGCCTATTGCCTACCATCGAAGCTACCTACCAGATCGCTGAAATGATCATGAAGGTGAAGGAACCGATTGAATCAGAGTATAACCTGATAA
>JACCDT011246797.1_pt1 | contig 14806 bp, 12 predicted proteins | sample 7446291 | NCBI WGS metagenome assembly JACCDT01 (sample SAMN15323446, study PRJNA562643) | freshwater metagenome | isolation source: river surface water | place: USA:Blue River Watershed | collected 2017-08-17
CCCGACGCGCCATTCGCTCTGCTGCAGTGAAGCTGACGGTCCACGGCTTTGACGCATCACAGCATGGACTCGCTACAGCATCGAAGGCCATTGGCCGGACCAGGTTGACTGAACGCATCGAAACGGCATTGACCGCCACGGCATCAAGAAGCTGGGGCTCTGCAAGGAGCGGCCGTTCGGGAAACTGCATCCAAGGACAGCAATGGGTCGAGAGCTCCTGTCAGACCCAGCCAAAGCAGTCGTTCATGCGGCGTCCACTCGTCTCTCCAGGCCGAACGGCGGGCCTCGACGGTAGAGCGGTCCATTGAGCCCTCGGTCAGCGACTGACCGATTGTCGCTCCCACGGTCAGTCAGCTGCCAAGCTGTTTGCGACCGCCATCAGCCTATAGATGACTTCGCGGTGACGCATGGCGGGAGTGCAGCGAAAGCGGCCGGTCGTGGACCTTCACCTCATTGGCTGGAGCCGACCCATAGGAGCCGGCGGCGTCTTTTTCCAGCGAGCGACCGGTCTACCTTGGAACTTGACCTTCGCTCACTCCGTCGAGAAGTCAGCGACAGCGACAGCAGTCGTTCGCAGGTGACCAGCATCGAACGGGAGGGTCCCCGGCTGAACGACTGCATCTGACGATCGTGTACTCACACCGCAGACCCTCTGGCGACATCCGTTGCCCCAATCTCGCCGCTGCAGAGCCGACGGTTGGAGGCCCCATAGGCTCCTGGAGAGGAAGCCCGGCTCAGCGCGCACGTTGGCGGGCTCCCAGGTGCATTAATTCAACATCGCCGTCCGGTTCAGCGCTCACCAGCCTTCCATTCGGCCTGCTGGAGAACGCGTAGGTCGATCTCGGTTACCGCTTCGAGCAGAAGCAGGCGGAGACGCAGGAGTCAAGGCCGCCGGCGCAATGAGCGCCGCGCCCAGACTGGCGCAACAACGAGGCGCGCGGAGCTGCGGCCTCGAGACGGGAAGTCCCTCCCATTCGTCTAGGCGGCCTGCAGAGTTTTCGGCGCTTCCTTTCGCAAGTCCCCGAACAGCATCGCGATGCGGACCTTCGCCGATTCGCGGACGTAGGCCCGAGCGGCTTCTTCAGCCGCCACTGCATCACGGCGGCTGATCGCTGAGATCGTCAGTTCATGCGCTCTAGCTGCCTCGAACCTTCGCTCGGGGTAAGCCGTGTATGTCGATCCATTCAGCAGTTCGACGACGCCGTCGAGTGAGTCCAGAGCCTTGCTCAAGAACTCGTTCCGAGCCGCCGAAACGATCGTTTCCGACAGCGTCCGGTTGAGTTCGACCGACTCCGCAATGTCCGCGGCTTTCAGCATGCGATCCACAACGTGCTGCATGCTTTGAATCTCCAGCGACGACGCCTGCTCTGCAGCAGACCGAGCAGCAACGCCGACCAGCACCTCCCGTAACGCATACAGCTCGGCGACGCGGCGCTGGGTGAGTTCGACGACGACGTAGCCACGCGGCGGCGCGGTCCGAACAAGACCGTCAGCCTCCAGCCGCTTCAATGCTTCGCGGATCGGCGTGCGGCTGCAAGACAGTCGCTCGGAGATTTCTGTTTCCCGCAGCCGATCGCCAGGGCGCAGTTTGTGCGTCCGAATCAGGCCCCGCAGATCGTTATAGACGTAGTCGAACAGGGACTCACCAGATGCGGCGGACTTGGATGGCGTGGTGGTCACAGGTAATCCTTGGTGGCGCCAACGCCAGCTTGCGTCGACACAGGAATACTATCACATACAGCGCAAATGCCAGGTGTCGGCAATAGGGGAAACCCTTTCGCATATCATTGTCGACAACGATATACTTGCGAATACTGCGGACGGGTCGAACCGTTAGGCGCAGTTCTTTCAATCAAGGATCAAGCTATATGCAAAGCGTTTATAACGGGCCCGCGAACTGGCGTTCTGCAGATATGAAGCCGTCCGAATGGCTAATTAACCTTTCACAGTCTCAAATCGCCGAATTCGACCGCGCGCTGAAGTTGTGGAAATCCAAGGGCATGCCGATTGCGGAAATGACCCAAGAGCATTTCGAGCTGCCGGAATTCGCTTCGCTGGTGACCGAGCTGCGGGATCGTCTCGAGAACGGTCGCGGTGTCGTCGCTCTGCGCGGCCTCCCCGCTCTGAACTACAGCCGCGACGATCTGCGCCTGCTGTATTGGGGCATCGGCAAGGCTTTGGGCACTGCCGTCTCGCAGAGCAGCAAGGGCGATTTGCTGGGTGATGTCAGGAATTTCGGGAGCGACGTGAACGGCGCGACCGGCCGCGGCTATATGTCCAAGCAGCAGTTGCCTTTCCATAGCGACACCGCAGACGTCGTCGCGCTTATCGTACTGAGAAAAGCAAAGTCCGGCGGACGCAGCATGATCTGCAGTTCGCTCGCCATTCGCAACGAAATTGCGGCGACGCGGCCTGACCTCCTCGATGTGCTTTACCAGCCGTTCTATTGGAGCTGGAAGGGCCAGGAGGCCCCCGGCGAGAAACCGTATTACCTCCAACCGATCTTCACCGAGCATGACGGCAAATTCGCCTCCCGCTACATCGAGCCCCACATCATCGCGGCTCATGAGAATTTCCCCGAGCTGCCGCCGCTGACGGCATTGCAGCGCGAGGCATTGGACATGGTCAATCGCCTCGCAAATGACCCGACCTTCCATTTCGGAATGATGTTCGAGCCGGGCGATATTCAGCTGCTCAACAACCACGTCACCTATCACGCTCGGACGGAATTCGAAGATTTCGACGAAGAAGATAGCAAGCGGCACCTGCTGAGAATGTGGCTGTCGATGCCGACGACGCGCGCGCTGAGCCCCGGGCTGCAAGCGATCTACCAGGACCAACGTGCAGGCGCAGTGCGAGGTGGATTCCCGTCCCGCACTGGGTCCCACAGTTTCGAAACGGCCAAGGCGCAGGACTAAGTCGGAGGCGGCACGCATGCAGCAGATCGAACCGATCGCGCTGGAACTCGCAGCTCGACTCAACACGCTTCGACTCGAAGACATTTCCTCCGAGACGAAGGACATCGGTGTCAGCCTCATCGCTGACACCATTGGCGTGGCGCTGCTAGGTACGAGAGACGCACCGCACCAAGTTCTTCGCACCGCCTTGGCGGGACAGATTGCACCTGGGAACGCCCTCGTGTGGGGAACGCGGCAGCGGGTGGGTACGCTGGATGCCGCTATGCTCAATGGGTTCGCCGCGCATGCTGCCGACTACGACGACATGGCGGCGTCAATGGCCGGTGGCGGGCATCCGTCGGCGCCACTCGTGCCCGTGCTCTTCGCACTGGGCGCTGAATTGGGGGCGACCGGCAAGAACGTACTTGAAGCCTACCTGGTGGGCTTCGAGGCCGAATGCCGGATTGGCCGGATCGTGCATTGGCCGCATTACGAGAAAGGGTGGCATCCAACCTCGACGCTGGGCGTTTTCGGCGCAGCGGTCAGCGCAGCCCGCTTGATGGGGCTCGATGTCTCCCAAACAGCGGCGGCGATTTCAATCTGTGCGTCATTGGCGTCTGGGGTGAAAGCGAACTTCGGCACGATGACGAAGCCGCTGCATGTCGGCCAATGCGCGCGCAATGGGCTTTTTGCGGCCCGCCTTGCTGCCGCTGGACACACCGCCAATCTGTCGGCAATCGAACATCCACAGGGATTTCTCTCGGCGTTCAATGGACTCGACAAATCGTTTCCCGAGCGCCTGTGGGACGGTTGGGGCGAAATCCTCGAGGTGGAACGACATGCTGTCGGGGCTAAACAGTTCCCGTGCTGCGGCAGTACGCACGCGGCAATTCGCGGCGCTTTGCAGTTGAGAAAGCAAGGTCTCAATGCCCCAGAAATCGAGGAAATCAAGATTACGGTGAATCGCCGCCGGCTCCCGCATACGAACAATCCCAAACCGCAAACGGGTCTCGCTGGAAAGTTTTCCGCGCAGTACGTCGTGGCTCTCGCGCTATCGGAAGGAGCGGTGCGGATTGACGATTTCGATCATTTCAATCTGACGCCGCAAGTCAAAGACTTGATGGCAAAAGTGCGGCTCGACTCTTTCCCTCCAGTTGAACTTGATGATTCCGGCGACGAGGTCAATGCATGGGCTGCAACGGTCGAGATCCTCACCCACGATGGCGGTTCGCGAACTGTCAGTGTCCCTAGCATGCTGGGCCGCGGCGCGACCGATCCAATGACCCCCGCTGAACAGTGGGAGAAATTCAGTGACTGCACGCGGGGCGTCCTAACGCCAACGGGGTCTGAACAGGCCTTCGCACGTTTGCACAATCTTCAATCATGCGATTCGATTGAGGACATCTGCAGCGTTCTGGAATGCCAGTCAATCGAGCAAACGAGCGCTTAATTATTTCCTAGGAGACACGTGTGAAACTCGTTAACAGCGGTCGCCGCAACCTTCTTTTGGCATCTACTGCAGGTGTTTTTTCGCCCTTTTCGCTCGCGCAAGGCGGCGCCTATCCGAATAAGCCCGTCAAGGTCATCGTTGGATTTCCTCCTGGATCGAGCACCGATTCCACCGCGCGGCTGGTCTCCCAACGGCTCGCAGCAGCCCTTTCACAATCGTTCTACGTCGACAACCGCCCAGGGGCTCACGGGCAACTTGCCACTGACGCTCTGAAAAGTTCTCCGAAAGACGGCTACACGCTGCTGTACGCATCGGGCGGGATGATGGTCGTTGGCCCTGCCCTGTACAAAGGCAAGCTTCGCTATGACCCGCTTCGCGACTTCATTCCGATCGGCGGGGTAGACAAGGGCTCTCTCCTTCTCGCGGTTCGGAGCTCCTTGCCGGTCAAGAATCTGCAGGAAATGATCGCGCTGGTCAAAAAGAACCCTGGCAAGTTCACTTATGGATCTGCTGGTGTTGGCTCGACTTCCAACGTCACGATGGAGCGCCTCAAGCTCGCAGAAAGGCTCGACATCACCCACGCCCCCTATCGCGGCGGCGGCCAGGTTCTTCAAGATCTGATGGGTGGGCAGTTGGACTTCACCTTCGACGCCGCGTCGGTGCTGCTCCCCTACAAAACCGATTCGCGGATCAGGCTCATTGCAACGACTTCTAAGTCGCCCATGAAGGTCGCACCGGACCTGCAGCCGATGAGCGACGGCATTCCGGGATTTGAAGCCGTCACCTTCTCGGGCCTTTTCGCACCTGTTGGCACCCCGCCCGATGTCATCAAGATTCTCAACCAGACGATCAACGCTGAGTTGAAGAAAGGCAGCTTCTCGCAGGCCATCGAGGACGTCGGTGCCGAGCCCAACGGGGGCACTCCGGAGGAGTTCCGACAGTTCGTCAGTCAGCAATACGACCTGTGGAAGAAGATCATCAACGATACAGGCGTCAAGCCGGAATGAGCACCACGATGGAAAAGCGTTCCGACACGGTCGTAAAGGTATTGGTGCCGATCGGCGCTCTCGGGATCGGCGTTGACCAGAGCGACGTCGACGCCGGCATTGCGCAAGGCGCACACGCCATCGCCTGCGATGCAGGCTCGACCGACAGTGGCCCCGCCTACCTTGCGACGGGTCTTGCGAAGTATTCGCGCGATGCGGTCAAGAGCGACCTAACGATATTGATGCGAGCACAGGCAGCTGCCAAGATTCCGCTGCTCATCGGATCATGCGGAACCTCAGGCAGCGATCAAGCCCTTGATTGGACACGTGACATCGCGTTGGAGATAGCCGAAGAGTTTGGTCTCACCCCGCGCATCGCATTGCTCTACTCCGAGCAAGATCCAAGGGACATCGCTTCGCTCGCTCAACGTGGGGCAGTTTCGCCGCTGGCACCGCTTGAGACGAGCGAACCCGAGCTGTTCAGGAGCTGCGATCACATCGTCGCGCTCATGGGGCCCGAACCGTACATTACCGCAATCGAAGCGGGAGCGGACATTGTCCTGGGCGGGCGCACGACCGACACGGCGGTGCTCGCGGCAGTGCCGCTGATGCGAGGGGCGGGGAGCGGGCCAGCATGGCATGCCGGAAAGATCGCCGAATGCGGCGGGCTCTGTACGGTCCGCACGCGCGAGGGCGGGGTCATGATCAGTGTTGGTTCGGATCATTTCGACGTTGAACCCCTTCGTGATGGAAACCGATGCACTGAGAACACTGTTTCGGCGCACATGCTCTATGAGAATAGCGACCCATTCGAACTGCACGAGCCGGGCGGAATTCTCAAGGTCGCCGATGCCAAATACGAAAGTTTGGACGATAGGCGCGTCAGAGTCACGGGATCGCAATTCGCTGTCCAGCCATACACGATGAAGCTTGAGGGCGCTGCGGGCTCGGGCTTCCAGACCATCATGTTGGTCGGCATTCAAGATCGGAAGGTCTTGGCAAATGTCGATAAGTTCATTGACCGCATGCACAGCGTATTGGTCGCTCGCGTAAGTGAGACGATGGGCACACGGGCCGGTCAATTCGACATTTCGCTAAGGCCATACGGCTGGAATGCGGTGTGCGGCCTCACAGTCGATCAGGAAAATGCCCCGGCCCGAGAACTGGGCCTGTTGTTTGTCGCGACCGCAAAGACGCAAGAGCTTGCTACGCAGATCGCTAAGACTTGCAACCCGTGGCTTTTCCATCTGCCGGTCAGCGACACCGACGCAATGCCGAGCTACGCGTTTCCCTTCTCCCCTGCCGAGATTGAGCGTGGACAAATCTTTGAGTTCAAGCTCAATCACGTAGTCGCAGTTTCTGACTGGCGCGAATTCGTCAGGATAGCAATGCTCGACTTGGAGGTCACCTGCAATGCCTAGAGTCACCGAAGTCTGCCGTTATGTCCGGTCGAAAAATGCAGGGCCGTTCTGGATCACGCTGGATCTATTTTTTTCCGACAAAGAGGCTTACGAGAATTATTCGGCAGCGCCACAACTGCAGCCGAAATCCATTGCAGCGCTTTACGACGTCGACGCATCGCTGGTCAAGCATTTTCCAGTGCCGAATTTGAACGTTCTAAAGATTTCGTTTCCGCGTCACGCACCGCAGGGCGGCGCAATGGAACGAGATATGCACGGCGGCCAGCAATACGTCCGCATTCAAGACGTGCAACTCGACGCGGTGCGCCAAGGTTAGGCGTTGATTGCGTGACGCACCACCGATCTTGTTCGCGCCAGCTGATCGCGCCGGCAAGGTGAAGTTGAACAGCCAGTGATGCGCTGGACAGGCACGAAACGACAAGCCAAGAAGTCATGATACGAACCAGTAACTACGACGCCGACCTCGAGCGCAATGCGGCCAACTACGTTGCGCTGTCGCCGCTGAGCTTCATCGAACGCACGGCTTGGGTCTACCCGCAGCGCACTGCGGTGATCTACGGCCATCAGCGCCAGACTTGGCGCGAGACCTTCGATCGCTGTCGCCGGCTTGCCAGCGCTCTGGGCCGGCGCGGTGTTGGCACTGGAGATACCGTGGCGGCAATATTGCCCAACGTGCCGGCAATGTTCGAAGCGCACTTCGGCGTTCCCGCGAGCGGCGCCGTGCTCAACACGCTGAACACCCGGCTGGATGCCGACGCGATCGCGTTCATGCTGACTCACTGCGAAGCCAAGGTGCTGCTGACCGACAGAGAGTTCTCCGGCGTGGTGGCCGGGGCGCTGAACCTCCTCGGCGAGCGCCGCCCACTCGTGATCGAAGTCGACGACGACGGTGCGCCTGCGGGAGCGGCCCTGGGCGACATTAGCTACGAGGCCTTCCTTGACGAGGGTGATCCTTCGGCGACGTGGAGCGGTCCAAGCGACGAGTGGAATGCCATCGCGCTCAATTACACCTCGGGCACGACGGGCAATCCGAAAGGCGTGGTGACGCATCATCGCGGGGCGTATCTGAACGCAGCGAACAACGTCATCGCCTGGCAGTTGCCGCAGCACCCGTTGTACCTGTGGACGCTGCCAATGTTCCACTGCAACGGCTGGTGCTTTCCGTGGACGATGGCGCTGGTCGCGGGCACGAGCGTCTGCTTGCGACGGGTGGATCCCGCGGCCATCTACACGCTGATCCGCGAGCACCGCGTCACCCACATGTGCGGCGCACCGATCGTCTATGCGATGCTGATCAACGCTTCGCTGGAACTGCGCGAGGGCATCGAGCACACGATCCACGGCCTGATCGCCGGGGCACCGCCACCGCCTGCCGTCATCGAAGGCTGCGAGGCAGCGGGTATCGAACTGACCCATGTCTACGGCCTGACCGAGGTGTACGGGCCGGCGGCCGTTTGTGCCAAGCAGGTGACTTGGGCTGACTTGCCGGCCGATGAGCGCGCGCAGCTCAATGGTCGCCAGGGCGTTCCCTACCCGTTGCAGCAGGCGGTTGTCGTGCTCAACCCGGACACGATGCAGCCCGTGCCCGCCGACGGTGAGACGATGGGCGAAATCTTCTTCCGCGGCAACGTGGTGATGAAGGGGTATCTGAAGAACCCGGGCGCGACCGAGGAGGCATTCGCCGGCGGCTGGTTCCACACCGGCGACCTGGCAGTGATGCATCCGGACGGATACGTCAAGATCAAGGATCGCAGCAAGGACATCATCATCTCGGGCGGCGAGAACATCTCTTCGGTCGAAGTCGAAGAAGCGCTGTTCCGGCACCCTGCTGTGCTGAGCGCGGCGGTCGTGGCGCAACCCGACGCGAAGTGGGGCGAGGTGCCCTGTGCCTTCGTAGAACTCAAGAGCGGCGCTTCAACAACCGAAGGCGAACTCATCGAGTTCTGCCGAACGCTGCTGGCGCGTTTCAAGGTTCCGAAGCGCATCGTTTTTGGCGAGTTGCCCAAGACAAGCACCGGCAAGGTCCAGAAGTTCATGCTCCGCGCCCAGGTCAAGTCGGCCAGTGCGATCGACTGAGCCAAGAGTCTTTGTGCCGGTGGTCCGGCAGCGTAGGTGTTTTGAACCGCTTCGAGGAGCAATTAGTGTCGACCTACAACGCGCCCCTGCGCGAGATGCTGTTCGTGATGAAAGAAGTCGGCGGCCTCGACTCGATCTGCGCCCAAACCGGCCATGAGGAGATGACGGCAGACATGGTCGAGAGCATCCTCGAAGAGGCCTCCAAATTTGCTGCAGGCGTGCTCGACCCGTTGAACCGCCCTGGCGATATTCAAGGGGCGCGTTGGAGCGAAGGCTCGGTCGCTTCAGCGGAAGGCTTCCGTGAAGCGTACGCAAGATTCTGCGCCAACGGCTGGAACGCCATGCCGGCCGCGAGTCACTGGGGTGGCCAGGGTTTTCCAACGCTGGTATCGACGGCAGTGCTGGAGATGTGGAAGTCAACCAACATGGCTTTCAGTCTCTGCCAAATGCTGACGCTCGGCGCGGTGGATGCCATTGCGCACCACGGCAGCGACGAACTCAAACGCCGTTTCCTGCCGGCGATGGTCGAAGGCCGCTGGACCGGAACGATGAACCTGACCGAGCCGCAGGCCGGCTCCGACCTCGCCGCGCTGCGCACCAAGGCGGCACCGGAAGGCGACCACTTCAGGATCACCGGCAGCAAGATCTTCATCACCTGGGGCGAGCACGACATGGCCGAGAACATCGTCCACCTCGTCCTCGCGCGGCTGCCTGACGCCCCGCCAGGCGTCAGGGGCATCTCGCTGTTCTTGTGCCCCAAGTTCCTCATCGGCGAAGATGGCTCGCTGGGTGACCGCAACGATCTCGCTTGCACATCGATCGAACACAAGCTCGGCATCCACGCCAGCCCCACTGCCTCGATGAGTTTCGGCGAGCGTGGCGGGGCCATCGGCTACTTGGTTGGAGAGCCGCACCAGGGCTTGGCCTGCATGTTCACGATGATGAACCACGCGCGGCTGAACGTCGGCCTTGAGGGAGTTGGCATCTCCGAGCGTGCCTATCAGCATGCCCGCGCCTATGCGCTGGAACGCGTACAGGGTCGCCCGGCGCTGGCCGCGAGTCGCACCATTGCCGGACATCCCGACGTGCGCCGCATGTTGATGGACATGAAGGCGAACGTCGAAGCGATGCGTGCGATTGCCTACTTCTGCGCCGGCCAGATGGATCGCGCAGCAGGACATGCGGACCACGCCGAGCGCGTCGCCAGCCGCTCGCTCGTCGAACTGCTGACGCCGATCGTGAAAGGGTGGTGCACTGACAACGCGGTGCCGATCGCGTCTGACGGCGTACAGGTGCACGGGGGGATGGGCTACGTCGAGGAGACGGGTGCGGCCCAGTACCTGCGAGACGCCCGCATCACCACGATCTACGAGGGCACGACCGGAATCCAAGCGAACGACCTGATCGGCCGCAAGCTCGCACGCGACGGCGGCCGCACGATGAAAGCGATGATTCGTCGCATTGGATGCGACGCCCTCCGGCTGCTCGACGCGCAGGACGGCGCACTCGTGGAGGTCGGGCGGGCGCTGCAGGTGGCAGTGCACGCACTCGATGGCGCCGCCGACTGGCTGCTCGGCAACAGCGCCGAGAGCCCGGAGCGTTGTGCCGCTGGTGCGGTGCCCTTCCTCAAACTGGCGGGCACCGTGATCGGCGGATGGCTGTCGGCGCGCCTTGCGGAAGCGGCCGCGGCGCAACTTGCGGCCAGCAGAGGTGATGCCGCGTTTCTCTCCGCCAAGGTCGCGACGGCGCGTCACTACGCAACACATGTGCTGGTGCAAGCGCCGGCGCTACGTGACATCGTCGTCGCCGGCGCCGAGAGCACGCTCGCCCTTACCGACGCGCAGCTCTGAACGTCGCGTCGATGGAAGAGCGAGGTCAGTCGTCGCTCAGCGCGTTCAACCGTCCGTCGCCCTATGGCGGCTGTACTTTCAAACCGGCCGTTGGCACCTCGACTTCCTGACCGAACGTGTGACTGGAAGTGGCCGGGAGCGGGCCCCAGGCGATCACTCATCGAACGACCGCAACCAGCCTGGACCTGCCGGATACAGGGGAGCCTCCCGCTCTCAGAGTTTCCTTGGGATCCGCAAGCATCAGTGTTTGTGCGAAATCCACGACCTGGATTGCGCATCATCCAAAGTACTGCCGCCACTGGGTTTCGAAAATTAGGGATTGAGGCGGCGCGTCAGGCGCGTCGCCATGCGCAGGCACCCACCGCGGTCAATAATCGAGCCTCAGGTCACGGGCGTTCTCGGCCATGCGCTCGAGGGCCTGCTGCCGCGCGTCCATTCCAGGGCCAACGCCCGCGCGGTTGATATCCGCTTCCAGGCGCCGCAGCCGCTCCACGATCGTGTCGAACGCCAGCAGGTCCCCATAGAACATCTGGGCGGTTTGCATGGCCTGGTAATCCTGCGCCAGGGCCGCCAGCAGAGGCTCGTCCGGGATGAGCCGTAGGCCTGCGGCCAGGCAGCGGTCGTAGTGGCTGTAGCCGCTGCGGTAGAAGGTTTCCTGGATGCGCAGTACATCGGCGAGTAACTCGGCATCGGTCACCGCCTGCTGCCCGACTTCATGGTCCGCCAGCCGGGCCAGGTCATACCAGTGGCGCGACAGGCGTTCCGCACTGGGCTTCAGGCTAGGCCGGTGGCACTCGACGTGGATCAGCGTGGCCTTCTCCCAGAAGGTACGCGCCGCTGACAACACCGCCACCTGCGCCACTGGCCAGGCCAGCCCGGGAACGAGCGCCGCGACATCGGGCGTGATGGCCTGGGTGCTTTGAGGCAAGGTCGAGTTGCGGCCGCCGAACTCGATCAGGATGCTCGGGCGCACGTAGGCGTCGGTGTTCTCGACGGCGCTGGGGTAGTAGACCCAGAGTTTTTCCGCGTCATCGCTCACCTCGATGCGGACCGGTTGTCCCGGCAACGCCCGGGCCAACGCCTCCTGCAGCGCCGGCACCAGTTCGCCCGTGACATGCTGGGTCAGGGCGGCCTTCAACTCGTCGGACAGCTTCTTGCGCTGGGTGTTGCTGGTGATCGACGCCAGCGCCGGGGCCGACGGCACCAGGCTGCGGTAGTCGACGGTGACGTCGATGTCCTCCGAGAAGCGGTCGATCGCCTGGTAGACCTTGGACAGCGAGGTGCCGCCCTTGAAGGCCATCGGCTTGCGGCACGGCAGTTGGAACAGCAGGTCGAGCACCTGGCACAGCCAGATGTCCTTTTCCAGGATTTCGGCGCGCCGGCCCATCACGGGGGCCAGGCTTTGCAGCAGGTCGCCCTGCTCGCGCGCGGCCAGGTCGAAATACGACTCGGGCTTGCCTTCAGCCATGCAGCACCGCCTCGCGCTCGTAACGGCGCAGCGCCTCCACCATCCACGCCGGCATCGAGGCCTTGGCGTGGCGCAGGGCCTGGAATTCCACCGGGGGCAGTTGGGCCGCCAGCCGCTCGAACGTGGCGGCCGTGACTTGACGGCGGCCCAGGTACCACAGCGCGGACAGGGCCTGGCCGGCCGGACGGCCGGCCAGCGCCAGCTTGCGCGGCGCCACGTGCTGCAGACGCACCTGCAGCTTGCCCAGGCGCACCCGGTGGGAAGAGCCGGTGGTGTGGAACACCGGCTGGGCCGGCACCTGGGTGCTGAACCCGAAGCGCCGCGCCGCCTCGGCACCATGCACCTCGATGGTGGCCCCCTCACCGGCCGCGAGCGCCTGCGCCACGGCCTGCGGCGAGGGCATGGCCTTCAGGCCGAAGCGGCTGGCCTGGGGCACGGTGTACAGGCCACGGCCCACCCGCTCGAGGGTGCCGGCCTGGGTCAGGCGCATCAGGGTCTGGTCGATGGCCGCGCGCGAGCCCAGGCCCGCGAACAGGGCGGGCGTGAAGGGCTCGCCTGCGGACTGGGCCGCAATGCGCTCACGGATGGCTTGGGCAGTGCTCATAGGACAGATTGATGTTAGATAATTTATCAAAATATCTAACACATGGCAAGCCGCTTGGCCCGCACCAAGCCAGCGTATGCGCCGACCTGGGATCCCGGATCTCCAGGAAAGGAGGCGGCCGGCGCCGGGCGTCAGACCGCGAGGACCTCGATACCCTTCTTCTCGATGATCTGCAGCAGCCTGGCGGCGGCGCCGCCGGGACGCTTGCCCGACGCGGGCGATTCCCATTTCTGAACCGTCGAGGTGGTCACATTGAGAAAGCCGGCAAAGACCGACTGACTCATCTTCGCTTTCTTGAGCCGGATCTGCGCCACCTGCTGGGGGGTGTACGCTGGCGGCGGCGAAGCCAGCGCCTTGACCCGACCCACATCGTGGGCCGAGAGGACCTCGTGCTTGTTCAGCCGGAGGGCCATCTCCACCAATTCAGCGCAGACCCGGTCACTCTTCTTGACAGTCATGGCGGATCTTCCTCAACACACCGTCTTCAATCAACGCATCCAATTTCTTGGCGCTGGCCTTTTGCAAGGCCTCGCCGATCACCTGGGCCTGGGCGACGTTCGCATCCGAAAAACCGGTGCCGAGGCCGCTCTATTCGATGAAGAACAGGCCGCGGGGACCCTCCTTGGCCACCAAGCATGCGCGCCGCGCTTGCCTTGCCCGGGCACGGCGGTGCGCTTCTTCACTACGCGCGACCATAGCACTTAGTGCAATAGCGCATAACGCCCCCGGAGGCGCCGGCCTCAGGGCCTGGGCGTTGCCCGGGGCGGGCGGGACCGCCCCGCGCCGGGACATGACCCCACGTATCACCCGGCTGCGGTCTAGACAGGGTGATGCGTCGGCTTTACAATCCCCCCCACAACTCCTCCCTAGCCGGGTCATTCAGTTGGCTCCGGTCTGGGACGAAAAAGCCGCCTTCGGGCGGTTTTTTCATTTGCGAAAGGCCCTTGCGGGACATGACAGACCAGTCCAACGTGCTGCGCACCGGCGTCTATATCGATGGGTACAACCTGTACTACGGTCGCCTGCGCGGCACGCCTTACAAGTGGCTCGACGTCGTGACGCTGTTCCAGCGCATCGTCCGTTCGATCGAGCCGCAGTCGCAGGTCGACAGCGTCAAGTTCTATACCGCGCCGGCCCTGGCCCGGTTCTCGCGCCACGGCGACCAGTCGATGCGCGCCCAGAACGACTACCACCGAGCCCTGGAGGCCAAATACCCGGGCCTGTTCACCAAGGTCCTGGGCTCGCATGTCTTTGAACGCGATGGCACGTCGCTGCCGCTATTCCTTCCGGACCAGCCCTTCGACAAGTCCCGCACGGTCAAGGTCTGGCGTCTGGTCGAAAAGAAGACCGACGTGAACCTGGCCATGGGCATGTACCGCGATGCGGCGCGCGGGCAGGTCGACCAGGTGGTCCTGGTCTCCAACGATTCGGATGCCGAGCCCGTGCTGCAGGTCCTGGCCGAGGACTTCCCCGCCCTGCGCATCGGGGTCGTGATGCCCTTGGCACCGCCCTTGGCACCGCCCGACGGTGCTCGCCAGGGGCGCCCGGCCAGCACCAGCCTGTCCCAATGGGCCCACTGGACACGCCACTCGATCCGGGACGACGAACTGCAAGGCGCCCAACTTCCGGACCAGGTCCCCACGCGCAAAAAGCCTGCGGTCAAGCCGGCCCATTGGCAGGGCTGACGAGTCCGGCACCACCGACGCGCGCCGCAGCAGCAGACGAGGTACACCTAGCCCGGTCAAGCCGTTTCCAGCGCACATTGCATAAAGATAACTTTCAAATATCTTGACGCCTTAGAGCCGGCCAAGCCACACCGATGCACCCGACCGGCCTTTTGATCATGCGGCCAGGAAGCAGACGGGGAAATGATTGACAGGCCGACAGCTCCACGCAGGGAGCGGACACTAGCTCAACGTGCGTGGAGCTACCGCAAACAGCCTGGACCCGCCCTCCCACCCGGCTTACCTCGGCGCGGAAGCTGCCCGCCGCGCCACCCGCGATGAGTCCCACTTCCTCAGGCCCAATCAGTCACCGGCTTCGGATTTCCGGCC
>JACCDT010248182.1_pt1 | contig 14791 bp, 22 predicted proteins | sample 7446291 | NCBI WGS metagenome assembly JACCDT01 (sample SAMN15323446, study PRJNA562643) | freshwater metagenome | isolation source: river surface water | place: USA:Blue River Watershed | collected 2017-08-17
AATCCTAGAGCCGGACGGTGGCCAAGAATTTCAGGTTTGGCCAAATGTCAATGTGAAGGTTTTGATCTAATGGATCAGGCCGAATACGGCACTAATTTCCTTGTGGCGGTGGAAATCGTCCTTAAGGAAGAAAGCGGATATGTCGATCATCCCGATGATCCTGGCGGCGCGACCAACTGGGGCATATCCCTGCGGTTTTTGAAAAACCTGTTCGGACGGGGCGACTTGGATCGGGACGGCGATATAGACGCCTCCGACATTCGGGCGATGACGCGGGAAGACGCGATGGAATTTTATCACGAAGAATTCTGGTTCCCAGCAAAACTAGACCGGCTTCCTTTATTTTTGGCTATTTCTATTTTCGATGCGGCCGTAAATCAGGGACGAGGCCGCGCCATTAAATGGCTGCAAGAAATTCTTGGCGTAAAGGCCGACGGTGTAATTGGCCCAGTAACGTTGCAAAGGCTTCAAAAAAGCGATCCAACAAAATTATTTTTCTCTTTTGTATTAAAGCGTTTCGTCGCCTATCAGCAAACCAAAAACTTTAACATTTTCGGCGACGGATGGACAAACCGGATAATCAACGTTCATGCGGCCGCGATCAAGTTTTTATTTTCACCCACCCCAACCAAATAGGAGAGAAAAATGCAACTATTATCATGGCTTTTCGCCCGGCTTTCCGAGCGCTCGACATGGCTTGGTATCGTCGGCGTTGCAACCGCTGCCGGAATCACCCTAAGCCCAGAGCTGATAGAATCTATCATCGCGCTTGGCATAGCCGCCGCCGGCCTTATCGCGGTCGTTACCAAAGACAAGCTTCCCCCAAAAGCTTAAACCCCAACCAAAGGAGAGTGTGCCATGCGTCTATTTGATTTTGGATTCTTTGTTTTGATTTTGCTTCTCACCGCCGGCGGATATGCCGCCAGCACGGATAAAGAGGCGAAGCCTACGCAAACCACCGAGCCTTATGTCAGAGCTGATTAAAGGCGTTCTTTCGGTGATTTGGGGGATCATTCAGCCTTTGATCCCCCTTTGGCTCGCCAACCGGATGGGGAAGATGTCCGTCCGTAACGAGGCTTTGGAATCGGCCCTGGAAAAGCAGAGGAAATATGCTGAAAATTCTGCCAATAAGCGCCCTGGCGATGCTGTTGACAAGCTGCGCAACGGGGAATTTTGACCAAAGGGAACTATGTCCGCCTCTTGTAAATTATACCCCGACAGAGCAAATTGAGGCGGCGGATCATTTATCGGCCTTGCCGCAAGATCACATTATCGCGCGGATGATGGATGATTATTCTGCCTTGCGCGACGATGTGCGCGTTTGCGGCGATTGATTATGCCGCTGCGCGCGATTCCAAATTGATGCGGGTGTAATAATTCATTTGTGGCATGTCCGGCCGCGCGCGCAAAATCTTCGCCGATTTCAGTTCTCGCCCTGGATAGACCCGCGTTGCATCCAACTTTTTTCCCATCAGCGTAAAAACGGCCAGCTCTTCTAAAATATAGGAAATCGAACAGGTTAAGGCGCGAGTTGAATATTCTCTATCCGCGCTTCTTTGCACGAATTCCTCGGCGTCTTCGATCACCGCATCCCGGAAAAGATCGCCATCCGCGTAAATTTTTTGTACCATATCCCTAACAGGCGGAAATTCCGCGTCTTTAAGCCAGCTATCCCAATGAAAAACCTTATAGGGGATGGAAAGAGTTTCCAGCGCGGCTTGGTTTCTTTCCATCCAATCCAAACCGTCTTGCAAGCTACGCCGCCAAGCATCTTCTTCGGAAAGTCCGGCGGCTATGTGGTTGTACCGCTGCAGGCTGTCTGAAAGGTCGATATAGCACTGCTTAAAGTGCAGATTGATCCAGCGTATCATAGAAGCCAGCCTTTCCCCTTCGTGGCGTTGCTGGCCAATGCTGATAGAAAGCATACAGGCTGTGTGGTTCTTCCAATGCGGTGAATTTTTAGGCTTTATTCGATACATTGCTTGGGGCCTTGTGTTTTTTCCAAAGAGCGTTGAACATTTTTCGCATGGTTTCCGCCAGGATTTCATTTCTAATTAAAAAGCATTTTTCATTGCCATTAATCATAAAGGCTACCTTGTCGGCATAAATCACAAGCGAATTGTTTTGAAAATCCTCGCTGTCCAGGCAGCGGTATTCCCGCGCCGGGTAATTTATTTTCCCGCCTTCCTGGATCAGCGAGCGGAATTCTATCCCGTCCTGCCGCATCCTGTTTTCGATTTCCAAAACTTCGGGTGGCGACAGCCCGTTATCGACAAAGGCGAATAAAACTTCCCCCCTTTTTTCCTTAAGCGTCAGCCAGATGTCTTCGTTCAGCTGCATATAGGGGTCAACCCCCTCTATAACGCGCAAAAGATCGCGTCGCGGCCGCACCCCTTCATCCGGCAAGAAATCGATCCCAGCGCGCTCCAACGCGCTGCGCAGTTTTTCCTCGATCCTTTTTTGCGGCCGCGCATCCGCGTTTTCGATTTTGACTATTGTTTGGGCATGAACGCCCGATGAAGCCGATAGGTCGTCTATCGTCCAGTCCAAAAAAACCCGCGCGGCGCGCATTTGCTTGCCTGAAATCATTTAGATCAATATTCCTTATCTTTATAGACTTATTGTAGTTAGCATATATAAAAAATATATGCAAGATATAGAATATCGTATCTTTTAACCATTTATTAATAATTCCAACGTAAAAATGATTCATAACAAAAAAACATGCGGAGGAGAGCAATGGCAGAAATTAACTATAATGATTTGAAAAATTTGGATTTTGATACGCAGCCACTGCCGCAAGCGGCGGCCTGGCAAGACATGCTGCAAAAAAGGCAAGAGTTTTTGCAAATGTATAAAAAATACCGGTTCGTAAAGAAAAACATGCCTTTTAGCGATTGGCAAAAAACAATGCTGCTGCGCCGGATACGCCGTAACCTTTGGCTTTGCTATTTCTTGTACAGCCTTTTAAAGCGGCATTATTTCGAGTTGCTGAACGCCGCCATGGCGGCGAGCGACCCGGATTTAAATTATTTTGAAACAAGACACGGCGCGGCCTATGCCCAATACATCGCCGACACTGGCTGCCTGGACAAATCAAAAATTGCGTAGATTTCTATTCCCAAAATAGTGTAACCTGCCCGCACTTCTCGTTGCGGGCATTTTTTTATTTATGGGGCATAATTGGGGGCATATTTTTTTATAAAAAAAATATTTTTATTATAAAACAATATTTTGTTTATAAAATTGCAGTCCTCTTGACCGCACCAACCACCCTATTCGGGATGGAAACATAGTGTTTTTATGAACCCTGTTGAATGGCATATTTGCCAAGACCCTATCCCCTACCCCGACGCTCTTTCCGACATGCAGTCCCGCGTGGCAAGCATCCGCGCAGGTACAGCATCCGAACAAATCTGGCTTTTGGAACATCCGCCCTGCTATACGGCCGGCAGCAGCGCCAAGGCGGCGGATTTGATCCAGCCCGATCTGCTGCCCATTTATGAAACCGGACGCGGCGGGCAATACACCTATCATGGGCCGGGCCAGCGCATCGCCTATGCGATGCTGGATTTAGCAGCGCGAAAAATCGATATCCGGCAATATGTTTCGAAATTGCAATGCTGGATTTTGGCGGTTTTACAAGAATTCAACATCGAAGGCGAATGCCCCAAAGACCGCATCGGCGTTTGGGTCCGCCACAAGGGACAAGAAAGCAAGATCGCGGCCCTTGGCGTTCGCGTCAGCCGGGGCGTCGCCTATCACGGCATCAGCTTGAATGTGAATCCCGATCTTGGCCATTACCGGGGCATCGTGCCTTGCGGGATTTCCCAATATGGCGTGACATCCCTTGCGGAAATGGGAATCAAGGCGGATATGGCCCAAATCGATGCCCTGCTGCAAAAGCATTTCGGGAAGATTTTTTAGATTTATTCGCCTTAATTTTTGTTTATAATAAACATAAGCTTTTCATCGCGCTGCCCTGCGCCCTTACCCGAGGTATTTTATGGACATTAAAAACAATCCCCTGTTGCGCAATCTTGGCTATGCGATCTTGGCCTTGGCGATCGTCATCGGCGGCTATTTCGGAATGCAGAAATACCTGACCATGAAATACACGCAAGCGGTCGAAAACTTTGCCAATAACTTGCCCGCCGATTGGAAGCTTAGCTATGGCGGGCTAAAGGTATCCCCCTTTTCCGCAAGCGCAGAGATTTTCTCCCCGGCCCTTAGCCGCAAGGATAAAGAAGTCTTGCGCGCCGAATCCTTGTCGATCAGCAACATCAAAGAAGACGGCAGAAAACTCACCGCCGCGCATTTCGATTGGAAGAAATTGAATTTCTCGCCCTTGGGGCTAGATTTGAAATCCGCAGATCCTTCAACAACGGCAATGATTTCCGGCGACATGAAATTTGGCTACAGCTTTGACCTGCAGAGCAATAGCTATATCGTCAATGATTTCTCGCTTCTCGTGCCGGATAAAAATGGCGAGTTGCGCTTTGCCCAAGGACGGCTAGAAAACCTGGTGCTTGCCGACGGAAAGCCGCTGTCTTTCGATTTTTCCGTTGAAGACGCCGTTTCCAAATCTGATGGCGCGCGCCTGCAATCGCTTGACGGCAAAACCACTGCAGACCAATTGCGTTTTTCCAGCAAATTTTCTTACGCGCATGACGCGGCGGCGAATTCCTATCAGCTGCGCAATTTCACTTTGACGATGCTGGATTTCAACGAAACCGTAAGTTTTGCGTTGGCCGGTATCCAGACCAGGATGCAGGGCGATGTGCCAACCGCTTTCCGCTTGGATATCAGCGGGCTGGATGTTCCGCTTTTGACCACCGTCGATTCTTATTGGCGGGAATTCGGCTATTCCCGCCTGCGCATGGACACATCCTTGGGATATAATTTCGACCCGGAAAGCAAAATCACCTCTGCCTTTTTGAACCTTGCCCTCGCCGATATGCTTCAAACCCAAATTCAGGCCCATCTTGTCGACGTCGATATCGAAAGGCTTGCCAACCCCGATGCGGAAAGCCTGTCTGCAATGCCGAGTCCGAAAATAAAGGCTTTGCAGCTTAGCTATAAAGACGCCTCGTTTTTAAGAAAAAGCCTGGAGCTGGGCGCAAAGAACGCCCAAATGCCTTTGGATGCATATATCCAGGAAATATCGGCCATGATAGACCGGGAATTCATCCCCGATCCTAAGCAGGCCGATCCGGCGATGGTCGACGCCAGCGGAAAGATCAAAGCCTATTTACAAAGCTTGGGCCAGCTTACAATCGCTGTTAATCCACAGCAGCCTTTTGGAATCGGCGATTTCATGGCGGGCCTGCTGTTCGACCGCAACAAGCTTTTAAAGGCTCTGGGGCTTACGGTTACAGTATCCTAAGGCTAGGCCAATTGTTCGAACCCGCTACATATCTGGGCCGCCGCCGCGAAGGACAGGATTTTAATGTATTCCACCTTGGCTGTTATCGGGCCTTCAAGGCATGATTGCAGCATAGTGTGGACGTCCCCCTGCCCACCTTGAAACAACGCTTCGACCATGCCGTTATCGAGGTTTCTGACATACCCTGTCAGCCCCAGGCCTTGCGCTTTTTTCCTGGTCCAGGCGCGATAGCCCACACCCTGCACCCGGCCTTTTATTTGCGCTTTGACTTCTATTGCGCACACATGTTCTTTCTGTTGCGACAGCGTATAAAAACGGTCTATCTGCAGCATATCCTGCATCTTACCCATCACATGCGGCAATTCGGACGCGCCATCGCCCACCAGCCCCGCATGGTATAATTCCGGCAAGAAAGCCTGATCGGCCAGCTGCTCGATTTGAATGTCACGCATGGCCCATAAATAAGCCAAAAGCGCGGATCCCCCAAGCCGGGTCAACATCGCCGTATAATGCAATGTCAAGGCCGGCATCCGGCGCAATTCCATTTCCAGTTTTTGCAAGGACTCATCCGGCTGCGGCATGGTATTTAAGCCGATCACCGTATTAAAGCGCAATCCGTGCCGGCGTTCCAAAACATCGAGGCTTTCACCCCAGTTTTGCTTTTGCCGCTTCATCAGCCCTTCTGGCGAAGACGCCCAATAGCAAATTGCGTCGTTTTGGGCATAAGACAATATTTCGCCTATGGCGCTTTCAAGATCGGCATCCACGATGTCGCCTTGCGCCATAGCAAGTCGGGTCAAGGGCATGTCTTGAAAATCAATCTTTTTTTCTTGTCTATTCCATTCCGCAGCAACCGCTTCGGCCAAAGGATAAGAGCCCAGCATCAAAAGATTTTTTAATGGCGACAAACAAGGTTTGCCATCGAGCAGAATTGTGAACCCGTTCTGGGCGAATCCTATATCGACTTGGCCGAACCAACGCTTCATGCCTCTTACGCAGCATCCTTTGTCAAAGTCCGGATCATGGGAACGATATCATCCATTTTTTGCGCGATACGGCTTGCACCGGCGGATCGCAACTGCGCTTCGGTGTGATAGCCCCAGGCGACGCCAAGCACATGCACATTGGCGGCAAGACCTGCCTCTATGTCATAAGTGCTGTCGCCGATAAAAATCGTCTGCTGCGGCACAATGCCTTCTTCTTGCATCGCCATAAGCAACAAAGCCGGATCGGGCTTGCCTGGGCCGTCATCCGGCGTTTTGATATTACAGAATATTTTGTCCCAGCCCCTTTGCGACAACAAGACATCCAGACCTGGGCGCATTTTGCTGGTGCAAATGCCCAATTTAATGCCCTGCGCGCACAGATCATCCAACATTTTCTTAGCCCCCGGAAAAGGCGGCTGTAAATCTTCGGCGCTATCGAGGAATTTTCGATGGAACCCTTTATAAAGTTTAGCGAATTCCTCCATCTGGTCTTCGCGAATCGCCGGAACAGCGTTTTTCAATGCCTGCAAAAGAGGAAGACCGACGCCGGACAAAAGCTGCGCCCTGTCGTTCTTATATTCAATGCCCATAGCATCACAGCTGGCGGTAATGCAGCGCAGGATCATAAGCTGGCTATCCACCAGCGTTCCGTCGACGTCGAAAATGGCGAATGTAATCGGCAGCGTCATGAATTCCCCAGCGCCTTCAGGCTATATTGTTTCAAACTAAGGGCAAAATGTTCCGGCAATGGCGCCGTTATTTGTATGGTTTCCAGTTCGATATGCGGCACAATAATCTGCCTTGCGTGCAGATGCAAGTTCGCCCTGCCCTTGCCCGACGCGCCGTATTTCACGTCGCCCATGATCGGAAAACCCATATGTGCACAATGCACGCGCAATTGATGGGTGCGTCCTGTGATTGGGCGAAGCTCCAAAAGGGCACGGTTTTTACGGTGATCCAGCATGCGGAAATGCGTCAAGGCATCCTCGCCGCCATCGAAATCCACCTCGACTTTTTCGGTATTCATGCTGGCTTTTTTGCGCAGAGGGACGTCGATCTCGCCGGATTTTTGATGGGGCGAGCCTTCGACGATCGCCCAATAAATTTTTTGCGTGTCTTTTTCTGCAAAAGCCTTGGTCAAATACGCCGCCGCCTTAGGCGTTTTTGCCAGAACCAAAACCCCGGTGGTATCCTTGTCCAGGCGATGCACCAAAAGCGGGCGGATTTTTCCCTTGCCCCAGGCCTTGGCGATGCCGTCGATATGTTGCGTGGTTTTGCTTCCACCCTGCACGGCGATGCCGGGCCATTTGTTGATCGCAATCAGAAAGTCATCCTCGTACAGAATGCTTTGCGCGAATTGCTGCATCATCGCGCGCGATACCGCAGGCTCTTCTTTGGGCAAAGGCTGCGCGAATTCAGGCTGCGATAGAAATGGCGGCAGTTTTATATCGTCCCCCGCCTGCAAGCGGTAATCGCCTTTGGCCCGCTTGCCGTTGACGCGAATGTCGCCGGTGCGCAGAATTTTCTGAGCCTGTGCAAAGCTGACGGCGGGGAATTTGCGGCGCAGCCACCGGTCAAGCCGCGACCCGGCTTCGGCTTCTTCTATGTCCAGTTTCTGCATCATCCTTTTTATTCCAATAAAAAAGCAGCCCCGTTTTGCTTTGGGGCTGCTTTTGTTCTGTAGCCTAAAACGGAAGCCCTAAGCAGCCGTTTTTTGCACGTCCTGACCGGAATCCAAGCCTTTTGCGGCCACATCGCGGTCAACCAATTCGATCACTGCCATTGGCGCGGCGTCGCCATAGCGGAATCCGGCTTTCAAAACGCGGGCATAACCGCCTGCGCGCTTGGAATAACGGGAAGCCAAGGTATCGAACAGTTTCTTGGTGGTGGCTTCGTCGCGCAAATAGGAATAAGCGCGGCGGCGATTATGCAGCCCACCCTTTTTGCCCATGGTGATCAAACGTTCCACATAAGGGCGCAGTTCTTTTGCCTTAGGCAAGGTTGTCTTGATCTGCTCGTGCTTAATCAAGGCCATGGCCATATTGCTAAGCATCGCTTGACGATGCGCGCTGGTGCGGTTGAGTTTTCTGCCTGCGATATTGTGTCTCATTGTTCTTTTCCTTGATTAATACGGATCTTCTAATTTTTTGGCCAGATCCTCGATATTCTCCGGCGGCCATCCGGTGATTTCCATTCCAAGCGTCAGGCCCATTTGGCCCAATACTTCTTTGATCTCGTTCAGCGATTTACGGCCGAAATTCGGCGTGCGCAGCAATTCCGATTCGCTTTTCTGCACCAAATCGCCGATGTAAACGATATTGTCGTTCTTGAGGCAGTTGGCGGAACGAACAGACAATTCCAGCTCGTCTACGCGGCGCAGCAAATTGCGGTTGAAAGGCAGATCGACCTGCTTTTCGCTTTCCACGACCTGGGTTGGCTCGTCGAAGTTAATGAACAATTGCAATTGGTCTTGCATGATACGAGCAGCCAACGCCAAGGCGTCTTCCGGCGAAACCGCACCGTTGGTTTCAATCGTCATCGCCAACTTGTCATAGTCGGTGCGCTGTCCGACGCGGGTGTTTTCCACCTTATAGGATACTTTGCGCACCGGGCTGTAAATGGCGTCCACAGGAATCAATCCGATGACGGCGTCTTCGTCGCGCAATTCACTGGCGGGGATATAGCCTTTGCCGGCCGTTACGGTCAATTCCATCATTACCTTGGCGCCTTTGTCCAAAGTGCAGATAACCAAATCAGGATTCATGATTTCGATGTCATGGCCGGTTTCAATCATGCCGGCGGTGATTTCGCCGGGGCCGGTTGCAGACAAGCGCATTTTCTTTGGGCCATCGCCGAACATGCGCAAGGCGACATTCTTTAAATTCAAGATAATGTCGGTAACGTCTTCGCGCGTTCCAGCAATCGAAGAGAATTCATGCAGCACGCCTTCGATTTGCACGGCCGAGATGGCGGCGCCATGAAGCGACGACAACAAAACGCGGCGAAGCATGTTGCCGACGGTCAATCCAAAACCGCGCTCTAGCGGTTCGGCGATGATGGTTGCGCTGCGGGCAGGATCGACGCCGGGCTCGATATTCAGCTTTTCAGGTTTAATCAGGGCTTGCCAATTTTTATGTAACACGAACGACCTCTAATGAACTTCGTTTTCCTGGGTCTGTCGAGGAAAACGAGGTTAAGACAAAAAGCCTATGGTTGCGACAGACCCACCCCATAGGCATTGTTTAAATTCTTAGACTCTCCGTCTTTTCGGGGGACGGCAGCCATTATGCGGGATAGTGGTTACGTCGCGGATAGAAGTAATGGTAAAGCCGACCGATTGCAGCGCGCGCAAAGCGGATTCGCGTCCTGCGCCAGGGCCTTTTACCAAAACCGACAAATAACGCACGCCATGTTCCAGCGCCTTGCGCCCAGCATCCTCGCCTGCGATCTGGCCGGCGAATGGCGTAGACTTGCGCGAGCCTTTAAAGCCCTTGCTGCCGGATGAAGACCAGCAAATGGTGTTGCCTTGCGCATCCGTAATAGTGATCACGGTGTTGTTAAAGCTGGCATTGACATGCGCAACCGCGTTAGCAATGTTCTTGCGGTCTTTGCGTTTCAGTTTTACGGCTTGTTCTTGCGCCATTGATCCCTAACTCCTATTTTGTAACCATTTTCTTGCCGGCGATCGCGATGCGCTTGCCTTTACGGGTGCGCGCATTGGTGTGCGTTCTTTGTCCGCGTACCGGAAGACGCTTGCGGTGACGCAAGCCCTGGTAACATCCGATATTCTGCTTGCGGGTAATATTCATGGATGTTTCGCGGCGCAAATCGCCTTCGACCACATAATTTTTATCGATATCCTCGCGGATCAGTTTAACTTGATCGTCGCTTAGTTCATGCACGCGGGCCTTTTCCGCGATGCCGACGCGCTTGCAAATTTCAACCGCATTCACTGGGCCAATGCCGTGAATGTACCTTAGACTGATAACAACTCTTTTTTGAGTTGGAATATTTACACCTGCAATACGCGCCACGCCCTAAGCTCCTAAAATTATTGTTGGTCTAATACTAGTAAGTCACGGATTTCTATAAAAACCCGAAGCCAGGGATTATACCGTCCGGCAAATTCAAGTCAATTAAAGAAATAAAGTTTTAGGCTTACTACCTGTTGATTATTCTTACATAAATCAGATTGTATCCTATTCGGATACTAAGCTGCCTTTTGCAGTAGACTGCCTATCTCCTTGGTTACCTGGTCAATCGCCTGCATTCCGTCAATTTCTATTAATGCTCCCTTGGCACGGTAATAAGGTAGAATCGGCGCGGTCTGCGCGCGATAGGCCGCCATACGGGTGCGCAAAGTTTCAGGGTTGTCGTCCGCGCGGCGGTTGAATTGCTGGCTGCCGCAAAGGTCACAAACATTCTTGTTTTTAGTGGGTTTGAACTTTTCGTGATAGCCTTCGCCGCATTGCGCACAGCTGAACCTGCCGCTGATACGGTCTATTAGGGCCGCCTCGTCAACCGCCAATTCGATCACATAATCCAAATGCATATTGGCTTTGCTTAGCATATCGTCCAGCGCACGTGCTTGCGCCTCGGTGCGTGGAAAACCGTCCAGGATAAAACCTTTTTTGCAATCTGGCTGGCCAATTCTTTGCGCGATCATTTGGATCATGATCGGGTCGGGAACCAATTGCCCCATATCCATAATTTTTTTTACTTGCTTGCCAAGCTCGGTACCGGATTTTGATGTCTCGCGCAGCATATCGCCCGTGGCAAGCTGCAGAAGACCGAATTTTTCCTGCAAAATGCGGGCCTGAGTGCCTTTGCCTGCTCCAGGAGGGCCGAGCAGGATAATATTCATCGGTCGCCCCGCAGCTTGGCTTTTTTGATAAGGCCTTCATATTGCTGCGCCAGCAAATGCGCGTTGATTTGTGCGACCGTATCCATAGTCACCGTGACCACGATCAAAAGGCTGGTTCCGCCGAAATAAAACGGCACAGCCGATTCCGCGATCAAAAGTTCCGGCAACAAGCAAACCACGGTCAAATACAATGCGCCAATGACGGTGATACGGGTCAAAACGTAATCCAAATAATCGGCGGTGCTTTTGCCAGGACGGATGCCGGGGATAAAGCCGCCATATTTGCGCAGATTCTCTGCGGTTTCCCCAGGATTAAAGACAATCGCGGTGTAGAAAAAGGCGAAAAAGATAATCAACGCCGCATACAACGCCATGTACAACGGCTGTCCGTGCCCAACCATGGTTACAATGGTGCGCAACCATTCCGGGCCGCTGCCCTGGGCAAAGCCAGCAAAGGTCAAAGGCAACAGCAGAAGCGAGCTTGCGAAAATCGGCGGAATAACGCCTGCCGTGTTCAATTTCATCGGCAGATGGCTGGAATCGCCGCCGACCACTTGATTGCCCATTTGCCTGCGCGGATATTGCACGACCAGACGGCGTTGCGCGCGTTCCATAAACACGATAAAGGCAACGACCGCAACCGCCATAACCAAAAGGAATAGCACAAATCCCGATGAAACCGCGCCGGTTCTTCCCAATTCAAAAAGCTGTACCAAGGCGGCGGGAAGATTCGCGACGATACCAGCAAAGATAATCAATGAAGTTCCGTTGCCGATGCCGCGTGCGGTGATTTGCTCACCCATCCACATTAAAAACACCGTTCCGCCCGTAAGAGTTATCGCGACGACCAGGCGGAAAAACATGCCGGGATCGATAACCGCAGAACCGGCAGAACTGGTCAAGCTTTCTAGGCCAACGGCGATTCCGTAGGCTTGGATCAATGCCAAAAATACGGTGCCATAGCGGGTGTATTGATTCAATTTTTTGCGGCCCGCCTCGCCTTCTTTTTTCATCGCTTCAAAGGACGGGATCACCGCCGTTAAAAGCTGAACGATGATCGAAGCGGAGATATAAGGCATGATGTTCAGCGCGAAAACCGACATCCGGCTCAACGCGCCGCCGGCGAACATGTCAAACATGCCAAGCACGCCGCCGCTATTTTGCTTGAATATGTCTGCCATTACGACAGGATCGATACCCGGCAGCGGAATATAAGTGCCCAGGCGGTATACGACCAATAGCCCCAAAGTGAACCAGATGCGTTTTTTCAATTCGGTAGCACGCGCAAGAACGCCGAAATTGATGTTGGAGGCTAATTGTTCTGCAGCAGATACCATAATCGAAAAACCTATCTTTTGATTGCGGACGAAATAAACCTAAGCGTCGAAAATTTAGGCTTTAGCCTTTTTCTCGGCTTTAGCATCGGGCTTTGGCTCTGGCTTGGCCGCGCGCGCAGCAGCCGCCTTGGCCGCCGTATCACGGGCTTTTTCGCGCCTTGCGGCAAAACTGTTGCTAGGCTCTGGCTTTGCTGCACGCGACTGAGTCACGCTGCCGCCGGCCTTTTCAATAGCCGCTACCGCTGGCTTGGACGCCGACAGCACGGAAAGTTTTAAAGCCGAATTGATCGAACCATTGCCCAAAAGACGGATGCCATCCTTGACAGAGCGAATCACGCCGGCAGCCACCAAGGCCGCACCATCGATACTTTCTCCCGCTTTCAAAGCGCCTTTTTCAATAGCGGCTTGTAAATCGGAAAGATTGATTTCCGCGTAAACGTCGCGGTTACGGCTGGTGAATCCGCGCTTTGGCAAGCGGCGATGCACCGGCATCTGGCCGCCTTCGAAGCCTTTAATGCGAACCCCGGTACGCGCCGTTTGGCCCTTGCCGCCACGGCCGCAAGTTTTTCCGCGGCCAGAGCCGATACCGCGGCCAAAACGGCGGGAGCGCTTGTGAGCGCCGGGATTATTACGAATTTGATTTAGTTGCATGGCTTATTCCTCGACTCTTTTATGTAATTTACTCTGCCGTCTCGACCACGACCAAATGCGCGACTTTTCTGATCATGCCACGCACTGCCGGAGTGTCTTCCAGCAAGCGGGTTTTGTGCCGCTTGTTCAAGCCCAACCCAATCAGGTTCTTTTCCTGGATTCCCTGTCTTCCGATAGGGCTTCCGGTTTGGGTCACTTTAATTTTCTTCGCGCTAGTCTTTTTATTCATAACTCAATCTCCGGTAAATTTAGGCGGCTTCGGCCTTTTTGCCTAAAATATCACTGACTTTACGGTCGCGGCGTGCGGCAACGGTGCGCGGCGCGCTGATTTCCTTTAGCGCGGCAAAGGTGGCGCGCACCATGTTATGCGGATTGGATGACCCCAAGGATTTTCCAACGACATCGGAAATCCCAAGAACGTCGAACACCGCGCGCATCGGTCCGCCGGCGATAATACCTGTGCCGGGAGGAGCAGAGCGAAGATACACTTTGCCAGCACCATATTTTCCGCTGACATCGTGATGCAGAGTGCGCCCTTCACGCAATGCGACGCGGATCATGTTGCGACGAGCTTGGTCGGTTGCCTTACGCATCGCGTCTTGAACTTCACGGGCCTTGCCTTTGCCATAACCGACCCGGCCTTTGCCGTCGCCGATAACAACCAGAGCCGCGATCGAAAAGCGCTTACCGCCTTTTACGGTCTTAGAAACGCGCCCGATATAAACGGTTTTCTGCTTTTCGCCGTCATCCGCTTTGTCGTTGCGTTCGCGGTTTTCACCGTCATTCCTGCGGCGGCGTCCGCCACGGCCACGGCCACGGCGCGCATCGTCTTGGCCTTCGGCTGCCACTGGCGGGGCTGCCTGTTCGGCGACTGCTGTTTTATCGGCTTGATTTTCTGTCATAGTTCCTTCCCAAAAATTTTAGAATTTAAGCCCGCCTTCGCGTGCCGCATCGGCGCAGGATTTTACCCGGCCATGATATTTATAAGCGCCGCGGTCAAACACGACTTCGATGATTCCCGCTTTCTTTGCCTTTTCAGCCAGCGCAAGGCCGACTTCGCGCGCGGCCTTGATATTGCCGCCATTCTTGATTTTTTCCCGCATGGCTTCTTCTACCGTGGACGCCATAACCAATGTTTTTCCGGCAGCGTCATCGATGATCTGCGCATAAAAATGCATGTTGCTGCGATGCACGCATAAGCGCGGACGGCTGCCGCCTTTTTGCTTGAGCATGAAGCGGTTTCTTTCTTTGCGGCGCGCGATTAAAGCTTGTGGACTTAGCATGATTGACCCCTATTATTTCTTTTTGCCTTCTTTGCGTTCGACTTGCTCGTCGTCGTAACGCACGCCCTTGCCCTTGTAAGGCTCCGGCTTTTTCTTGGAACGTATATTGGCCGCGAATTGGCCGACCAGCTCTTTGTCTGCGCCGGTAATCTTGATGACGACCTGCTTGTCTACGGCGACCTTAAGCCCCGGCGGAACCACGAAAACCAATTCATGGCTGAATCCGAATTTTGCGACCAGCTTATTGCCTTGCAGATCGGCGCGATAGCCGACGCCTTCGATCA
>JACCDT010441808.1_pt1 | contig 14789 bp, 12 predicted proteins | sample 7446291 | NCBI WGS metagenome assembly JACCDT01 (sample SAMN15323446, study PRJNA562643) | freshwater metagenome | isolation source: river surface water | place: USA:Blue River Watershed | collected 2017-08-17
CCGATCAACAACACCCTCACCGCTCAAACCCGCACGCATCGCTGCAAGCAGCGCCAGCGTCCACCAACCGAGTTCCACACCACTGCCGGTAAGATGACTCGCCAAGACACTCATCTCGGGATCATGGTGAACACGATCGAGTATCCGACGATTGATCGTCGATACGGGCGTGCGGTGAGTATCAGCGATGATAGGTTCGCGGACGAGCTCCACCCAACCGCGACCCAGTGCATATCCGAGAGCCGCGTGTTCGACTGACGTCTCGATCGAGCGATGGACGATCGCACCGGGTGCGCCGAGAGATCTAAACCACTCGGTCACGGCATCGGGCGTTTCGGTATCCGCCGATCGGATTGCGGACGGAACCCACAAGCGCAGCTCCAGCCTACTGGGAGACGAAATAGCCGTGGCGAGCTCACTGCGCACCCAATAATCACGGCGAAAACGTCGGTCGAGGATGATGTCGCGAGTCGTTTCGCGTAGTACCGGATCGGCGATGCCCGACAGTAGCGCACGCTGCCTCTCACTTAGACGCCACTCATCGTAGGTGTCACTAAAGTCCGCCTGCCCAAGATAACTTAAGCCACAAGGCGCGAGTTGGGCGGCAACCTGAGAAAAGTGCATCGGGTGCCAATCCCGATTGAAATACTCGTGCGCAAGATACGATTTTTTCTTTGATCGGATCTCACGCAATTGATTCTCGAACTGAGGATTCGACTCCAAAATTCGCGGATCAGAAGCCACGACGTCGCTCGCGAACGCCAAGGCATTGTCGATACGCTGCTCGATTGACGCCGCACTTTCGGAAGGCTCACTCGCCTTCGCGACCAACAATTCGCGCAAGCTCAGCGCAGGCCCCCAACCCGGCAGCGCGTTGTAACCCACATAAACGATGCCGCAGGGGGCCAATCGCTGCTTGATGAAAGACGTCAGGCGCGCCCGATTCATAGGCGACACCCAACTCCAAACGCCGTGCAGAGCGATGAAATCAAAATCAGGCAGGTCGTTGCGCGCATCGAACTGTTCGAAGCTCGCACAGACGAGTCGCTCGCGGGCGGCCTCGTTGTCGAGGAGCGAACGCGCAAACTCAACATGCTGCGGCAAAACGTCGACACCCCACCACTCCGTGTCACTCGCCGTGGCGTGGATAGCCAGACTCAAGCCCTGACCGAAGCCGAGCTCACAGGCATATCGCATCGACGGTGGTTCCAGCCCCGCGCGTCTGACCGCAAGCGCGGCTCTGGCTGGATCTAGGGTGGGATGATGATGGCGCGTATATGCCACGTCAGTGACATAGCCATCGGCCTCGTCACTCAATCTTTGATCTGCCTTGCAAAGCGCGGGCGCCAAACCCCGACCACCACATTGGCGAGGGCCACACCCAGCAGAGCCCAAAGACCGTTCTGCTCTCGCGCCACGAGAGTGGCGAGTGCGGCTGGATCATATTGACCGGCCTGCGCAGCCGCCGCTGCGAACTCGGCCGTCTTGCGCGCTGCGGCATCGACGATGACGAGCGTTCCCTCGAACATGGCGAGGCCAAGCAAAGCCTTGAACCAAGCCCAACCCGCATTCTGGTAAGCCGGCGTGGCCGCCATACTGAGCAGACCACTACAAATCACCAACAAGAGCGCGGGGACGAGTATCCATTTGGAAATCATCGCAATCGACGTGCGGGCTGCCGCATACCCAACGAGCGAGACTTCCGGTGCCGGCGCATAGGTCACGACGATGAGGATCGCGGCGAAAGCACCGAGAATTCCGGCCGAACCCAGGTGGTGAAGCAGACGGAAAATTAAACTCCAATTAATCATGGATAGGCACGCTAGCACAGCGCTACACTCGTACTCCATGCCCCAGCGACGACAGCTACTGAAAGCCGCGATGGCCGGAGTCGGCCTCGCCCTCGCCCCCCGATCTTTGCAGGCTGGCCGCCTGCGCTTGCGAAAGTTCGCGACGAACCCCTTCACGTTAGGCGTCGCCTCGGGTTATCCCACCGATGAGGGGATGGTGCTCTGGACCCGCCTCGCACCGAGTCTTGATTCCGCCGAGGAACTCGCGGATTCGGATTTCATCCTGACTTACGAAATCGCGACCGACCCGAATTTCTCACGTCGGGTTCAGTCCGGAACGGTGGTTGCGATGGCAGCCGACGGGCACAGCGTGCATCTCGAAATCAGCGGTCTGCCGCCGGGTCGCGAGTTCTACTACCGATTCCGCGCAGGCGATCATGTGAGCCCCATCGGTAGAACCTGGACAGCCCATGCCAGCGGCTCGATGCGATCGATGCTACGAATCAGCGTGGCGAGTTGTCAGCATTACGAACAGGGTTACTACCACGCGTACCGCGATATGGTTTCACGTGGCAGCGACCTCATCATTCATCTCGGTGATTACATCTACGAGGGCAACACCGCCAATCCGGTACGCGCCCATGACTCCGATCAAGAGTGCAAGACCCTCGCCGACTATCGCCGGCGCTACGCATGGTATCGATCCGATTCTTTGCTGCAAGAAGCGCACGCACACTGCCCTTGGCTCGTCACGCACGACGATCACGAACTCGATAATGACTATGCCGATCTACAGTCGGAAAATCCGGCCGAGCAGATCGAGTTTGCGGCACGTCGAGCGGCTGCGTATCAGGCCTATTGGGAAAATATGCCGTTGCCGCTGTCGGCCAAACCGCGCGGCCCTGACATGGCGCTTTATATGTCGCGCCAATTCGGCGATCTGCTTGCGATTCATATGCTCGATGAGCGCCAATACCGATCTCCTCAGGCCTGTCCGCAGCCACCGCGTCGCGGAGGCACTCGAGTAGTCGTCGAGCAATGTGCGGATTGGCGCGACCCGAATCGCACGATCCTCGGTCAAGCCCAAGAGCAATGGCTGGCACAGCAACTGGCGAGCTCGAAGGCGCGTTGGAATTTGCTCGGCCAAGGCGTAGTGTTCACCTGGATCGACGAGGATCCGGGTCCGAAGACACTCAACTGGAACGACAGCTGGGCCGGCTACCCCGCGGCGCGACAGCGGTTGCTCGAGACGATTGCCGAGAGCAATGCTATCAATCCCGTGATTCTGGGTGGCGATATCCACGCCTTCATCGCGGGCGATCAAAGAATCGATCCGCGCGATGCCAAGTCACCGATCGTCACGAGCGAGTTCGTGACTACGTCAGTCACCTCAGGACCACCGCCGAAACGCGTGATTGATGCCTACAACCGCAGCGATGCGATTGGGGTGCACTATGCCGAACGCGAACACCGTGGCTACCTGCGGCTTGAGGTCAGCCCAGAGCGCCTCAATGCCGAAATGATCGGCTTTGCGTCAGTGCGGCAGAACGAAGCTAGCCCGACGACACTAGCAAAATTTGTCATCGAAGACGGGCAACGCGGCATACGTCGAATTTGAGCGACTCGCCCGCTTGGGCTTGCCGTTTTTCAACGGTCGTTGTAAATGTTAGCCCTCCTAGGCGGTAGCGCCGAACTCGAACTGAGGCACGCTAACGATGACGCGACTCTTATCAACCCTCATTGCAATTTTTGCATTCGCCCTCTTCGCGGGCACAGCCGCTGCGGCGTCGGGAACGTTACCGCTCGTCCAAAAGCAAGTATTTGAATTGCCGAGTTTCGTTACTGTGGCGGGAGAAAAAATTCCCGATGTACGACTCGGTTACGAAACTTACGGCAAGCTCAACGAACGCGGTGATAACGCGATCTTCATCGCTCATTTCTATTCGGGCACTTCGCACGCGGCTGGAAAATACAAGGATAGCGATCCCTTGCCCGGGTACTGGGACGCGATCATCGGGCCCGGTAAAGCAATCGACACCGATAAATACTTCGTCGTCAGCGCCGATACGTTCGCGAACCTCAGCGCGACGGATCCCAACGTGATTACCACTGGTCCCTCGTCGATCGACCCGAGGACCGGCAAACACTACGGGATGCGATTCCCCGTCGTCAGCCTACGTGACTCGGTCAGAGCACACAAAGCACTACTCGACCAACTCGGCATCAAGCGTCTTGTCGCTGTCGTTGGCGCCTCGGGCGGCGCCATACAGTCAATGGAATGGGCGGCGCTCTACCCACAGTTCGTTCAGCGAGTGGTGCATGTCATCGGACCGGGCTTCGAGGTGCATCCGTGGACGATCGCTCTCGTCGACACTTGGACCACACCCATCAGAATGGACCCCGCCTGGAACAATGGCGACTACTACGGCGGAGCCGGCCCCCGGGTGGGCGTCGCAAAGTCGCTCAAAATCCTTACGCTGACGGCACGCCATTGGCGCTGGTCTCGCGATACTTTCGGCTATAAGCACAGCGCGAGACTGCCAAATCCCGATAAGTCCATCAGCGGGCAATTCCAAATCGTCGACGCCTTCGACATCCTGGGCGACATGCGCTCTGGCGCCGTCGATGCGAACAACATGATCTACATGTCGCGTGCCGCCTCGCTCTACCAGTTGAGTGATGCCGAGATCGATGGCATCAAAGCCAAAATCCTATTTGTCCCCGCGGAGAGCGATCTCATTTTCCCGCCGGAGTTCAGCGAACAAGCTGCCGCGCGCTTCACCCGCACTGGCGGTCGCGCTGAAGTTTTCACCCTCAAAGGGGGTGGCGGCCATCTCGACGGACTTTTCGAAATCTTGCAGGCAGCCGACAAAATACGTCAGTTCATCGAGTCGCCTTGATCGGGCGTCGACGGCGAGGACCACAGACAGCGCGGAATCCGGCGGAGATGAACGGCACCAACCGCTCATGGACGCTCGCGAGATCGCTCGAGCGGCATACGCCTTGCGACAGATTGTCGATGCGTCCCGTCTCGGCAAAGGTCAGTGTCAGCGCACCGGAGAGAAAGTGGTAACTCCAGTAGATGTCGCGTTTATCGCATTCCGGCATCGCCTGTTGCAGCGCTCGGATGAAAGCTTGCACGACCGGATCGAAGTAACGGGTCATGATCAGGCCGCCGAGATCTTTGGAGTTGTTGACCTGAGCGATGATCGCGAACCAAGCCTTCCAACCCGCACTACCCCGACTCGATCGGTCTAGCAGCGGATGGGTGAAAGCATCGATGATACTTTCGACCGAGGGCGCACGAGGATGGGCCCGATCGATCACCACTTCCAGTTTTCGCAACCGCTCGAGGTTGAGAATCTCGGCGCGACGCATGAACACCGACTCGAACAGCAGTTGCTTTCCGCCGAAGTGGTAGTTGACCAACGCGACGTCGACCCCCGCTGCCCGAGTGATATCTCGAACGGAGACCGCATGGAAACCCTTCTCCGCAAAGAGGAGTTCAGCGGCATCGAGTATCCGTTCGCGAGTCGAGGCCGAGCGAGGCGACCGTATCGCCTGTTTCTTTTTGGCGGCCGGTGCCGTCCGGCGGGAACCGCCATTTTTCGTAACCATAGCCCATTTTAGAGCGCATCTAAGCCGTACGCACGTCGTCGGCGAACCGGCGGAAACGCCCGATAGTTGCTGTTCAACAAACGTTGTACTAATGTTCATCGACCGTTGAAACTAAACAGGGGATCAAAACAATGACTCGACGGACCAGCGAACATATCGGCTTAGCCTTCATTTCTCGCCCGGCTACAGCCGGTGTTGCCTCGATCGCAGCGTGCGTAGCGGCCCTCTGCCACCCGACCGCGGTCGCGCAGGACGCCCCCGCTGCTGGCGCGCTGCAGGAAATCACGGTGACCGCACGGCGCCGCGAGGAATCGATCCAAGACGTACCCATCGCCGTCACCGCCATCACCGGCGCGGCGCTCGATCGTTTGGGAACAGCCGATATCGGTGAACTTGCGCAGGTGGTACCGAGCGTGACGCTCGAACCCTCTCGTGCCACGAACTCCACATTGACCGCGTTTATCCGCGGTGTTGGCCAACAAGACCCGCTCGCCGGCTTCGAGCAAGGCGTGGCTCTGTACGTTGACGACGTCTACATCGCTCGCCCCCAAGGTGCGTTGCTCGATATCTACGATGTCGAGCGCGTAGAGGTGCTGCGTGGACCGCAGGGCACGCTGTATGGACGTAATGCCGTCGGCGGTGCCATCAAATATGTAACCCGTCGGCTTGGCACCGAGGCGGAGCTGCGCACTCGCGCGACTATCGGTAACTACGGTCAGCGGGACTTCGTGCTGACCGGCACGCTGCCGCTCTCTGACACATTTCGACTAGGCGCCGCAGCCGCGTCGTTGAACCGTGACGGCTACGGCAAGAACCTGACGACGGGCAAAGGCAATTACGATAAGGATGTCCTCGCCTACCGCATCAGCGCCGAGTTCGACCCATCCGAGTCCTTCTCGATTCGTTTCGGCTACGACAAGACTGACGACAAATCGGCCCCGGTCGCTGGCTGGCGCCCATTCGCAGGCGCCGTCAGCAAAGAGCCTGTGCTCGCTGACAAGCGCGATACGCTAGCCGGAGCTGCCATTCGACCCTCCACTAAGGGCATCAACGGCAACAACCAAGTCACCGCTGAAGGCGTCAAACTCTCGATCGATTGGCGGGTCTCGGACGCAGTCACGCTGCGCTCGATCACCGCGGACCGCGAGGATTATTCGGAGTCCGTCATCGACTTCGACTCGCTCTCAGTGATGGACTTTGACGCACCAGTCAAATACGACAACGAGCAATTCAGTCAGGAACTGCAGTTGATCTATGGAAGCGGAGCGTGGAATGCCGTCGTGGGTGCGTACTACCTCGATGCACGTGCCGCAAACGACTTTGACGTCGTACTCGGACAAGTAGCTGGAGGTATCACCGCTTACACGGGTGGTGAAGTGAATACCAAGGCGTGGTCCGCGTTTGCCGACGTGACCTACCAAATTAACGATGCATGGGCCGTCTCCGCGGGCGGTCGCTACACGAATGATGAGCGTAGTGCGGATATCTTCCGTGCGAACTACCTTGGTTTGGCCTCCCCGTTCTTCGGTGCAACGGGCGCGATCCGAATCGCGGTTGGTAGCGATTTTGAGGCGAAGCGAACCTACACGGACTTCTCGCCCCGTATTAACTTGAGCTATCGCATCAACGAAGACACCAATGCGTACGTGAGTTACAGCCAAGGCTTCAAGGCTGGCAGTTTCGACCCACGAGGTGCGAACTTCGCAACGCCTGAGGTCAGCAAAGGCTTTGGCCCCGAAAACCTGAACTCCTACGAGGCGGGTCTCAAGTCCACGTGGATGGATGGTCGAGCGGTCACCAACGTCTCGCTCTTCTACAGCGACTATCAGGACATGCAGATCCCGGGCTCGGTGGGTGTCGATACGAATAAGGACGGCGTCAACGACAGCTTCGTCGGAACGGTCACCAACGCCGCTCAGTCGACGATCCAGGGTGTCGAGATCGAAGGCAACATTTTGTTGAACGACGCTTGGTCAATACAGTTCGCGACCAGCCTACTCGATGCCAAGATCGACAAATGGTTGGTCAACAACATCGACGTCTCATCGCAGCGCAAAGTGCAGAATACGCCTGAATCGATGGCCTTCGTTGCATTGAACTACACGACTCCGCTCGCCGGCGGCGTACTCAATGCCAGTGCAAACGCCTCGCATCGTGGCTCAGTCGTGCAGTTCGAAGTGCCGAACCCGCTGATCGATCAAGACTCTGTGACCTTGCTGAACGCCAGTCTCTACTGGACTTCGGCCTCCGGTCAGCTGTCGCTTGGCTTGCACGGCAAGAACCTGTCTGACGAGGATGTCAAAACAGCAGGTTACTGCTTCGGCGTTGCGAGCACGCGCTGTCCGTCGGCACTCGGCATTGAAAATAACGTCAGTGTCTTTTACGGTGCACCTCGCACGGTCTCTGCGACCATCGAGTATCGCTTCCGTTAAAAGAGTCGAGCGGCCATCGTGACCCATTTCGACGCACCCGAACCGCTGCTCCCCGAGATCATCGAGGGGCATGCGGTTTGGCAAGCACAACGACCAGCACTAGTCTGTGATGGTCGACGCCTGAACTGGGGCGAGTTCGGCGTCACGATCCGCCGCACGGCAACCGCGATCGCGAGCGCAGGACTCGTGCGCGATGATCGAGTGGCCGTCTTGATGAGTAACTCGGTCGAAATGGTCGAGGTGTTGTTCGGATGCCTGCGGGCGGGAGTCTGCGTCGTTCCGCTCAACACCTCGGTCGCCGATACGGCGATCGAAGCGATGATCAACGACTGCGGTGCTGCAGCCTTGGTCGTCTCACCCGATCATCTAGCTCGGGTCACAGCGATGCGTCTGCCAACGGTCCGTGTGCGTATCGCCACGGGCCGTTCGCAGACCTTGCCACGACCTTGGTTGAGCTACGACGCATGGCGATCGGCAGCCGATCCTCAAAAGTCATTACCTCGTGTCTCGCCGGACGATATCGCGAATATCATCTACAGCTCAGGAACGACGGGTATTCCTAAAGGCATCGTGCATGATCACGGCCGCCGCGCGTCGTGGGCGCGCAGTCTGGCGCTCGCTTTGCGCTATGACAGCCGTGCGATCGGGCTCTGCCCGATCGGTCTCTACTCGAACATCAGCTGGGTGACGATGTTGTGTACGCTGGTGGTCGGCGGGTGCATCGTCGTCGAGGCCGGCTTCGAGATTGAACAAACACTGAAGACGATCGAGCACGAACGCATCACACACATGTCGTTGGTACCGGTGATCGTGCAACGTCTTCTCGAAAGCGGTCGAATGCCAAGCGCCAAACTCGACTCGCTGCGCGCCATCATGTGCTGTGGCTCTCCTCTACCCATTGAACTGAAAAAACGTGCTCTGCGTGAATTCGGCGGCGACTTCATCGAGTTGTATGGCCTCACCGAAGGCGTCATCACCACGCTCGACCCAGAGGATGCCGCTGGACGTGAAGCGTCGGTTGGGCGTCCCCTCCCTGGGACGATGTTGCGCATCATCGACGACACCGACCAAGAGGCTCCCAACGGCGAGGCAGGCGAGATCGTCTCCCGCGGACACATCACCATGACGGGCTACTACAACCGCCCCGAAGCGTCGGCTGAATCCACATGGACCGACCCAAGCGGTCAGCGCTGGCTGCGCACGGGCGATGTCGGTCGCTTCGATGACGAGGGATTCCTCTACATCGTCGACCGCAAGAAAGACATGATCATCTCGGGCGGACAGAACATCTATCCAACCGACATCGAAAGTGTGGTGCTTGAACATCCGCTCGTCGCTGAGGTGGCGGTGATCGGCATTCCGAGCGAACGATGGGGTGAGTCTCCATTCGCGGTGGTGGTCCCGCGGACCACGCCGAGCGACCCGGTAGCGCTCACGAGTGAATTACGCGATTGGGTCAACCAGCGAGTAGGTAAGCAGCAACGAGTGTCCGGACTGCGTTTGGTTGACAGCTTGCCGCGAAACCCGAATGGCAAGATTCTCAAGCGAGAACTGCGCAAGGAATTCGCTACGGCCGTCGCCTGACTCAGTGCCGCATCGAGGCAGGAGAAATTGATGCTCAGCTTGTTTGGCCTAGTGCTCGGACTGTGCCTACTGATCTATCTCACGATCCGTGGCGTCGAACTACTGATCGCTGCGCCTTTGTGCGCTCTTTTCGTCGCAGCAACGAGTGGCATCGCGCCCTTTCCTTCGATGGCAACAGCCGACGCCCCCGCGTTCACCAGCGCCTACATGGGCGGTTTCGTCGGCTTCATCCAGACCTGGTTTTTCATGTTTTTGCTGGGCTCGCTATTTGGCAAAGTCATGGAGGCGAGCGGTGCAGCTGATTCGGTGGCCTCGTGGATCGTCAACCGCACTGGTGCCAAGCACGCTCCACTTGCTGTCGTACTCGCGTGCGCGGTACTGACCTATGGCGGAGTCTCGCTCTTCGTCGTCGCGTTCTCGGTATTCCCGATGGCGTTGTCACTCTTCAAAGTTGCCAACCTTCCTCGTCGGTTCATACCGGCCGCACTCGCCTTCGGCTCGGTCACCTTCACCATGACCGCAGCCGGTTCGCCCGAAATCCAGAACTGGATTCCGATCAAATTTTTGGGAACGACGCCCTATGCGGCTGCCGAAACGAGCCTGCTGGTCGCAGTATCGATGGCCATCGGTGGATACATATGGCTGCGCACGATGATTCGTCGCGCTGTCGCCAACGGCGAAACCTTCGAGGCACGTGCTGATGATCCGGGCCCATCCGAGAAACGAGAACTGCCCGCGCTCTGACGTGGCGGTGTACCGCTGCTCGTCGTTCTGCTCGTCTCCTTCGTTTGGCATGATTCGCTCAAAGAATCGGCTCTCATCCTCGCCCTCGGCCTTGGTGTCATCGCGGCGATTCTGCTGCACCTGCCGCAACTGAAAGGCCGCTATGGCGAAGCAGCCACCGGCGGCGCACTCGGCGCCTTGATCGCCATCGCTAACACCGCAGCCGTCGTGGGCTTCGGCTCAGTCGCCAAGCTCACACCCGGCTTTCAAGCGGCCGTCGACACGATGACCTCGCTCCCCGGCGAGCCGTTGATCGGCGCTGCGATTGCCGTGTCGGTGATTGCGGGCTTAACTGGCTCTGCGTCCGGCGGCCAAAGCATCGCGCTGCCGCTGATCGCGCCTCACTACATCGACCTCGGTGTCGAGCCTGAGAGTCTGCATCGCGTAGTGTCGATTTCGTCCGGGGCGCTCGACTCGCTGCCTCACAACGGCTATGTCGTGACCACCTTGCGCGGAATCTGCAAAGAAACCTATGCCGCCGCCTATCCGGCCGTTGGTGCCCTCACGGTGATCGTGCCGGCACTCGGCACGGCGCTGGCCATTGCTCTACTGAGCTTTTAGACACCAGTCCTCAAAAACCGATCTACCGCCTCGACCCAAGCTTGCGGCTGCTCGTCGACGATGTCATGGGTTCCACCTTGCAGTTCGGCATACCCAAAGAAATCGGGGCGCAACTGCCAAGCGCGGCGTGTCGACTCGTAAAGATCTTCACCGGTATTGGTGAACATCAGCGTGGGGACTTTGAGATCGAGTAACACGCTCTCGAGATCCGCGCTGATCACGAGCGGAAAGGCCTTCCAATTCGTGGCACCGCGATGCAAGGCTTCGACCGTATAGCGATGCATGAGATGGATATCGGTCCAACCCGGCGTCGCTCGCAAACGCGTCTCCCAAGCTTTGAGTAAATGTGAACCGTCGAGCTGAGGCTCCTTGGGGCCAAAGTAAAAACTCGCAAAGTGCTTGCGCTCGGCTTCACTGAGGAGCGGAAAGCCGTTGAGCACCAGTTTCTCGACGACATCGGGGTGACGGCGCGCATATACCGAACCCAACACCGCGCCCGTGTGATGACCGACGATACTCACCCGCGACCATTGCATGCCTTCACGAACCGCATCGACGATGCTCGCGAAATCCTCGAGCGTAGAGCCCTCCGCGGGCACATCCGACATGCCAAAGCCCGGCATGTCCGGTGCGACGACGCAGTAGCCAAGCGCCGCCAAAAGCGGCATCGCCGCATCGAACTGCGTCCCTGACAGCGGCGACTGGTGCATGAGCAACAAGGGTCGACCGCCACGAGCGCCGATAAGACGGTAGTGCACTTGACCGGTGTGGCCATCGAAGTAGCCGCGACGGATATGTGATTGAACAGTCATCGCCCGAGTCTACCGCCCACCGGCTGCGGATTCCCCCTACAATCCGCGCAGGCTACCTCTGTGTGAACATGAACCCGAATTCATCTACTCCCGCGACACCCATGTCGCGTGTCGTCGTCGCAGCCTCCACCGGAACGGTCTTCGAGTACTACGACTTTCTTCTCTACGGCAGTCTCGCCACGTTTTTCGGCGCCCTGTTTTTTCCGCCCGGTAATGACACCGCGGCACTACTGGCGAGTCTGGCCACCTTCGGCGCCGGGTTCGCGATTCGCCCCTTAGGTGCCTTGATCTTCGGTCGGTTGGGCGATCGTGTGGGTCGCAAGAAAACGTTTCTCGTCACCATCGTCCTGATGGGCCTATCGACGGCACTCGTCGGCGTGCTGCCCGATTTCGAAACCATCGGCTGGTGGGCGCCCGCACTGCTCGTGACACTGCGGTTGATTCAAGGCCTCGCGCTCGGCGGCGAATACGGGGGCGCGGCAATCTATATCGCCGAGCACTGCCGGAGCGATCGGCGCGGTTTCTTCACGAGCTGGATCCAGACTACGGCTACCATCGGTCTCGTGCTGTCTTTGCTCGTGATAGTCGCCTGTCGACTACTACTCGGTGATGAAGAGTTTCGCGCTTGGGGCTGGCGACTGCCCTTTTTGCTCTCCGTCGTCTTGCTCGCACTCTCGGTTTATATTCGCGTGCACATCGCCGAATCGCCGCTTTTCGAAGAACTCAAGCGCAAGGGCGAACTCGCCGAATCCCCGATCAAAGAAAGCCTGCTCTCGAGCGAGCACCGCACGAGCATGATCGGCGCGATTATCGTCGCGGCTGCCATGGCACTCAGTTGGTATACGGCTCAGTTCTACTCACTCGTATTTCTACAGACCGCCCTACTGATCGACACGGCGACGGCATCGGCGCTCATCGTGCTTGCTCTGGTGCTTGGCATCGCCGTCTATGTCGCTGCGGGAGCGCTCTCCGATCGAATCGGTCGACGTCCGGTGATTCTGGCCGGCATGCTGCTCACGGCGATCACGATCATGCCTGCCTATCGCGGCATGCTCGCGCTTGGCAACCCAGCCTTAGAGAGCGCACAGCGCACCGCGCCCATTGTCGTGGTGGCAGAGCCTACGCAATTTGACCCCTTCGCAGACCCCAAGGAGCTCGACGAAGCAACTAAAGCGCGCGATTACCTCGCCAAGCGCGGCATCTCCTATTCGAATGAAACGCCCGCATCGACGACCATCGATCAATCGAGCGTCATCATCCGCATTGCCGATCGCGAGCTCGAAGGCTTTGATCGAGAGACGCTGGCAGGCGCTTTAGCCGAAGCAGGCTATCCCGAGCGCTCTGCCGTTAAACCCCTGCAAGGCGTGAGCGATCTCGACACCACGCATTGGAGCCTCGTTGGCCTCATCCTCGTGATGATCGTGGGCGCCGGTCTCACCTGCGGCCCGGGGGCTGGCTGGCTCGCAGAGGCTTTCCCGACTCGTATTCGTTACACCGCCTTGTCGGTTCCCTACCACCTCACGAGCGCCTGGTTCGGTGGCTTCATGCCGTTGACGGCAGCATGGCTCGTGGCTCGCTCCGGCGATGTGCTTGCCGGTCTCTGGTATCCGGTTACCGTCATGGCGATCGCATTCGTGCTCGCGTTGAAGTTCGTTCCTGAAACGCGGGGCCGTGAGTGGTAAACCGGCAATGGGTATTGGCGGCGCGGCCTGAGGGCCCGGTCAAGCACAGCGACTTTCGCTTGATCGAAACTCCCCTACGCCCGCTTGCTGAGGGTGAGTTTCGGATCCGCACCCGTTATCTCGGTGTTGCCGCCGTCATGCGCGGCTACATGCTCAATTCCGAGAAATTCGAACGACCACTCGCCATAGGCGATGTCATGCATGGACGCGGGGTCGGTGAGATCGTCGAATCGCGCAATCCAGCCTGGGCTGTGGGCGATATCGTGCAGGGCAAGCTCGGTTGGCAGGACTATGCCATCGCCGACGGATCCGAGTATTTTTTGATGTTCAAAGTTCGCCAGCGTCGCGTGCCGATCTCGACGGCGCTCGGTGTACTAGGACTCACGGGTTTCACGTCTTATTTGGGGCTCGTGGACATCGGCGCTGTCAAAGCAGGCGACCGGGTACTCGTCTCGGGCGCTGCGGGCGGCGTGGGATCCAACGTCGGGCAGATCGCACGTAACCTCGGCGCCAGTGCCGTGGGCATTGCCGGTTCGCCGGCGAAGTGTCGACTACTCACCGAGTCTCTCGGTTATCGCGCAGCGATCGACTATCGACTCGGGCCGATCGATACGCGCCTTGCCGAAGCGATGCCCGATGGTATCGACGTATTCTTTGACAATGTCGGCGGCGAGATCCTCGATGCGGGTCTCGCACAACTGCGGCGCCATGCCAGAGTGGCGCTCTGCGGTGCAATCTCTCAATACATCGATGGGATCGAGCGACCACGCCCGCTCAATAATGCCTTTTCGATCTTCAAGAAAATGGCTCGCATGGAAGCCTTCTTCATCTACGAAATGAGCGAGCACTTCGAGCGTGCCGAAGCGCAGATGGCCGAGTGGATCGCCGAGGGCAAGTTGGTCTACCAGGAAGATATCCTGGAGGGGCTAGAGCAAATGCCAGAAGCACTGATCCGTCTCTTCGAGGGGCGCAACGTTGGCAAACAGTTGGTGCGGGTCAACTGAGAAGACTCAGGTCGCCCAAAGAAAAAGGCCCGTGTTTCCACGGGCCTCTCTCGAAACATACCGGTCTTATCGACCAGGCTGCTTACCAGCGACCACCGCCGCCGTCGCCGCCGCGGAATCCACCGCCGCCGCCACCGCCGCCGCGATAACCGCCGCCGTCGCCGCCGCGGAATCCACCGCCGCCGCTACCACCGCGGAAACCGCCGCCCGGACGACCACCACCGCCACCGGTGCGGGGACGATCCTGAGCCTCGTTGACACGCAACGGGCGACCGCCCATCGAGTAGCCGTTCAAGGACTGGATCGCACGAGCCGCATCTTCCTGCGGCATTTCGACGAAGCCGAAGCCGCGGGGACGACCGGTGTCGCGATCGACCGGCAATGAAACCGACTCAACCGTACCGTGCTGCGAGAACAGGGTGCGAACCGCTGCCTCGTCTGCCGAAAACGGCAGGTTGCCTACATAAATTTTCGCCATCTCTGGAAACACTCACTAATTAATCAAACAAACCGGCCTCAGCCA
>JACCDT010195510.1_pt1 | contig 14782 bp, 15 predicted proteins | sample 7446291 | NCBI WGS metagenome assembly JACCDT01 (sample SAMN15323446, study PRJNA562643) | freshwater metagenome | isolation source: river surface water | place: USA:Blue River Watershed | collected 2017-08-17
CCGGTGCTGGCAAAGGCACACAAGCCACCTTCATTTGCCAAAAATACGGCATTCCCCAGATCTCCACAGGCGACATGCTGCGCGCCGCGGTGAAAGCCGGCACCCCATTGGGCTTGGAAGCCAAAAAAGTGATGGACGCGGGTGGTTTGGTGAGCGACGACCTCATCATCAATTTGGTCAAAGAGCGTATCGCTCAGCCCGACTGCGCCAATGGTTTCTTGTTTGACGGTTTCCCTCGCACCATTCCTCAAGCCGACGCCATGAAGGCGGCTGGCGTGAAGCTCGACTACGTGCTCGAAATCGACGTGCCATTTGACGCCATCATCGAGCGCATGAGCGGCCGCCGCTCACACCCCGCTTCTGGCCGTACCTATCACGTCAAGTTCAACCCACCCAAGGTTGAAGGCAAAGACGACGAGACAGGCGAGCCCTTGGTGCAACGCGACGACGACAAAGAAGAAACCGTCAAGAAGCGCTTGGACGTGTACAGCGCCCAAACACGCCCCTTGGTGGACTACTATTCGGGCTGGGCGAAAGCCGATGCTGCTGCTGCACCCAAGTACCGCGCCATCAGCGGCACAGGCACTGTGGAAGAAATCAAAGAACGCGCATTCAACGCTCTGGCAGCTTAAGTTTGCGTCGAGCAAGAGAGGCTTGAACACCAGGCCTCAGCCAAGGCCGCTCAGTTCACTGAGCGGCTTTTTCTTTGATCAGCTCCAACATCAGCGCCACACGCGCTTGCACTGGCGTGAGTGAGCCCGCGTGTTCAAACACATCGCCCTTGCGTGACTGCACGCCGCCCATGGCGCAACGCGACGCACGCACCACGCGCATGCCGTGAGCTTGGGCTTCGCGCAATGCAGACTCCAGGTCATGGTGCAAAGTGCCATTGCCCGTGCCGGCTACCACCCAACCGTCGGGGGCATCGTGAGCACACAAGGCTCGGACCAAACGACCATCTGCACCTGCGTGGTTGAGCACGATCTCCACGCGTGGCCAAACACGAACCGACAACACTTCTTCCACACTGGGGATGCCCCAAGGTAGATGCGGTGTTGCGGACTGAACTGTGACAAACGGGTTACGTTGCTGGCTGTGCAGCTTTTGCACGGCATCGCCTGGGTGCACATGGCCTGCACAGACCAAGGCCACGCCAAATACATCATGGCGCTGAACCCACGACATGGCCTCTTCTAGGTTGGCTGGGCCATCGCTGTCAGGCACATTGGCTGGCAGCATGGCGCAAGTGATCGCCACAGGCTTGTTGGGTGACAACACGGTTTGCAAAAAGTAGGCGGTTTCTTCCACGGTGTCAGTGCCATGGGTGATGACGATGCCTTGCACATCGTCTTGAACCAGCCAGTGTTGGATGCGCTCTAGCAACTTCTGCCACAGAGCAAACGACATGTCTTTGCTGTCAACTTGGGCCAATTGCTCAGACACCCAATCGATGCCCCCTGTGTTGAAATCGGTCATCAACGCATTGACTTCAACTTGTCCAGCTTGGTAGTTGTGCGGCGCACTTTGGTCGTCCGTCAGGCCCGCAATCGTGCCGCCTGTGGCTAAAACAACGATTTTTTTAGTTTTTTTCGCATTCATGGCTTGCCAAACTCAAAAAGCTGGTTAAAAATACAGTTACTGGATGTGCAAACAGTCACACCACCCAAGACACACATTGTGCAGGAGTCGAACCGATGATTGAAATGCCAAAACTTACCGCCCGTCAGCAACAGATCCTGGAGCTTATCCAGTCTGCCATTGCCAACACCGGTTCGCCCCCTACCCGTGCAGAAATTGCAGCAGAGCTTGGTTTCAAGTCTGCCAACGCCGCTGAAGAACATTTGCAAGCTTTGGCGCGCAAAGGCGCCATCGAGTTAGTAAGCGGCACTTCTCGCGGCATTCGCCTCAAAGGGGGCAACCAACGCAGCCACCAAGAAAGCAGCTTTAGCGCTTCACCTTCAGGTTTCTCTCTGCCACTCGTGGGCCGCGTGGCAGCAGGGTCACCCATCTTGGCACAAGAACATGTGGACCAAACCTATTTTGTCGAAAGCAGCTTGTTTGCCCGTAAGCCCGACTACCTGCTGCGCGTGCGTGGCATGTCCATGCGCGACGCCGGCATCATGGACGGCGACTTACTGGCCGTGCAATCCACCCGCGACGCCAAGAACGGCCAAATCGTGGTGGCCCGCTTGGGCGAAGACGTGACCGTCAAACGCTTTCGCAAAACCGCGAGCCACATCGAGCTGCTCGCCGAGAACCCCGACTTCAAAACCATTGTGGTCGAGCCAGGCGAGCCTTTTGAAATTGAGGGTTTGGCCGTCGGCCTGATCCGTAACACCATGATGATGTAAAGAAAGCAGACGACCATGAGCCTCGCACTTTTTGGCGCTTACCGCCTCTTGAACCCTCTGCAAAATGTAGTTCGCGGTTTTATCCCTGCGCAAGCTTTGCAAAGCACCCGCCGCCCTTTGCCTTTGCGCGTTGCCCGCGTGATGGAAGCCCAACACAGCCGAGCCCAAGCAGGCCGAATGGTCATCTCGGGGCGTATGGCCGATGTGTGCGCCGAACTCGACCGCTTGGCAGAACTCGAAAACCGTCACTGATGTACGTCTATGGCCTCACGCAGCGTGTGAGGCCATGTGTCACAAGGCACAATTGAGGGATGAACATTGTCATCCTCGACGACTACCAAGATGTCGTGCGCAAACTCAATTGCGCGTCCAAATTAGAAGCTTATCCCGCCAAGGTATACACCAACACCATCAAAGGTGTTGGCCAGTTGTCAGTCAGGCTGCGTGATGCCGAAGTGCTGGTGTTGATCCGTGAACGCACCCACATCACACGCCAGTTGCTAGACAAGCTCCCCAAACTCAAACTCATTTCCCAAACCGGAAAAGTCGGCAGCCATGTGGATGTGGCGGCTTGCACCGAACGCGGCATTGCCGTGGCTGAAGGCTCGGGCTCACCCATTGCACCCGCCGAGCTGACTTGGGCTTTGATCATGGCTGCTATGCGCCGGCTGCCTCAATACATCAGCAACCTCAAGCATGGAGCTTGGCAACAATCTGGCTTTAAGGCAGGCTCGATGCCCACCAACTTTGGCCTTGGCCAAGTCTTGCGCGGCAAAACACTGGGTATCTGGGGCTACGGCAAGATCGGCCAGTTGCTGGCCGGTTACGGCAAGGCATTTGGCATGCGTGTGGTGATGTGGGGAAGCGAATCTTCTCGCGAACGTGCCGCCAAAGACGGTTTGAATGTGGCTGCTTCACGCGAAGCATTTTTTGAAGAGTCGGATGTACTCACACTCAATCTGCGCTTGGTCGATGAAACGCGCGGCATCGTGAAGCTCACAGATTTGAGCCGCATGAAACCCACAGCCCTGATCGTCAACACCTCACGCGCAGAACTGATTGAGCCTGATGCCTTGATCACTGCACTCAACCGAGGACGCCCCGGCATGGCTGCCATTGATGTGTTTGAAAGCGAGCCCATCATGCAAGGCCAAGCGCTGCTGCGCTTGGAAAACTGCATTTGCACGCCCCACATTGGTTACGTGGAACAAGACAGCTACGAGCTGTATTTCGGCACGGCGTTTGACAATGTGGTGAACTTCATCAAAGGCACACCGACCAACATCGTCAACCCAGGCGCGTTGCAAGTGCGCCGCTGAGTCAACGCCTCGCGGCTTAGCTGGATTTCTTGGCCATGCGTTCGGCCATCAAGGCCATGCAAGCCTTTTTGTCTTCGTTGACTTTTTGCACCGAGGCTCGTTGCGCCATTTGCTGACCATAGGCTTTGATCGGCAGATGCGCCAACAGATCTTCGCCCAGCACAGATTTGGACGCGAGAGAGGCCAAGGGCAAGCTCACGATGGCTGAGCAATCTGCCAATGTGAAGGTGTCACCCGCAACAAAGGGCGAAAACTTCAAGAGTTTGGTCAAACCTGCCACACCTTTGGTGAGCTGTTTGTGCGCACGCTTTTTCGTAGCCTCATCCACCTGACCACCAAAGAATGCTTGTGGGTAAAGTTCTCGGGCCACGAGCTCCACATGCAAATCAATGTAGGTGATGATTTCACGCACCTTGGCTGCCTCGAACGGATCTGCGGGCATCAAGGGGTGGTGCGGATAAGCCTGCTCAATGTATTCAGCGCAAACCGTCGATTCGCTGATGCAGCCGTGAGGTGTTTCTAAAAATGGCACCTTGCCCATCGGCGAGCGCAGCAAGGTTTCAGGTGCGGCTGGCTTGACCCACACCAGCTCTTCTTCAAACGGCACGGCTTTTTCAAGCAGCTGGATTTTGAGCTTGTTGTAATAGTTGCTGACAGCAAAACCGCAAAGTTTGAGGGTCATGGAGGTGCTCCGATAAGTGAAGTTTGAATTTATTCTTGCATAGCATCTGCCAGCGTAAGCTTGTAAGGGCATTGACCTAGTCACCTATGCGTAACTCAAAAAACCAAGCCTGCTCGGCCATAATCTTCGCCATGAATTCCATCTACAGAACCATAGGCATTTTGGGAGGCGCGACAGAGGCGCTGCAAATCGCATCCGAGGGCGTGACCGACTTCGCCACCATTGACCGTATCTTGCGCGACCAAGCGGGCTTCAAGCTTGGACCCTTTCAGTTGCTCGACATCACAGGCATTGATGTGGCACACGAGGCCATCAGTTCTGTGTACCAACAGTACATGAACGAGCCCCGTTACCGCCCAAGCGACATCGCAGCGCAACGTATCAACGAAGGCAAGCTGGGTCAGAAAACTGGTGCAGGTTTTTACATCTACGCAAATGGCGAAGCGCAAATGCCCGCCGAGCAAGCCACCCCAATCGTGGCAGAGATGCCTCCGGTGTGGGTATCTACCCGCGCCATGCGCCGCCCCGAGCTGCTGCAATTGCTCAAAGACTTGGGCGCCAAGATTGAAACCGGTGCATCGCCCTCGGCACAAGCGTTGTCCATCGTTGCGCCCTTGGGCTTTGATGTGACCACCGTTGCCATTGTTGAGCGGCTCGACCCTGCACGCACGGTTGGCATCGACATGCTAATTGACGACAAGCTCATCCAACGTCGCGTGCTGGCTACCAGCCCTGCCACACGTGCGGACATGCGAGATGCCGCTCACGCCTTGTTTGCCCGCGATGGCAAGGCGGTCTCGGTGATTCGTGACAGCGGTGGTTTTGTGACCCAGCGCGTGGTGGCTAACATCATCAACATCGCCTGCGATATGTGCCAACAGGGTTTGTGTACGCCCGAAGAGATCGAAGCCACAGGAGCCGCCGATTTGGGCCATAGCATGGGGCCGCTGACCATGGGCAACAAATATGGCCCGACGGAAATCTTAGAAGTGCTGTTCAACGTGCAAACCGTTTATGGCGACACACGCTACCGCCCTAGCCCATGGCTGCGCCGTCGTGGCGCACTGGGCTTGAGCTTGATGCACATTGAAAGCTAACGCCCCATGAGCGCTCAACTCAAAAGCACCAACCAAGGTCAAACGCTGATCTTGACCTTGTCAGACCCCGTGCTGCGCAACGCCATGGGGCCTGCCATGTATGCCGCTGGCATTGAAGCGCTGAATGTGGCTGAGACGAACCCTGACATTCGCAGCGTGGTCATCACTGGCGAAGGCGCACATTTTTGTGCTGGTAGCGACGTACACCGACTTCAAGCCAATCGCGAACAGTCTGCCGAAGTGCAAGCCCAAACGATTGAAAGCTTGCACAACTGGATGGAAGCGATTCATACCTTTCCCAAACCCGTCATTGCAGCGGTAGAAGGCGCAGTCGTGGGATCTGGTTTTTCGCTCGCCTTGATGTGCGACCTCATCGTGGCAGCAGACAACTGCGTGTTTGCCATGGCCTATAGCAATTTAGGTTTATCGCCCGATGCGGGAGCAAGCTGGAACTTGCCCCACGCACTGCCGCGCCAATTGGCAGCTGAGCTACTGCTCTTGGGCGATCGCATCAGCGCGCAACGTTTGCATGAACTAGGAGTGGTCAACCGTGTAGTTGATTCAGGTCACGCATTGACACAAGCCTTAGCCTTGGCTGAGCGTATCAACGAACGCGCACCGAACGTGATGAACAGCATCAAAGAACTCATCAACGACGCCTCCGTCAACAGCATGACACAACAGTTGGCACAAGAACGCAATCAGTTTGTGAAAAACTTGCATCACACCAATGCAGGCATTGGCATACAAGCCTTCCTCAATAAAGAAGCACCACAGTACAAATAAATCTCAGCTCGAAGACCCACATCAACCTCGGGTCTCCAGAGTGACAAATTCTTACTTTCAGGTCACACAAAAGACAGGCTATGGACGATCCTATTCTTAACATCGAAGAACGCGAGGCCATCAACGCAGGACGTTGGTTCTCATCTCTTTCACCTTCACTCAGGCACGACATTCTTCGATGCGCTTACGTCAAACGATGCAAAGACGGCGACTTGATTGCAGCTCGCGGAGACTCCGCCGACGAGTGGATGGCTTGCGCCAAGGGCGCAGTGCGCGTGAGTTCGACCTCGCTGTCGGGCAAGCAAATCACATTCACCTATGTAGAGCCCGGCATTTGGTTTGGCGACGTGGCGATCTTGGACGGAGACCGACGCACACACGATGTGTACGCACATGGCGACACATCCATTCTTTGTGTGGCCAAAGCGGACTTTCAAAAAATTCTCGCCCAGCATGTGGAGTTTTACGACGCCATGTTGCGCCTCCAAGCGCGTCGTATTCGTCAGCTGTTTGGCTTGGTGGAAGACCTCAACACCTTGCCTCTGCGCTCGCGCTTGGCCAAGCAACTCTTGCACTTGGCGCGAAGCTATGGCGTGCCTTGCCTCACGAATGGGCAAGAAATTCGCATTGGGTTGCAACTCGCTCAAGAAGAACTGGCGCAGCTCCTGGGTGCCTCACGCCAACGCGTGAACCAAGAACTCAAAGCCATGGAGCGCGAGGATGCCATTCGCATCGAACCAGGCGGCTTGGTGATTCGCAACCGCGACGCCTTGCTACACATCAGCGAAGCCGACCACTGACAGGAGCCCACGCATGAGCCGGGACGACACACACACTTCCCAGCCCATGCGCGCGACGCAGGGCATTGACACAGCGGCGCTCTCAGCGTGGCTTAGCGCACATCTGCCGGGTTTTGAAGGCCCGCTCTCGCTAGAGACATTCAAGGGTGGCCAATCCAACCCCACCTACCAACTCATCACACCGAAGCGCAGCTACGTGCTGCGCACCAAGCCTGGCCCAGTCGCCAAGCTGCTGCCTTCGGCCCACGCGATTGAACGAGAGTTCAAGGTCATGCACGGTCTGTACGGCACAGAGGTCCCCGTACCACAAATGCATGTGTTGTGCGAAGACGAGTCCATCATCGGGCGTGCCTTTTATGTGATGGAGTTTGTACAGGGACGTGTGCTGTGGGACCAAACTCTGCCTGGTATGGCCAACGCAGAGCGCGGAGCGATTTATGACGAAATGAACCGCGTGATTGCGGCCCTGCACACTGTGAAGTTTGCAGATCGTGGCTTAGAGAGCTACGGTCGCCCCGGCAATTACTTTGAGCGACAAATCGGCCGATGGAGCAAACAATACATCGCGTCCGTCACCCAGCCAATTGATGAGATGGACAACCTCATGGCATGGCTGCCAGCCAATATGCCTGACAGCGCCAAAGATGAGAGCAAGGTGAGCATCGTGCACGGCGACTACCGCCTCGACAACCTGATGTTTCACCCCACCGAGCCTCGCGTGTTGGCTGTGCTCGATTGGGAACTGTCGACCCTTGGCCACCCGCTGGCAGACTTCAGCTACCAGTGCATGGGCTGGCACATTCCACCTGGCACATTCAGAGGCATTGGCGGTGTAGACATTGCCTCACTTGGCATTCCCAGCGAGAGTGAATACATCCATCGCTATTGCAACCATACAGGTCTCGCCACACCCACCGACCTGAAAGCTGACTGGAACTTTTACCTCGCCTACAACATGTTTCGCATGGCTGCTATCTTGCAAGGCATTGCCAAGCGCGTGGAGGCTGGCACAGCCTCTAGCGATCAAGCCAAAGCCAACGGTGCAGGCGCACGCCCCATGGCCCAACTGGCGTGGAAATTTGCACAACAAGCCTAAAAGAAAAACGAGACAAGGAAACAAAAATGAACTTCGATTACAGCGACAAAGTTAAAGACCTACAAGCTCGGCTGCTGGCTTTTATGGACGCACATATCTATCCGAACGAACAACGCTTCTTCGAAGAAATTGCCGCCAACCGAACCAAGGGCAATGCTTGGGTCCCCACCCAACTGGTAGAAGAGCTCAAACCACTCGCGCAAAAAGCAGGCTTGTGGAATTTGTTTTTACCCCACAGCCCGCGCGCCCCAACAGGTCTGAGCAACTTGGAGTACGCCCCTTTGTGCGAAATCATGGGTCGCGTCCCTTTTGCGGCTGAAGTGTTCAACTCTTCCGCCCCCGACACGGGCAATATGGAAACATTGGAACGCTACGCCAGTGAAGCCCTCAAAGACCAATGGCTAGAGCCCTTGCTGCGCGGAGAGATCCGCTCCGCGTTTTTGATGACGGAGCCAGCCGTGGCATCGTCTGACGCCACCAACATCCAATGCAGCATTGTGCGCGATGGCAATGACTACGTCATCAATGGCACCAAGTGGTGGAGCTCAGGCGCAGGCGATCCACGCTGTGCGGTGTACATCGTGATGGGTAAGACAGACCCCACTGCGCCGAAGCACGCCCAGCAAAGCATGGTCGTCGTGCCTGCCAATACGCCTGGCGTGAAAGTCATTCGACCCTTGAGCGTCTTTGGCTATGACGATGCGCCACATGGACACATGGAGGTGAGTCTCACGAATGTGCGTGTGCCCGTTGACAACCTGTTGCTGGGTGAAGGCCGTGGCTTTGAAATTGCACAAGGTCGTTTGGGCCCTGGACGCATTCACCATTGCATGCGAACCATTGGCTCAGCCGAGCGCGCGCTGGAATTGATGTGCAAACGCCTCAACAGCCGTGTGGCATTTGGCAAGCCTTTGTCGGCCCAAGGCGTATGGCACGAACGCATTGCCGAGTCGCGCATCATGATTGAGCAAGCGCGCTTGTTGACGCTCAAAGCGGCCTACATGATGGACACAGTGGGTAACAAAGAAGCACGCTCTGAAATTGCCATGATCAAGGTGATTGCACCCAACATGGCCAGCCAAGTGATTGACTGGGCCATGCAGGCTCATGGCGCAGCGGGTGTGTCGGATGACTTCCCATTGGCTTATGCCTACGCCACCCAGCGTTGGCTGCGCTTGGCCGATGGCCCTGATGAAGTGCACCGTCAGTCCATCGCCAAACTCGAGCTCGCGCGGCACATCGCCAGCACCCCACAAGACATTGACATGCCGATCACGCGCGGCAGCTAAGGAGCACACATGATTGACGTTTACTCATGGGCCACGCCTAACGGACACAAAGTCCACATCATGCTTGAAGAGTGCGGCTTGAAACTGGGCCGCGATTGGGTGGCACACCCCGTCAACATTGGCCAAGGTGATCAGTTCAAGCCTGAATTCTTGAAGATCAGCCCCAACAACAAAATTCCAGCCTTGGTTGATCCCCATGGACCTGATGGCAAACCTATCAGCGTCTTTGAATCGGGTGCTATCTTGCTCTACCTCGCCTCCAAGACAGGCAAGCTACTGCCCAAGAGCGACCGCGCCAAGTTTGAAGTGTTGCAGTGGCTGATGTTTCAAATGGGTGGCGTGGGTCCAATGCTCGGACAAGCCCACCACTTTCGCATTTACGCGCCCGAGAAAATTGACTACGCCTATAACCGCTACACCAACGAAGCCAAGCGCTTGTATGGCGTGATGGACAAGCGTTTACAGACCCGCAAGTTCATTGGCGGCAACAGCTACAGCATTGCTGACATCGCCATCTTTCCGTGGCTGCGCAGTTGGCAAAACCAAGGCATCGATTGGGCTGACTACCCTCACCTCAAAGCTTGGTTTGATTTGATTGCTGCACGCCCTGCGGTGCAACGTGGTGTGCAGGTGTTGGCGGATTTGCGCAAGCCTTTGACCGATGAGAAGGCGAAGGATACGTTGTTTGGGTCAGGGCAATTCCTAAAGCGTTAATTGATCGCAGATAACGCAACACTGAGACTCGAGCAACGCACTGTCTGTGTCGAGCAACCCGCATCAAACGCTTGAAAAGAACTGCCTTTAAGCTTGAATAAATCAGGCAAACCACCTGTCGCCGTCAAACGAACAGGCTGCAAGCCTTTTGTGAGCGTGTAAGTCGTCGACAAGCCGCCATTACCTGGGGTTTCTGCGAGCGAAAACTTTGTAATGCTCATGACGTCTGGCGAGCTCTTACGAGCCAAATAAAAATTCGCTGCGTTACCGCTCACAGTTGCATAAACATCTGTGAGCGTGGCTGCATCCGTTAGATTGGGAAAGACTTTAGATGTGCACACCGAATAACGTGGCATTGACGATGAAGACAAATCCTTGAGCCAAATAATCGAATTACTGGCTCCTGTCGAACCCAAAATCAAATCAAACCGACCACTTGCACTTGGAACTGTATTGATGCTGTCGATCGATGTTGGAATGCTGTCTCCACCACAGTTGCTTTGCGTATCTTGTGCAACCAATGCATGGCCTGCCGCCTGAAGCGTGAACGTACCGCTACCATTGCCGAAATAAACTTGAGGTTCTCCACGCGTTGTGGATGTTGAATTACTCACAATCAAATCAAGGTCTGTATCACCATCGATATCTAAAGCGGCAGCAGACTTACCGTCCACATTGATATTGGACGCTTTTTGACGGTAGCTACCATCCGATTGGCTCAAAAACAAGAGCTGAGCCACAGGCTGCTGCTGTACAGCAGCACAGGACAAATAAACATCCGGTTTTTTATCGCCATTGAAATCTGCCGTAATGGCGTATTGACTAGAAACGCAAGCGGCACGCTCAGTTGAGGCAAGTATGCGATCTGTGTCATCCACCCAAGCCGAGGTTGTTGTTTTCCATCTCAGGAAATAAACCTTGCCAGCGGCGCCTGATTGGTTCACGACGATGAACGCTGAAAATTGGCCATCTTGGAAAAAATCACCAAATGTGACCGAGACCGAACTGACATTGGGGTCAAATTTCTCAAGTTGCGTTCTCACGAGTTCAGCTGCATTTTTGTTTTCGTAAGAGGACGTTGCAACCGTCAAAGGCGTGCTACCTGTGGGCCAGACATAGGCGGGGGAATTGCCTCCCTCTGCATCAGGCGTACCGCCGCCCCCACCACCGCCGCAACCGAACAAAACGCTGCTGATTAACAGCATTGATATGGACCATATGTTTTTCATCTTGTTACCAGAATCGACCTCGAAGCACTTTACTTGATAGAACTTCATGCGCCAACCACAAACTGATAAAGTTAGCCCTGTTGCAACCGATTTGAATACGTCATGTTTAAGAAGTTTTTCCTGTTGACCTGCCTGCTGCTGTCTGTGTGCACGGGCGTGCTCGCACAAGATAAACCCGCTGCATCACGCGCCATTTTGGCCCGCCCTCCGCAATCTGGTCCTGAGCCTATGCTGTTGCTGGGCCCCAAAAATCGTCCGTACACAGAAATCATGGTGCACACCACCAAGCTTGATTACTTTGATTGCAAAGGTATTGTGGCCCCTTGGTTTCGTGAGTTGCTGGTGGCCGAAATGAACTACTTTGCCGAATTGGTGGAGTTGCCATTCGTCAAAGGTGACGCGTGCGTGGTGAGCATCGGTACAGAAAAAAGTCTCACCCCAGGACGCATCAACATTCACCTCTATGTGAATGAACAACGCTTAACCGCTTGCGTTCGTAACGAGCAATGCCCTGTGTTTCGTAGCGTCAGTTTGATTCCTAAGGACAAAGTGCTGTATCGCTCTTACTTCTTGTCCGACATGTCACGCAAACTGATTTCTCAGCAATGTGTGACTGACAAAGGTAAATTGCACCCCGATACCACCTGCTACACGGTGCCCTAAGGGTTTTTTACCCGCTGGGCTAAAGCCCATCCCTGAAAAGCCGATTCTCTAGAGATATGCGTTTTTCTTCCTCTTCACTAATTGCAGCTGCCCTTGTACTGACAAGCCTTATGGGCTCGCCAGCGTTAGCGAGCGACGCCCCTAAAAAGCCTGCAGCCAAAGAGGAGCCACCCAAGCCAAAGTTCGACTACGTCGAAGAAGAAGGCGAAAAAGGCCGCAGCGGCTACGTCTACAAACGCGTAGCAAAGCCAAAGTTTGAAGAGCCAGAACCGATTCCCAAGGCCCCATTCCCTGAACCACCAGAACCGCCTGAGCCGCCAAAGAAAGACGACCATGGCAAGAAGGATGATCATGGTGCGCCTAAGAAAGAAGAGAAAAAAGACGATGGCCATGGTGCTCCCCCTAAAAAAGAGGATAAGAAGAAGAACGATGGTCACGGTGGCGGACATGGCAAAGATGCCAAAAAACCTGCTGCCTCTGTCGTTAGTTCGGTTTACGACCCTGCGATCATCAAACTTGATGGGAACAACCGTCCATTAACCCCGGTGGTTTTTAGCAATAAGTTTGCGGACTATTTCGTCTGCTACAAAACAATCAAAGCCAAGTACAAAGAAACGGTACTGGCTGAAATGAACACTTTTGCTGATCGCATGGGGTTGCCACGTGCACAAGACATGCCTTGCATGATCAAAGTTGCCAAGGCCAATACCAAATTCCCCGGCGCTATTTATATTGAGTTCTACACGGATGTCCAAGCGGAGAAGCAATGCATCAAGATGGGCGAATGCGGCTCAACACGGCTCATGATGCTTTTTCCAAAAGACAAAACGGGCCTCAAAAGCAAAGAGCTTTATCGCTCATACGTCTTGACCGACGAAAAGAAATTTCGCCGCAGCAATTTTTGCGTCAGTCCAGATGGGCAATTTTTGGGTGAAAAGCACTGCTATGTGGCCTTACACCCAGACTGGCTATTTAACTGATAGCGACTGAGAGAAATGGCCTGTCCGACAGGAATCGAACCTGTGACCCACAACTTAGAAGGTTGTTGCTCTATCCAACTGAGCTACGGACAGAAATGAAAAAAGGCCTCGAAAACGAGGCCTTTTTTACTTTTATGGTCGGGGCGATAGGATTCGAACCTACGACCCTCTGGTCCCAAACCAGATGCGCTACCAGGCTGCGCTACGCCCCGAAGCTAGCATTGTAACTCGCAAATCCCCGTTTTTTGAATCGAATAGGATGAAAATCGAGTTTTCAACCCTAGCATCAAGAATCAAAGTAGAAAGTGATATGGAACTCAAACAACTACGCTACTTCGTTCGAATCGTAGAACTGGGAAGCATCAGCCGAGCAGCGTTGGACTTGAACTTAGTTCAATCCGCATTGAGCCAGCAAATGACAAAGTTAGAAGGCAGTTTGTCGACCCGTTTGCTGCAGCGCCATCCTCACGGCGTCACCCCCACGGATGCTGGCGTTGCTTTTTTTCGTGAAGCACAGCTCACCCTTCGACATGCTGAACAGGCTATTCGCTCTGCCAAGTTAGCACGATTGTCAGGCACGGTCAGCGTCGGCCTAGCCCCAACAACTGCTGCAGTGCTGGGGTTACCGCTCATGAAAGCGATGCGTGAGCGGTATCCTAATGTGCGCTTGCATATGATTGAAAGCCTGTCTGGCCACTTATCTGCCATGCTCAATGCCAGACAACTTGATTTGGCGGTGTTGTTCGACTCACCTATTCGAGCGAGTCAACACATCGAAACTGCACGCAGCTGGAGTGTGAAGCGACTATTGGAAGAGGATATTTTCTTCATAGCCAATCGCCAGACACGGTCGCCCAGTGCACCCAAAAGTCTTCGCATGTCGCAACTGATTGACGAACCATTGATTCTCCCGACTGGCCCTCATGGCTTGCGGAGCACGCTCAACGCAGCATTTGCACGGGCCAATATCACGCCGCAAGTGACACTGGAAATTGATTCACTGGCCATGTTAATGGACGCGGTGCAATCGGGTTTAGGGGCAACTTTGCAACCTTGGGCCGCAGTTGCTCGTATGAATGGCCCTGAAAAAAACCTTTACATGGCGCGTATCAGCGACCACAAGGTCAAACGAGTGAACTTGCTCTGTGGCCTATCAGACAGCGAACTATCCCCTGCAGCCCTTGCTGCTCGGGTTGTCATCCATGACTGCGTGAGCTCTTTGGTCAAAGAAGGAGCTTGGCAAGGTGTTGCCCTTGACTAGTTAGTATTTGTTACGGTCTAGGGCATTACTTATTGTGATACCCCCATGCATGAGTACCGCTTCACGAATTTAGTCAATGCGACTAAAGTGCAGTTTTTATAAAAAGGAGACAACCATGACTACCAACTCTCGCCGCTTATTAATGGCAGCTTGTTTATCAACCTGTGCTGGCATTCTTGTGCCCGCAGCAGCACAAGCTCAAACACCAGCATGGCCGACAAAAGCCATTCGTTTTGTGGTTCCGTTCGCGCCGGGTGGCACTAGTGAAGTAGTGGCCCGTTCCGTCGCAGCTGAATTGACCAAGCAACTGGGTCAAAGCGTTTACGTCGAAAACAAACCAGGTGGTGCTGGCGTGACTGCGATGCAAGAAGTGGCAAGAGCTACGCCAGATGGTCACACCATCATCCTCACACACGTAGGCACTTTGGCTGTCAACCCTTACATGCTGAGCAACCAGCCCTACGATGTCAACAAAGATTTTGTGCCCGTGACTCTGCTTGCGAAGGTACCAAACG
>JACCDT011858613.1_pt1 | contig 14781 bp, 10 predicted proteins | sample 7446291 | NCBI WGS metagenome assembly JACCDT01 (sample SAMN15323446, study PRJNA562643) | freshwater metagenome | isolation source: river surface water | place: USA:Blue River Watershed | collected 2017-08-17
CAGCGGACGGCTTCGAGTTGCTTGAAGAGTTCGGGATACAGCATCGGTCGTTCGGCGCAGTGCCAATACGGGCCCCATCGGCCCACCCCGAATTGTAGGGGAGCACCCGCGTGCCGTCGAAATGTGCACGAACCGTGGGGGTTTAGCGCAGGGCTGCTTCGGGCTCGACCCGGCTGGCGCCGTTGTACCGTTTGGCCCAGTAAGCCTTGGTCATGTCTTCCACTCGCACCGACTGGCCAGCGCGCGGCGAGTGGATGAATTTGCCGTCACCGATGTAGATGCCCACATGGCTGAACGCCCGACGCATGGTGTTGAAGAACACCAGGTCGCCCGGCTGCAGTTCGTCTTTCGGGATGGATTCCGTCACCTTGGCCTGCTCGGCCGCGCGTCGCGGTAGCACCAGGCCCAGCGTCTGCTCGTACACCGTGCGCACAAAGGCGCTGCAATCCAGTCCGGTTTCCACCGAGTTGCCACCAAACCGGTAAGGCACCCCAATCAGGCCCATGGCGGTGGTGACCAGGCGGGTGGTCATGGTGCCGGTTTCGCGCCCCACGTCCTGCAGTTTGCCCATGAATTGCGCCGCCAGCGCTGGCTCGACAGCGGGCTCGGCAGGCACTGGGTTGGCGTGGGCAACAGCGTTGCAAAAAAGCAACGCTATCACTGCATGTTTGAAAAAACGCATCCGGCTATGGTATCAGATCGCAAAAGCTGCCTGAAAACCCGGGCTCAGCGGGCGCAAGCGCGGCACACCTGCAATGCCAGCCGGTGCAATGCCGCCCAAGGCTCGCGTGGCCAGTCAGGGTGCCGCAAACCTTTGACGATGCCGTCGACGCGATGGGCGTCCTGCACCCAGTCTGCGGTCTGAGCCAGGGTCAAACGCGGCAACACGCGCTCAAACCGCTTTTCGCGTGGGCCCCAGACACGTTGCTCGCGCAAAGCCATGGGCAATGGGCGGCCCGCCTCCATCGCGGACTTCACGCGCCACAGAGCGCGGATGTCTTCGGCCAGCGCCCAATGCACCAGCACCGGGGCTTCGCCCTCGGCCTCGAGGCCATCGAGCATGCGCTGGGCCCGGGCAGCCTGCCCGTCCAGCACGGCTTCGGCGAGCTTGAACGGGTCGTAACGCGCCACGTTCAGCACCGCGCCTTCGATCTGCTCAAAGTCCAGCTCACCCGGCGGGTACAGCAGGCCCAGCTTCTGGATTTCCTGGTGCGCGGCCAGCAGGTTGCCCTCGACCCGGTCAGCCACGAACGCCAGGGCGCGCTGCCCCGCCTCACCCGCCGCCACGTTCTGCCCTTGCAAACGCAGGCGCTGTGCAATCCAGGCAGGCAACTGAGCGCGCTCCACGGGCTCTACCCGCACCGTCACGCCATTCGCGTCAAGCGCGGCGAACCAGGCGCTTTTGAGCGTAGCGGCGTCCAGCCGGGGCAGCAGCACCAGGGTCAGGGTGCTGTCTTGCCCCGCGGACGCGGCCGCGATCTGCTGCAACACCGGCGAGCCTTCCTTGCCCGGCTTGCCAGAGGGAATGCGCACCTCCACCAGCTGCCGGTCGGCGAACAGGCTGAGCGAGCCGCCTGCGGCGAGCACTGCGCTCCAGTCGAAATGGGCCCCAGCCACGGTGAACACCGTGCGCTCGGTGTGCCCCTGGGCACGCGCCGCCGCACGGATGGCGTCGGCCGCTTCCTGCACCAGCAGGGGGTCGTCGCCGTGAACCGTGTAGAGAGGTTTGAGGCCGCGCTGCAGTTGGGCGGCCAGTTGGGAGGCGGGTACTTGCATGTGTCAGCCGGCAGTGTAGCGGGCGCCCACCGCGTTCACTTCGCGTCGAGGACGATGCGGTCGCCCACCTCCCCGTGGCTCAGGCGTTCGTGGTGCAGGTGCACCAGGGGATCGTTCGGATAGCCTGCCGCCAGGGCCTCAAAGCGGGATAGTGCGTCGGGGGCTTCGGCGGCCATTGCGTCGAACGCGGCCTGGTAGTCGGCCGTGGGCGCATAGGGACCGGGCACTTCGTCGGTGAGGGGCTCGAACACGGCCAGCGCCTGCGTCTTGCCCTTGAGCACCAAGCGGCCGATGGGGCGCGCTGGCACCGCGCCACAGTCCGCCAGGGTGACGCCGGAAACGCAAATGCGGGTGCCGAGGTGTTTGTTCACACTCTCCAGCCGGGCGGCAGTGTTCACGGGGTCGCCCAAGGCGCGGTAATCGAAAATGGCTTTGCCGCCGAAGTTGCCGACGATGACCTCGCCCGAATGCACCCCCAGCCGTGTGTGGCCGAACGGGATGCCCTGCGCCTGCAAATCACTGGCGTAGCGGCTGGCGAAAGCGTGCATCTCCAGTGCACACATCAGCGCACGGCGCGGGTGGTCGGGCTGCGGCACTGGCGCCGAAAACATGATCGCCACCGCATCACCGACGATTCGGTCCAGCGTGCCCTGGTGCCGAAATGCGATGGTGATCATTTCTTCGAGGTACTGGTTGAGCAGGCTGAGCGCCTGTGCCGGGTCGATTTTCTCCATCAAACCGGTGAAGCCGGCCAGGTCGGTGAAAATGAAACTGCAGGTCTGACGCTGCCCTCCCAGGTTCAGATCGTCCGGGTGCTGAACCAGATAGTCGACCCGGTTGGGCGACACATAGCGCGAAAACGCCTGCTTGATGAAGCGCTGCTGCTGTTCGCTCCAGAAGTGGTGGGCCAGACTGGCCGCGACAAACGCAAGCGCCAGCACCAGGGCGGGCGTGAGGCTGTTGAGCAGCAGACCGTGGGCCGCGAATGCCCACCAGCCACCCACCAGCACACCGCCGATCATCAGCACCGCCCCGGCGGCCGCCCACAGAGCGCGCACATAGGTGGCCAGCACCACCAGCACCACCGTGCCCAGCGCCAGAACGATCACCTCCATGCCCAGGGCCCAGGCGGGGCGGGTCAGGAAGTGCCCGCTCAATGCCTGCTCCAGCGCCTGCGCGTGGGCCTCGACCCCCGGCATGATGCGGCCCAGCGGGTTGAAACGCAGATCCATCAAACCCTGCGCCGAACTGCCGACCAACACCAGGTGCCCCGCCAGCAGCGCGGGGTCGGCCGAACCGTCCAGCACCTGCCAGGCAGGTACGTAGCGCTCAGGCACCGGCTCGGTGTAGTGAACCCACATCTCACCTTGGGCGGTGGTGGGCACGGTGATGTCGCCGATGCGCACCTCCAGCAGCGCCGGCACGTCGGATTCGGCGGTGCGCAGCAGGTGGTTGCGGGCGCCCAGCCCCACGCGCAGGGTTTCGGACGCCAGCGTGGGCACCGGCTGATCGCCCAGGCGCAAGGCCAGTGGCACGCGGCGCACCACGCCATCGGCGTCTGGAACAAAGGTCAGGGCGCCGTTACCGGCCGCACGAGCGTCCAGCACCTCCAGCGCCGGGACGGCGGTGCGGAACCCATGCAAGGCATCGACCCGGGGGCCGCCGCCCACCCACACATAACGGTAGGGCGCACTGGGCAGGCGGTCTGCTTCGCTGGGCTCGCGGTCTCGCTGCACCGCAAAGCCCAACACCACCGGGCGATCGGCCAGTGCTGCGCCCAGCACCGCATCATGGTCGGGCAAGCGGTTCAACGCCTGGCGGGTCGCGGGGGCCAACGGCCATAGGTCCACCACCGACCGGGGCGACGTGCGGTCAGGTTCGGCGAACACGACGTCGAAGCCGATGGCGGCAGCACCGGCGTCACTCAGGCGCTCGACCAGGTCGGCCATCCGGGTCCGGGGCCAGGGCCACTGACCCAAACGCTCCAGGCTGGCTTCGTCGATGTCGATGATCCGCACCGGCACCGGCTCATAGGCCCGCGGACTCCAGCGCTGGTACTGATCGTAGGCCTGATTGCGCAGGGTCTGCAACACCAGCGGGTCCAACAGCAGCAAAAAGCCACCCAGCAAAACGGCTGACAACGACAACCACAGCGCCATGGCGCGCAGAGACAAGGATTTCACGGGAAATTACCTCCGCCAACAGGCCGCAACCGCGCGAACGCCTCGGCTTGCCGCTAACATTGTTCGCAGAATACACGACCCGAGGGATGCCTATGCCATGGCCGCGCAACATCAAGTTCCAGCATTGGATCATTGGACTGGCCAGCTTGCTGGTACTCGGTCTGACCGCCGTCTTCCTGGGCACCGTGCTGCGACAGTTCGAACGTGCAGCACAAGACAGTGCGCGCGAAAAGTACGGGGTGATGGCCGAGCGTGCTGCCGACAACCTGCGCCACGTGCTCCAGAGCAACGCCACCCGCGCCAATGCGCTCACCCAAGGGGGAATCGCCGGTCTGCTGCGCGACGGCAGTCTGGACACGGAACGGGCGCTGGCGTTTCTGCAAGCGTCGGTGCGACAGTACCCGGGCGTATACAGCGAATACTTCGGCCTGCCGAACGACGATTTCATACAGGTGGTCGGGGTACGACAGGACAGTCTGATCACCAACGCGCTGCAAGCTCCGGCCACGACAGAGGTGGCGCTGCGGGTGTTGCGCGGCACGGGCAGCGAGCGCACCGAACACTGGCGCTTTGTGAACGCGGCCGGACAGGTGGTCGGTGAACGCCGCAACGCGTCCACCTTTCTGCCCACCAGCCGTCCGTGGTACCGGGGCGCTCGGGCGAGCCAAGGCGCGCACATCACCGCGCCCTACGTGTTCTCTTCCACCCAGCGCGGCGGCCTGACGATCGCAGCCAGCCTGCCCGGCGACGCTGGCGTCTACGGCATCGACACCAGCCTGCACGACCTGCCCGAATTCCTAGCCAGTCTGCCGCTGAGCGACAACGCCTTCATTGCCATTCTGGACGGCGAACGGCTGGTGATCGCCGCCAGCGGCAAAGGCCAGTCCAGTGACGCCGCCACCCTCGCGCCATTGAGCCCGATTGAAGAATTGAAACACCCTTGGTGGGCCAGCCTGAACGCCCAACTGGACCAGCTGCCCGCCCAGGGCACCACGATCGCACCGCTGGCCGACACCCAGATGGTGCTGGCCCAGGAAACACTCAGCATCGGACAAGGCGCGACCTACCGGGTCGTCAGCTGGGCCCCGGTCACGGACTTCACCGCGCCGGTGGAGCGGGCACGGCGCGACGTGCTGCTGATCGCCGCCTTGCTGCTGGCGGTGCTGGTGCCATTGGCGCTGCTGGGCACGCGAAGCGTCACGCGCGCACTGACAACGCTGGCCGCCGACTCCGAGCGCCTCAAGCGGCTGGATTTTTCGGCCAATCCCCACGACGTCAAATCCTTCCTGTACGAGGTCAACACCCTGGGCGAGGCCCAGAACGTGATGTACCGATCCATCCGTGACCGGACCGAAGCACTCGAACTGGCCCAGGCCAAGCTGGCCCAACTGGTGGACAGCGGCATCTTGCTGGCACGAGAGAAAAACCGAGATGAGTTGCTGCGGCACGTGCTGTTCGGCGCGCGCGAGCTGGCCCACTGCGCGGCGGCCACCCTCTACTTGCGCACCGATCACGACACCCTGCGCTTTGCCCTGCGCACCAGCGACGACCCGCTGCCGGCGTTCGAAATCCCGCTCCACGACCCCAAAACTGGCCAACCACAGCACCAGTTCCTGGCCACGCACGTGGCACTGTCTGGCGAGTCGGTGGTGGTGGACGACGTGTACACCGAAACCCGTTTCGACCTGAGTGGCACGAAGCAATTCAGCGAGGCCTCGGGCTTTCGGACCGTGTCGATGCTGACCGTGCCACTGTACCCGCGCGAAGGCAAAGTCATCGCCGTGCTGCAGTTGATGAACGCACTCGACCCCCAAACCGGCGAGGTGGTGCCGTTCGATGCTGAGCTGGTCGGTTTTGTGGAGGCGCTGGCCAGCCAGGCGGCGGTGGCGATCGAAAACCAACGCCTGCTGGAAGCCCAGAAGGCGCTGGTTGACGCGATGATCAAGATCATTGCCGGCGCCATCGATGCCAAGAGCGCCTACACCGGCGGCCACTGCGAACGGGTACCCGAACTCGCCCTCATGCTGGCTGAAGAGGCAGGCCAGGTCACGTCCGGGCCGCTGGCCGACTTCCGCTTCCAGAACGAGGACGAATGGCGCGAATTCAAGATTGGCGCCTGGCTGCACGACTGCGGCAAGGTCACCACACCCGAATACGTGGTGGACAAGGCGACCAAGCTGGAGACCATCTACAACCGGCTGCACGAAATCCGCATGCGTTTCGAGGTGCTGCGCCGCGATGCCGACATTGAGCGGTTGCAGGCCATCCACGAACGCGGCGAGGACCAGGCCAGCGCCGACCGACGCTGGACCGAGCGCGTGGCCCAGCTGCAAGACGACTTTGCGTTCGTGGCCGAATGCAACCTGGGGGGCGAATTCATGGCCCCCGACAAGGTGGAACGGCTCCAGCGCATCGCCGCGCAAACCTGGATGCGCCACTTTGACGACCGGCTGGGCCTGTCGCACGAGGAGTTGCGACGCTACGCCCAGGAACCGGCGCCCAACCTGCCGACTGTGGAAACCCTGCTGGCCGACAAAGCTCATCACATCGTCCCGCGCGGCGAGGACAAGGCACTCGATCCGAAATATGGCTTCCAGGTCAAGGTGCCGCAGCACCTGTACAACCACGGCGAGGTCTACAACCTCTCGATCGGACGCGGCACGTTGACCGAAGAAGAGCGCTTCAAGATCAACGAGCACATCATCCAGACCATCGTGATGCTGGACAACCTGCCCTTCCCCGAATACCTCCAGCGCGTGCCCGAATACGCCGGCACCCACCACGAAACACTGATCGGCACCGGCTACCCGCGCAAACTCACCGCCGCCGAACTCTCGGTGCCGTCGCGGATCATGGCCATCGCTGACATCTTCGAGGCATTGACAGCCTCCGATCGGCCCTATAAAAAGGCCAAAACGCTGTCGGAATCGATCAAAATCCTGTGGTTTTTCAAGAAAGATCGCCACATTGACGCCGAGCTGTTCGATCTGTTCCTGAGATCAGGCGTGTACCGGCGTTACGCCGAACGCTTCCTGAAACCAGAACAGATTGACGAGGTGGACATTGCGCCCTACCTCGGCCCGGTGCCCGAACGCACTTGAACGCATCTGCACTCGGGCTTGACGTTTGTCCGGCTTGCGTCTACAACCCGAATATCTTAGGGGAAGGGAATTCGCTTTGAAACCGTTGTTCAAACCCGTCTTGTTGGGCCTGTGCATTGCCGCAGGCTGGGCCCATGCCCAGACGTTGCCACAACCGCTGGTGCAAGCCGCCCAGACTGCACTGGTGCAAAGTCCCGATGTGCAAGAACGCTGGAAAGCTTTGCTGGGCGCGCGCCAAGGCGTACCGATCGCACGGGCCGGGATGCTGCCCCAGGTGGATCTGCAAGCCTACGCCGGCCGCCAGGATCGCCGCACACCCGGTCAGAACCTGGGCTGGTTTTCGGTGGGCGGTGTGGAGTTGTCGCTGAACCAGCTGCTGTTTGACGGTGGTGTGGTCAAAGGTGCCATCGCCGAAGCCAGCGAAAGCGAAATGGCGGCTTACCACGACCTGCTGAGCACCAGCGAGTCTGTGGCCAGCCGCGTGGTGCTGGCCTACCTGGACCTGCTGCGCATGCAAGAGCGGGTCGCGCTGGCGACCGAGAACTACGTTGAGCACAAACGCACGTTCGACGCCATGATGGAGCGCTCCAACGCCGCCGTGGGTCGCCGCGCCGACACCGAGCAGGCGCAAGGCCGTTTGGCGGTGGCGGAATCCAACCTGGTGGGGGAAACGACCGCGCTGCGCGAGGCCGGAATTGCCTATCAGCGGTTTGTGGGGCAATTGCCTCCATCCAGCCTGCCTGGATGGCCCGAAGGGCGCAGCTTCTCCGCCCTGCCCGAGACGGTGCTCACCACCCTGCAGCAGGGCCTTGCCAGCAGCCCGGTGGTGCGCTCGGCCTACCACCGCTGGAAGGCATCTGAACAGGCCGTGGCGCAACGCCAGGCGGCTTTCATGCCCCGTGTTGATGCGCGAGTGTCGGTGGGCGAAAGCCGCAACCGCGACGGCGTGACCGGTGAATACCGCGACCAACTGGCCGAAATACGCCTGTCTCAGAACCTCTACCGAGGCGGAGCCGACAGCAGCGCCGAACGCCGTGCGAGCGAACTCCAGCTGCGCGCACGCGCCGACATGGACGCGAGCTGTCGCGAAGTTCAGCAAAACCTGTCCATCGCTTACAACGACGTGCAAACCCTGCGCATCCGCGAGCGGCTGGTGGACAGCCAGCGACTGGCGATCGAAAAAGCCACCACCGCGTTCCGCCAGCAGTTCGACATTGGCCAGCGCACCCTGCTGGATGTGCTGGACACCCAGGCCGAGTATTACGACGCGGCCCGCAATTACGTGAACGTGCGCCATGACCAGTTGCGGGCCGAGGCTCGAACCCTGGCGGCGATGGGTCGGCTGGTGGCACTCATCGGCACTGCACCTGCGGGCGACAACACCTTGGCCGACACCGGGCCGCGCGGTGAGATCGCCATGGCCGATCTGTGCCCGGCGCAAGAAACCTTCATGGACTCGCTGGAACGCATCAAAGCCAGTCTGGAACTGCCCCAGCGGGCAGCACGCCCGACGGGCACCGACTATGCAGTGTTGCTGCCCAATGCGGACGGCAGTGTGGGCAAAATTCAGGTCACCGGCCCCCAGGGCCAGCAAGCACTGACCGCGCCATATTCCGGCGCCGACATGAGCGGCGCTCGCGCTGCCTACACCGTGAGCAGCGATCAGATCAAGCGCGACTTCGGTCAGGCCATCGACGCTCAGCCGCAACCGCCTGAGCGTTTTACCCTCTACTTCGACAAAGGCAGCGTCCGTCTCTCACGCACCAGCGAAGCGCAATGGGCGACGGTGCTGCAACGCCTGAAAGAGCGCAAGGCTCTGGACATCACCGTGGCTGGGCACACCGACACCGTGAGCACCGCGCGCATCAACGAAGCGCTGGCTCTGCGGCGCGCCCGCGCTGTGGAGCAGCGGCTGCGCGCCAGCGGCTTCAAAGACACGGCGATTGCGATCGAAAGTTACGGCGCCCGCAACCTGGAAGTACCCACACCAGATCAGACCAGCGAACTCCGCAACCGGCGCGTGGTGATCATCGCGCGCTGACGGGCGCGGCCGTTTCGTCCACCTTGACGACGAAATGGGTACCCCGCACGCCGATGGTGCCCGTCGGCGTGCGCGCCTGCACCGCCTCGGGTTTGACGCGCGCGATCGCACCCGACACGTAGTTGAGTGTGCCCTTGGCCAAACGCGTGCCCAGCTTGCCGTCGCGCTTGTCTGGCGAATACAGGTATTCGTCCACCGTGAGTTCGGTGTTGGGGCCGAAAGACATCATGGTTTCGTCGCGGAAGGTGACTCCCAGGCTGCCTTTCGCGCCGGTCTGGAGCGTGCTGCCCAGGTGCACGGGCGTGCCCACGGCAGCGGCACGCGCCTGACCGGCGGTCACAATGCGCGCATCGCCCGAGACGGTTTTCACATAGGCAATCGGTGGCTCGCTGGCGTGGACGTGGGTGCCCATCAGCATCAGGGCCAGCGCCACGGTGGTTGCGGTTTTGAACATCATGGTCCCCCTATACAGGTGATCAGTGTAGACGCTGTCGAGGTACAACGCCACCCCCGATGGGCCTCACGCCAGCGCAGCAACCCATTTGTGCATGCCGCGCACCTTGTCGGCCATGTCTTTGGCCAGGTTTTCAAGCAGGGTGATCTTGAGCAACGGTTCGCGGTCTGATATCTGCTCCAAGGCCTCGGCATTCATGACCACACAGTGCAAGGGTGCGTCTGCGTACACCGAAGCGCTGCGGGTGGTCTGGCCAAGCAGGATCATTTCGCCAAACACCATGCCCGGGCCCAGCGTGGCGATCCGTTGGTGGGCGCCATCCGGCAGCGGCACCAGAATGCTCACCTGCCCCCGTTCGATGAAGAAAATGCGCCCGTCTGCCGGCTGGCCGCTGGCCAGCACCTGGTCCCCCGCTGGGTAAATCTGCCGGCTGCTGGACGCCAGCACCTCGTCGAGTAAGACCGGCGGCAAACCGCGAAACAGCGTTGCATCGGCGAGGGTGCCAATCATGTCCAGCTCGCGCGGGACGCCTTCCAGCAGGCGGTTTTCACACCATTCGACCGCCAGATCGTTGTCCTCGAAACTCAGGAAACCGCGGTCCTCACGGTTCACCGCCTTGCGCAATGGACCGCTGATATCGGCACGGCCGTGAATGCGCGAAAAAACCACCGCCACTCCGTCAGCCGCCAGACCCAGCCGCGTCTGGTTGAGCAGGCGGGCCGCCGCGTCCGAAATGCCATCCACGCGGTGCATGTCCAGAATGAAGCAGCGACTGTCGGACGCCATGGCCAGCAGGTGACGGATCACATACTCCACCCCGTCCACCGCCAGAAAACCATGCAGGCACAGGTATTTGATCTGGGCTGACTTTTCCTTCAGGTAGGCACTCACGTCGTGTGTGGGCTGACGGCGCGAGGGCGCTTCGGCCCCACTGAACACGCTCCCCAGGGCCATGCGCGGCTGGCTCTGGCTGCTGAACACGTTCAGCCCGAAGTCGCGCGACAGGCGCTTGCACGCCTCGATACCGCGCACGCTGTTGCCCTTGTCGTCCAGCAGAGGCGAAAACACCCCGATCCCGAATCGCCCCGGCAGCACCGCCACGATGCCGCCACCGACCCCGCTTTTCGCAGGCAGACCCACCTCGGTCATCCAGCTGCCGGCATAGTCGTACATGCCGCAACTGGCCATGACACTGAGGACGCGTTCCACGTGCTCGGCAGGCAGCGCCTGCTCCCCCGTGACCGGGTGCACGCCCCGGTTGGCCAGTGTGGCAGCCATGAAGGCAATGTCCTGGCAATTGACCAGCACAGAGCACTGCCGGAAATAGTTCTCCAGCGATGCCATCGGATCGCCTTCAATGATGCCGAAGTTCTTCAGCATCCAGGCGATGCCGCGGTTGCGGTGGCCCGTCTCGCTTTCCGAGCGGTACACCGCTTCGTCCACGGCCAGCGGCCGACCGGCGAACGCACGCAAGGCGTCGGCGATGCGGTCCCATTGCGCGTCAACGGTGCCCCCTTGCACCAAACTGGTGGTAGCGATTGCACCAGCATTGATCATCGGATTCAGTGGTGCGCCAGTTTGGGGATGCAGGCTGATGGAGTTGAACGCATCGCCACTGGGCTCTACCCCCACCTTGCGGGCCACGTGGTCTTTGCCCCGGTCTGCCAGTGCCGCCGCGTACACAAAGGCCTTGGAGATCGACTGGATGGTGAATGGCTGATTGACATCACCCGCGCTGTAGACCGTGCCGTCCACCGTCACCAGGCAAATGCCGAACCATGCAGGGTTCGCTTTCGTCAACTCTGGAATGTAGCTGGCCAAAGCGCCCTGTTGCTGGTCGCGCAGTTGCGCATACAGCGCCTCCAGGTGGGTCTGTAACGGTGATTGCATGCTGCGTCCCATGGGGTGTTTCCCCGCACCGGACGCAGCTTTCATGCCAATGGGGCGTGCTGAGTCAGAGTTCGAAACGCTGCCCGGCCTCCAGCCACACCAGCGGGTAACGCTGCTCAAGCCCGAGCACAGCGACATCGTGCTCAATTTGTTCGTGTTCCGCGGGCTTGGTGTGTGTGATCCCGATGCGCAGGCCTGGATGGCGGCTCAGGTCGAGCTGCGCCAACTCGTCATTCAAGAGGCTGGGGCTGAGATGCTGGCTGCGCAATGCCAGCCAGTGCTCGCGGTCGCTGAAAGCGGTCTCGATCACCAGCATTGCCATCGTCAGTTCGTTCACCCGCCGCCAGAAAGCGGGGTTGGTGCAGGTGTCGCCGGTAAAAACCCATTGCCCGCTGGGCGTGTCTACCGCGTATCCCACCGCCGGCACCGTGTGGCGCGCCGGGAGCACTTCCACCCGGTGGCCGCTGACCAGCACCGCGTCCCCCACCTCCACCGGCTCGAACCGCATGAACGGATGCTCGCCAGACGGGATGCGCGAAAAATCTGGCCAGATGAGGTTGTTGAAAATGTGCGTTCGCATGGCCTCGATGGTGGCCGGCAACGCGTGCACCACCAGCGAACGCTTGAGCCCACCGGCCATCGAATCGATCATGAGCGGCAAGGCGGCGATATGGTCCAGGTGAGCGTGGGTGATGAACACATGCTCGATGCGCAACATCTCATCGACCGTGAGATCGCCCACGCCGGTGCCGGCATCGATCAGAATACGATCGTCTACCAGGAACGAAGTGGTGCGCGCATCACGGGCGATGGCGCCCGAACAGCCCAGAATCCGAATATGCATGGTGGCCTGGCTCACGGTGTTGGAGAAAGCAGACATGGACATGGTAACGAATCTTGGCCCGGATGCGCGTGCCGCGCGATGCACAGCCCTGATTGGTGCGCCGACCGACGTGGGCGCGGGGGTGCGTGGCGCCTCCATGGGCCCCGAAGCGTTGCGGGTGGCCGGCCTGACTGAAGCATTGCAGCGCCGGGGTCAGGAAGTCCAGGACCTGGGCAACCTTCACGGCCCAGCCAACCCTTGGCAAGCGCCAGTCGAAGGTTACCGTCACCTGCCTGAGGTAGCGCACTGGAACCGACAACTGCACGACGCGGTGTATGCCGCCCTGCGTGCCGGACACATGCCGATGGTACTGGGCGGCGACCATTGCCTGGCCGTGGGCTCCATCAGCGCGGTAGCGCGGCATTGCCGCGACTCGGGCAAAGCGCTCCGGGTGCTGTGGCTAGACGCCCATGCCGATTTCAACACCTCGACACTCACACCCAGCGGCAACGTCCACGGCATGCCGGTCGCGTGCCTGTGCGGCTTCGGCCCCGACAGCCTGACGACATTGGCGGGCTCCACTCCCGCATTGCGCCCCCATCAGGTGCGGCAAATTGGCATCCGCAGTGTGGACCCGGGCGAAAAACGCTTTGTGCATGCACAAGGCCTGGAAGTGTTCGACATGCGCTACATCGACGAAGTGGGCATGCGCGCCACGATGGAACGTGCCCTGTCAGGCCTGGATGCCCACACCCACCTGCACGTCAGCTTCGATGTCGACTTCCTCGACCCGGACATTGCGCCAGGCGTGGGCACGACGGTACCCGGTGGCCCCACCTACAGGGAGGCGCAACTGTGCATGGAAATGATTGCCGACACCGGTTTGCTGGGCAGCCTGGACGTGATGGAACTCAACCCTGCGCTGGACGTTCGCAACAAAACCGCGCTGCTGGCGGTCGATTTGATCGAGAGCCTGTTCGGCAAGAGCACACTGATGCGCGAACGCACCTCGGCCGACACGCTGGTCAAATCTTGAGCGCTGCCAAGCGGTACATGACCTGACGCACCACCGCGTTCTGCATGTCCTGATACAGCAGCGCCTCTTCCATTTCCTTGCCCAGCACCTGGGTTTCACTGAAGCTCAGATCACGCTCCTGCAACACCTCGGTCGGTGCCAGCACGGTGCGGCCGCCGGGCAAGGTCACGGTGAACCGGAAGCGCTGGCGCAACTGAAGTTCGCGGACCTGACCTGTGGCGGTGGTGCCCACCACCACCCGTTCGCGCTGATCTTGCAATATGCGCAGCACCACGTCGGGCGCCGATGCCGACGGCGTGGTGCCCTGCGCGGTCTGCACCTGAACACCGCTGGACTGCAGGTTCATCAGCAAGCCCGAGACCACGGGTGACGGCGCAGGAGCCTCCAGCTTCAGGACCTGGAACGGCAGCACCAGATTGCCACGCAACCGGAAACCACAGCCCACCAGAGACAGCGACAGGCCCAGGCCCAACCAGGCGCGGCGGCGGATCGTCATCACAGCACCACGTTGACCAAACGGCCCGGCACCACCACCACCTTCTTGGGCTGGGCACCGTTGGCTTGCTTTTGCACCGCTTCGCTGGCCAGGGCCGCCGCTTCAATCGCCGCCTTGTCCGCGCTGGCCGGCACCAGCACCGAGCCGCGCAACTTGCCATTGATCTGCAGCATCAGTTCAATTTCGTCCTGTACCAGCGCGGCCGCGTCCACCTGCGGCCAGCTGGCGTCGAGCAGATCGCCCAAGGTGTTGGCGTAACCCAGTTCGGCCCACAACGCGTGGGCAATGTGGGGGGTGGCGGGATAAAGGCAGCGCAGCAGCACGCCGAAGCCTTCGATCAACGCCACTTCGGCGCCCGCGTCGTCGGTGGCCTTGAAATCTTCCAGCGCGTTCAACATCTTCATGCAGCCGGACACCACGGTGTTGTACTGCATGCGCTGGTAGTCGTAGTCCACCTGCTTGAGCACGGTGTGGATGTCGCGGCGCAGCGCCTTGGCGGCTTTGCCAAAGGTCACGTCGGCCAGGGACTGCGCGCCCGACACGCTGGCCGTGGCCTGCGCCCAGTCGTTCTGCGCCAGCTTGTGGCCGAAGGCCCAGACCCGGCGCAGGAAGCGGTAGCTGCCTTCCACGGCCGCGTCGTTCCACTCCAGCGTGGCCTCGGGTGGGGCGGTGAACATGGTGTACAGACGCGCGGTGTCGGCGCCGTATTTCTCGATCAGGTCCTGCGGGTCCACGCCGTTGTTCTTCGACTTGGACATGGTGCCCACACCCTCGTAGTCGATCGGCGTGCCCACGGGCAGGCGGCCGTCTCCGCTGTCGGCCTCGTTTTTCAGCCTGGCTGCCACGATCTTGCCGGCGTCATCCAGCACATGTTCCACATCGTGCGGCCAGAAATAGTCTTTGCCACCCTTGGCGGTGCGGCGGCTGTAGATGTGGTTGAGCACCATGCCCTGCGTCAGCAGCTTCTTGAAAGGCTCGTCC
>JACCDT010192321.1_pt1 | contig 14780 bp, 22 predicted proteins | sample 7446291 | NCBI WGS metagenome assembly JACCDT01 (sample SAMN15323446, study PRJNA562643) | freshwater metagenome | isolation source: river surface water | place: USA:Blue River Watershed | collected 2017-08-17
GCAAACAGCCAACTCCACTCGTTACTTGGATCTTCTTTCTAATGGTTTCAAATGGAGGGGGACGGAAGTGAGCGTTAATGGAAACGGTAACACCTACATCTACGCCGCCTTCGCCGAATCGCCCTTCCAATACGCCCGCGCAAGGTGACATGAACTCCACCCCACAAGGGAACACGCCTAGGGCCCTTTTAATTTATTAAACAGATCTGTTGTTTGCTGCTGCCATATAAATTTCCAGTGTTTCCAGAACTTCTGACATAATTCCTGGGTTTCTGCGTACTTATCCGTTTCTTCAATTTGTTGCAACGTTTCGACCGCAGCTTCCCACGTATCCTCGCAGACGAACGGCAACGTGGGCTCACCCAGGAACACACCCTGCCAGTAAGACGGATGCAGATGCCAGTATCCGGTGTTTCTCATGCAGACTGGGACTGATCCCGCTTCAAGCGCTTCGTATAATCTAAATGAATCCATACTATCCTGTCCTGGAGGGCATAGAACATATTTAGAACTCTGCAGTAACTTTGTGTACTCTTTAGTTTGCAAACCGTCCACAGCTCCGAAACCGCTACATGTGTGAACCTTATTAGGCGTTAAAACATCGAGTTTTTCTATTATATTTTTTCGTTCGCCGTGAAGGGTTCCTGCAAACGACCAGAGCAGATCCTTTGAAGGTTGATTTTGTAAGTTTTTAACTAAGCCTATTTTATAACCTAAGCCGAATACGTTAACTCGCGGATGACCTAGAAGCATCGGATTTATATAGTTACGCATCAGCCCCACGCATTGCGGGTCGTGGATCCATTCGCAAGGATCCCTTAAATTCTCGTCGCTAAGCAGCACAATCGCATATTTCTTTTGATTTGTTCTTAAACGATCTAAAACGCTACGATACGGAACTGCATGGTTACAAATTAACACCGTATTTTCATCTGTCTTTATTTGATCTGCTTCAAACTCAACTTCTATGTAATCCTGAACCTGACTAAATAGAAACCTAAGCCAGTCAACCTCCCACAATGAGCTGTCCTTAGTGAGCCATTGCACTCGGGGGCGGTTCATGACCTTTTGTGAGCAGGTAAGGACTGTAGCTGTTGTTTCGGGAAACCGCACTACAATTGAAACAGTTTGGGTGCGTTTGATGGGCAGCGGCAAGCATTGTGTTCTGGAGCTTTACCGCGCCTCTGCGCAAAAACTTAACGACGAAGCTTTCATTCGCGATGCTTTGGCTGAGGCCGCCCGCGTGTCTCACGCGACTTTAATTGATATCCGAACCCATCCGTTCACCCCTCAGGGTGTCACCGGTTTTGCTTTACTCGCCGAGTCTCATATTTCGATCCATACGTGGCCCGAGCACGGATACGCCGCCGTCGATGTGTTTACTTGCGGTGAGAGAACGGATCCTGAGCTGGCTTGCTTGTTTTTGGCTGAAACTTTTGAAGCAGCCTCTAAGCACATTCTCACTCTTGATCGATATTTGCCCGATTTAATTCAAGTTTGACGCTGTATCTCTAGCTAAACTTGTTTTGAGCCGCACTCACGTCTGTGAGCGAACGGGATCTTCTTTTTGATCTTTCTTGTCTGCAGAAACGATTTGCTAAAAAAAGATTCCGACAACAAATTTTTGAAGATTGGAGGTGTTGTGCCTACTGTTATAGAGAAAAGCCTACCACTTTAGATCATGTAATACCCAAAGCATTAGGAGGTTCTACGATAAGAAAAAATTTAGTAGCAGCCTGTGCGGACTGCAACCTTCAAAAGTCTAGTGAAAATTGGTGCGTTTGGTACAGATCACAAAACTTTTGGACTCAGGAAAGAGAGGATCGTATTCTCCATTGGGTTAACCAATCAGAGTCTGATCCTCTTTCTTTAGTCCCTATCTGCCGGAAAATTTTCCCCGCGACCGCCTAAGTAAGCAAGCATTCTTTGCAGTCACAGGAGATAGCGTCTAAATTGTTAAGAGGTTTGCCTATTTTATCTAATTCAAACTCCAGGATCTTGTCATTGTAGATGCGAGCAGCCTCAATTTTGCAAGTGTATAACCCGAGAGAGTAACGGCTGCCCCTATGTCTGACGGACACTCTCCATTTTTCAGCCTGTTTATGCCAATATACTCCTACTGCTCCGCTGACGTTGTCTGTACGTTTTCCTCTATTTTGCGCTTGAAGTAAGCTATCTCCTAGCCTTAGATTCCACCCATTGTTATTTAAAGGGTTCCTATCTTTGTGATCGACTAAAGCCTTTTTTGGATCAGTTTTGTAGATCATAAAATATATGATCCTCGAAACATAATACTGCGTTCCGTCGACGCGCACTCGCCAGTCAAGCCGATCTTTTTTAGTTGAATGGACGTATAACTTTCCAGCATCATCTCCTGTTGTTATCTTTCCTTTTCCGTTAACTCGCCACAGAAGTCCAGACTTGATACCGTACTGAGACGGCTTAATCGGAACTACTTCTAATAATTCATTTAACCGCTCAAGCGGCGGCAGCGGCTTAAACTTAGGCATCGGCCTGGTGTCGCAGGTTGATCGGCCTCGGGAGCTGACACTCGCCGAGGCCAACCAATATAGCGGGCTTTCACCACTGCGGATGGTTATTTTTTAGCTAATTTGCTTATAAAACCAGCTAATATCTCAACAATTCTGTAGTACTTAGCTAGCGCTTCATCATCTTTGGGCGTGCTTGTCATATTCACAATCAACAGCGCCACCGCGTGGACCGCGATTAAAATCTCCACTAGATTTTTGGCATTTTCCAGAAGATTGTCCATGGTAAAAGAGTTTCTTTTTTTAGTGTACTCACTCTTTTAGATGGGTACTGCGGATACCCATTTCGCCTCCTAGTAACTGCTGGGCTTTAGAGCCGTCTGGAGGTAATTCGTAATATTCGCTCTTTGGTTTCTCCGCTCTTTCCCAGTCTTTGTGCAATTGCTCTATTTGTCTGTCGACATCCGCTAATGCCGATTCAATTCGCCACAGTACCCAATCGTGTTTGCAGTATATTAGTATTATTCGTACGATCTTATTATGCCTTAAACCTTTAAAACGTTCTGTTAATGCTTTAGTTATTTCGTAGCAGATTGCTAGCCAAAAGTTGTAGTTAGTTTTTTTCATTGATCCTGCTCAGTATTAATTGATCTAACTTATCGTTAATATGATTCAGACGATCTCGAATATCTAATAATCCTGCATTTAATTCGGATTTCATGGCGTATATAGCCGGGATCTCTCCGACCTTATTTTCGACATCCTCTAGTCGTTTTTTGATCGAGTTGAAACGATCGTTAATGACACTCTGCCGTTGTTGGTGCGACCATGTAAGAAAACCAAGCACCGTTGCCGCAGCCGCGACTAAAGCTTCCGGACCCATCTACTTGGTTTAGCTATTTAAATTTTAAAGGTCGGCACTCTCGTTACATGCTTAAATTTCTACTAAACTGTGTGTAAACGGCGGACAGATCGTGTCTCAGTTCACTAAGAACCTTGAGCTAAATACTGTAGTCAATAGCGGTCTGACCGACGCCTCGCGCCGTACAGGATCGACGCATTTCGATCAGCGCCGTATTCTCGACGCCAGCAGCGTGGTTGTCGTTGATTCTTCCAGCCGTACATACGCTGCTGATGGTTCTTACGGGATATCTGATTATTACCCTCTGACCGTAAACGCTACCGGCATCCTGCAGGTTGATATTCGAGATCAGAACAGCTGCGGTGATGTCATTATTTTGGATTCGAGCGGGGAGGAGGTGATGACTGCTTCTCCCTCCAAGTTCAGCAGCCGGAACAGTACTGTTACTCAGCAGCGAATTGCCAGCAGCGGTGCTTATTACGCCTATATTCAGTTGAAAGGCCGTTCCGGTTCTGAGTATCGGATCGGCATTGATGTTCAAGTTCAGTGAACGTTTCCGCCAAAGGTCTTGATTTAATCAAGCGTTTTGAGGGTTGTGAGCTAACTTCTTATCAAGATATTGGCGGCGTCTGGACAATTGGCTGGGGTACGACTGGTCCTCACGTCGGCCCTAAACTAACAATCACTCAAGCCCAAGCCGACACGTGGCTTCAGGAGAGTGTCAACAAGTTTGCTGACGGCGTCCCTAACCTTCTTAGGGTTTCGGTCAATCAAAATCAATTTGATGCTCTGGTCAGCTTTTCGTACAACGTAGGTATAGGAGCTTTCAAAAGTTCTACCCTTTTACGTTTACTGAACGATGGTGCTGAGGCATCTGTTGTCGCATCTGAGTTTCTCCGTTGGACGAAAGTCGACGGAAAGATTATCGAAGGCTTAAAAAATCGCCGAGAAGCTGAGCGCGAGCTATTTTTAACCAAGGTTTTGCATCCGCTCTTGTCTGCTTCTATCCTTGCCCAGCGGGACACCTGGCTAAAGCGGGAGCCCAAGCAAGCCTCTGACCTGGCGGCCGAACAAAAGCTTTTCGTCCCTAAGGGCTCAGCACACCGCTGGCAGGCCCTCACGATGGTTCCCGGCGAGAAGCACTACAAGCTGACTCTGGAGGCTCAGCCTGACCGCTCGTGGTGGATGTGGCCCAATGATTTCAAAATCATCAATGACCCCGCTCCAGTCGAAGACGAGACGGTAACTCACCCTCAGCCCTTAGTTCTTTCGGTTCCCTTTTACAGCCAGCGGGATAATCAGACAGACCCTCTGCGCACTTGCTTCTCCAGCAGTTGCGCCATGCTTTTAAAATTTCTCAAACCCAACAGTATCTCTGGAGACGATCAGTACATTAAAACTGTATATAAGTACGGAGATACAACGTCTGCTGCCGCTCAGCTTTCTGCGCTTTCTTCTTATGGGTTGAAAGCTGAGTTTTGTCAGGACTTCGGTTGGAGTGATATCGATTCCCAGTTGGTGCGCGGTATCCCTGTTCCTATTGGTATTCTTCATCACGGACCTGTCAGCGCTCCTACAGGCGGTGGTCACTGGATCGTGATTGTCGGTCGCAACGAGGACAATACAAGGTACGTTGTGAACGATCCCTTCGGCGAGTTAGACCTTGTTAACGGCGGTTACGTTTCCACCAACGGCAAAGGGCTGCTTTACTCTAAGAAGAACCTAGGCCCCCGTTTCCTCGTGGAAGGCCCTGGGAGCGGCTGGGCTATTCGAGCTTTCAAATGAATTCGATTGATTGGGATAACATCGCACGCTGCGCAGATCTGCGTGCTTCTGCCAAAACCTTTAGCTGGGATGAAGAAGAGTCTCCCCTTGGAGATTTGATAACCAGAGAAATGGCTCGAATGTTAAGCTACAGAGCCGCCCTTATCGCCAACATGTTGGAGTGTTGGTTTCAGCCGCTATGACTTTCGAGGGATTTGATTGGCAAGGAGTTTTAGATAATTGGGACGTTAAGGAGGAGCAAAAGAAAGCAGACTTTATAGAGTTTTTGTATGATCTATATAAGCCAGGTGATGGTTTATATACCGGCTTATGGCAGCAATTTAAGGAGGATATCGCGTTGAGTATGCGCGATAAATTTTTTGATAATGAGTTGGTATTCAAAAAGATAGAACCCTGAACATCTTATAATTTGTATGTGCTGGGGTTGGTATGTCCCGCGATTACGACAGGGAGTATGACACTTACCACGCGACAGAAGCGCAGAAAAAACGTCGTGCAGCTCGTAATAAAGCTCGCCGGATGATGGAGAAAAACGGCCGTGTCTCAAAAGGAGACGGCAAAGAAGTTGACCATAGGAACAAAAACCCGTTAGATAATTCACCTGATAATCTTAGAATTAGGAGTAAGACTGCGAATCGGCGAGATCAGTAATGGCGATTGTTCCAGGAACCGGCACAGGTAAGCAGCCCGAGGCTATGCCTCAGATGCAGTTTCCCCCTGGCTTGCTTGGTTACAATCGAGAACCTGATTTAAGTCTCCGCCGCGTCACGACGTTGGACGTTCCGACCCGCGTGGCATCTCAGCTTGAGCACGACCGAGGTGTTTACGTACGACCCCCCGTGCAGGCTGTTGAGTATTCGCCCGGTAATATCAAAACCAGTCACTACCCAACTGGTGCCGCTGGGTATAACCCGCGTGCCATCGCTGCTCCTGATAGCGCCGACGATATGAGCCAGGCACAGTACATGATGTCTCTGGCTCAGAATAAACCCGAGGAGAGGCTACGCATGCAGCAAGAGCTCCTGCTTTTAGCCAAGCAAAACTTCCTTAACACTCGGGCTGTGCCTACTGATTACGCTTTAAATACACACAACACGGTTAACAATTTGATGTCTTTAGCTAAGGTTAAAAAGCAAGGTAACGTCTGATGTATCACTCAAACGATTTTCCGATTAGGATGGCCGGGCAGCGCCTGAACCTCGATGCGGTGCGCTTAGCGGGCACGACGCCCTCTGAGATCACTCGCCGTCTTCGGTATCAGGAAGCTTTCCCTAAATCCTGATCTTTCCGCGTGGATCCTAAATTCAGGGTGGATGTGCTGAATCAAACAGTGCATCCGCAAACTCTCGTTTGGTTTGCCCTTCATCAAGATTATTCAGAGACTTACGTTTTTACAGAGGATCCTCCGAACGAGTCTAGAGCTGGCGAAGTCATCACAAAGCGGTTGCTCGCAGGTGAACGCGGGCATTACGGTCCGCTAGAGCATCCATCCATCACATTCAGCTGCGGGTTTTTTCCTCACTCCGTGATGCAGCAGGCGCGCACGCACCGCGTGGCCGTGTCGTTTGATGTTCAGTCCATGCGCTATACGGGCAATCGTATCTGCCAGGCTGCGGATGGTTTGGTTGATCTGGAAGACGTTTTTTATTTGCGCCCTGTAGGTACTTATTCCGACCGCCAAGGAAAAAAATATACCTACACCGAGGAGCACCGCAGCGAAGATCTAGTTATCTGTAAAGCCGCTGCTCAGCGTTATTGCCATATGGTTCGCTATCTGGGGCACGCGGAAGAGCATGCGCGAGGCATTCTGCCCTTTGATTTCCGGCAGCACTTTGTCGTCACGTTCAGCATGCGCTCCTTCCTTCACTTCATGGATCTGCGCAGCAAGCTCGATGCTCAGGAAGAGATTCGCAATCTATGCGATCTGATGTGGCCGCACTTCACTGCGTGGGCGCCTGAAATCGCAACCTGGTACGAGAAGTCTCGCTTGCATAAAGCGCGTTTAGCTCCCTAAAGCGAAAGCCGGGGTTCATGGCCCCAGCTTCTTCGCCTTCGCGCGTTCTTTAACTATAGCAGTTTTGTCCAGGGATCTACGGATTCTTGGGCATTTTCTTTTTTGGGGACCATCGGCGCTTGCGGCTTAGGCATTGCTGGCATCTGCATGAGGATGCTTTGCATTGTCGCCACCTGTTGCTTGAGAGTCGTGTTTTCGGCGACTAGAGCTTCGGCTTGGTTGCGTGCCCACGCTGTGGCGTTAGCTGTGAGTTGATCTAGGACGTTCTCTGGGTGCGGGAACTTGTAAAACGTACCCGCCTCTGTCGAGACCTTTTGTCCCCCTTGGTTTTCGGCCAGGGATTCCAGAAAGGTTTCGATCCGCTCTAGGTCTACGCCTGTTTCAAAAGCAAGCTCTTGGGGAACCAGCATCCCCATATTTTTTGTGTAGAGAGCTGTGAATTTCTGAGCGACTCTCAAGCTTTCCGCTCGATCTTCTTTTTGTTTCCTTGTTAACTCGCTTGCTGATGCGGCTCCAGCCAGCAACCCACCCGCAGCGGCAATCGCCGTGGACAGGTGGGCAGGCTGAACGAGAGCAACGGTGAAGGTCAGTACACCGCCGAACAGCAAGGTTGCGCCGTTAAGCAGACTCGACGGGGATTTGATCATGAGCTTCGAAGGCCGGTTTCCAGAGAGCACTGTCAGGGTTAGAAGCCCACTCGACCGGAGACGGTAAGCGGTTTGAACCGGCCGCCGCTCGATCGGTCGAGGGGTCGTACGGCTTCAATCGTAGTCCGGTGAATACGGCTTTGCCATTTACAAACTTAGGCCCAACACCCTCGACCTTGAGCACGTTCCTAATGGTTTCTTTCAATCGGTCAACGAAGCGAGGTTTTGCTGAGTGCTTGTATCCGTTTGATTTGCAGAAATTGACATAGCTCGCATACAATTCTGTGTATGCGTTTTTAACGAACATACCTTTCTCAGCCTCGTCCGTGTTGGGTCTAAAAGCACCAGCTCCAATCAACCCGTGGCTATTAGGTGCGTACATCGTGCACTCCGCTAGCCAAGCCACATACGGATTGTTGAAGATCAGCGCTTCGAGGTTGGTCGCGTTGAGCGAAGGCACGTGCTTGACGGGGTTAGCCAGCACGTCGCGCATTTCATCGAAGGGCATATCGAGAGCCCAGGAGACCACACCGCTAAGCTCGGGGACGAGGTCGCCCTCCAGTCGATCTGCGTATACGTTCAGAAGGTCGCGCCGCTGGGACGCCGGTACGACCTTGTCCATGATGATCGTTAGGCGGCGACGCTCTAGACCGCTGCTGATGTCCGAGGAGCTGATATGCTCGTTAGATGCGATACAGACTAGTACTTCTGGCTTGAAGTTAATTACTTCTTTACCATACTTACGTTCAGCTCTCAGCGTATCTGATGCGGACGTAATCTTTTTTAGAACATCCAAGCGTTTGTTAAAGTTAGCCTCGTCTGTAAGTAGCAGAAGTTTCTTGCCGATTAGGTTGTAGCATTCAAACTTATTTGTTTCGATCGTTTCCAGGTTACTGGTGTGAGTCCCGGAGAACCCAGCTAGTGCAATCAACAGCTGCTGCATTGTTGATTTACCTGTCCCACCAGGACCGACGAGGTGGAGGAAACGCTCCCCCGTGGTGTACCCCGTCAGAAGCGCACGGCAAAACGCCCGAATGATGATCTTCTTGTCCTGTCCGATGCACGAGTCCAACCACGCGTGGAAGTTTGGACACTGAGCGGCTTTGTCGTACGGAAACGCGAGCTTGCTGCGTAGATAGAGCTCTTTCTGGCTGCCCTCCTGGAACCCCATCGAGTTCCCGTCTAGGACACCGTTTTTGAAGGGGATCTGCCCTTTGCTGCTGCTCCAGATGGACACCCGTCCACCGTTCACAGATTTAAGCAGTTTGCCTTTGAGGATCTGGAAAACCGAGCTAACGGTCGATGCGCTGTAGCGAGGCATCACACCCGCAGCTACAAATGTATCTAGTGTTTTTATAATCCTTCGTTTGATGTGCTGTTCGTCTTGTACGTACCAGATACCTTCGTCTACGTCGTATGTAAAGAACTCATCCAAAGAAGAGTCAAACAGAAATTCATTACCGTAATTATTGACGATGATATCTGCGACATCGTTCTCAGAAAACTGACGGTTTCCCTGCTGCAGCTGGACCAGCTGAGCCGGAGTCGACGGCGTGGAGGCCATGGGATCGGGGGGTGTAGATGTTGATGTTGGTGTTGCTGCCGGTTTCGTATCCATCTCTCGAACTAAATCGTCGAAAGTGAGTACGGAGTTGGCTGGCTTTGGTTTTTTCGACGCGATTTCTGTACGTACATTGTCCGTACACTTTGCTTCGAAAATTTCTCGGTGAGTGCTTTTAAGTCTTTTCCAGGCAGCTAAAGATCCGTCGTCTGACGCTATGACCACAGCGGGCTGCAGCGTTTCAGGATCTGTGATGCTGTTCAGGATCCGGTTGAATTTGCCATCCAGCACAGGGTCGTATTCGTAGACATTCTCGAACACCCGGTGTGCGGTTGTCAAGGGCTGTTCGCGTGTCGCGATGCCCTGAGCGTTCAGCCAGTTGCTCCAGCCGATGATTTCCTTGAGGGCAATCGCCAGCGCGAAGGAGCGGTCTTCAACTTCTTCGCCATCCAGCATTGACCGGACTGTGCTGCTGACCAGGCGTTCGAGGTCAACCCCCTCCGGCGATTGCTGCGTGTTTAAGTGCTGCTCCGCATCCCGTACCGCCTCTTCCGGAGGAGGCAGCGTGGCATACACAGCGTATGCCTCATCAATCTTAGATGCCGGTATGAATTTATCTGTGACGACCAGTAAGCTAGAAGTTCCTTTTCCGCCGTAAAATAAATTGACGGCTTGGGTAGCACGCCTGTCTGATCCTGGTATTTGCTGCGCAATGTGCCTGGTAAACCATTGGTAGAACCCGGCGTCGATTATTGGTTTTTCTAGACCAAACACCAAACGAAACCTAGGCCAAGTCTCTGTGTGAGACGGCGATAGGTAGGCGAGACTCAGATATTTATTACAGATATTTAGCTCTAGTGCCTGAGCTACGTCCAGTTCTTGCTTTTGTATCTTGTTGCCGTCTTTATCTTTCCCATCTGCTTGGTTGTCGATGTCAATGATGATTAAACCGGCTTTGATTGCACCGGTATTGCCCTCGCGTCTTCGCCCATCGACAAGGTGCCAGGCACACAAGCCAGCTTGCTGCGTGGTGACAGCGTCAGCTAGTGCTGCGATGTCCTTTTCTTGAGGAAGCCAGTTGTTGTTGAAAGCGGCGAAGTTGCCCCCCGTCGCGATCTTGCCCGTCGCAGGGTTGACGTACTCAGAGACTGCGTAGTTGATTGAGAAGAAAAAGTCCATGGTCTCCTGACGTCAGGTCATTCTGCCACGAAACCCCTTGCAGCGCAGTGGAAGGCGCCCTTAAGAAGGTGTTTCACTTATTGGCAGATTCATAAAATTGCCGCAAAACCTGCAGCCATTGTTCAACGTGTTTTTCGACTTGTGCTCTACTAAAAGTGAAAACTTGAACGGGGTACTCCGGCAGTGGAGTCGATACGATTATCTGGGTTTTGTCTATTTTTATGTCTAGACAAGTTTCCGCTGCCAGTGTGTAAGCAGCCAATTGTAGTTGCGTTTTCTTTAATTTAAAGACTCCGCTTGTTAAGGATTTTTTGACGTTATCTGGGAGGTTATCTTTTGCTTTTGGGAAGTTAGCCGAGTAGGGACCTACTGAAGTCTTGAAGTCGCCGAGAATAATTTCTCCATTTACATCTCTGTAAATGATGTCACAGCAACCGGCATATCCGTGACCTGTATTTTCGTCATAGTAATGGATCCTGCCGATACCGTCTTCTCCGACATACCGAGACCACTGAGGTTGGTTGTACGGCTTTTCACTCCATAAAACGGTTCCTTCGTCCAGAAGTTCATCCAATTTTTCCGGCATACCTTTCCAGTATGCGAGAACATCATCCGCAGGGTGTACAGCTAGCCCTCTGATGTAGTTTTCTACAGCGTTGTGGATGAAGGAACCTCGCGCAGCAGCGTTTTCTAGCGCACCAGGATTCATTAGATTCCAGTGCGCTAGTTTTTTACGCGTCTCCTCCGTCTGCGTGGCCGATAGGACACTTGTAACGGATGGAAGAGGTTTGGGTACTCCTGCGCAGTTGTAGTGCCTCAGGCCGTTTAGCGTAACTCTGGTTTGAGACACATTTTTGTGTCGATTAACCTTTAGTTTACTATTTGATTTTAGAACGACATCTGAAACGGTCGAGAGTCTGTATCTTCATCATCGTCATCGTCTTCATTCTGGTCCTGCTCAGTGCTCTCGTCTTCATCGGAATCCAAAAAGAATTCAGATTTTTGGTAATTAAAATCCCTGTTATGGCTGCTCAGCTCTTCGGCGAGGCAAAGACCTGCGCAATAAGAGTCGGTAATAATCTCCGCGCACTCAGAGGCAGATCTAGCGGTTCCCTCAGGTGAGACGCACTCCTGGAGGAGTTGTTCTGATACCAATAGGGCTGTAATTTTTTCGAGAAGTGTATTTGTTTTTGTGAGTTGATCCAGAACATCTCGTTGAAATTTGTCGAACTTTTGGCGGCGAGTCATTGTCATGTTAAAGAGGGCAGAGGGTCGACACGGTCCCAGTCCAGACCAAAGGTTATCTGAGTTCCGTCGTGCCACTGCTCAGGGCGTTGGAAAACAAACCAGCAGCTGGTGACGGAATCCCGCGTGGAACCGATGGCTCGGAATTTAGGACGTGGATTGAGAACAATCATATTGCTGATCTTGTTTGCTAACAGAAAGCTTTTACGTTTGGCTACTGGTTCTATGAACGACAGCCTATCTAGAACGGCTATACCTTGTGTTGCAATCTGAATACCGTATTCAAGTATATACTCTGTGTAGTCTCCTAAACCTGTTGTTGCTGCTATGACCCAATCAAACTTTTTTTCTTTCTGGCCGACCCACCAGACAGGATCCATTAGGTTTGTTTCGTCCTTGTTCTCGACGACGTTAAAGTTGTGACGTCTGAGCTGGTCGCTCAATATCGACAGCGGATCGAATGGGACTAGAACTGAGCCTGTGATGAAACTGTGCTTTATCAGCGCGTGGGTGACGCCATTTGGGAGCTGGTAGAAGGAGTCTGCCATTGGTCTGGGTTTCGAGCTGTCAGAGTTTAACCAAAATTTCCGGTCTATCCGGTAAATGCTGCCTATTATGACGTCAGTGCATTCTGTAGATTATGTTAAATCTGGAATGGCTTAATACAGAGCAGGAGTTTTTACACAAACGAGTTTGCGAAGATTTCGCCAAGCTTGATCGAGAGCAAATGAAAGTGGTTTTTGAATCTGTGCATAAACAGTATTTAGTTAGGAACAGTTTATTCTCTCGTCTAGTTTCTTGGTGCGCAAGGAATGGGGTTATTCTTCCTGCTTTTGATGAGTTGCTCTCTCCAAAAGAGGTTGCGCACCCGACCCTCTTAGAAGAATAAAAAAAAGCGGCCGTGAGACCGCTCTTTACCTTGGCTCAGATAACTCTAGCTTAAAAATCGATCCCCAGAGCTTTGGCTTGCTCTGCGGTTAGCTCGATTGGTTTTTTTGCTTTGGCGCTAGGCGGCTCATTTTCGACTTTTTCTTCTGCTTCCGCAGATTTCAAAGCCTTCGCTGGCGCCGCGCTAGCAAATGAGCGCTCTGGAGGGGTTCCTCTCTCAGCGGCGAATCGAGCTTTGATCTCGGTGTGATCCGCCCCCAGGGGTAGTTCCACCAAATCGGAGCCCGGGATATGGGACTTCAATGCGGATGCGCATAGATTCCCTCCCTTATCGACAAGCCAGCTGTTGATATCCTCAATCAACTTTGTTTCTTCATCATTTGATGGCGGTCGATCCGAGAATTCGAGAGCGTTGAAGTTGATTTTCGCGCCGTCAGCACCGGTCATGGGATCGCGCTCATTGAAGCTGCGAGTCACGAATTTCGTCGTGGTGATGACTAATGCGCAGTTAATTCGGTTGTTGTAGAGAGTTTGGAAATAACTAATGAAGTTCTTTTGCGAAGATTTACCCGAGATCATTGAGGTCGTGACGCAACGGGGCGGCAGCAACCTGTGATTTGGGCTCACTCCGATGTATGCGATGCGCAAGAATTCTTCTTGATTCCGCATACCGAGGTTGCCAAAGTACGGAGTGAATCCGACTAAAACAAACTCGATTGGAATACCATTGTCGTTTCGATCGACAATGGCAGAATCCGGGTCGACGTCGGACTTCCAGCGTCGGGCTTGGAGATCAATACGAAGTGTGTGCGGCGGTACGTTACACAGAATTTCGTCTTGGGAAAATTGACCAGCGATAAAGACCATGGTTAGTAGTTAATCAGAGGGAGAAATCGATAGAACCGATAGCAGCGGCAGCCACTTTACCCTTTTCGGGATCAACAGCTTTTTTTGGCGTTTGCTTAGAGGATTTGGGGAGATAGAGGATCTTATCTACTGTGTAGTTAAGATAATTCCTATCATCCTTTTCACTCGTCGAAACCTTGCCTACCGCGATAGTGGGTGTGCCTGGTGCAAGCTCGGCGAGTTGTTTAGACAGCTCACCCCAAGCTGTCATTTTAAACCAAGCGGTTTCGTTTTCTTCTGTTTGCCACGCAAGTGAACGATTGGTTACGGTTGTGTCTGAGAGCTCGACTTCGTCGGCTTTCGGACCGAGACCCCCCGTGGCCATGAAGACGTTAATAGCGAGAAGATCCTCGAAATTATCTTCTGTGACAATCAGCATGGGTTGCATCTTAAGCACACCATCGATTGTCGGTTTAGTAGGACCCATCGCTAACACGGTTTGTCCTACTTCCAATTTTTTAAGTAATTTCCCGACGTAGTGATTCGATTGTTGCAGGAGTTGGAATTTGGTTTCAACTCTTTTGTCGTTCGAGGGAAGCGCTTCAGCTAAGACGTTCACAATGCCGTCGTTGTCATCCGCCGTTGCGGTGACTTTCAGGCCCATTAGAAACAAGTTCATTGCTTAGTTGTCTGTAAATAGTCGATCGGTGGACGTTGAGAGCCGCGGCTATCTGGGGGATCCCGACACCTTGGCTCCGGTAGGCTACTACCAATTTCCTGTCGCCGCATGAGATTTTCTCGTTTTTGCCTTGGACGTAGGTGAAATGATATGGATTTATACATTTCTTACACAGACATTTAGGTTTTGCTGTGACGCCGTCTTTGGGGATATCTAAGTATTTCAAGATTATTGTTCTTATGTAGTGCCTGGACCCCAAGACGTATGTACACGGAACGTTGTTCGTAAACGTTCCTTCCCACTCGCGGCATTCACCGTGGGTGAAATTGTTCTCAGCGAGATCTTTAAATAGTTTTGACAGTAAATCTTCTTCGCAGTTGCTGTAATTAAGGTTGTATTTTTCCGCCCCTAACGAACGCGAGATATCTCCTGCTTGCGCCTGTGCGTGCCCACTGTCTTGTGCCGTTATTTGTAGATTTAGTTTTTTGGTCTCTTTTATCAGAGACAGCACGTATTTATCTTTAATAAGCATGCTGGGCTTTTTTAGGCAGCTTACTAGCGTTTGCCGCCACCTCCTTTGCCGCC
>JACCDT010064988.1_pt1 | contig 14770 bp, 18 predicted proteins | sample 7446291 | NCBI WGS metagenome assembly JACCDT01 (sample SAMN15323446, study PRJNA562643) | freshwater metagenome | isolation source: river surface water | place: USA:Blue River Watershed | collected 2017-08-17
ATTGATTGCCAATCAATCCATTGAAAACCACAGGTGGAGCGGGAGACGGGAATCGAACCCGCGTCATTAGCTTGGAAGGCTAGGGTTCTACCATTGAACTACTCCCGCATCAGATCAGAAAAGATCGTCACAGTTGCAGGCCTACCGGCACTTCTACTTGTTGGTTTTCGCTGGTGGAGGGGACTGGATTCGAACCAGTGTAGGCGTAAGCCAACAGATTTACAGTCTGCCCCCTTTAGCCACTCGGGCACCCCTCCAGCGAATCGCGAACTATAGCAGACTTTTCAGGCTTTCGCGAGTTTTGGAGCCCAAACGCCTCACAAATTCCAATCCAAAACCAGATTTCGCCGCCCCAACCAAGCTTTGGCTTGAGAGAAATGCCCGCAACCGATGAAAGGCTGCGGCGGCCGCAAGGCCGACAAAGGCGAAGGATGGTTGGCTTTGAGCACCAAAGCCTCACGTTTGGCCGCGCTGCCGTCGCGCAAGCCCACAAATGCGCAAGACTGACTGGCGGTTTCGCGCTCGATCAATTCAGCTTTTGCTTGCGCATGCCCACCCCAAAGCATGTACACACAAGCGGGGGCAGTACGCGCCACCTCAGCCAGCAAGGCATCGGTGAGTTGCTCCCAACCCTGCTTGGCATGGCTGGCGGGCCGTCCATCTTCCACGGTCAAGCTGGTGTTGAGCAGCAAAACGCCATGCTTGGCCCACGCCTCCAACGAACCGCTCTTGGGCACAGGCTGATTCAGATCGCGTTGCAGCTCTTTGAAAATATTGCGCAATGAAGGTGGCACCTTGACACCAGGGGCCACAGAAAACGACAAACCCTGAGCTTGATGTGGCCCGTGATAGGGGTCTTGCCCCAAGATCACCACTTTGACTTGCGACAAAGGCGTGAGCTGCAAGGCCCACAGCGGGTGTTTGGGATAGACCAACGCCCCCGCATGGAGGCGTGCTTGTACAAACTTAGCCAGTGACACACCCGATGCGCTGCGCCAAAAAGCGTCTAACGCGGGCTGCCAATCTGGCTGCGTTGGCCAATCATGCGGGGCCCAACTGCACAAGCGCGGCGCTTCGAGTTCTGCCGACGATGCCGCACCAAACAAATCGGCTGTCATGCGCAGTTAGGCGGCAAACAGCTCAGCCAGCGCCACGCCTGGGTCAGGCGCACGCATGAACGCCTCGCCGACCAAGAACGCATGCACATTGGCGTCGCGCATTTTTTGCACATCGGCCTGCTGCAAAATCCCGCTCTCGGTAACGAGCAAGCGGTCTGCTGGCACATCCTTGAGCATGCCAATCGTGGTGTCGAGCGACACCTCAAACGTGCGCAGGTTGCGGTTGTTGATGCCCACGAGGGGCGTTTTGAGTTTCAGCGCGCGTTGCAACTCAGCGGCATCGTGCACCTCCACCAACACCGCCATATCCAAGCTACGCGCCACCGCTTCCATCTCGGCCATTTGCGCATCTGTCAAACAAGCAGCAATGAGCAAGATGCAATCTGCACCCATCACACGCGCCTCGTACACCTGGTACGGATCCACCATGAAGTCTTTGCGCAACACAGGCAAGTCACACGAGGCACGTGCTTGCTTGAGATAGTCCACCTGTCCTTGAAAGAAATCTTTGTCGGTCAACACCGACAAACAGGCCGCGCCATGCTCGGCGTAGCTTTGCGCAATGTCTGCAGGAATGAAGTCTTCGCGAATCACCCCCTTAGAAGGGCTGGCTTTTTTGATCTCGGCAATCACCGCGGGCAAGCCTGCCGCAATCTTGGCGCGCAAAGCGCCCACAAAATCACGCGTGAGTACGCGGCTTTCTGCATCTGCGCGCATCGCGGCCAATGACTTGCGCTGCAAAGCTGCAGCCACCTCTTGGTGTTTGACCGCCACAATTTTGTTCAGGATGTCTGACATGTGTTTCTTTCTTGCGCGAAGCGCTTGTTTAAGCGGCCGTGAACTGATGCGCCACTGTTACCAACTGGTCAAGCTTGGTCTTGGCTGCGCCAGAGGCCAGCGCCTCACGCGCACGCGCAATGCCAGCCTCGATGCTCTCAACCACATTGGCAGCATACAGAGCCACACCTGCATTCAGCACCACGATGTCGCGAGCAGGGCCCGCTTGGTTATCCAACACACCCAACAACATGGCGCGCGATTGCTCTGGCGTTTCCACGCGCAAAGCACGGTTGCTGCTCATGGCAAAGCCAAAGTCTTCGGGGTGAATTTCGTACTCACGCACCTGCCCGTCTTTGAGCTCCCCCACCAAAGTGGCAGCACCCAAAGACACCTCATCCAAACCATCACGACCGTACACCACCAACGCATGCTCAGCACCCAAACGCTCTAAGGCGCGCACTTGGATACCCACCAAGTCGGGATGAAACACGCCCATCAAAATATTCGGCGCGCTAGCAGGGTTAGTGAGTGGGCCAAGAATATTGAAGATGGTGCGCACGCCCAGCTCTTTGCGAACGGGCGCGACGTTTTTCATCGCAGGATGATGGTTGGGCGCGAACATAAAGCCAATGCCCACATCGGCAATGCACTTGGCAATTTGCGCAGGCGGCAGGTTGATGTTGACACCCAAGCTCTCCAGCACATCGGCGCTGCCGCTTTTGCTGCTCACGCTGCGTCCGCCATGCTTGCTGACTTTGCCGCCTGCGGCAGCCACCACAAACATCGAGCACGTCGAGATGTTGAACGTGTGCGAACCATCGCCACCCGTGCCCACGATGTCCACCATGTGCGTGCGGTCAGCCACATCGACCTTGGTAGAAAACTCGCGCATCACTTGCGCCGCCGCGGTGATTTCGCCAATGGTTTCTTTCTTCACGCGCAAGGCGGCAATGAAGGCCGACATCAACACAGGCGACATTTCGCCCGACATGATGAGACGCATGATGTGCAACATCTCGTCATGAAAAATTTCGCGGTGCTCAATGACGCGCTGCAATGCCTCTTGCGGCGTGATGGCATGAATGGTGGTTGTCATAGCCAGCCTTTACAAAAAGTTTTTCAACATGGCATGGCCATGCTCGGTGAGGATCGATTCAGGATGAAACTGCACCCCCTGAATGTCCAACTCGGTGTGGCGCACACCCATGATTTCGCCATCATCCGTCCACGCCGTGACCTTGAGGCACGACGGGCAAGACGCACGCTCAATCGCGAGCGAATGGTAGCGATTGACCGTGAACTTTTCAGGCAAACCACCAAACACGCCCTCTTGTGTGGTGGTGATGACGCTGGTCTTGCCATGCATCAGCTCTTGCGCACGCACAATCTTGCCGTCAAACGCAGCGCCAATGCTTTGATGACCTAGGCACACACCCAAGATAGGCAACTTACCAGCGAAGTGCTGAATGGCCGCCACCGAAATGCCCGCCTCAGCGGGCGAGCATGGGCCAGGCGAAATCACCAAGCGGTCTGGCTTACGCGCGGCAATGCCTTCGAGTGTGATTTCGTCGTTGCGAAACACCTCAACCTCTGCACCCAACTCGCCAAAGTATTGAACGATGTTGAAGGTGAAGCTGTCATAGTTGTCCACCATGAGAAGTTTGATCTTGCTCATTCCAAACCCTCCTCAACCAACTCGCTGGCACGCAACAGCGCGCGTGCTTTGTGTTCTGTTTCTCTCCACTCCAACTCGGGCACCGAGTCGGCCACCACACCTGCGGCGGCTTGCACATACAACGTGTCGTTTTTGATGATGCCCGTGCGAATGGCAATCGCCACGTCCATGTCACCTGCAAAACTGAGGTACCCACAAGCGCCACCATACAAGCCACGCTTGGTCGGTTCGAACTGGTCGATCAACTCCATCGCATGCACCTTGGGTGCGCCAGTCAGCGTACCCGCAGGGAAAGTGGCTTTGAGCACATCCATGCTGGTGAGTGGTTTGCCATCTGCACCGTCAAGCAACAAGCCTTCTACGTTACTCACGATGTGCATCACGTGGCTATAACGCTCCACCACAAAGGCCTCAGTCACTTTGACGCTGCCCGTTTTGGCAATGCGGCCAATGTCGTTGCGCGCCAGGTCGATCAACATCACATGCTCGGCGCGCTCTTTAGGGTCGTTGATGAGCTCCACCTCTGCCGCCTTGTCTGCCTCTGGCGTGGCACCGCGTGGGCGCGTACCGGCCAAAGGACGGATGGTGACTTTCTGCCCTTCGGGCGTGGACTCTTGACGCACCAAAATCTCAGGCGAGGCACCCACCACGTAGGCATCGCCGAGGTTGTAGTAATACATGTACGGGCTGGGGTTCAGCGAACGCAGCGCGCGGTACAGCGACAAAGGGCTAGCTGTGAACTTCTTGTGAATGCGCTGACCCACTTGCACTTGCATGAAGTCACCTGCAGCAATCAAGTCTTTGGCTCGTAGCACGGCGGCCAAGTAATCGTCTTTCGCAAAGCTGCGTTCAGCAGGATGGCTGGCACATGGCGCAATCGATGGGGCTTGCGCGGGCGCTTTCAACCGCAGCTTGAGTTCAGCCAAACGTGCCTGCGCTTTGGCGTAGGCATCGGGCTGCGCTGGGTCGGCGTAAACGATGAGCGAGAGCTTGCCAGAGAGGTTATCAATCACCGCCAACTCTTCGGTCTGCAACAACAAGATGTCGGGCATGCCCAAGTCGTCACGCGGACAAGAATGCACCAGCTTTTTCTCGATGTGGCGCACCGTGTCATAACCAAAATAGCCAGCCAAGCCACCACAAAAACGCGGCAGGCCTTGGCGCAGCGCTACTTTGAAACGCTTTTGGTACTCGGCCACAAAGTCCAGCGGATTGCCTGCGTGGGTTTCAACCACCACGCCATCGGTCACCACCTCGGTCTTGGCTTGCTCGCCAAAACCACTGGCACGCAACAACGTGCGCGCAGGCAACCCGATAAAGCTGTAACGCCCAAAACGTTCGCCACCCACGACGGACTCCAGCAAGAAGCTGCGCTCGCCGTTGTTTTGCACATGCGCGAGCTTGAGGTACAGCGAGAGCGGGGTTTCTAAATCAGCAAACGCCTCGGCCACCAAGGGAATGCGGTTGTAGCCCTCTTGGGCCAATTGTTTGAATTCGGTTTCGGTCATCGTGAGCCTCCACAGCTCGGCCCCATTCGCGTTGGGGCGTTCATTCGGACAAGTGCTGAACAGCTAGAGTGTTTCAGCGCGGGCACGGCACAGTGAACCTGAGCGTGCTTTTAGACAAACGCAAACGACGGCGTACGCCAGGGCCAAGCTCCCCGGTCGTGACAACCTGTGACAGTGCTGCGATGAATGAACATGGTGCTCAGTTTAGCAAAGCCTCAGGCCCTGTCCGCCAAGGGCTGCGGGATGTCGACCAAGCTGTCCACATGGGCATCGGCGTCCACCCCATCCACCGGCTCGCCATGGTTGTAGCCATAACGCACCAACACCACGGGACACCCCGCTGCGCGAGCAGCCTGTGCATCGTTGCTAGAGTCGCCCACCATCAAAGCCTGAGCAGCTTGCACACCCAAAGCCTCACAAGTTTTGAGCAAGGGCAGCGGATCTGGCTTTTTGCGCTCAAAGCTGTCGCCGCCAAACACATGGGCAAAGAAATGGTCTAAGCCCTTGGCTTGTAACAAAGGCTTGGCAAACGACAAGGGCTTGTTGGTCAAACACGCCAGCTGCAACCCAGCATTGCGCAGCTGTTGCAAACCATCCACCACACCTGGGTAGACCGCAGCAAATTCACCATTGATGGTCAAGTAATGATGTTGGTAACGCTGCCAAGCGGGCTCGAACAAGTTGTCCACACTGCGTGCATCGCACACATTCGCCACCCCCTGCACCTCTGGCAAAGCCAACTGATGCGCCAGCACGGAACGAATCAAATGCTCAGAACCCTTGCCCACAGTGCGCTCAACCAGTGCGCGCGTGACGGGTGGTAAATCTAAATCAGCCATTGAACGGTTCAAGGCCACTTCAAAATCGCCCAAGGTGTCCACCATCGTGCCATCGAGGTCCACGATAGCCGCTTGAAATTGAGTCAATGCAAAAACCATAAGTAGATCAACCTAAAGTTGACTCCGAAACGAAGAAGGGGCGTCACAGACGCCCCTGAGATCAATGTGCAAGTGAAAGTTTAATCAACCGCCTTGACCATGTCTTCCACCACTTTCTTGGCGTCACCAAACACCATCATGGTTTTGTCCATGTAGAACAGTTCGTTGTCCAAACCCGCGTAGCCCGAGGCCATGCTTCGCTTGTTCACGATGACCGTCTTGGCTTTGTACGCCTCCAAAATAGGCATGCCGTAAATTGAGCTGCCTTTTTCCAGCGCCGCAGGGTTGACCACGTCATTGGCACCTAAGACGATGGCCACGTCGATCTGGCCAAATTCGCCGTTGATGTCTTCCATCTCAAACACTTGGTCGTAGGGCACTTCAGCCTCAGCCAGCAACACGTTCATGTGCCCAGGCATGCGACCCGCCACGGGGTGAATGGCGTACTTCACGCTGATACCTTTGTGCATCAGCTTTTCAGCCAATTCGTTGACGGCATGCTGCGCACGCGCCACGGCCAAGCCGTAGCCAGGCACGATCACCACTGTCTCGGCGTTGGCCAAGATGTAGGCGGCATCATCAGCGCTACCGCTCTTCACAGGGCGTTGCTCTTGTGCGCCACCAGATGCGGTGACCGCCTCTGCACCAAAGCCGCCCAAGATGACGCTAAAGAACGAACGGTTCATCGCCTTGCACATGATGTAGCTCAGAATCGCACCCGAGCTACCCACCAACGAGCCTGCAATGATGAGCATGCTGTTGTTGAGCGAGAAGCCAATGCCCGCTGCCGCCCAACCCGAATAGCTGTTGAGCATAGACACCACCACAGGCATGTCTGCGCCACCAATCGGGATGATGATGAGCACACCCATCACAAACGACAGGGCCAACATCGCAAAGAAGGCGGTCCAGCTTTCAGTCGCCACAAACATCAAACCCAAACCGATGGTGACCAAACCCAACACCAGGTTGAGCATGTGTTGCCCAGCAAAGCTCACTGGCGTGCCTTGGAACAAACGGAACTTGTATTTGCCCGAGAGCTTGCCAAACGCAATGACCGAGCCGCTGAAGGTGATCGCACCAATGGCTGCGCCTAGGAACAGCTCTAAGCGGTTGCCCGCTGGAATGGGAAAGCGCTGCATCATCTCTGTGATCACCACGCCCGAAGCCGTTTGCACCTTGGTCACCACTTCTTGTGGTGCGGCTGTGATGCCAAATGCCCAAGGCTCGGCCACAGCAGCCACGCCAATGAACACCGCAGCCAAACCAATCATGCTGTGCATGAAGGCCACCAGCTCTGGCATCTTGGTCATCTCGACGCGTTGCGCCATGAGGGTGCCAGCGCCGCCGCCCACCACCAAACCCAACAACACCCAGCTCATGCCCAAGCCTGAGCCTGACAACTTGACGATCAAGGCCGCCGTCGTGATCACCGCAATGGTCATACCCGTCATGCCAAACACGTTGCCACGAATTGATGTGGTGGGATGGCTCAAGCCCTTGAGCGCTTGGATGAAACACACGCTCGCCACCAAGTACAGCAAGGTGACCAGATTCATCGAAACAAAGTCCATGTTCATGCTTTGTCTCCCGAAGCCTTAGCTGGTTTATCTTTTTTGCGGAACATTTCCAGCATGCGACGTGTGACCATGAAACCACCAAACACATTCACGGCAGCAAGTGCCACGGCCAACACGCCCATGGTTTTACCCAGCGTGGTTTCAGTCATCGCAGCGGCCAACATGGCACCCACAATGACAATGGCAGAAATGGCATTGGTCACCGCCATCAGCGGCGTATGCAATGCGGGTGTGACGGTCCACACCACGTGATAGCCCACGTAGATGGCCAGCACAAAAATGATCAAGTTGACGAGGGTGGGAGAGACGGCATCCATATTTTTATATTCCTCGTTTTATTTTTTCACCACCGCGCCATCGCGGGTAACTAGGCAAGCGGCAACGATGTCATCATCCATGTCAATGTGCAACGCACCTTCTTTGTTGATGACCAGCTTCAAAAAGTCGAGCACATTGCGCGCATACAGCGCGCTCGCATCCGCGGCCACCAAGGCGGGCAAGTTGGTCTCGCCCACAATCGTCACCCCGTGTTTGATGACAGTCTTGCCAGCTTCCGTGAGCGGGCAGTTGCCCCCCACACCATCGGCACCTTTGCCCGCAGCGATGTCGATGATCACGGCGCCTGGCTTCATGGCCTTGACCATGTCTTCTGTCACCAAGACAGGGGCTGCTCGGCCTGGAATCAAAGCCGTGGTGATGACGATGTCCGCCAACGCCACGCGCTTGGCCACTTCCACTTTTTGGCGGTCCAACCAACTTTGCGGCATAGGGCGGGCATAGCCACCCACGCCTTCGGCTGCGTCTTTTTCGTCTTGACTTTCAAACGGCACATCGATGAACTTCGCACCGAGTGACTCCACTTGCTCTTTCACGCTGGGACGTACATCGGTGGCTTCAATCACAGCCCCCAAACGCTTGGCCGTGGCAATAGCCTGCAAGCCCGCTACACCTACGCCGAGGATGACCACGCGCGCCGCTTTGACAGTGCCTGCCGCCGTCATGAGCATGGGGAAGAAACGTTGGTACTTGTCAGCTGCCAACATGACGGCTTTGTAACCAGCGATGTTGGCTTGGCTAGAAAGCACGTCCATGCTTTGCGCACGGGTGGTGCGCGGTGCGGCTTCGAGCGCAAAGCCTGTGGCACCTGCACTGGCCAAACGTTGCAAGCCTTCAGCATTGAAAGGCTCCAGCATGCCCACCACAGTGCTGCCTGCTTTGATATGAGAGGTTTCGGCGGCTTCAGGCGCACGCACTTTGAGCACCAGATCACTGGCCCATGCAGCCTCGGCCCCCACCAATTCAACGCCAACAGCCGCATAAGCATCGTCAGGCACGCTAGCACTGATGCCAGCACCAGACTGCATGCGGACCACATGGCCTTGTGCGATTAATTTTTTAGCTGTTTCGGGCGTGATCGCTACACGCGACTCACCAACAGCCGTTTCAACAGGCACACCAATCACAAGTGACATTCGAATTTAACCTTTGTAATAACTGAAGTTTGTGCCAGATATATCAGCAATAACTTATCTATATTACAGCCGAATTATGTTGTGAAGGCAAGTTTGGTTTACCCTAACCAATCCCTATTGCACATTAAGCCAACGCCACACGCATTTGGTCAATCACCGCCTTGTAGTCGGGCTTGCCAAAAATGGCACTACCCGCCACAAAGGTGTCTGCGCCTGCATCAGCCACTTGGCGGATGTTGTCGGGCTTGATACCACCATCCACCTCAAGGCGAATGTCTTTGCCACTGCGCTCAATCCATTGGCGCGCCAGCTCGACTTTGCGTAGGGCTGAGTCGATGAAGCTTTGACCCCCAAAGCCAGGGTTGACGCTCATGATGAGGATGAGGTCAATCTCGTCAATCGTCCACTCCAACACATCCAGTGGCTCAGCAGGGTTGAACACCAAACCCGCTTTCACACCTTTGCTTTTGATGGCTTGGATGCTGCGGTGCACATGCGCGCTAGCGTCGGGGTGAAAGCTGATGTAGTCCGCACCCGCTTCGGCAAACGAAGCCGCCAAGGCGTCGACTGGCGAAATCATCAAATGCACATCAATCGGTACCGCCACGCCAGCAGGCGTTTTGGCATGCGGCTTCAAGGCTTGGCAAATCATGGGGCCAAACGTGAGGTTGGGCACGTAGTGGTTGTCCATCACGTCAAAGTGAATCCAATCAGCGCCAGCGGCGATGACGTTTTTCACCTCGTCGCCCAAACGAGCGAAGTCGGCGGACAAAATGGAGGGGGCGATGTGGAATGGGGTGCGTGGGCTGGTCATGGGGTGATTATTTCACCCCTTCAACAGGGTTTTCGGCTTGGGTCAAAATCACCCCCATGCCAAGCTACAAATTCCAAGTCGACGTTCAACCGCAATACCTGTCGGAGCAATCCGACCCCGACGGTGGCTTGTACATGTTTGCCTACACGATCACCATCACCAATGTGGGCAATGTGGCGGCACAACTCATCTCACGCACATGGAATGTGAACGACGCCAACGGCACGCACGAAAAAATCAAAGGCCTTGGCGTGGTGGGCCACCAGCCCTTGCTACAGCCTGGCGAGCAGTTTGAATACACCAGCGGCACACGCCTGCGCACACCCACGGGCACGATGCATGGCAGCTACTTTTGTGTGGCCGAAGACGGTGAGAAATTTGATGTGGACATCCCCATGTTTGTGCTTGACGCCCTCAGCGATGCGCCAGGTAGCCGCAATCTGCACTAGGGCCAAACACCATGGGCGAATTTGACCTGATTGAGCGCTACTTCAAGCGCCCTACCCACAAAGCAGCTTTGGGCGTGGGCGATGACTGTGCGTTGCTCAGGCCCACAGAGGGCATGCAACTGGCCGTGTCCAGCGACATGCTGGTAGAAGGCCGCCACTTTTTAAGCACGGTTGACCCCGCCCGCTTAGGCCACAAAGCCTTGGCCGTGAACCTGAGCGACCTTGCCGCCGTGGGCGCAGAGCCCTTGGCCTTCACCCTCGCCCTGTCGCTGCCGCGCGTAGATGAATCTTGGCTGGCTGGTTTTTCAAGCGGCCTACTGCGCTTGGCCGACGCCCACGGCTGCGAACTAGTGGGCGGCGACACCACGCAAGGCCCCTTGAACATTTGCATCACGGTGTTCGGCGAAGTGCCGCCTGGCGATGCACTGCTGCGCCAAAACGCACAAGTGGGCGACGACATTTACATCAGCGGCACCGTGGGCGATGCACGCTTGGCACTGGAAGTGTTTCGCGGCACGCACAGCATTTCGGGTGAAGCATTTGAAAAAGCCCGCTTGCGCATGGAGCAACCTACGCCACGCGTGGCATTAGGTACAGCATTACGCGCCGTGGCCAATGCCGCCATTGATGTGAGCGATGGTTTGCTGGGAGACTTAGGCCACATCCTCAAGCGCTCGGGCGTGGGTGCGCAAATTGACACCACATGGCTGCAAGCAGCAGGCCACTTTGGCGAGGCGCATTTACCTGCGGGCATCACGCAGGTGCTGGCAGAGCTGCCTTGGAACAAGCGCCTAGAGTTCGCACTCTCAGGCGGCGATGATTACGAGCTGTGCTTCACCGCCCCTGTCAACCAACGCGAGTTGGTGCATGCCGCTGCGTGGGAAACAGGCACCCCAGTCACGCGCATTGGTCGCATCACACAAGCGCAAGGCTTGGTGGTGCTGGACCCACAAGGGCAGCCCATTGCCAAGCGCTTTGCGTCGTTTGATCACTTTGCTTAAAACGTTTGCGCCATCTCTCGGCGCTGTTGCTGCGTGTAGCCACCATAGCCCCAATCCGTTGCCGCCAACTCTTGCACACTGATGTAACTGGTCGCGTGCATTTGTTGCCCATCGGCCAAATGCTTGGGCAACAACGCAAACGCCTCAGCAATAAATTTTTCTTTTTCATGCTCGGTATTCGTGCCTTGCGTGATGCGAATGTCGAGTTGCATCAACACTTGGGCTGGGGCATCACCGCCTACCCACCACTCATTCGCAGCCACGCGCTGAAAAACCACAGAAGTCACATCAGCACGCTTGTGCAGCACTTGCGTGCTGAGTGCCGTCAAATCGCGCGCCAGCGCATTTGCATCCATGAGTTGCGCATGCGCTGATAGTTTCAAGGTCAAGATAGGCATTTCAAATCACCTTTGTCTTTGAACTATCCACACTCATCAACGCGCGTGACTGACGATGTCGAGTCACACGAGCCAAAAACCGTGACAAACTCTTAGTCGCTTTTGCACAACCTGCATCCACACCACCCCAAAAGTCTGGGACAGCTTCGCGACGCAAGCGACGTGCATGTTGTTTAGCTTGGGCAATCAAAGCATCACGATCAAGGGACTCATAGCCTGCGGGAGGATTACGCATCTCAGTTCTCCAGTAAATTTCGGTGAGATAACTTTAGGTTGCCACCGCCTAATGCGAAACACCACCAGTCGCAAATAGGTGTTGCACAAACTGCAACAGCACTCCATTAACATGCGCACATGGCTGATTTGAGTTTTGATGACTTACGACTGTTTGCACGCGTCGCCGCACTAGGCACGCTATCGGCGGTTGCCCGCGAACGTAATGTGCCTGTGAGTCAAATCTCACGAGGACTTCAACGCATCGAAGCTGCCTATGGCACACAACTTGTACTTCGCACAACGCACGGTTTGTCACTCACCCCTGAAGGGGAGATTTTGCAAAGCTACGCCCTGCGCATCTTGGGCGAAGTGGATGCGCTTGATGCTGAATTCGGGCAAGCACGTGACAGCATTTCTGGTTTGGTTCGGGTGAGCATGAGTGCAGTCATTGCGCAACATTTGTTGGTCGAGAGCTTGCCTCTGTTGCACCAAAAGCATCCCAATTTGCGTGTGGACTTTCGTGTGGATGACGCATTGATCGATATGGCACGAGATGGCATTGACATTGCTATCCGAACTGGCGAACCACAAACCGACACATTTGTAGTGCGTCGTATTGGTCAACTCACAAGACATCTCTATGCGAGTCCAAGCTATATCCAAGAACGGGGTATGCCTCTAACCGTCAATGACTTACGCGACCACGCCTTGATTGCCAACAGCCAGCACGACCACTTGAATGTGTGGCAGTTTAAAAATTCTTCGCCTATACATGCCAATGGCCCGTTCAGTGCAGATAACACCGCCATTGTTGCGTCGATGTGTATCGCTGGGCTAGGCATTGCGCGCATCACATCAGTGGTGGCTGAGCCATTGGTAGCGCAAAGCAAGCTCATCCAAATATTGCCGCATGAATTTGATGAAACACCCATTCCATTGAGCGCCTTTATGCTTTCAGGCCGCCACCGCTTGCCGAAAATCCGCGCCTGTATTGACCACTGGGCGCAGTGGCTGCACAACACATCGCCGCCATGCTGAACCGTCGTTTTTTGCTCTCACACCCCGCGCACTTCATTGCACTCGGTGCAGGCGCGGGCCTCAGCCGTTTGGCACCAGGGACTGCTGGTACTTTGTGGGCATGGGCCGTGTTTGCCCTCTTGCAAATGTGGCTCACCCCGCTACAAATGGGTGTACTGATTGCCACGTCGACGTTGGTCGGTTGGTGGGCTTGCACCGTCACCGCACAACACATGGGTGTGGCTGACCCCGGCGCGATTGTGTGGGACGAAGTGATTGCGTTTTGGCTGGTGCTGTGGCTGGTCACACCCACCACCTTTTGGGGCCAACTGGGTGCGTTTGCTTTGTTCCGCTACTTTGATGCAGCCAAGCCTGGGCCTGTGCGTTGGGCAGATAGTTTGTTCAAAGGCTTTGGTTGGCGCGGCGGCTGGGGCATCATCTTTGATGACTTGGTGGCTGCCTTTTGCACGTTGTTAGCCATTGCTGTTTGGAGGTCTCTATGAGTTTGCAATCTCTCACTGAACAACTCGCCGAAGTGCTACAACAACACGGCTGGATGCTGGCCTCGGCAGAGAGCTGCACCGGCGGCTTGATTGCCGCGCATTGCACAGACTTGCCAGGCTCTAGCAACTGGTTTGAACGCGGCTTTGTCACCTATTCCAACGATGCCAAACACGAGATGTTGGGCGTGGACAACCATTTGATCGAGCAACATGGCGCGGTCAGCAAAGAGGTCGTGGAGCAAATGGTGTTGGGCGCTTTGCGCCACTCTCGTGCGCAAGTGACCGTCGCCACCAGCGGCATTGCTGGCCCAACAGGCGCAAGCGCAGATAAACCTGTGGGCACCGTGTGGTTTGCATGGGCCACACCCAGCGACACAGGCCCCACACTGGATGCCGAAAGCGCATGGGTCAAAACCGAATGCTTGCACTTAGCGGGAGACCGTGCTGCGGTACGGGAAGCTGCGGTGCAGCATGCGATGCATGAGCTGGTTCAACTTTTGTCAAACCGTACTGCATAAAAAATGGCCTCCCATTGCTGGCAGGCCATTACGCTCATTAGAAAACTAGCTGTCTTGCTTAGAACTTGTAAGCAACGCCCAGCGTGCTGGTGGTGAGATGAAAACCTGACTCACCAAAAGTTTTATTGGAGTAGTCGACCAGTGCACGCAATGTCAGTTGTGGCATGACGTTGTATTCCAAACCAGCGCCAACAACCAGTGATGTCCCTTTTCCGCTATAGCCAGTGTCTGTCTGTTCAGAGCGACGAACCCCTACTTTGCCAATCACGTCCACATCTTTAGCAACATTCATGCGAGGAATAGCCGCAATATCCAGGAACACATTTTTTACACCAGAATCGTCGGTTTTTTGCCAGCGCGAGACCTCAACTGCGATGTCCCCCATACGATATCCACCATACAAGCCCACACCGTTTAGTGAACCAGTAGCATCACCACCCGCTTTAGCGTGGTTGTAATTCAAACCACCATAAACCCCTTCATCAGCAGCTTGCGCACCCATTGCAACGACAGCCAAAGCAGCCAAAACGATCTTTTTCATTCTTCACTCCTATTTTGGTTAAAGAATAAATAATACTTTATATTTCAATAAAGATAATTAAACAATATTAAATTAATACTTATTTTTTGTATCCACGCCAATGCGCGCCAAACGATTGCGCATGGTCAGCACCGCTTTGTCTTTGCTGATGAGTTGGGTTTGATGTTGGGCCGCGAGGTCAATGAACTTTTGGTCGTCTGCGTCTTTGCACACAAATTGACATTTAGCAGCCACGGGCACAA
>JACCDT010929250.1_pt1 | contig 14770 bp, 15 predicted proteins | sample 7446291 | NCBI WGS metagenome assembly JACCDT01 (sample SAMN15323446, study PRJNA562643) | freshwater metagenome | isolation source: river surface water | place: USA:Blue River Watershed | collected 2017-08-17
GCAGGAAGTGTTGTAATTCGTGGTAATCTACAAGTTTCTGGAACAACTACTACGGTCAACTCAACTGAGATGACCATCAATGATCCAATTTTCACTCTTGGAGATGGAATTAGTGAAAAAACTGTAGTTGCCGCTGCTTCAAGTGGTGCAACTACTCTTACTTTAGATGATGTAACTGGATTAAATGTTGGTGATATTGTTTCTGGAACTTCCATTCAAAATGGCACTACAGTTACTAATATTAATACAGGAACCAAAGTTATTACAATTAGTCTTGGTATTTCTGCTGGTATTTCTGCAAGTACTAATACAAATCCAGTAATTTTAACTTTTACTCAAGGTGCAGATGATAACAAAGATCGTGGTATTCAATTCAAGTACTTTAATAATAGTTTAAAGACTGGATTTTTTGGATACGATGAATCTGGAGTTAGTGAAGATGTAACTACTTATTATTTTACATATATTCCAGATGCAACAAATACTTCAGATGTATTCAGCGGAACAAGAGGTAGTGCATACTTCAAGACAGTAAAACTTGATGATGGAATTACTAACGGAATTGCATTCTTTGATGCTTATAAGAGGATTACAACTACTGCAGCTGCAGGAATATCAGATGCAACAACATCAAATCAAATTTTAACTGTCAATGGATCTGGAGTTCCAGTATGGACCACAACCCTTGATGGCGGAACATATTGATAAATACTTAAAAAAGTGAGAAAATTATGAACTCAGATGAAGTAAACAATTTGTTGTCAGTGATGCAAAAAAAGATTAATGAACTGACATCTCAAAACATTATGTTAGAAGCTAAAGTTATTTACCTCAATAATATTGTTTCTAACATGAATAATAAGTCTGAACTTTCCGATGGAGGATCTTTTGGTGAAGATTCTACATCTCAACAAAAAGAATTAACCAAATCCAAAAGGTCAGTATAATGGCAGAACCAAGTAGTAGAACACAACTTAAAGAATATTGTCTTCGTAGACTTGGAAAACCAGTGATTGAAATCAATGTTGATGATGATCAAATTGAAGATTTAATTGATGATACAATTTCATTATATAATGACAGAGCATATAATGGAATGGAAAGAATGTACTTAAAGTACAAACTTACCCAAGAAGATATTGACAATGGAAAGAAGAGAAATTTCATTACTACTAAAACAGATACTAACGATTCGGATAATTCAAGAACACTTAATTTTGAAGAAGGACGAGGATATTTAACTGTCCCTGATCATATTGTTGGAGTACAGGGAATTTTTAAGGTATCTAATGCCTTTGTAAATAACATGTTTGGCTTTAGATATCAATTTTTCTTGAATGATTTTTATAATTTTTATTCATATGATATCATGAATTATTACATGGTATTGACTTATCTTGAGACTTTAGATTTTATGCTAGAGGGCAATAAAGATATTAGATATAATAAAGTTCAAAATAGACTTTATATAGATTTAGATTGGGGAATGCAATCCAAGGATGATTTTATTGTCATTGATTGCTACCGAGCACTTGACCCTAATCAATTTACTGGATTGTATAATGAAAGGTGGGTTAAAAATTATCTGACTGCATTAATTAAAAGGCAGTGGGGACAAAATTTATCTAAATTTGAAGGTATTCAAATGCCAGGTGGAGTAACTTTTAATGGTCGTCAATTATATGATGATGCAATAGGAGAAATTGAAAAATTAATGGAAGATCTTAAAAATACATATGAATTACCACCACTTGATATGGTAGGATAATGAAAAACGTTTATTTTTCACATGGCACATCATCTGAACAGAGACTCTATGAAGATTTAATCATCGAGTCTTTGAAAATTTATGGTTTTGATGTGTATTATTTGCCAAGAGAATTTTCCAATGATGAAAGATTGTTTGGAGAAGATCCTCTTGCAAAGTTTGATGAAAATTACATTATAGAAATGTATGTTTCTAACTATGAGGGATTTACTGGAGAAGGGACTTTATTGACTAAATTTGGAGTACGTATTGCAGAAGAAGCAACATTTATAATTTCAAAAAGAAGATGGGAAGATTTAATTTCTTCTTCAAATAATTTAATTACATCTGCAAGACCTAATGAAGGGGATGTAATTTATTTTCCGTTAACTAATCAACTATTTCAAATTAAATTTGTAGAACATAATAAACCATTTAGGCAATTAGGTCAAATTGCAACTTATCAATTAGTATGTGAAGTAATGGAAGATTCCAGTGAAAGATTTGAAACTGGAGTTGATGAAATTGATAAGATCAGACGAGATGAAGGATATTCAATTACATTTAAACTTACTGAAGGAATTAAACAAATTAATGTACTTACTGGAGGTACTGGATATACTGCATCTGGAACAGTTGTAAATATTGGTTCTGTCCCAGGAGCTTCTGGTGGTCAAGCGTCTGCAATTATATCTGCTGGAGTAGTAACTGGAGTTACAGTAATCAATCCAGGTACTGGATATCTTTCAGTTCCTGGTATAGTAATTACTGGACTAGGAACTGGAGCTACTGCACAGGCAGTATTGACACCGAAAGGAATATATAAATATGAAGAAACAGTAACTGGTAGTAAAAGTGGAGCTACTGGTAAAGTTATTAGATATGATGTTACAAACAAAGAACTTGAACTTATAGATATAGTAGGAACTTTTGTAGATAATGAAACTTTAGTTGGTCAAACCAGCAATGCGGAATGGATAATTAACACATTCAGTTCTATTGAAAATGAAAATGATGATTTCAATGAAAATAAATGGTTCGAAGATAAAGGTGACGAAATTGTCGATTGGTCCGAAAGAAATCCATTTGGTGAATATGGAAACATGGGAGTATTCTAATGCTAGGTAAACATTTTTATAACGAATCAATTCGTAAAACTATTATTGGATTTGGAACTTTATTCAATAACATAGAATTACAAAGAAAAGACAAAGATGGTAGTGTTAAACAAACCATCAAAGTTCCTTTGGCATATGGTCCTGTCGAAAAGTTTTTGGCAAGAGTAGAGGCAGAACCAGATTTAGATAAAAGAAGACCTACTCAAATTCAGTTGCCTAGAATTTCTTTTGAAATGAAAGGAATTTCTTATGATGCAAGTAGAAAACTTGGCCCTACTCAAGTTTGCAGAACTCCAAAATCTGGAGAAACTGAGATTACGTATTCTCATTATTTACCAGTTCCATATAATTTAGATTTTGAAGTTGCACTTATTAGTAAAAATAATGATGATGCAGTTCAAATACTCGAACAGATTCTTCCATTTTTTCAACCATATTTTTCAATAACTATTAATATGGTATCTGAAACAGATGAGAAAAAAGACATTCCTATTTTATTAAATGGAGTTTCTATTCAAGATGATTATGAAGGAAATTTTGAAGTAAGAAGAACTATAATTTATACTTTAACATTTGTAGCAAAATCATATATTTACGGACCAATTACTACTTCAGATATTATTAAAAAAGTTAATGTTGATATTGGTACTGCAATAAATGCAAATAGATATGTAACTTATAGTGCAACTCCAAAAGCCCTTGAAGATTTAAATAATGATGGTGCTATTAATTCTTTAGATGATGAATTAGTGGAACCAGAGGATAACTTTGGTTTCAATGAAATTTGGACAGAATAATTATGTCATCATACGATAAACTAGACGACTCTTTTGATATAGTTCCAGTAGATTCCGATGAACCATCTGAATTAGTATCAGAACTTGATATCATTTTAGAATCAGATTTAGAGGATATTAAAAAAGATTACAAATATAGTAGAGGGCAACTCTACAATTTAATTCAAAAAGGACAAAAAGCAATTGATGGAATTTTAGATGTTGCTAGTCAAAGTGATCATCCAAGAGCTTATGAAGTTGCATTTCAAGGCATAAAAAATGTGTCAGAACTTGCAGATAAATTAATAGAAGTTCAGAAAAAAATGAAAGATATAGAAGAAGATAGACCAATTAAAGGTCCTTCTACTGTAAATAATACTATGTTTGTGGGAAGTACTGCAGAACTTCAAAAGTTTCTAAAGCAATCAAAAATAAATAATATAGAAGAATAGGAGTATCTTAATGTCTGTTTTAAAAGTAGTACAAAATATTGCAGCTGTATCATGTACTGGAGGAAATGCAGCTCAATCTTCTGCAGTTATTGTAAGAAGTGGAATTTATCGTTTTACAGCTGATGCATCTGATGCTATTCATGTTGCTTGGGGTGGAAATCCAACTGCAGTAGATGGAAATGATTTTCATATTCCAAAAGAACAATCAGAACTAGTTAAATGTGCTACTCCAAAAAGAGTACAAATTATTTCTATTGATAAAGGTGCCACAAATACTGTATTAAATCTAAATTTGGGTGGTGGTAGACCAGGACATCCATTTGTTGTTGGAGATTATGTAACATTAACTGGTTCTTCTGTTGCAGCTTATAACACTGGAATTGCTCATCTTGCTGTTACTGCAGTTACTGATACTAGTATTACAGTAGCACTAAACTCATCTGCATACTCAGATTTTACTGGAACTGCAACTTTAAATAATTCAATTAAATTTTCAGTAAAACCAGACGGAAATGGTGCTGCTGTTGGTCACATTACTGAAGTTCAAGTAGTAGGTGGATAATGGCTAAACTGAGAGTTCCTACAGAAAAAGAAATTGCTAAAAAGCATGGTGTTTCCGTTAATTATGTTATTAGACAGGCAGAAGTCGGTTCTACTGTAGAAAGAGAGCATGTAACCACTCATGACGAGGCTTATGGAATTGCTCTCCAACACATTGCTGAGTTTCCTAACTATTACAAGCATTTATTAAAGATGGAAAAGCAACTAAAGTCTCAATGGAAAGATGGAAAAAAATCCGTCAAAGAAGAGAAAGAAGAAATTCGTTATTGCCATCTATGTGAAAAAGAGGAGACTAAATCTGAATGTTCCTATGGACCCAGTGCATGGGAAATGAACACCAGACAATTAAAGATGAACGAAGATCATAAAGAAATTGCCTCTGGTAAAATAAAAGACCATGAAGGATATATGGCAAAGCTTGAATTGGATCAGATGGAAAGATCTATTGCAATGCTTCGCAGAATTATTCGTAAGTCTGATCAACAACTTCCTGCATGGGTCCAATCTAAGATTACAAGAGCCGCAGACTTTGTAGATACTGCTGCAGAATATCTGGCATCAGATGAGAAAATTGATGAAGGAGTGCTTAGCAGAATTGTAGATAGATTGAAGAATAGAGTAGATACTGGCGAGAGAACTGCAAGTGGCGGAAAAGTCTATATGCCTCGCAAACCAGTTTCGTCAAAAGTTAAGTATAAATCAAGCACCAAGCCAGTTAGTAAGTCAAATGACTCAGATGAAGATCCTTGGCTCAAAGGAGCTAGAGCTTCTGGCGGAGCAGAATTAAAAGCTCATTATCGTCAACTAAGAGGTGAATCAAAGTCTTTCTCTCAGTTCATGAATGAGGCAGATAATGTAAGTTTTCAAATTGGTTCTGGACATAGTGCTGCTAGAAGACAAGCAAAGATTAGAAATCTTGCAGATAGAACAACAAGTGCAGGAGAAGAATCTGCTGCTAAATCTAAATTAAAAGGACCAGATTACAAAAAACCAAAACCACAAAAAAATGTGTATATTCCAAGAAGCGGCACACAATTAAATACTGAGGGGGCTGCCTGGACAAAAAAGTCTGGTAAGAGTCCTAGTGGAGGGCTCAACGAAAAGGGACGCAAATCATATGAGGCAGAAAATCCTGGATCTGATTTAAAACCACCTCAGCCAGAAGGAGGTCCAAGAAAAGATTCTTTTTGTGCCAGAATGAGTGGAATGAAAAGAAAGTTAACTTCAAAGAAAACTGCCAACGATCCTAATTCAAGAATCAATAAATCTTTAAGAGCCTGGAATTGTTAATCCTATAAAAACTTATTATGAGTGAAAGATCTAGTTATAAAGGTAATCCTAACCTCAAACCTTCTAACGTACAAATACAATTTACCTCTGAACAGTTAGAAGAGTATTTGACATGTCAGGAAGATCCAATTTACTTTGCAAAAAAATACATCAAAATTGTTTCTCTTGATGAAGGTCTAGTCCCATTTAAAATGTGGGACTTCCAAGAAAAATTGATTGACAATTTTCATAGGCATAGATTTAATATCGCAAAGCTCCCAAGACAGACTGGAAAATCAACTACGGTTGTTTCCTACCTGCTACATTACGCTTTGTTCAATCCAAATGTAAAAATCGCAATTCTTGCAAACAAAGCAGAGACCTCAAGGGAACTTCTATCCAGATTGCAGTTATCATACGAAAATCTACCTAAATGGTTACAGCAGGGCGTGGGTTCTTGGAACCGTGGATCACTGGAGCTAGAGAACGGATCCAAGATTATTGCTGCTTCTACCTCATCATCTGCTGTCCGAGGAAACTCTTTTAACATCATCTTCCTTGACGAGTTTGCGTTCATTCCAAACCATATTGCAGAACAGTTCTTTAGTTCTGTATATCCTACTATTTCATCTGGTAAGACTACCAAAGTTATTATCATTTCCACTCCAAATGGAATGAACATGTTCTATAAGTTCTGGCATGATGCAGAACGAGGAAAGAACAGTTATACCCCACTAGAAGTTAATTGGTGGGATGTCCCAGGAAGAGACCAGAAGTGGAAAGAAGAAACTATTGCAAATACTTCTCAAAGACAGTTTGAGCAAGAATTTGAATGTACCTTCCTAGGATCTGTTGATACTTTAATCAATCCAAATAAACTTCGTGCAATGGTTTATGAAGATCCATTGAAACGAAGTGGTGGATTAGATGTATACGAAGAGCCAATAGATGGTCATGATTATGTAATGACCGTTGACGTTGCTAGGGGAGTTGGAAATGATTACTCTGCCTTCGTGGTAATGGATGTAACTACAATCCCTTATAAAATGGTAGCAAAATACAAGAATAATGAGATAAAACCCATCCTCTTCCCCAATATCATAGATACAGTCGGTAAAAACTACAATAATGCTAATGTATTGGTGGAAGTCAATGATATTGGTGGTCAGGTAGCAGATATCCTGCAGTTTGATCTAGAGTACGATAATTTGCTGATGTGTGCAATGAAAGGTCGTGCAGGGCAGATTGTTGGAACTGGATTTTCTAACAAGGCACAACTCGGTGTCAAGATGACCAAAGCAGTCAAAAAGTATGGATGTGCCAACCTAAAAGCAATGATTGAAGATGATAAACTTTTAGTTCCAGATTATGATATTATCAGTGAGCTAACTACATTTATCCAAAAGAGTGACAGTTTCTCTGCTGAGGAAGGTTGTAATGATGACTTGGCAATGTGTCTCGTAATTTTCTCTTGGTTATCTACTCAACCTTACTTTAGAGAGCTTACATCAAATGACGTTAGGAAAAGAATTTTTGAAGATCAAAGAGAAGCTATCGAGCAGGATATGGCTCCATTTGGTTTTATATTGGATGGCTTAACTGATTCAGAAACTACATTTGTAGATACTAAAGGAGACTATTGGACTGCTGCTACAGATAATAAGTGGAATACTGATGAATATGGAGATATAGCATATATGTGGGAATATCAATAATGGATGTAGAAGATCAATTTATACTTGAACATTTACTTCTTTATGTTAGAATTTGTAGAACTTGCAACAAAGAAAAAGATCTATTATCCGATTTTTATATGACCCGTAAAGATAGAGTCGGATACCCTTCTTCGTATTCATATGAATGTAAATCTTGTACTATTAATAGAATAATTAATTCTAGAAAATCTAAAAAATGTGATGTCATGTGGGAATATCCTGACTGGTAAGTGTTCATGTATTGTTTCCCCGCTCAAAATGTAAATATAAATAAATAGTTTTGAGAAAAAAATCTCATAGAGGTAATAAACATGGCGTTTGCTTCACCTGGAGTATCCATTAAAGAAATCGACTTAACTCCTACAGTCAATGTTTCAGATCAAAACATTGGTGCAGTTGTTATTGCTGCAGAGTCAGGTCCTGTAGACGAAGTAATTTATGTAACCAGTGAAAAGGAACTAGTAGAAATTTTTGGCAAACCAAACGAGAAGAATTATGAATCTTGGTTTGCTGCAAATACAATTATTCAATACGGCGGAATCGCTGCTGTAGTTAGACCATCTGGGTCTTCTAGCGGATTACTCACTGCCAACAGTGACGGTCTCACTAATTTATTGGTAAAGAATAAAACACAATTTGAAAAATATTCTGAGCCTGGAAATACTGTAAATTTCAAATTTGCTGCTAGAACTGCAGGTTCAAGATTCAATGCACTTAAAGTAGTTGCTGTTGACCACGGTGCTGATCAAGTTGTTACATATACAACTATTGATAATGATCCAGTATATGCAGCTGGAGATTACATTAAAATTGTAAATACCACTCCAAATCCAGATGAAACAGTTGGATATGGATGGATTTATAAAGTAGATACAACCAACAAAAAATTATATATCACACTAGAAGATTCAACTAATAGATTACCAGCTTCAACGACAGCTTCTGCATTAGCAGGATACACACTACTTAAAGCAGACAATACTACTTTAGTTGCCGCTGGAGACATCGCATCAGTAGTAAACGATTACTATGATAGCCTAGAATATGCTCCAGGATTAAAGTGGAGAGATATTGCTCCTCAACCAGGAACTTCTTTTGGAGTTCAAAAACTAGGTGGACGTTTCGATGAAATGCACATTCTTGTTTTAGATGAACAGGGAACTATTGCAGGTGAACGCAACGCAATCATTGAAAAGTATACCTTTGTTTCTAAAGCAAAGGATGGCGGAAATCTAGATGGAGCTTTAACATATTTCCATGATGTAATTTCTCAAAAATCTACATACATTTATCCTGGTGCTGGAACTGGAATTAATTTTTATAGTGCATCCTCACTATTATTAGATAATGTTACTTTACCTGGAAGTTCTTCATCTACTGTAACTGGAACTATTGCAGATAGTGCCGCAAGTAGCAAAGATAGATTATATACACTAATTGCGTATAATGATCCTTCAGATAGTCCAGATGGTGGAATTAGTTCATCTATTGGATTTACATTCTTGAGTGCAGCGACTACTTCAAAGGAAACAGGATCTAATTATACTGCTGTAGATTTAACTTCTGCAATTGAAACAGGTTATGATATATTCTCAGATGCTGAAGAGTTTAATGATATTGATTTCCTAATTCCTGGCACAATGAGTGGTCAGTTAATTAACAGACTAATCACTATTGCTGAGGCAAGACGTGATTGCATGGTTGTTGCATCTCCATCCAGATCATCTGTAACTGGTTCAGAAACAACCTCACAGAAAACTGATCTTATTGTTGATTTCTTTGCAAATATTAATAGAAGCTCTTTTGCGATTCTAGATTCAGGTTACAAGTATATTTACGATAAGTACAATCAAAAATATAGATTTGTACCATGTGCTGCTGATGTTGCTGGCCTTTGTATTTCAACCACTATTAATTCAGAAACTTGGTTCTCACCTGCTGGATACAATAGAGGAAATCTAAGAAATGCAACTAAACTTGCATACTCACCAAAACAGTCTGAAAGAGATAGACTATACAATAATGCAATCAATCCTATTGTTTCTTTCCCAGGGCAGGGAATTGTACTATTCGGTGATAAAACAGCTCTAAATTCTACAAGTGCATTTAGTAGAATTAATGTTCGTAGACTCTTTGTTGAAATTGAAAAAAATATTGCAAGATTTGCTAAATTCCAATTATTTGAAGTTAATGATGACGTTACTAGAAGTTCATTCAAAGCTGCTGTAGAACCATATCTCAGAGGTGTTCAGGGCAGAAGAGGAATTTATGATTTCCTTGTAGTATGTGATGAAACTAATAATACTTCAGATGTAATTGACAGAAATGAGTTTAATGCTGAAATTTATATTCAACCTGCAAGAAGCATTAACTACATCACTATTACCTTTATTGCTACAAGAACTGGAGTATCTTTTGGCGAACTAACTCAGTAATTTTAATTTTGTACCAATCACCTAGGAGAAAAATAAGATGGCTACTAGCATTTCAGAATTTAAATCACAATTAAAGAAGGGTGGTGCAAGACCTAATCTATTCATGGTTAGACTTAACTTCCCTTCAAGCCTTTCTCAAATTGCAGAAATTGGTGGATCAATTACAGGCACTGGTCTAACTACTCAAGCAGAATTTCTAGTAAAGACTGCTCAAATTCCTTCTTCAAGTATTGGAACTATTGAAGTTCCTTATAGAGGAAGAATGCTCAAAGTTGCTGGAGACAGAACATTTGAACCATGGTCTGTAACTGTAATTAATGATGGCAACTTTGAAATTAGAAGAGCTTTTGAAGCATGGTCAAGAGGAATCAATGCTCTAACAGAAAACACATCTCAGTTAGGATTTGGAACTGACGGAGGAGCTTCATATTGTGTAGATATGACAGTATTCCAACTCAGCAGAGATGGATTTACTCCAGATAAGACTCCATCTAATCCATCTAAAGCAGGATCAGATCCACAAGATTCTATTGTTCGTGCATACAAATTTTATGATTCATGGCCTTCATCAATTTCTTCAATTGATCTTTCTTATGAAGCAAATGACCAAATTGAAGAATTTACTGTAGAATTCCAGTACAACTTCTTCGAGGCAACCAACAAGAGTTTCTCCTAATAAATAATACTATAGAATTTATAGGAATATTATGACTCAATTATTTGGTTTCTCAATTGAAGATAGAAAAAAGAAACCAGCAAAGGCGTTCTCACCAGCGCCTCCCAATGATGATGATGGCACCTCCGTAGTAGCGGCTGGTGCCTATTTTGGTCAGTATCTAGATCTAGATGGTGTTGGTCAACACAACAATGAATTTGAGCTGGTTAGAAAATATAGAGAAATTGCATTGCATCCAGAGATTGATAGTGCCATTGATGATATTATCAATGAAGCTATTAGTAGTGATTTGGATTATGCTCCAGTATCTGTAGAACTTTCTACTCTTCAAGCAAGTGATAAAATTAAAAAATCAATTAAAGAAGAATTTGCTAACATTTTACGTCTTTTAAATTTTGATAAAAAGTGTCATAATATTTTTCGCCGCTGGTATATTGATGGTAGATTATATTACCATAAAATTATTGACTTTGATAAACCAAAAGAAGGTATCAAAGAACTTAGATATATTGACTCTCTAAAAATTAAAAGAGTCCGAGAAATTAAACGACAGAAAAACGTAAACTCTCTCACTACAATGGAGGGACAGAAGTATGATTACGGTGAGTTTATTGAATACTATATTTACTTCCCAAAAGGTTACAAAGGTTCTGATGCAAATGGCATCAAAATTTCTAATGATGCAGTAACTTATGTTCCTTCTGGACTATTTGATCACAACAGAAATATGGTCTTGAGTTATCTATACAAGGCTATTAAATCTGTTAATCAACTCCGAATGATTGAAGACTCACTTGTAATTTACAGACTTTCAAGAGCACCAGAGCGTCGTATTTTCTATATTGACGTAGGCAATCTACCAAAAATAAAAGCTGAGCAGTATCTACGTGAAGTAATGGGTAGATATAGAAATAAAGTTGTATATGATTCTGCAACTGGTGAAATCAGAGATGATAGAAAGCATATGAGTATGCTTGAAGACTTTTGGCTTCCTCGTCGTGAAGGTGGTCGTGGTACAGAAATTACTACACTTCCTGGCGGCCAAAACCTCGGAGAACTAGAGGACGTTAAATATTTCCAGAAGAAACTCTACAAATCTCTCAACATTCCTCTCTCAAGACTAGAACAAGAATCTTCATTCACCATCGGAAGAACTAATGAGATAACCAGAGACGAACTAAAATTTGCTAAATTTGTTGGTAGACTTCGTAAACGTTTTAGTGATCTATTCCATGATCTTCTCAGGACTCAACTAATTCTAAAAGGAATTATTACTGCAGATGATTGGGAAGAAATGAAAGAATATATTCAGTACGATTATATTTTTGATAATCATTTCAATGAATTAAAAGAATCTGAAATCTTAAATGATAGACTTAACATTGTAAATCAAGTTGAGCCATATTTGGGTAAATATTTCTCAGTAGAATATGTTCGCAGACAAATTTTAAAACAAACTGATGATGAAATTGAAGAAATTGATATGCAAATTGAAAAGGAGAAAGAAGTTGGAATTATCCAAGATCCAAATCAAATGATGATGGATCAACAAGGTATGTTGCCCCCAGGTCAAGATCAACAGGTACAACCTGATATGGCTGCATCTGGAGAAGCTGGTCCAGCAGGAGGCGGAATTAATAGCCAATTTAAAGACTTTATCGCCCCATCTGATTATGGGAAAGGTAAATTTTAATAAATAGTTATTGTAATTTTAATATATTATTGAGGTTTTTATGTCTTTGTCACAAGAAATTGTTGACAGCATTATTGCTAGAAACAATATAAATGCAAATGAAAAAATTTATGATACTTTGTTTGGTCTTGCCTCAGAAAAGATCGGAATGAGAAAAGTTGAACTTGCTCAGAATATGTTTGCAACAGGAAACTATGAAGATGAGGATGAAGATGAGGACGAGTATTATGAATATGACGATGATGATGAAAATGATGAAGATGAAGAAGATGTACCAGAAGAAGAGTACGAACAATGAAACTAATCACAGAAACCATAGAAAATATTAAGGTTATCACCGAAGAAAAAGGTGGTAAAAAAAACCTATATATTGAAGGAGTATTTCTTCAGGCGGAACTAAAAAACCGCAATGGTCGCATGTATCCAATGGATACTCTCAATAGAGAAGTAGGCTCATATAATGAGAACTACGTTGCAAAAGGTCGTGCTCTAGGTGAATTAGGACACCCAGATAGCCCAACAATTAATCTAGATAGAGTATCCCATAAAATTGTTTCTCTTCGTGCAGAAGGAACAAACTTTATTGGTAAAGCTCAAATTCTAGAAACTCCAATGGGCAAAATCGCCAAGTCTCTTCTTGAGTCTGGTGTTTGTTTAGGAGTTTCCTCAAGAGGCATTGGTTCTATTGAGGAAAGAAATGGAGTAAATGTAGTAAAAGATGATTTTATGTTATCTACTGCTGCAGACATTGTTGCAGATCCTTCTGCTCCAGATGCTTTTGTACAAGGTATTATGGAAGGTAAAGAGTGGATTTGGAATAATGGCATGTTAGAAGAAAAAGTAATTAATAGTTACAGACGAGCAATTAATAATGCATCTTCTAATAGTTTAACTGAAAGAAAACTACAAATTTTTGAAAGTTTTCTTCGTAATATAAAAATTTCATAAATAATAGTAGAAAATATCACATATTTCTAGAGGGTTTTTTTCGATGTCCAATGTATTAAATACAGAATTTGACGAATTTCTAGAAGAAGGAAACGTTGTCACCGCCCACGCAAAACCAGGAGACCGTATGCAAAAACTACAGCACAGCACTCCTGGCCAGGGTGCATCACCAGAGGAACTAGGTGGTTCTTCTACAACCAAACCAGAAGGTGATGAAATTGGCAAAAAGGCTTCTTCAAGAATGAGCAAGTCATCTTCTAAAGTAAATGCTGGTGCAAAGTCACCAGATGGAATGGCTCGTCTTCAAGGCTCAGCTCCTGGTCAAAAGGGAATGAGAGAAGAGGAAGAGCTAGATGATGAAGAGCTAATTTATGAAGCTCAAGAAGATGATGAAGAAGATGATGAAGATGAAGATGAGAAAGAAGATAAGAAAAAATCTTCTAAAAAAGAAAAAACAGAAATGAAAGCAGAAGAGATTGAAGTCGATATGACCGACGATCTCAATGCTCTCTTCTACGGAGAAGAACTCTCCGAACACTTTATGCAAAAAGCAGCTACAATTTTTGAAGCTGCAGTAAAGGCAAAAGTAGTTGAAGAAGTTCAAAAGTTTGAGGCACTATACGAACAGCGTCTAATCGAGGAAATCGAAGAGATTGCTGAGTCCCTAGAGACTCGTGTAGATGCTCACCTTGATTATGTTGCTGAGCAGTGGATTGCTGAGAACCAGCTTTCTATTGATAATGGCATCAAGACCGAAATTGCTGAAAATCTAATGCAAGGTCTTGCAAATCTCTTCTTGGAGAACAATATTGATCTTCCTGAAGAGCAACAAGATGTAGTTGCCGAAATGGCAACTAAACTAGATGAGATGGAGGAAAAACTCAACGAACAGATTGAAATCAATGTTGAGCTAAACCAAGAAATCGGATCATACATTAAAAATGGAATTATTGCAGAAGTATCCGAAGGTCTAGCAGAAACACAGAAGGAAAAACTGTTCAACCTATCAGAAGGTGTTGAGTTTATGAGTGAAGAATCTTTCCGTGAGAAGATTGGAACAATTAAGGAAAATTATTTCCCTAGAGTTCAGTCAAATTATGTGGAAGACCTAGTTGAAAAGAATCAAGATTTCTATGAGGGACCAATGGCAGCATATGTGAATGCTGTTTCCAGATGGGCTCAGTGATAGTCTAGATTTTTTATAAATATTAATAGATTCCTAACAAATAAATTTAACAACCCAGGAGTTTACACCAAATGTTTAATTCAGAACAGCTACAAAGAAAATGGGCTCCTATTTTGGAGCACAACGATCTAAACCCAATTACAGACAGATATCGTAAGGCCGTAACCGCAGTTCTTCTTGAGAACCAAGAATCA
>JACCDT011077465.1_pt1 | contig 14759 bp, 14 predicted proteins | sample 7446291 | NCBI WGS metagenome assembly JACCDT01 (sample SAMN15323446, study PRJNA562643) | freshwater metagenome | isolation source: river surface water | place: USA:Blue River Watershed | collected 2017-08-17
AAAGAAAAATTCATGGCCAACACGGCTCATAAACTCAGAGCGCTCCATCAGCCCAAGCGGCTGGCCGTGGGCGCCTGCAAATCGCAGCTCACCGCCCTGATCCCTCACTGCCTGATGCAGTGTAGATAAAGCTTCAATGCCTGATGAATCAAGCTGAATCAAACCTGTGAGATCGAGCACCAAGACTTTTGGAATCATTGACGGTCCATCGGCTAAGCTCTCAAGCTTACTTACCGCACCAAAAAATAAGCTACCTACAATTCGAACAACCTCGATCTCGGTCTGTGCAATACCTAAGGCTGCTCGCTCCTGCGCAGTGATAGGCTCAACCCTGGTGAGCTCTGACATCCGGGTGATATAAAAAAGACATGCTAGTGCGAGACCCACCTCCACTGCCACCGTAACATCCACCACAACAGTCAGCAAGAAGGTTGAAATTAGAATAATTCGATAAGGGTAAGCAAAGTTTTTTAGCCGAGAAAACTCCCGCCAATCCCCCATATTCCAAGCGACAACCATCAAGATGCCAGAAAGCGTCGCAAGTGGCACATGACTGGCAAGTGGTGCAGCACCTAAAACAATCACTAACAGACTTAAAGCATGCACAATGCCTGCGATGGGGGTCTTGCCACCTGCCCGGATATTGGTCACGGTTCGGGCCATGGTGCCCGTCGCACAATAGCCGCCAAATAGTGGTGAGAACACGTTCGCAATACCCTGCGCCATGAGCTCTTGGTTAGGATCGTGTTTTCCTCTAGTCATTGAATCGGCAACCCGTGCACACAAAAGCGACTCGACCGCCCCAAGAAAAGCGATCGTGAGTATCGGCGCAAACAGATAGCGGACCGTTGCCCAATCAAATTCCGGAAGCGTCAAACTCGGCAACCCCTGCGGTATCTGGCCAAAGGCCGAGCCAATTGTTGCAACCTGTAACTCCATGCCCGAGGCAAGCAAGGTACCCATGACCAAGGCCACTAGAGTTCCCGGCATTCGAGCAATTAAACGGCCCATTAACGAGTTATGCGCCGCATAGCTCTTGGGCCAAAACATTACGATGACCACCGATAGGCAGGAAATCACCACAGCATTCGGATTGATCGTGTGGAGAGAAGAGAGAATAAGCGTCATCTTCTGAAAGAATTCGGCAGGCAAGCTAGGCGTTGTTAGGCCAAGAAACTCCTTAATCTGCGACAGCGCAATCAAGACAGCGATACCATTGGTAAAGCCAATCACAATCGAGACGGGAATCAGCCGAACAAGTCCGCCCCATCGCATTAGCCCCATCGCGAACATCAGCACTCCCGCGCACATCGTGGCAATCAAGAGATTGGCTAGGCCATAGCGATCCACAATTCCAAACACAATCACGATGAATGCGCCTGCGGGGCCAGCGACCTGCACCGAGGAGCCGCCCAGCAGCGAGACTAAAAAGCCTGCAACGATTGCTGTAAAGAGCCCCGCCTGAGGGGGTAGGCCCGAGGCGATTGCAAAAGCCATCGCAAGCGGCAATGCAACAATCCCAACGGTAATGCCCGAGGAGAAATCTAGGGCGAACGTGCGGCGATCGTAGGTCGCAAGGTCATCAAAAAGCCTTGGTCGAAAGCGAAAACTGATCTTTGTCAAACTTCGCACAGTCCGATGAGTGTAGCATTACTGCTATATCTGCATAAACAAATGTAACTGCACTCAGGAGGAGCCTGACATGAATCGCCGTCAATTTCTCAGAAAAACCTGGCGTCATTCCGCAATTCTTGGCTCAGGAGTTACGGCCCTGTCTTTGGTACCCGAGATTCGCCTGTTTGCGCAGGCCGCTGACGATTTTCTGCGTGGGCCACCCGTTAAAGATCATAAGCCCAGGCAGATCTCAAAGCGCGTCTGGCTGATCTACTCACCGGATAGCTTTCCCACCCCTGAGAACCGCGGCATGATGTGCAATATCACCTTTGTTGTGACCCAAAAAGGTGTGGTTATTCTCGACTCGGGGGGCTCAGTACAGATTGGCGAGATGGCCCTGCGTATGATTAAAACAGTCACGCCAAAACCCGTTGTCGCAGTCTTTAACTCTCACTATCACGGCGACCATTGGCTCGCAAACCACGCCTATGCAGAGGCCTCTCCGGGCCTGCCCATTTATTCGCTAGAGGAAAATATCAAACGTATTAAAGGCGTTGAGGGAAGCCTCTGGAAGGGCCTGCTCGAACGTTGGACCAACCAGGCAACTGCGGGCACAAGAATCGTTGCCCCTAACACGGCTGTAGAAAACGGCCAGATCATTGATTTTGGCGACACTAAATTGAGAATGCATTTCTATGGCACCGCACACACGCCCTGCGACCTCACAGTTGAGGTGATTGAAGACCAGGTTACCCATGTTGGCGACGTTGCAATGGAAAACCGAATCGCTAATATTGATGATGGCTCATTCCCCGGTACCTTTAAGTACTACACCGCCTTGCAAAAGGCTGCCCGAGATCAGCTCTGGGTTCCGGGTCACGGCAACCCTGGCCGGGGTCTATTAAAGGATTACGGCGAGCTGATGGGGGGAATCTGGGAGCCCTGCTTAAAGGCCGTAAAAGATGGCAAGGACATCTCTGCGGCTAAATCGCTGGTCCTCCAAGACCCAAGGGTCTCCTCCCGGGCAGCCCGTACCGCAGGCTTTGAGGCCAACATTGGCAAATACACAAGCCTTGCCTACCTTGAGGCTGAACGTGAAGCGTTCTAAATTTCAACGATAATCGGAGCAATGAACTTAGCCCAATTACAAAATACCGTCTTAGATGCCCTTGAAGATATCAAGGGCCAACAAATCCTAGTGTTCGATGCACAGCCCCTAACGGGCATGTTCGATCGGGTCATTATCGTAAGCGGCACCTCCAACCGCCAGACAAGAGCCCTAGCAAAAAACCTCCACGACAAAGTCAAGCAGGCGGGCGGTGGTGTCTACGGCACCGAGGGCGATGAGACCGGAGAGTGGATCTTGGTTGATCTCGGCGACATCATCGTGCACATCATGCAGCCCACCATTCGGGAGTATTACCGGCTCGAGGAGATCTGGGGAAAATACCCGATTGATTGGGAGGCGGAGCGCGAGCTCGCCCGCGCAAAGGCCTTGCCAAAGCGCAAGCCCACCGCCAAAAAACCGATTAAAGAAAAAACGCCTGCTGCGAAAAAGGCGCCACTAGCAAAGGCTTCACCTGCTAAAGCATCACCTACTAAAGCATCACCTTCTAAGGCCCCCCTTTCCAAAGCTCACTCTGCCAGAAAGAAAACAGCCGCAAAAAGCACAGCAACAAAGCGTCCTGCTACAAAAAAGCCTAAGAAGTAATTTCCGGCTCCGCCGACCCCATGATTTCCATTATTGCTGTAGGCCAAAAGCAGCCCGAGTGGGTCAACCAGGGCTTCCTTGATTACGCAGGACGTCTATCGGGCGACCAGAAAATACTGCTCAAAGAAGTTAAAGCCGAGCCCCGAACGACAGGAAAAACCGTCGCCGCAATGAAATCAGCAGAAGCGCAACGCATCATCGCAGCCAGCGATCGCATCGAGATCCTCGTGGCACTTGATGAACGCGGCAAACTCTTTTCCACTGAAGAATTTGCGGATTTTATTGAGGGTTTGCGTCGCGAGAGCCGAGATGTCGCTTTTTTGATCGGCGGGCCTGATGGCCTTGATGAGCAATTAAAAAAGAAGTGTCAGTATGTGATGAGCCTCTCTCCAATGACACTCCCCCATGGCCTGGCAAGGGTCTTACTGGCAGAGCAACTCTACCGTGCCTGGTCGCTTGCAAATCACCATCCCTATCACAGAGCCTAGTAAGGCAGGCTACAGCCCGCCATCTGCGCCAGCGGAGTTGGTACTGCAACAGCAAGGCGAACGCCAAGCTCTCTAAGTTTCACGCGATCTGCCGGTGCTGCATAGATCCACCACCAGCCCTTACCAAGGTGATCCAAAACCATCGGGCTTGCGGCAATCACCGCTGATTGTGCGAGATCGCCAGACCAGACTAATGTTGGCAGAGGCTCTTCACGCGTCGATTGAACAGCCACCCAGATTCCAACACCAACAAGAAAACTCACAACCAGTAACAGCAGTCCACCGATATGGGCAGCAAGACCCAATCGGCTCCTAGAGCTTAGACTGTTAGCGGGCGACTTAGATTTCAATCAGTCGGTAGTCGTGGGTAATTTCAGCGGTGAACCCCAACATTTTTGTAGCCGAACAATACTTTGTGTGGGATAACATCACGGCCCGCTCGACAAGGTTGGCCTTTAATCCACGGCCGCGGATATTGAACTGCATATGAATTTTCGTAAACACTTTGGGGTCCGTGGGCGCGCGCTCTGAGCTTGTCACCACCTCGCAGCCCTCCAAAGCCATTCCACTTTTTCGCAGAATTAAGACTACATCGTAGGCAGTGCAGGCGGCTGCGCCCGAGAGTAAGGCCTCCATCGGCCGTGGACCGAGATTGCGGCCTCCGCCCTCCGGTGCGCCATCCATCACAAAGCTGTGGCCGGAGCCGGTCTCTGCGATAAAACTCATTGTGTCGGGCCCAGCCCAGCGAATCGTGCACTCCATCATGACTCCATTTTTAAACGCGCGACCCATAAGCGTTCACGAATCGGCAGGTGTAAAAGCGATGCAATTAAAGCCAACACTACACTACCCCACCAGATCGGAAGGTAGCTGCCCGTCATGGCAAAGATCTTCCCACCAAGCCAGACACCGAAAAACGCACCAATCTGATGAGACAAAAACACAAACCCAAAGAGCATGGCCAAGTAACGGTTACCGAACATCACACCAACCAATTGTGCTGTTGGCGGAACTGTCGATAACCAGAGCACACCCATCGCCGCACCAAAACATAGAACCGAGACCGTTGATAGCGGCGCCCATAAAAATATAACAAACACCACGGCACGAGAGAAATAAATCACAGAAAGAAGAATCTTCCGAGACCACCGGGCACTTAAGGGCCCACTCAGATAACTCCCAACAATATTAAAAAGCCCAATCATCGCAAGGCCCCAACTCGCAACCGTGGCCGACACTCCCATATCGCTGAGGTAGGGTGGGAAGTGAACCGTAATAAAAGCGAGCTGAAAGCCGCACACAAAAAAACCACCAAGCAATAACCAGAAGCTCGAATAACCAAAGGCCTGGAATAGCGACTCTCTAAACGAGCCTGCAGTCGATGTAGTGGGGGGTGGCGCCTGGTTTGCCTTTTTGCTGGTTCGAAGGGCCAGCGCCAATGCTGGCGTAGTGGCCATCGCAAAAGCCAGAATCAGAATCGCTATCTGCCACCCATAGGCTTCAATAAAGGCTTGCCCCAGAGGCACCACCATAAACTGGCCAAGGCTTGCCATCGAAGTAACAAGTCCCATCGCCCAGGGCCTGCGCTCCTCAGGCATGAGCTGCCCAAAGGCAGCTAAGACCGTGTTGTGGCCGGCGCCACTCATCCCTAAGCCAATCAGAATACCCGCCGTTAGCGAAAAACCGGTTGGGTCACTGGCAATCGACATCAAGGCGAGGCCCAATGAAAAAAGCACGCCCCCTCCCGCAAGCACCTTCCATGGGCCGAACTTATCCGACAGCGCCCCCGCTATCGGCTGTCCAATACCCCAGAAGAGATTTTGCAAAGCAAGCGCCATCGCAAAGGCCTCACGACCAAAATCAAAACCTGCAGGCCCAGAGATTGGATCGACAAAAAGCCCAAAAGACGATCGGGTTCCAAAAGAGACCAAACCAATCAAACAGCCGCAGACCAACATCACCCATAGGGCAATCGTCATCGGGCGGGGAGAGCGGGCATTACTGGGAAGATGCGGCATGCAAAGACCTGGCGTGAAAAGGCTCAAGTATGGTGAGCAGCGCGCATTAGGGCAAGCGAAGCCTTACAATTCAAGCCATGATGAATCGCCCAACCTCCCTTTTGCTCAACGCAGCCCACGCCCTTGATCATCTCGTGCTCTTGGTCTTCGCCTCTGCGGTAGGCACCATCGCAACAGAATTCCAGATCGCCCGTTGGGAAGATCTTATGCCCTACACAGCAGGTGCCTTCATCATGTTCGGGATTGGCTCCATTCCCTCAGGCCGATTGGGCGACCTCTGGAGCCGGCGAAAAATGATGTTGGTATTTTTCTGGGGTATTGGGTTTTCCTGTCTCGCTGTAGCCTTAACCAAGACACCTATTCAGCTCGCGATCGCTCTCACGGTCTTGGGAGGTTTTGCCTCGATCTATCACCCGGTAGGCATCCCGATGCTTTTAAAAAATTCCCCAAGGGTTGGGGTGACGATCGGCTGGAATAATCTGGCCGGCAATATGGGTATCGCGATTGCCGCGATACTGACAGGCTTTATGGTGAAATATTTTGGCTGGCGGGCTGCATTTATTTTTCCGGCCATCATGGCGATACTGATGGGCGTCATGTTTGCAAGGCTTGCCCCTGAAGAGGCCGAAGCCCCTGCGAAGAAAAAGGCGGAACCACATCCAATTCCCAGGGACATCACCATACGGGCCTTGGTTGTTATGACAGTAGCCGCCACCTCTGGGTCTTTACTCTTTAATTTCACAACGAATGGCAATAACGAACTGCTGCGTGAACGCTTCACTGGAATCATCACCGACCCAGCAGCGCTTGGCGTCTTGCTTGCAGTGATCTATTCGGTCTCCGCGTTTAGCCAGGTCATTGTGGGGCGGCTCTTAGATCAGATTCCAATGAAGCCGCTATTTCTCTGTATTGTCGGCAGCCAAATCGTTTTGTTGGCCCTTGCAACCCAGGCCACTGGCTGGGCACTCTTTTTCTGCGCCCTGGGCTATATGGCCGCCATATTTGGCGCTATTCCTTTCCTTGATGCTGTCGTGGTGCGCTATGTTGACGATCGAATGCGTAGCCGTGTTGCAGGTATTCGAATTGCAATCTCATTTGGTGTAAGCGGCATTGCAGTGTTTCTTCTGGGCCCGATCGTCAAAGCAACGGGCTTTGAAACGCTATTGATTAGCATGACATTGATTGCCTGTTTCACGGCATTTACCTTGACATGGCTTCCCTCAGAGCGTCGCATCGCCTCTGCGATCCTACGCAACCAGAATCAATAGCCCACACCCACATGTCGCACTCGAAAGCCCAGGCCCTCACGCTCGAGGCGCAGATCCGCTATGCAGAGCTTCCCATGCCAGAGACGGGCCAGGTATCTCAAGTGGCACCAGGCCTCTTCTGGCTGCGTATGCCTCTGCCCTTTGCGCTTAACCACATTAACCTCTGGTTACTTGAAGACCAATTCCAAGGAACACAGGGCTGGGCAGTCATCGATACCGGCGTTGCCAATGATGCAACTCGAGCTGCATGGCTCCAGTTGATCAACACGCACTTTAAGAGTCTGCCAATCACTCGAGTGCTCTGCACACACTTTCATCCCGACCATGTCGGTCTTGCCGCATGGCTCTGCCGTGGAGCGGGCGGAAATCGCTGGAAGGCGCCTCTGTGGATGAATTTTGCAGAGTACACGGCTGCCCGGCTATGGAATCGTCAGGGCGCTGCCCCAACAAACGCCGAAGATCCCGACACCGCCAATATTGCAGACCACTTTCACAAGCACGGCATTACCGACCCAGAAACACTCGATAAACTACGTGCAAGGCGGGACTATTACCCAAGCCTTGTGCCGGAGGTACCCACGAGTTTTCGGCGGATATTTCCCAACGAAACTATCTCCATCGGTGCGCATGAATGGCAGATCATTGCGGGCTATGGTCACTCCCCAGAGCACTGCGCTCTCTTTTGCAAACCGCTCAATGTTTTAATTTCGGGCGATATGGTGCTGCCTAAAATCTCCACCAATATGTCTGTCTGGGCGCAAGAGCCCGAGGCTGACCCTTTAAAGCTCTATCTCGATTCTCTGAACGCCTACGAGGCCCTACCCGATGATGTCTTGGTACTGCCCTCCCACGGCAAGCCCTTTGGCGCGCAAACTGGCGGACGCGACGGCGGCATTAAGATTCGCCTGGCCCAACTTCGAGACCATCACCAAGATCGGCTCGCCGAAACAATGGCAGCCTGCGAGACTGCCAAATCAGCGGCCGAAGTGTTGCCCGTTTTGTTTAAGCGTGATCTTGATCTCCATCAACTCACCTTTGCCCTAGGCGAAACCATTGCCCACTTAAATCATCTCTGGCATTTAGGAAGACTTAAACGAGTCGAAGACCCTAATGGTCGGCTGCGATTTGCAGCCTAAAACTCTTAGAATTTAAGAATCAAATCCGTGTTCAGGCTTTGGATAGGCCCCTGATTTCACCTCGGCAACAAACTGCGTAACCGCTTCTCGAATGCTACCCGCACCCTGCAGATAGTTTTTGACGAAACGCGCTTTCTTACCTGCGCTGACATCCAAAATATCATGCAAGACCAAGACCTGTCCGGTCATATGGGGGCCTGCGCCAATTCCAATGGTTGGCACGCAGAGTGATTCGGTTAATCGTGCCCCCAAGGGGGTTGGGATTAATTCCACCAGCACCATATCCGCGCCACTTGCCTCGAGTTGTTTTGCATCGGCTATCAGTTGATCGGCCTGGGTAACACCTCGGCCCTGAACACGATACCCCCCCAAAGAATGTACCGACTGTGGTGTCAGGCCAAGATGTGCGCAGACCGCAATTCCACGGGTTGATAGAAACTCAACCGTGGGCGCAAGCCATGCGCCCCCTTCAAGCTTGACCATCTGCGCACCCGCAGAAATTAGGGCCGCAGCATTGGCATAGGCCTGCTCGGGCGATTCCTGATAACTGCCAAACGGCATATCGGCGATGACCCAGGCCTTGGGCTTCACACGGGCAACGCACTGGGTGTGATAGACCATCTCATCAACGCTAACCGGCAGGGTGGAGTCGTGGCCCTGAATCACCATACCAAGCGAATCCCCGACCAATAAAACATCGACACCACAGTCATCGAGTAGCTGGGCAAAGCTCGCATCATAGGCCGTCAGCATGGCGATTCGGTTTCCTGATGCCCTGCGAGATTTCAAGTCATGTAGGGTTACTGCCTTGCGGGACTGCTCTGCATCAACGCCATAATTTCCCATAAGATTTTTTCCTTTTCTATTCGGAGCCGAGAACCGCTGATTCACTCAGCCTTCGCTAACGCTTTTTGTAAGTCTTTCTCCGAGAGATTGCGAACACACAAGGTCACAAATCGCTTTACAAAGCCTCGCAGGAATCTTCCTTTACGCAGGGCGATCACGGTCGTGTTCTCTTTAAACAATTCGCTGCCATCGAGAAGCCGCAGATGCTGATCCTGGTCCTCGTCAAAGGCCATCGATGCAATAATTCCCACGCCCATTCCAAGAGCCACATAGGCCTTAATCACATCGGCATCCAATGCCGCCATAGCGATTTCCGGTTTTAGGCCAGCCTTTGCAAAAGTCTCATCAATCATCGAGCGGCCAGTAAACCCCTCGTGATAGGTCACGATCGGATACTTGGCGATTGCTTGGAGGGTGAGCTGCTTTACCCGGGTAAGCGGATGCCCCTTGGGAACGATCACGCCGTGATACCAGCGATAAAATGGAAAGGTCAGAAAATTCTGATTATTTCGTAGGGATTCAGTAGCAATGCCGATATCCGCTTCATCACTTTCCATCAGTGTTGCAATCTCGGAGGGTGTCGCCTGATGCATAACGAGTTGGACCTTTGGAAAATCCTCTCGAAAGCGCCGAACAATCTCCGGCAATGAGTAGCGGGCCTGGGTATGGGTTGTGGCCAACACCAATCGGCCTTCATCTTGCTTTGAAAAACTCAACGCCACGGCCTGGAGATTTTCAGCCTCTTGCAATATCCGTTCGGCATATCGCGCAACCTCTTTGCCAGGCTCTGTTAGGCCCAATAGCCGTTTTCCTTTACGCGTAAAAAGCGTTAGACCCAGCTCATCTTCAAGATCTTTAATATGCTTACTCACCCCAGATTGCGAGGTGAACAAGGCGCTTGAGACCTCCGTCAGATTAAACTGGCGGCGAATGGTCTCACGCACGATTCTGAGCTGTTGAAAATTCATAGGCTGCAATCTAGCACGGGCTGCGCCGTTGGTGTCTGCGCAGGGCGAAACGGACTGGGTCTACCGCGGCAAGCAGGCGTGGGCCTACGGGGGGTACAACACCCCGCATCTGGGCGGCAATAATCTCAGCGCCCAAGGGAGCCGAACTAAACCCGCGCGAACCGAGGCCGCCCAGAACCCACAGCATAGGATGGCGCGGCATCTGATGAATCTGAGAGATGCTTGGCTTTAAGGGCTGGTTTGCATCCAGCACGCGGCCAACATGCGGCATTCGGTCAAGACTCGCGCTGCGGGTACTGCGTCGGTCTTGGCTAGGTGAAGCCGCGCATAGGGCAGCAAGGGGCTCGCAGATAACCCTTAAGCGGTCAAGATTAGAACTTTTATCATGAGTATCATCACCCCTCTCATAGCTCGCACCCACCACCATCTGGCCATCAATCACCGGTGTTGCATAACCATCAGCACAAATCACGCAGGGAAGTGACTCGCTCTGTGAAATTGAATAACTCGTTACCGTTCCATGCAGTGCATTGAGCATTAGCTGAGCTTGGGGCAACAGCAGCTCAGTCGATTGCGCAGTACATACAACTGCCGCATCAAAAGCCTGGTTTTTAAGCCCGAGGCTCACGCGCTCTGAGGTGGTTTCGAGTGCTGTGATCTCTTGGTTGAATATCACCTGCGCACCGCAGGCGATTGCCTCGCTTAAGCATGCTTTTACAAACTGCGTCGGCCGAATCCAGGCGCCATCGGCCGTCCAATGCACTAAGTCACTTGCGTCGCGATTGAGCTGTGCCACCCCGCAGGATTGTCCCAATGAACCCTTAGAATTACCCTCACCGAGTTCGCTCAACCAACGCAGGGTAGTCTTCATACCCACCTCTACCCATTGGCTTGCCAGGTTGTGATCGCTTGAGACCAGCGGGTGCAGAATCGCTATCGGGTTGCCTGAGGCGCCAGATGCGGGCACCCCTTGGGCCTCAAACACCGTCACCCGAAAACCGGCCCGTGCCAAGGCCCGTGCGCAGGCCGCGCCAGCGAGTCCAGCCCCAATCACAGCGATGTCGGTGCGAGTTACCATAGCCGCCTATGACAACACGAACTCATGGGATCTTCAAATCCCAGGCTCCCTCCCTAATTTCTACCCTCACTGCCTCTCTGGTGGGTTTCATTCTCGCCCTCTCTCTATCGGGCTGCGCTGAGACAAAGCCAAAATTCAATGCCATGGATGTCACCGGTGCCGAATGGGGCAAGGGATTTCAACTCCCTGATCTCACTGGAAAACCGGTTACCTCAAAAGATTTCCCGGGTAAGGTCACCCTCCTATTCTTTGGCTTTATGTACAGCCCCGATGCCTGCCCGACTCACCTCACAAAAATGCAGGCAGTTAGAGAACAACTCGGTAAAGAGGGCGATCGACTTCAGCTTGTCTTTATTACCCTTGATCCTGAACGTGATACGCCAGAGAAATTGAAGCAATACCTCGAATCATTCGATAAGACCATTGTTGGTCTGCGTGCAGGCCTTGAAGAGACCCAAGCGATCACAAAAGATTTCCGGGTCTTCTATAAGAAAGTCAACACCAAAGATTCTGCAAAAGATCCAATGGCCTACACCATTGATCACACAACATTTACCTATGCATTCGATGGTAAGGGTGCTCTCAGGCTCGTTATTCCCCACGATCTGGCTGTAGAAAAAATTGCAAGCGACCTCCGAAATCTCCTTAACCGATAGCCTAAAGCTCTGGTTTAAGATCGGCTGCATCTCGTTTGGTGGGCCTGCCGCACAGATTGCACTCATGCATCGAGAGCTGGTGGAGCGTCGACGCTGGATCTCAGATGGTCGTTTTCTCCATGCGTTGAACTACTGCATGGTCTTGCCGGGCCCCGAAGCCCAGCAGCTCGCAACCTATCTCGGCTGGCTTACCCACGGCTCGCTGGGTGGCATTGCCGCAGGCTTACTCTTCGTGTTGCCGTCGCTGCTGATCATGATTGGTATCGGGTCGCTCTATGTGCTGTTTGGCCAGCTTCCAGAGGTCCAAGCCCTACTCTACGGCGTCAAACCTGCTGTGCTCGCTATCGTACTTGCCGCATGCCTGCGGCTTGGTCAGCGGGTCTTGCGTGGGCCGCTTTGGTGGAGTATTGCCGTGGGTTCACTCCTGGGCCTCTTAATCGGCCTATCGTTCATCACGATTATTATTCTGGCCGGGTTAACGGGTTGGATCACTTTTCTTCTGGCACGTACACCGATCAAGGGGCTTGAGGTCTTCTCGGGCGTAAAACCCAGAACGAGTGCACAAGCCCAAACCGCCCCACCTTCAACAGCCCTATCCGATCTTGATCCCACAAGCGATCCGGAAGACGACACGCAAAATTCCGTAAATCCTAAAAATAGAGCCGATACCCAAGAGCTATCAAAGCGTCGAGTAGATCGATTTGTAATTGATGATGACACGCCACCACCCGCAATAATTCGCACGGATGGGCGCCACCTGATGATGGCCCTTGGCACCGGGGTTGCGCTCTGGGCACTTCTCTACAGCATCGTCGTGCAGTTTATGCCCTATGTGCTTGCTGACATGGCAGCCTTTTTCACAAAGGTGGCTCTAGTCACATTCGGCGGTGCTTACGCGGTGCTCCCTTATGTCTTTGATTCGGCGGTCAATGACTATCAGTGGGTTACCGCCTCGCAGATGATGGATGGCCTAGCTTTAGGCGAGACCACACCAGGCCCCTTGGTAATGATCAATGCCTTTGTGGGCTTTGTGGGCGCCGCCCAGCACACTAGCCTTGCGTTCTTGCCGATTACCTGGGCGGGCACTCTCGGCGCGGTCGTGGTCACCGTCTTCACGTTTTTGCCTTCTTTCGTATTCATTCTTGTGGGTGCCCCATGGATCGAGGCCACCCGAAAAAATCTATCGCTAGCAGCGCCACTCACTGCAATTAGTGCGGCAGTAGTCGGCGTGATCGTTGATCTCGGGCTTATCTTTGCTCAGCACACATTCTTTCCAGATGGTCAGCTCTGGTCGTGGCGTAGCCTAGATTTGGTCGCCATTTTTATAACGGTGCTGGCCTCACTCATGCTGCTTCAATTCCGTTTGGGGATGCTGACAACGCTCTTGGTTAGTACCGCTCTCGGGGTTGTCGCTGTTGCGCTTCAGCTGCCTTAGAAAACTAAGATTCATTAACCAGCAGGAACAGCACGGAGTCGGAGACCCATGGAGCTCAAGACTTTCAACACAGTATCTAAATTAGGGTTTCGATCCCCGGAAAGCGCCTTATAGAGGCTCTCGCGGGATAAACCTGAATCTTTCGCAATCTGAGCCATTCCTTTGGCCCGAGCCACATCACCAATTGCCTTAGCGATAAAGGCCGCGTCACAGTCAGCCGCCTCAAAACAGGCCTCTAGATATGCGGCAATCTCTTGCGGAGTACGGAGATGATCTGCTAGGTCGTAGGGTGTTGTGTGTGTTTTCTTCAAGCTTCATTCCCAATAAAGGAACGCATCAGTCTTTTGAACCGACATCATAGTACATTTGTAGCCGCATGGCTACTATTTAATTTCTCCATACTGCCCCCGATAACTGTAGGTCATTACAGTAATCAGCGGCTCGTGCCTACTCAATTAACTATTCGGCTGAACCGAGGGGCTAGACCCCGTAATACTCCCGATACCAGCGCACAAACTTAGCGATCCCCTCCCGCAGCGGGGTCTCAGGCGCAAACCCTGTAAGGGCTCGCAGGGAGGAAGTCTCGGCATAGGTGGCCGGCACATCTCCGGGCTGAATGGGTTGGAGGTCTTGCTTGGCTTTAACACCCAGCGCGTCTTCAATAGCAGAAATAAACTCGGTCAGTGGCTCTGGATTGTGATTGCCGATGTTTAACACCCGATAGGGAGCTGACATCTCAAACGCAGAATTTCCTTGCGCAGGCTCAGGCACAGGCGGCCGATCCAAGGCACGAACAACGCCCTGGACAATATCGTCAATAAAGGTGAAATCACGCTCCATCTTGCCGTGATTAAAGACTGTGATCGGTCTGCCCGCAAGAATCGCCTTTGTAAAGATAAAAGCCGCCATATCGGGCCTGCCCCAAGGGCCGTAGACAGTGAAAAATCTCAACCCCGTGGCAGGGATTCCAAACAAATGGGAATAGGTATGGGCCATGAGCTCATTGGCTTTTTTTGTTGCCGCATAAAGACTAATCGGATTGTCCACGCGATCGGTCTCGGAAAACGGCAACTTCTTATTGCCACCATAAACGCTCGATGAACTCGCATAGACAAGGTGACGAACTACGCCCCGCTTTGCATCCGAAAGCCGCTCGCGCTGATGTCGAACCCCCTCCAAGATATTCGTAAACCCGGTGAGGTTGCTATCCACATACGCCTGCGGATTTTCAAGTGAATACCGAACGCCAGCCTGCGCGGCCAAATGAATCACGCCATCAAAATCATGCCCCGAGAATAAGGCCTTCATCGCTTCCGAATCAGCGAGATCGGCTTTGACGAACTCAAATAACTCTGCATTCGCGTGCGACCGAATCTTCGCAAGCCTTGCCTCTTTTAGGCTTGGTTCGTAGTAGCTGTTGAGATTATCTAAACCTACGACCGCATCACCCCGAGCCAGTAGAAACTCAGTTGTATGCATTCCGATAAAACCAGCCGCCCCGGTTACCAGTATTTTCTTCATCTCAGGCTCGCCTGCCGATG
>JACCDT010507115.1_pt1 | contig 14750 bp, 15 predicted proteins | sample 7446291 | NCBI WGS metagenome assembly JACCDT01 (sample SAMN15323446, study PRJNA562643) | freshwater metagenome | isolation source: river surface water | place: USA:Blue River Watershed | collected 2017-08-17
CAGGTTTTCTTCTGGGCGGCGCTCGCAGAACTAGCGGATGACTTGATTTGGAAATACCCAGAGCTTGCCTGGAAGAGCGAGTATCTCAAGTTCCCACTGCGACTTATTAGTTAGCAGTAGGGAATCAGGATTTTCTTTACGGCAGGTAAATCTGCCTCAGACCAATCCAATTCTCCAAGATCCTTCTCGGAAACCCAGCGCAATTCACTGTGGTCAGTTGAAGAGAGAGGCTTTTTTGAAACTAGATCACAAACAAAGCAAACCAATTCAATGTCGCCTGTTATCGTCCGATCAAATTCTCTGACCACTTTGATTTCAACGGAGAGTTCTTCTTTTATTTCTCTGACGAGTGCGGAAGTAAGTTCTTCTCCATCGTGTGCTTTGCCGCCAGGGAATTCCCATTTGCCTGGAAGTGATTTCCATTCTCCGCGCCTAGCGCAGAGAAAGTTCCCTAGCTCATCTTGGATTATTGCGGCAACAACAACTGTCATGCCTACACACTAGCGAGGAAGATTTGCCTCAATCAGCGCAATGATGTCTTCCGAGTCAGGCTGAGTGTTAGGGCGGAAACGGTGGATGGTTCCGTTTGGCAGAATCAGAAACTTTTCAAAGTTCCACATCACCGGACCCGCTAGTCCCATTCGATCCTTTGTCTTCACCAGCTGCTTATAAAGCGGGTGACGGTTTCGTCCGTTGACATCTGCTTTTGATGTCATTGGGAAAGTTACGCCCCAGGTAGTTGAGCAGTATTCGTTGATTGCCGTTTCGTCCTTGAGCTCTTGCTTGAAGGAAGATGATGGAACGCCAAGTACCGTGAAGCCGCGAGGGCCATATTTCTTTTGCAGTTTTTCGAGAGTTTCATACTGCGGGGATAGACCACACCTGGATGCAACATTTACGACCATGACCAGCTGGCCCGCGAAATCCTTGGACGAGCGCTTAGAGCCATCCAGCATCGTCAGTTCTACTTCTTCTTTAAGCATGGGAAGTAGTAACCCCTTCGGGGGACAACTAATTCCTAAGCTTGAGCCTTCGGGCCCCTCGGGCAACAAACATCCTGGCTCCGGAGACCAGATAGCCCAGCGAAATGAAGGAAATAGCGATTATCAAGATGTAGGTGAGCATGCCGGTGATGCCTATTTCGCTGTTTGGGTTGATAAACCAGTATGGCCACCAGTTGTCCAGCATGCCTCTCACAACCGAGAAAGAAAGCCAGACCAGCGGATAGACAATCACCCAAAGTGCTTTGCGCCACTTCGGCAGGACACCTTTATAAGAAAGCAAGTAATCGAAAAAGACTGCAATTGGTGCCCAAGTGTGAATCACCAAGTTTGGAATCCTAGGCCAGTCGTAACCAACGTCTCTGGGATCAATTGCACCATCGCCAAGCAGGGCGTGATAAACCACTCCGACGATGATCATGCTCACAGTTGCCACCAGTCGCACCGTAGAAAGTCGCTGCGACTCCTCCTTGCCACTTAGCAAAACATAGGCACCAATCAGACCAACCACGCCAGCCAGAATGGAAGAGTCAATTGAGAAAAAGACAAAGTACTCAGTTGGTCGAAAGCGATTGGCCAGGATTCGATCCGTAATTTGCCAGACCACGCTTCCCAGAAGAGATATTCCGATGGCAAGTCGCAGCAATCCAAAGCTGTAACGGTAGAGCACTTATTGACCAACTTCCTCAATGAATTTGATTACTTCGGTTGCAAATTCCTCTGGCTTTTCTTCATTTGGCAAATGGCCTGTCCCAGCAATGATCACTAACTTGGCGCCTGCTATTTTCTGCGCGACAGCTTCAGAATCAGCCGTTGGCACAACCGTGTCGGCATCACCAGTGATCACTAGAGTCGGCATTGAAATTTCAGAAATTCTTTCGCCAACTCCGTTGCTGCGCGGGGCTTTATTGAAAAGCCAAAACGCTTTTTCCCAACCCGCCACCTTTAGTGGTGCGGTGTAACCAGCCAGCACTGCATCAGTTATCTTTGAATCGTCGACGTAGCTTTCATAGAGAAGATCTAAACCACTTGTTGCAATAGTTGAAACCAGTAGCGGGCCTAAGTGGTCTATCTGTGGAATGTCAAAAATCCAACTAATGCCACTGCCCGGTGCGCCTGCTAATCCAACAGCTGGTGCAAACAAAATTAGTTTTTGAACTTTTTCAGGAAACTGTTCAGCATAGGAAGCGGCAACATTGCCACCCGCTGAGTGCCCAAGAATCACCACTTCTTTATTGGCGCCAAATTCGGTCACCAACTCATCCAGCAGGCTTAGCTGGCCTTGGATGCCGTAGGGGTTTTCTCCAGCCCAGCTAGTTGGCCTATCCGTAAAGCCAAACCCGGTTCTGTCGTAGGCAATTACGTAGCCGATTTCCCCAAGTGGCTGCAAGACATCTTTATATGAGAACGCCGACGCCCCAAAGCCATGCAGTAAGACAATTAGCCTCTTTGAAGTTGGATCTCCCGCAGTCACGTAGTGAACCTCTTGGCCAGCTAGTTCAACAAACTTGGACTCACTGCCCCAGACTTCCTCAGCGGCCTGCTCTTTTGTGAGCGTCCCCGAAGTGTTTACCGGAATTAGAAAAGGACCTACCAGCAGTACAGCTAGTAGTCCGATCAGGATTTTGTAGCGAAGACGCAAACTATTAGCCGACTTCCTGCAGACGCTTGCCTCTGGTGTGAGTTGGTTGGCAAGCAAGATTCTCAGGTTTTTCGTTGCAGGCATCGCAAAGCAGTATTAGGTCTCGGCAACCAAGACTGGAGCAATTGCGGAAAGTTGAAGTTGGGCCACCGCAAGCTTCGCATTCACCGATTGTTTTTGCTTCATCAGAGAAGTTAATGTTCATGCGGTTATCAAATACGTAGAGCGATCCTTCCCACAGACCTTTGTCACGGAACTTCTCGCCATAGCGAACGATGCCCCCTTCAATTTGATAAACCTCTTTGAAGCCACGGTTGATCATGACCGCGCTAAGAATCTCACAGCGAATACCACCGGTGCAGTAGGTAACGATTGGCTTTTCTTTTAGGTGGTCGTATTTTCCACTCTCTAGCTCCGCGATGAAGTCGTGAGTGGTTTGAACATCTGGCACAACAGCATTTTTGAATTTACCGATCTTTGCTTCAAACGCATTTCTGCCATCAAAGAAGACAACTTCATCGCCTTTTTCTGCCACCAGTGCATTTACCTCGGCAGGCTTTAGGTGTTTACCACCATTGACAACACCAGATTTTTCAACCTTGATTTCATCTGGAGTTGTGAAGGCAACCAATTCTTTTCTCACCTTCACGCTAAGTCTTGGAAAGTCGTTACCCGTTCCCTCTGACCACTTGAAGTCGGTTTTGCCAAAGCCTGGGTATTCGCGGGTGGCTCGAACATACTTTTTTAGGTTCTCCATCTCCCCGCCGAGTGTGCCATTGATTCCGTGCTTGGAAATCAGCACGCGACCCTTGAGGTTTAGCGATTCAGCCAGTGTCTTTTGCCAAAGCATGACTGCCTTGGGGTCTGCTACTGGCGCAAAGGCGTAGTAGAGGATGATTTTGTTTAGTGGCACTGGGCCAGTTTAGCCACCAGGCAATTGCCTAGACTAGGCCCATGGCTATGAACCCTGGGCTTGATAAAGCCGCGATAAATCAATCAATTAGACCCCAAGACGACCTGTTCCGCCACGTGAACGGAACCTGGCTGGAGGCAACCGACATCCCCGAGGACAAGGCGGTTTATGGCTCCTTCCATATGCTCGCCGATGACTCAGAACTAGCAGTCAAGGAAATTTTGGAGGAGGCCGCCAACAATCCAAAGCCAGGCGTGAGCCAGCAGATTGGCGATCTGTATGCCAGCTTCTTGGATGAGAAAAGAATTGAAGCGCTTGGGGCTGAGCCACTGAAAGAAGACTTAGCAAAAGTGGAAGCGGTCAAATCTGTTTCAGAGCTTTTCAAACTAATTGGTGAATTTGAAAGAGTGCTGCTTGGTGGATTCTGGGGATCATATGTTGATAACGACCCAGGAAATCCAGAGCGCTATCTAGTTCATTTCTATCAAGGGGGCTTAGGTCTTCCTGATCGCGATTACTACTTTGATGAAAAGTATGAAGAAATTAGAAAAGAATACGTTCCTCACCTAACTCGCATGCTCACTCTTGCCGGCTACTCAGACGCAGAGGCGCGAGCAAGGAGTGTTTACGAGTTTGAGCACAAACTTGCATCGCACCACTGGAACCGAGTTGACAGTAGAGATGCGGAGAAGACCTATAACCTAAAGTCGCTAAACGAGCTCAAGTCTTTAGCTCCCAAGCTGCACTGGGACGACTACATCAGCGGCATCAACTTTTCAAAGAAGTTATTTGATGAATCCGTTGTCATGATGCCTTCATTTTTTGAAGGGCTTTCTTCGCTTGCTACCGATGAAAATCTTGCGGCCATGAAGAATGCTTTGATTGTCGATGTTATTCAAAGCTATGCGCCATATCTTTCGGATGCTTTTGTCGCTGAGCGATTTGATTTTTATGGCAAGAAACTAACTGGTCAGCCGGTAAACCGCCCACGTTGGAAGCGAGCGGTGACCATCGTTGAGGGCTCACTCGGCGAAGCGGTCGGACAGATCTATGTTGAAAAACACTTCCCACCCCAAGCTAAAGAGCGAATGGATTAACTGGTTGCATACCTAGTCAAGGCTTATGAGCAAAGCATCAAGGCACTTGCGTGGATGACCGATGCCACGAAAGAAAAGGCTCTGGTCAAGCTAAAGAAGTTCACTCCGAAGATTGGTTATCCGGTTAAGTGGAAGGACTACAGCTCAATCAAAATCACCAGAGACGATCTGATTCAAAATGTAAAGAATGTCTCCCGCTGGCAGTTTGATTACAACGCCAACAAGATTGGTTCACCGATTGATCGCGATGAGTGGCACATGACTCCGCAAACCGTCAACGCGTATTACAACCCAGGTTTGAATGAGATTGTTTTCCCAGCGGCTATTTTGCAGCCCCCATTCTTTTCGCCGGATGCCGATGACGCCATCAACTTTGGCGGAATTGGCGCCGTTATTGGGCACGAAATTGGCCATGGTTTTGATGATCAGGGCTCGAAGTATGACGGAGACGGCAAGCTGGTTTCCTGGTGGACGGAGGAAGACCGTAAGGCTTTCGAGGAGCGAACCAAGAGTCTGATTGATCAGTACTCAGCTCTTTCACCCGAACAGCTAGATGACAAATACAAGGTCAATGGCGAGCTAACAATCGGAGAGAACATTGGCGACCTTGGTGGTCTCGGTATTGCCTGGAAGGCATATTTACTTTCACTGGCTGGCAAAGAGCCACCGGTAATTGATGGGTTTTCTGCGGCTCAGCGATTTGTGATGAGCTGGGCGCAGTGCTGGCGGACCAAGCACCGTGACGAGATTTTGATTCAACGTCTTGCTACCGATCCTCACTCACCACCTGAGTTCCGGGCAAACCAGATTGTCAAAAACCTTTCTGTTTTCCATGAGGCGTTTGATGTCAAGCCAGGCGATGGGATGTGGATGGAAGAGAAGGAAAGAGTGGTGATCTGGTGAAGCTCTGGTTTCGCATTCTCTACGTTTTGATTTCTTGGCGCACGAGGCCCAAGGTTCGAATAGATGAAGTTTCCAAACTCACTCTGCGAGTTTGGCCAACTGATCTTGATATCTATAACCACATGAACAATGGAATTTTCTTGACGCTGATGGACATCGGCCGATTCGATCAAGGCTTACGCTCTGGTTTTTGGCAGCAGTGGAACAAGAAGGGTTGGTTCCCAATTGTTGTTAACTCAACTATCAGCTATCGCAAAGCTCTCTTGCCTTGGCAGAAGTTCACCATTGAAACCAAAGTGATTGGTTGGGATGAGGTTGCGTACTTCATCGAGCAGCGATTTGTCAGAGAGGGTGAAATCTACGCCAGAGCAATCATGCGCGGAAGATTTCTAAAGCGCTCCTGGGGAACTCTCACACCACAGGAAGTCATGGAAGGCTCTGGCGGTTGGCCAGGCGAGCGACCACAACTTCCAAAGTGGGTTGAGCAGTGGGCCAAAGAGTGTCAACTACCGAAGGGCAAAGAACCAGCGCCAAGCGTCTGGGAGTAATTACTTCTTATACCAGCGGCAAGCTGCGATGGCTTCCTCGATCGGATTCAGTAGCAAGTCCTGTGTATCCGGGTGCTTTTCCATGTAGCGCACTGTGTAAGAGCAAACTGGAACAACTTTTTCTTTTCCACGTGCTCGAATGTCCGCCAGTGACTCTTTGAGCAAGATGGCAGCTAAGTTCTTACCCTGCTGTGCCGGGTCAACTTCAGTATGAACAAGGTGAATCTCGCCAGGACGGAGCTCGTAGTCCATCAGCCCTACCCGCTCGTTATCCAAGAAGATCTCATAGCGGTGATTCTCAATGTCGTGCACAACATTTGTGTTCATGCTGTTAATCTTCCCTTCGTGAGTGAATCTAAGGTCTACCTAGCTGACAATCTAGCAATTCTGAAAACGCTAGGCAGCAACACAGTTGACCTTATCTATATTGACCCACCCTTTAATACTGGCAAGGTTCAGCAGCGGAAGACTAGACGCTCAGAACGGTCAACAACCGGCACCGCTGGCTTCGGCGGCAACCAATATCAGCAAATTGTTTCCTCAATCATGTCCTATGACGATGCCTTCACTGATTACTGGGAATTCCTTCTGCCTCGGCTAGAGGAAGCCAAGCGCCTTTTGAAAGAAACCGGAACTATCTACCTACACCTTGATTATCGCGAAGCTCACTACGCCAAAGTCATGCTTGATGGTCTTTTCGGCCGAGACAACTTTCTAAATGAAATCATTTGGGCCTATGACTACGGCGGAAAAAGCAAGGGGAAATGGCCCAGCAAGCACGACACCATCCTGGTCTACGTCAAAAATGCCAAGCAGTACTACTTCGATTCTGAAACAGTAGATCGCGAGCCATACATGGCACCAGGTCTAGTGACGCCTGAAAAAGCAGAGCGAGGAAAGTTGCCAACTGATGTTTGGTGGCACACCATCGTCTCGCCAACCGGTAAGGAAAAGACTGGCTATCCAACCCAGAAGCCAATTGGAATTTTACGAAGAATTATCCAAGCCAGTTCCAAGCCAGGAGATCTAGTACTGGATTTCTTTGCCGGCAGTGGCACAACCGGCGCAGTTGCTGCTGAGCTCGGTAGAAGTTTCATCTTGATTGATCAGTCGAAAGAAGCAACTGACGTCATTAGGAAACGTCTTACCGAACAGAAAGTTCAGTTTTCTTTTCACGAGAAATGAAATAGATAACTAACAGTGCCAGCAAAATAAAAATCAAAGCTGTCGTCATAGCCATCCCTAGATTTACTTCTCCTGGCCTGCTAGCCAGGCGGAACATAGCAAGCGGCAGGGTTGCTTGAGAGCCATAGGCGAGGAAGCTCGCTGCTCCGAATTCCCCAAGTGACGCCAGTGCCATAAATGAAATTGCCGCTGCTATTGGTCTGGCCAAAATTGGCGCCTCCACAAAAGCCAGTGTCTTGATCTTGTCTGCCCCATCTAACGTTGCTGCCTCTAACATTTCAGGCTCAATAGCCTGTCGAGCAGGACGCAGAATCTGATAGCCAAGCGGGATAAGAAATATGGATTGCGCCAAAGGAACTAACCACCAATTACCCAAAGCACCTGGCAGATAACCTGCTCCGACCAAGAACATTAGCCCCACCACTACTGGTGAAATTCCAATCGGGATCAGCACGAGCAAGCTGGGTCTTTTTCTTGCTGCTGCTAGCCAAGCAATCGGAAGTGCAATGAGAATGCTGACGAGCAGATTGCGAAGGCTATTACTAGCAGCTTCCAGCAGGGTGATGTTCAAGATATCTCTGCTACCACGAGTTGCAAGGTTTGCAAGATTTTCAAAAATTCCACCATTCAAGCCAAAGGCTCGAATCGCAACATTTCCAATTACAACTCCAACGATTGCCAGGTAAAAATACCCAATCAACTGACCAAGCCTTGATCCACTGTGCTCGGATTCACCAAACAGCGGCGTTGGGTTAGCTCCAAGTTTTCTTGCCAAAACAAAAAACACGATCGTTAGGAGCGTCTGCAATAAAGCCAACAACCCTGCGCTGTTCAGATCTAACTGCCTCAGGGCTAGCTCTGAAACTTCGGTCTCGAGAGTTCTTACTTCGCCTCTACCTAAAGTCAAAACCAATCCATAGCTGGTGGCTGAGTAAAGTGCCACCAGCAGCGATGCCGATGCAATACCGGGCAGCTGCTGCGGTATCTCAATCAACAATCTGGTTTGCAATTTGCTTGCACCATCTAGTGCGGCTGCCTCAAGTTGTTCTTTTGGAACGCTGCTAGCCGCCACCACTCTCGCAATGAAACCAATGTTCATAAGCACGTGCGCAAACAATATCCAGCCAAACGCAGATGCAAAAGAAAGTTCAACTGGTTGCAGAGGAAGAATGGTCAGGCCAACTAAGAACGCTGGCAACAAAAACGGCAACAGAAGTATTGATGAGATCACGCCTTTGAATCGCCTGAGAGAGGCCAGCCAGTTTCCGACTGGGTAACCCAGCAACGCTGCCAGTAATGCACTACTTAGCGCCAGCAGCGCAGTGACGAGAAATAACTCGGTGTTAGTTATCAAAAACGTCGGACCAGTCTTTCAACCAGCGCTCACGGTTCTGAGCTAGCTCGGTCGCGTCACCGAGTGTCGATCTGGCAGGAAGAGCAAACTTTGCCCAGGTTTCCGGAACCGCAATTCCTTCAACGGCTGGATAAACGTACATCGCCTCGGCAACTGACGACTGAAACGCATCGCTTACTAGAAACTCAACTAACGCGGCTGCACCTGCTGTGTTACTTGCACCGCGCAAGGTGGCTGCGTATTCAATCTGGCGGAAGCACTCATCCAGTAGCGCAGCAGATCCCGCAACGCCATCTTTCACCTCAGCAGCTGGCGAGGAGGCATAACTCAAGACAATTGGTCTGGTTCCGCCATACCTAGTGAAGTCGGAGAAGTAAGCATCTTCCCAACTGCCTGCAATTTTCACTCCGTTGTCTCTGAGATTGCGCCAGTATTCAAATGTCTCTGCGTTAGTTTCAAAGCCCGCGAAGGTGGTGGCAAGAAATGCCAGACCGGGAGAAGAAAATCTTGGGTTTGTAATAACCGTAAGCGATTTGTATTCAGGCTTTGTTAGCTCGCGCCAATTGGCAGGGGGAGTCAGCTGGTTTTCTTCAAACCAGGCAATGTCGTAGTTGAAGCAAACGTCCGAGTAATCAATTTCAACAAAGTCTCCCGCGACTATTCCCTCTTTTTCGGCAAGAGAGCGGAAGGTGTTGTCAATACCAAAAACCACATCGGCAATTGGTGCATTTTTGGTCAGTGCGAGTTGATTTGTGAGTGTTCCCGTGTCACCAAGTCTGACAATTTCAAGTTCGTAGCCCGATGACTGTTCAAACTCAGCAATCAATTCATCGCTGATGGCAAATGAGTCGTGGGTAGCAAGGCGAACGGTATCGTTCGGCGCAGTTGCGCAGCCGCTAAGAAGTAGAAGTGTCGCGATAGCAATTGCTTTTTTCAATTGCGTGCCTTTCTGTAGTTAGGCACGGGGGTCTCCCTTACGCTGGCATTACCCAGATCAGGTTCGACGGTCGAAGACGCTTTAGTCTTCCTCTCAGCCCGGTTAGCCGGACTCCCGTGTTGTTACTAATAACTAGTTTAGCTAATGAGCCATTCCCGCTTGTTCGGCAACTTCTTGCGAGGCGCTCTTCTCTCGCAGCGGCACCTCTTTGATAAACCAGCTAATAACAAAGGCAATACCAATCAAGATGCCTGCGAACAGAAAGACCGACAGAGAAGACTCCACGAATCCCATTCGGAATGGCAGCGTCAGTCGCTCGTCGGCATCAATTAGGAAGGAGCTGTCCTCTGTCACACTGCTGGCGGCAGCTGGACCAGATTGGAATATTTCTAGGATTCCTTGATTGTTGGGGTTTTGCAGAACAGCTGGATCGTTTAGTGCTTCGCCAATTCCTGCGGTTACCTCTGGTTTTTTGAAAGCCTCCGCAATCTTGTCGCCAACTTGGCTAAAGAGCATGGACATGAATATTGCAACTCCAAGCGTTCCGCCCATCTGACGGAAGAACGTTGCACTGGAGGTGGCAACACCAATGTCTTTTGCCTCAACTGAGTTCTGGGAAGCCACCATAGTTGTCTGCATTAGCTGGCCAAGTCCGAGACCAACCAGCACCATTCCGATGGCGACAACCCAGAGTGGAATGTCAGCTTCTAAGAACAAGACCATGTAGAGATAGCCGAAGAACAAAGTGGCGGTGCCAGTGTTGAAGAAGAAACGATACTTTCCTGTCTTCGCGGTGACTCTTCCTGCGGTTATGGTGGCAACCATCATTCCAAACACCATCGGCAGCATCATTAGACCCGTGAGCGTTGGGCTGACCCCATAGACAATCTGAATAATAAGCGGAATAACAATCATTCCGCCAAACATGCCAGCTCCAATAATGAAGCCAAGCACCTGGGTTCTTGCAAATGTCTTGGATTTGAAAATAGCAAGTGGGATAAGTGCGCTTTCTCCCATTTTCTTTTCGATCAAGATAAATAGAACAATGCCAACTACACCGGTGACTCCCATGGCTATCGAAAGCGGTGAAGTCCATCCCCAGCTTCTTCCCTGCTCGGCAAGCAGTAGCAGTGGAACCGTTGCCATGATGATTGCAGCTGCGCCCCACCAATCAATCTTTAGTTTTCTTGGGGTGTGTGGCACGTGCAAGAAAGCAATCACCATTACCAGCGACAGAGCACCAATTGGAAGATTCATCAGGAATATCCAGCGCCAGCCCTCGACGAACAAGAACTCATCAATGCCAGCCAGCGTGCCACCAATAACTGGACCGAGCAGTGAAGAAGAGCCAAACACCGCCAGGAACATTCCCTGGTAGCGAGCTCTTTCGCGAGGCGGAACGATGTCGGCAACAATCGTTAGTGCCAGTGAAAATAAACCACCAGCTCCGACACCTTGCAGCGCTCGATACGCCGCCAATTCATACATTGTGTTGGCGAAGCCAGTTGAAACAGAACCGATTATGAAGATGGCAATCGCAGTAAGAAAGACCGGCCTGCGACCAAAGATGTCGCCAAGTTTTCCATATATAGGAGTACTAACAGTTGAGGTAATTAGGTAGGCGGTTGTTGCCCAAGCCTGCAGTGAAAGACCACCCGGGTCGTCTGCAATTGTTCGCATGGCCGCAGAGACAACGGATTGATCTAGCGCCGCTAGAAACATTCCGGACATCAGTCCTACTAGCACTACCAGAATTTGTTTGTGAGTCATTGTGCCGGAGGCTGCTGCTTCTTTCGCGGCATCCCGTCTTGATTTATTGCTCAATACTTTTGCACCACTTAGGGTTGATAGGTGCCCAAGTCTACTCCTCGGCGTCGCAGAACATTGTTCGTGTTTGTGCCGCCTTTGGTAGCACTAATTGTGGGCTTGTGGCTGATTTTTCAGTCTTTTTGAAGCAAGAAAATTGTGTAGGCGAGCGAAAAGCCAAAACCTACCAGCGCATACAAAATCACAAACCAATTCCAACCGGTTGGAATCAAAAGAGTAATAACACCTAAACCAAAAGCAGCAAACTGCATCACTCTGGCCGAAAACAAAACACCTTTATCTGATCCGTGCAGTGAAACAACCAACATGTTTCCGGTTAGAGCAACCAGCGTCAGCCCAATCATTCTCATTGACCAGTCCAGATCGTTTGAGCCTGCCATTCCAAGCAGGTCAGTAAAAAATCGCGGTAGCGCTATCAACAGTGCCGCACTAAGACCAAACACGCTGGCCCCTGCACGTAGCACCAGCCTTAGTCGTGAAACTTTTGCTTGATTTGCCATGAAAGAAGACTATTAGGTGCCAACAATCAGCCTTACCTCTAATCTTGTTGCATGCCAAAAGCGCTAAAGATTGCTTACCTAGGCCCCGCCGGAACCTTTACCGAGCAGGCGGCTAGGCAACTTGGCGCAGATAGTGAACTGCATCCGGTTGCTTCAGTGACCGAAGCAATGGACGCTGTTCTTGCCGGCAAAGCCGATAGAGCGGTTGTCCCCATTGAAAACTCAATCGAGGGCGGTGTTTCCGCAACTTCAGATGCACTCGCTGTCATGCCCGGGGTGCAGATCTTTGGCGAATACCTGGTTCCCGTGCGCTTTGATTTGATGGCCAAGCCTGGAACAAAACTTTCTGAAATTAAAGATGTGCTGACCCATCCGGTTGCCTATGCACAAAGCAGAAAGAGGCTGGAGCAAAATCTCTCCAACCACACCCACATCCCAGCAGCCTCAACAGCTGCTGCTGCCAAGGCTCTTGCCGATGGTGCAAGTGCCGATGCAGTAATAGCTGCAAGCGGAGCTGCCAAACTTTACGGACTCGAAATTCTTGCAAGTGACATTGGCGAGAACAAGAAAGCGCAAACTCGCTTCATTGAAATTGGTAAGCAGTCCAAGCCGCAACCAAAAACTGGTGCTGATAAGACAAGCGTGATTGTGGAACTACCTGACGACAGACCTGGTGGACTGCTTGAAATGCTGGAGCAATTTGCAGCACGCGGAGTAAATCTTTCTCGCATTGAATCAAGACCCGTTGGTGATCGCTTTGGTCGCTACCGCTTCAACATCGATGCCGAGGGTCACATCGAAGACGAAGCTATTGCTGAAGCGCTAATGGGTCTGCACCGGTTCAGTCCAAAAGTTATCTTTCTGGGTTCTTATGCCAAGGCAGATAAATCTGCCAGTGAGCACCAAGGAAACAACACCAATGCCAGTTATCACGCCGCTCGCAAGTGGCTGGATGACTTGCGCTCCTAAAGCAACACCCTTAGCGCTTTTTGCTTTATTGAGAACTCAACCTCTATAACATCACCCATCGGATCGCCATCTAACTGAATTGGCGCTGGGTGATGGGGTCTTATTCTGATTCGAGCACTGCTGAGATTTTCAAGAGTTTTGACATTGGCTGTTGCATCCATCCACTTCCTGCCAAGTGCGAGTGGTCTAACGACTTGGTTTTGCCAAGTAATTCTTGAAAAGAAATCAATCCAGTTCCAAATTCTTCTGGGTCCGATGGCGGCCATATCGAGCTGCCCATCGTCCAACCTGGCATCTGGCATCATTGAAATTGCCCCGGGCAATAGCCCAACATTTCCTACCAACAGCGAGTAACTCTTCAGCGTCCTACTTTCATCATTCAAGCTGACGTCAAATTTCTCGAACTTGAGTGGAAGCGATCTAATGCCACCTTCTATATAGGCAACCCAGCCAATCTTTTTCTTCAGTTCTGGCTGAGTGTTTTGCATTAGTCGGGCGTCCATTCCAACACCAGCAATGCCTGTAAAGAGGTACTCCTCCAATGACCCATCAGGGCGAACCAGCCTTGCCTGACCCAGGTCAATTTCATATGGCTTACCACTAATCGCTCGCTTCACCGCCGCATCTAAAGCCAGCGGCAACTTTAGGTTTCGAGCCAGAATGTTGCCGGTTCCAATGGGCAGGATTCCTATCGAAGCTGTCGAACCTGTTGCTTCTTGAACCACCCGGCGCAGTGTTCCATCACCGCCAGCCACCAACAATTTTTTATGACCCTCGGCGAGAGCGGCTTTGGCCGCTTTCGCACCTTGGCTGGTCTTGTCGGTTGGGAGAAAGATTGGCTCGACAGCGAGTTTTTGAAAAGGCTTTTTGATTTGGGAAAGGGTGATTTTCTGCGGGTTATAAATCACAGCGAGCTTCACCGCATCAGCCTAACCTTGCTCGGCGGTAGGCTGTAGTGCGTGATCGACCTAAATTTACTGCGCGAAGACCCTGAAAAGATTCGCGTCTCTCAGCGCCTACGCGGTGCAAGTGAGGAGCTGGTTGATCAGGCCGTTGCGCTCGACAAGGCAAAGCGGGCGGCGCTCGCTGAGTTTGAAAAACTTAGAGCCGAACAAAACGCTCACGGCAAATTAGTGGCAGCAGCCCCCAAAGAGGAAAAAGCCAAGCTGGTTGAGACCGGACAACAACTTGCAGCTGGCGTCAAGGCAGCTGAAGCGAAGGCCAATGAGGCAGATCAACAGCTAAGTCAACTGCTTCTAAAAATAGACAACGTCGTGATTGAAGGCGTTCCTGCCGGTGGCGAAGAAAACTTCGTAGTAATCAAAGAGGTAGGTACCAAACCAAACTTTTCTTTCGAGGCAAAGGACCACGCCCAATTAGGTGAGCTGCTAGATGTGATTGACATTGAGCGCGGTGTAAAGATTTCTGGTTCCAGGTTTTATTTTCTGAAGGGTTGGGGAGCGAGGCTAGAACTAGCAATGATGCAGCTGGCGCTTGATCAGGCAGTGAAAGCAGGCTTCACCCCGCTGATCACACCAACCCTTGTAAGACCAGAAGTGATGCAGGGAACTGGTTTTTTGGGCGAGCACGCAGCGGAGATCTACTATCTACCTGCTGACGAGCTCTACCTAACTGGCACAAGTGAAGTTGCACTAGCTGGTTATCACGCTGATGAAATCATCGAAAACTTATCCGAGCCAATTAGATACGCAGGTTGGTCAACCTGCTACCGCCGCGAAGCGGGCAGCCACGGCAAAGACATCAAGGGCATTTTGAGAGTTCACCAGTTCAACAAACTAGAAATGTTCTCCTACTGCAGGCCAAGCGAGGCAGAAGCCGAGCACGCCAAACTACTTGCCTGGCAAGAAGAAATG
>JACCDT011655753.1_pt1 | contig 14749 bp, 13 predicted proteins | sample 7446291 | NCBI WGS metagenome assembly JACCDT01 (sample SAMN15323446, study PRJNA562643) | freshwater metagenome | isolation source: river surface water | place: USA:Blue River Watershed | collected 2017-08-17
CTCGGCGGGGTGGCCGAGCCGCTTGGGGAAAGGAATGGAGGCGGCGAGCGAGGCCTGCACCTCCTCCGGCAGCTCCTTCATCAGCGGCGTGGCAAACAGGCCGGGCGCCACGGTGCACACGCGGATGCCGTGCCGCGCCAGGTCGCGCGCCATGGGCAGGGTCATGCCGACCAGCCCGCCCTTGGAGGCGCTGTAGGCCTGCTGGCCGACCTGGCCGTCGAACGCGGCCACGCTGGCGGTGAACAGCATCACGCCGCGCTCGCCGTCGGCCAGCGGCTCCAGCTTCGCGCAGGCGGCGGCGAACAGGCGGGCTGCGTTGTAGCTGCCGATCAGGTTGACGCTGATGACCCGGCTGAAGTCCTCCAGCGGTGCCGCGCTGCCGTCCTTCTGCACCACACGCTTGGCGGTGCCGATGCCGGCAATGTTCATGAGGATGCGGGCCGGGCCGTGGGCCGCGCTGGCGGCATCGAGGGCGGCCTGCAGGCTGGCGGTGTCGGTGATGTCGCAGGCCAGCCCCAGACCGCCGATGTTGGCGGCCACGCGGCGGGCGTTGTCGGCATTCACGTCGAGCACCGCCACCTTGGCGCCCAGGCGGGCCAGCTCGCGTGCGGTGGCCTCGCCGAGGCCGGAGCCGCCGCCGGTGACGAGGGCGGCGTGTCCTGAAATCTGCATGGTGTGTCTCCTGAAGGAAGGGATGTCAGCGGGGCTGGAGCAGGTTCGGGGCGCTGCCGTCGTGCAGGGCCTCCACCAGCGCGGCCCGGTGCTGCAGCACCGCGCGCTGGTTGATGGAGCCTTTGTCGGTGACCTCGCCCCGGTCAATGGAAGGTGGCTCGGCCAGCAGCACCAGGCGGGCCACCCGGTTGGCGCTGCCGGTGGCCTGGGCGGCCAGGTCGTTCAGCACCTGCTGGAAATGCGCCAGCACCGCCGGGTGGGCCAGCACCTCGGCCAGCGGTGCGTCGGCCGGCAGGCCGGCCAGGCCGCGCACGGCGGCGGTGGGGAACAGCATGGCGCCGACCTCGTTGCGGTTCAGGCCGGTGATGACCGCGTCCTGCACGAAGGGCGCCCCGGCCGCGATGATCCGGCCGCGCAGCGGCCCGACGCTGACGAAGGTGCCGGTGGCCAGCTTGAAGTCCTCGGCAATGCGGCCGTCGAAGCGCAGGCCCCGGTGGTGGTTGGCCGGGTCGATCCAGGTGACCGCGTCGCCGGTGCAGAAGAAGCCTTCGTCGTCGAAGGCTTCGGCGGTGGCCTCGGGGTTGCGCCAGTAACCCGGCGTGATGTTGGGGCCGCGGTAGCGCACCTCGGTCTTGCCCTGCACCGGCACCAGCTTGAGCTCCAGCCCGGGCGCGGGCAGGCCCAGGTCGCCGGAGCGCACCTCGGGGCTGGTGATGTACAGGCCGAACGGCCCGGACTCGGTCATGCCCAGCCCGGTGCCCATGACGATGCGTTCACCCAGCTCGGCCTCCTGCACCTGGTGCAGCGTGTCCCACACCGGCTGGGCCAGGGCGGCGCCGGCATAGAAGAACAGGCGCACCCGGCTCAGCAGGTTGCGGCGCAGCCCGGCGTCGGTCTTCATGGCGTTGGCGATCGCCTCGAAGCCAGTGGGCACGTTGAAGTAGACCGTGGGCGCGACTTCGCGCAGGTTGCGCAGGGTTTCGTGCATCAGGGCCGGGGTGGGCTTGCCGTCGTCGATGTACATCGTGCCGCCGTGGTAGACCACCATGCCGAAGTTGTGGTTGCCGCCGAAGGTGTGGTTCCAGGGCAGCCAGTCCACCAGCACCAGCGGCTCTTCGAGCAGCACCGGCATCGACTGGGCCATCTGCTGCTGGTTGGCGCACCACATGCGGTTGGTGTTGATGACGGCCTTGGGCAGTTTGGTCGAGCCACTGGTGAACAGGAACTTGACGACCGTGTCCGGACCTGTGGCAGCCATGGCCTGGTCCACCGCATCGGTCACGGGTGTCGCGCACAGTTGGGCAAACGTGCTGACCTGGCGGCCATCGATGCCGCCCTCGGCCATGACGATGCCCATGTCCTCACCCACGGTGGCGGCAATCGCCTTGGCGTACCGCGCATCCTGTGCGAACACCAGACCCGGTGTGACGGTGCGCAGCACATGCTTGAGTTTGTCGTAGTCGACGCTGACCAGCGAGTAAGGGGGGGACACCGGTGTGTAGGGCACACCTGCGACCAGGCAACCCAGCGCGAGCAGGGCGTGCTCCAGGCTGTTCTCGCTGAGGATGGCCACCGGTCGCTCGGCGTTCAGGCCGCGGTTGATCAGGCCTTGGGCGATGCTGCGGGCCGTCTGCCAGGCCTGCTGGTAGCTCACCTGGCGCCAGTCGCCTGAGCTGCCGTCGGCATTCTTGGCGCGGCGGGCCATGAAGGTCTGCTCGGGCCGGGTCCTGGCCCAGTGCTGCAGACGATCCGTCAGGCGCTCAGGGAAGGCCTGCAGGTCCTGCTCGGCGCGCAGGTAGTGGGTGCCTGGCAAGCCATCGCGCAGGGCGACACGTGTGACACCGAATGTGAGGGGGCGGAATTTGGGGGCGCTCATGTCTTGTCTCCTCCGGTTCTCTCGATCGGCCTCAGTCGGCCTTTTGCACCTTGGCGGCCTTGCCTTCGAGGAAGGCGCGCACACGGGCCTTGGCTTCCGGGGCTGCCTGAGCGATCGACGAGATCAGGGCTTCGGTCATGAAGCCGTGGTCGGCGGGTTGCTCGGCGATGCGCGGCAGAGCGTGCATGAGGGCGTAGTTGGTCAGTGGGGCGTTGGTGGCGATGCGTGTGGCCAGTTCGATGGCCTTGTCGAGTGCCGAACCTTGCGGCACGAGGTACTGGGCAAAGCCCAGACGCTCGCCGTCGACGGCGTTGTAGACGCGGCCGGTGAGCATCATGTCGGTCATGCGGGCCACGCCGATCAGTTTGGGGATGCGCACCGAGCCGCCGCCGCCGACGAAGATGCCGCGCGTGCCTTCGGGCAGTGCATAAAAGGTGCTTTCGTCGGCCACGCGGATGTGCGAAGCCGTGGCCAGCTCGAGTCCTCCGCCAACAACAGCACCGTGCAAGGCAGCGATCACCGGCACGCGACCGTACTGCACGGCATCGAGCGCGACGTGCCAGCTGCGCGAGTGGTGGATGCCCTCGCCGGCGTCACGCTCCTTGAGCTCGGACAGATCCAGGCCCGCGCAGAAGTGCTCGCCTTCGCCGTCGATGACGGCGGCGCGGGCTTCCTCGGGCAGGTTCTGGAAGGTGTCGCGAATGGCTTCGATCAGCGCGTCGGACAGGGCGTTGCGCTTGGCCGGGCGGCGCAGCGTGATGATGGCCACAGCGCCACGCATTTCGAGGGTGACACCGCGGCTGGCTGCGCGTTCAAGGATCGGGTTGCTCATCTGGGAGTCCTTTGCAATGATTGCCCGGAAAGGCTAAAAGGTTATGATCAATAACCATATTGTGGGCATTTGCCGCGCTTTGTTTGCCTAGGGCTTACCCTAGGTCTGGCGACAAAATACTTGCGCTTATCTTTCAGACAGGAGACACCGTCAGCCATGAAACACGAAGATCTGATTGCCATCGACATCCACACCCACGCCGAAGTGAGCTGCTGGAATCCCTTCGACAATTACGGTGAGGAGTACGACCGCGCAGCCGACAAATACTTTGGTTCCAACCGCCGACCTACGATTGCCGAAACGATTGCGTATTACCGCGAAAGGAAGATCGGTCTGGTGATGTTCACGGTGGACAGCGAGGCGCAACTGGGCCGGCGCCGCATCCCGAACGAAGAGATCGCACAGGTCGCGCGCGACAACAGCGACATGATGGTGGCCTTTGCCAGCATCGACCCGCACAAGGGCAAGATGGGGGCGCGCGAGGCCGAGCGCCTGATCCAGGAAGAAGGCATCAAGGGCTTCAAGTTCCACCCCACGGTGCAGGGCTACCACCCCTACGACAAGATGGCCTGGCCGATCTACGAGGTGATCAATCACCACAAGCTGCCGGCCATTTTCCATACCGGCCACAGCGGCATCGGCAGCGGCATGCGCTGCGGCGGGGGCCTGCGTCTGGCCTACAGCAACCCGATGCACCTGGACGATGTGGCGATCGACTGGCCCGACATGCAGATCGTCATGGCGCACCCCAGTTTTCCGTGGCAGGACGAAGCCCTGAGCGTGGCCACGCACAAGCCCAATGTATGGATCGACCTGTCAGGCTGGAGCCCGAAGTACTTTCCGAAACAACTGGTGCAGTACGCCAATACCCTGCTCAAGGACCGCGTGCTGTTCGGCAGCGACTACCCGCTCATCACTCCCGAGCGCTGGATGAAGGACTTCGAAGTCGCAGGCTTCAAGCCCGAAGTCATGCCGGGCATCCTCAAGGGCAACGCGCTGCGGCTGCTGGGCCTGGCCTGATCTGGCCGGATTGCCGTGGCCTGCAGCTCGCCACGGCAGCTTGCCTGCCATTGTGAACCCTGCTGGCGCACGGCAATCGTGGGTTCAGGGTGCCAACACCAGATTCTTGGTGCTCGTGCTGCCGGCCACGCCCAGCGTGATGACCGGATCTGTGGTCTGAGTGGTGTAGCCCGATGCACTGCCGTAGAGCTTGTACAGGCCCGGTGTGACGCTGTCGGCCGTGAAGCTCAGCGGGCCACCCATGCCGGCGTAGCTGGCCTTGAGCGGTGCGGCCAGTGGCAGGGTCAGGGTGTATTGGGCCGTGACCGGGTCCACATTGCCCCAGGCCACATCCAGCGTTTGCAGTGTGCTCAGGCTTTGTTGTGCGTTCACACCGGCATCGACCAGCAGCGTGCTGCCGGCGTCGCTCACCGTTCCGGTGACTTGCGCCGTGGTTGATGCGGGCGGCGCAATCGGCGATGACGAGGTGTTGAGCTGCGTCGAGCCGAGGGTGGTCGATACAGGTACGCCCGTGATGGCCGCGGTGGTGAGGGGCATGGTGCCCGGGTTTGTCCCCGAGACCACCACGGTGTAGTTGGTGCTTTCCGGCAGGTAGGCAATCACGAACCGCCCACTGGTGCTGTCTGGCACGGTGGCGCGCAGCTGACCGTCGGGGTCGCGGGTCGACACCACCACGCTGGAGGCGATGGCCGGGTCCACATAGCCCTCGATCTGGGTGGTCAGTCGCTTGGTGACGGCCACCACCGGCTTGAGGTTGTAGTTGCCGGAGTTGCCAGCCCGCACGATGGACTTGCAGGCATCGAAGTCCAGCACCATGTCGGCCACCTGGCTGCCGGTCACATCAAAGTGGGCCTGCAGCTTGTAGCCGCTTTGCTGGCCGCTGGGGGTGTTCAGCGCGATCTCGTTGTTCGTGCCCGAGAGCACCAGCGAGTTGGCCAGCGGTGCGTCCGACAGCACCAGCCTGACTTGCTGGTAGCGTCCGGCAGGCAGGGGCACCGAGCCCAGCTCCTGCAGCGCACCGTTGGTCAGGCCCAGCAGGTCGATTTTCTGGGGGGATGCGACAACGACCTCGCGCCAGCCGCTGTCGCTGTCGCCCGCTGTGGTGCTCTGGTGCATGCGGATCTTGTTGACGGTGACATAGACGTGGTCGTAACCACACCCGGGCGAATCGGTCATGGCGAGTTTGAGGGTGCCGTCGCCCGATGCGCTGGAGCCACCGCCGCCGCAGGCCACCAGCGTGGCTGCGGCCAATGTGCTGCCCAGCAGCAACAGCCCCTTGAGCGTGAAGGGATGAGAAATGCTTTTCATGCTGACCTCCTGGAGTTGTGGGGTGCGACTCTAGGAGGAAGCAGCGGTGCGTTCAGTAAGCGAAGGTAAGCAGTGTGAGCGTTCGTACCAATGGGGCGTGAATCGTGAACGAAAGTTTTCTCACCGCTGGCGTTTTCAGGCTGCGGTCGGCGGCTCGGCCCATGCCGGCAGGGGCCAGTTCAGAAGCTCGGCCAGCCGGCACACCACCCATCTAGCCTCGGCATCACCGATCACTTCGGGTGTGGCCAGCAGGCCTTGCAGGCAACGCTCGAGCGCCAGCTCTTCGGTGATGCCGAGCTGGAACTGCTGGTTGGCCGCCTGTTCGGTCAGCAGCTGAGCCATGTCTTCGCACAGCTCGTAACGTGCCGCCATCTCGCGCGCGGCCAGGGTCGGCTTGATCTTGCCCGGCGGCACGTATAAGGCCGAAAAGCTCGGCGGGATGTAAGTCTGGTTGACGTCGTCCATGGCTGCGCTCAGGCCTTTTTGACGAACTCGCTCTTGAGCTGCATCGGGCCAAAACCGTCGATCTTGCAGTCGATGTCGTGGTCGCCCTCGATCAGGCGGATGTTCTTGACCTTGGTGCCCACCTTGACCACCGAGGACGAACCCTTGATCTTGAGGTCCTTGACCAGGGTGACGCTGTCGCCGTCCTGCAGCACGTTGCCGTGGGCGTCTTTCCAGACTTTCTGTGCATCATCGCCGCTGGTCGCTTCGGCCGGGTTCCATTCATGCCCGCAGCTCGGGCAGATCAGCAGGTTGCCGTCTTCGTAGGTGAACTCGGACTGGCATTGGGGGCAGGGGGGCAGGGTGGACATGGATGGCTGCAGAAAAATTTTCAATCAAAGCGCACAGAGCGCAAGTCACGCATTGTGACGGCAAGCAGGCACTGCGTGGCCCCGCTGTCTCGGTGACACCGCCGCGCTGAGCACGCATTGATAATGCGTGCCAAGTGAAGATTCCACCCCCCAAAGCCCAGGAGAGCCCCGTGACCTACCCCCATACCCAACTGTTCATCAATGGCCAGTGGCAGGACGCTGCCGAGGGCAAGACCCTGCCCGTGTTCAACCCGGCCACCGGTCAGCAGATTGGCCAGGTGGCGTATGCCAGCCGCACCGATCTGGACGCGGCTTTGGCAGCTGCACAAAAAGGCTTCGACACCTGGCGCAACATGACCGCCCAGGCGCGCGGCAAGATCATGCGCCAGGCCGCCGCGCTGCTGCGTGAGCGGGCCCCCCAGATCGCTGTGCTGCTGACCCAGGAGCAAGGCAAGCCACTGGCCGAAGCCAAGGGCGAAGTGCTGGCGGGGGCGGACATCATCGACTGGTTTGCCGAAGAGGGCTCGCGCACCTATGGGCGCATCGTGTCCTCGCGGGTCAATCTGGCCATCCGCCAGATGGTGCTGAAAGACCCGGTCGGACCGGTGGCGGCCTTCACGCCCTGGAATTTCCCGATCAACCAGGTGGTGCGCAAGGTCGGCGCCGCGCTGGCGGCAGGCTGCTCCATGCTGGTCAAGGGTCCCGAAGAAACCCCCGCCAGCCCGGCCGCGCTGATCCAGGCCTTTGCCGACGCAGGACTGCCCGAGGGCGTGCTGGGGCTGGTGTACGGCAACCCGGCCGAGATTTCCAGCTACCTGATCCCGCACCCGGTCATCCGCAAGATCACCTTCACCGGCTCTACTCCGGTGGGCAAGCAGCTGGCGGCCATGGCCGGCCAGCACATGAAGCGCGTGACGATGGAGCTGGGTGGCCACGCGCCCGTGATCGTTTGCGAAGATGCCGACATCGAACAGGCCGTGAAAGCGGCGGGTGCAGCCAAGTTCCGCAATGCCGGGCAGGTCTGTATTTCGCCCACGCGCTTTCTGGTGCACGAGAGCGTGCACAACGATTTTGTGAAAGCCATGGGTCAGCTCGCCTCGGGCCTGAAGGTCGGCGACGGCATGGCCGAGGGCACCCAGATGGGACCGCTGGCCAATCCACGCCGCTTGACCGCCATGACCGATTTGCTGGAAGACGCCGTGCGCCGTGGTGCCCAGGTGGTGGCGGGCGGTCAGCGCCAGGGCGATGTCGGCAACTTCTGGGCGCCCACGGTGCTGGCCGATGTGCCGCTGGATGCGCGCATCTTCAACGACGAGCCTTTCGGTCCGGTCGCTGCGGTACGCAAGTTCAGCCAGCTCGACGAGGCCATTGCCGAGGCCAACCGCCTCTCCTATGGCCTGGCCGGTTATGCCTTCACCCGTTCGCTCAAGAACGCCGACCTGCTCACGCGCCAGGTGCAAGTGGGCATGCTGTGGGTGAACATGCCTGCCATGCCCAATGCCGAAATGCCCTTTGGCGGCATCAAGGATTCGGGCTACGGTTCGGAGGGTGGCCCCGAGGCACTCGATGCCTACTTGAACACCCGCGCCGTAGCCATACTCAACAGCTGAGCGCAGCATGAGTGAACAGACCTGGCTGACCCGAGCTGCCGCGCCCGGCCCTGTCTTCGCCTTTGAGCCGAGCCAGCGCTACCCCGACCGGCGCATCGAGGTGCTGGACCCCTCGTTTGCGAAGTACCGCATCTTCAGCAGCACCGTTGAACAGCTGGGCAGCGGCATGCGCTGGGCCGAAGGCCCGGTCTGGTTTGGCGATGGGCGCTACCTGCTGGTGAGCGACATTCCGGGCAACCGCATCATGCGCTACGACGAGGCCACGGGCGCCTGGGGCGTGTTCCGCTCGCCGTCCAACATGGCCAACGGCCTGTGCCGCGACACGCAGGGGCGCCTGCTGGCCTGCGAACATGGCGGGCGCCGCATCACGCGCACCGAATACGACGGCAGCATCACGGTGCTGGCCGACTGCTACGCGGGCAAGCGCCTGAACTCGCCCAACGACCTGGTGTGCCAGAGCAATGGCGCCATCTGGTTCACCGATCCGCCCTTTGGCATTGGCGGCCACTGGGAGGGCGAGAAGGCCGAAGCCGGGTTGCCGCACGCGGTCTACCGCATCGATCCGGTCACGGGTGAACTGCAGCAGGTGTTGACCGATCTGGCCGGACCCAACGGACTGGCGTTTTCGCCCGACGGCCGGGTGCTCTACATCGTCGAGAGCCGCGCCCAGCCGCACCGCAAGGTGTGGGCCTACGACGTGGACGCCGCGGGCGGCCTGTCCGGCCAACGGCTGGTGATCGACGCCCAGGGGCCGGGCGCGCTCGATGGCATCGCGGTGGACGAGGATGGCAATCTCTGGTGCGGCTGGGGCAGCAATGGCAGTGCAGACGCGCAACCGGAACTGCTCGATGGGGTGCGGGTGTTCAATCCGCAAGGGCTGGCGATTGGCCACATCCACCTGCCCGAGCGCTGCGCCAACCTGTGCTTTGGCGGGGCAGGGCGCAACCGCCTGTTCATGGCGGCCAGCCATTCGCTGTACGCGCTCTACGTCGAGACGCGTGGGGCCTGATGTCGAAATTCAGAAGACATCGTACAACCGAGGCGATCAGGCAACAGCGTCGCGCGCCTTGCGCAGGCGGTCGCGGCTGTTGGACAGGTGGGTGCGCATGGCCGCGCGCGCGGCCTCCGTGTCGTGGTTGCGGATGGCGTTGTAGATGCTCTCGTGCTCGCCGTGCACCCGCTCCAGGTAGGCCTGACGGCCTTCCGGTGCCTGGTCGGCGGTCTTGATGCGGGTGCGCGGAATGATGTGCGTGCCCAGGTAGGTCATCAGGTCGGCAAAGTGCCGGTTCCCCGTGGCTTGCGCGATCTCCATGTGGAACTGAAAGTCGCTGGGCACGGCATCCGACTGGCTGTGGATCGCGTTTGAAAAGCCGTCCAGTGCCGCGGCCATGGCACCCAGCTGTTCGGGGGTGGCGCGTTGCGCAGCCAGTCCTGCCGCCTCGGTCTCCAGGCTGATGCGCAACTCCAGCACGGCGATCACATCGTCGATGGTGGCCATGTCCTGCTCGGCAATGCGGAAGTTGTGCGTGGTCGGGGCTTCCAGCACGAAGGTGCCGATGCCGTGCCGGGTCTCGACCTGCCCCGAGGCCTGCAGGCGCGAGATGGCTTCGCGCACGACGGTGCGGCTCACCTCCAGCGCGGTCATGACGGCCGATTCGGTGGGCAGCTTGTCGCCGGGTTTGAGCTGGCCGGACTGGATCAGCTGCTGCAGGTGCTGCACCACTTCCTGCACCAGGCCGCCACGGCGGTTGCGACCAGCAGGCAATGATGGCGAGGTCTGAGGGACATTCATTTTTTTCGTCCGGGTTCTTGACAAGGTTTTTGCAAGCATACAGAATTGCCAGTCATCAGACAACTAACAACTGGCGGATTTACAAAACATGACGATCCAATCCCACCACACCCTGCTCATGACGGGCGCCGCAGGCGGTCTGGGGCAGGTCATGCGCGAGCGCCTGAAAGCCAACTGCGCCGTGCTGCGCCTGAGCGATGTCAGCCCGATGGCGCCCGCACAGGCCGGTGAAGAAGTGGTGCAGGCCGACCTGGCCGACGCCGAGGCCGTGAAGGCGCTGGTAGCCGGGTGTCATGCCATCGTGCACTTCGGTGGTGTCTCCACCGAGCAGCCCTGGGGGCCCATCCTGCAGGCCAACATCATTGGCCTCTACAACCTCTACGAAGCGGCGCGCGTCCATGGCGTCAAACGCATCGTCTTCGCCAGTTCCAACCATGTGATGGGCTTTTACCGCCAGAGCGAAGTGGTCGATGCCCTCAGCCCGCCGAGGCCCGACGGCCTGTACGGCGTCAGCAAGGCTTTTGGTGAAGACCTCTCGCGCATGTATTTCGAGCGCTACGGCATCGAGACCGCCTGTGTGCGCATCGGCTCTTGCCTGCCCGCGCCCAAAGATCGCCGCATGCTGGCGTCCTGGATCAGCCATGGCGACATGCACCGCCTGATCACGGCCTGCCTGACCACGCAGGTGCTGGGGCACAGCATCATTTACGGCACCTCCGACAACAGCGTGTCCTGGTACGACAACCGCCTGGCGCACCACATCGGTTACCGCCCGCAGGACAGCGCGGACGTGTTCCGTGATGCCGTGTTCGCGCGCACCCCCGAGCCCGATCTGAAAGACCCCGCCATGCAGTTCCAGGGCGGAGCCTTCGTGAAGACCGGCCCGTTCTGACCCGTTCCTGAAACCCTTCCATCCCTGACAACCCCAAACCTCACCAGGACCCCCAAAGATGAATCCGCAAGAACTCAAAGCCATCATGTCCCACGGCCTGCTGTCGTTCCCGCTGACCGACTTCGACGCCAATGGCGACTTCAACAGGAAGGGCTACATCGACCGTCTGGAATGGCTGGCCCCCTACGGCGCCACCGCCCTGTTTGCCGCTGGCGGCACCGGCGAGTTTTTCTCGCTCACGGCTGACGAGTACCCCGAGATCATCCGGACGGCCGTGGACACCTGCCGCGGCAAGGTGCCGATCATTGCCGGTGCCGGCGGCCCGACCCGCTTTGCCATCCAGTGCGCACAAGAAGCCGAGCGCGCCGGTGCCCACGGCATCCTGCTGCTGCCGCACTACCTGACCGAAGCCGGTCAGGAAGGCCTGATCGCCCACGTCGAAGCCGTCTGCAAGAGCGTCAAATTCGGTGTCATCGTCTACAACCGCAACGTCTGCAGGCTCACGCCCGAATCGCTGGCCATTCTGGCCGACCGTTGCCCCAACCTGATCGGCTTCAAGGACGGCATTGGCGACATCGAACTGATGAGCTCGATTTACATGAAGATGGGCGACCGCTTCTCCTATCTGGGCGGCCTGCCCACCGCCGAGGTTTATGCCGCCGCCTACAAGGCGCTGGGCACGCCGGTGTACTCGTCGGCCGTGTTCAACTTCATCCCCCGGACGGCGATGGAGTTCTACCACGCAGTGGCCCAAGACGACATGGCCACGCAGCACCGCCTGCTCAAGCAATTCTTCATGCCTTACCTGGCGATTCGCAACAAAGGTCAGGGCTACGCGGTCAGCATCGTCAAGGCCGGCGCCAAACTGGTTGGCCACGATGCCGGTCCGGTGCGCGCACCGCTCACCGACCTCAAGAGCGCCGAGATGGAAGAACTGGACGCCCTCATCAAGGCCCTGGGTCCGCAGTAATCCGACCGGAAGTTACGCCGCATGACCTCCCACGCCATTCGCCATGTCCGCGTCACGCCGATCGCGTTCCGCGATCCGCCGCTGCTGAACGCGGCCGGCATCCATGAGCCCTGGGCGCTGCGCTCGATCATCGAGATCGAGACCGCCTCGGGCTTGGTGGGCATCAACGAAAGCTATGGCGACCAGTCCATGCTCGATGTGCTGGCCAAGGCGGCCCCAGCCTTGCAGGGCCTCTCGCCCTGGGACCTGAACGCGATGGAAAAGCGGGTGCAGGCGCTGGTGCAACCCGCCAGCAATGCCTCGGAGTTTCTGGGCGAGCAGATTTCCCTGGCGCCGGGCACGCACGTCTCCAAGAACGTAGCCAAGGTGGTCAGTGCGTTTGAAGTCGCCATGTTCGACCTGCAGGGGCAACTGGCCGGCGCGCCGGTGGTGGACCTGCTGGGCGGCGCCGTGCGCGATGCGGTGCCGTTTTCGGCCTACCTGTTCTTCAAGTACGCCGAGCACATCGACAAACCCTACGGCCCCGATCCGTTCGGCGAGGGCCTGACCCCTGCGCAGATGGTGGCGCAGGCACGCCGCATGATCGATCAGTACGGCTTCAAGAGCATCAAGCTCAAGGCCGGGGCCCTGCCGCCCGAGCAGGAGGTGGCGGCGCTGCTGGCGCTGGCCAAGGCCTTTCCGGGCGCGCCGCTGCGCATCGATCCCAACGCCAACTGGACCGTGGCCACCAGCCTGAAGGTGGTGGAGCAGCTGCGCGGCGTGCTCGAATATTACGAAGACCCGGCGCCGGGGCTGGACGGCATGGCCGCCATTGCACGCCAGTGCGATGTGCCGCTGGCCACCAACATGGTGGTGACCGACTACAAGGAATTCGCCGACAACGTGCGCCGGGGCTGCCCGGTGCGCATCGTGCTGAGTGACCACCACTATTGGGGCGGGCTGCGCACCACCCAACAGCTCTCGCGCCTGTGCCAGACCTTTGACATGGGCTTGTCCATGCACTCCAACTCGCATCTGGGCATCAGCCTGATCGCGATGACGCACCTGGCCGCTTCGGTGCCGCACCTGTCGTACGCTTGCGATACGCACTACCCCTGGCAGGACGAAGAAATCGTGGAGGGTGGCCGTTTGACGTTCGAAGACGGCAGCCTGCGCTTGCCCCGTGAACCGGGACTGGGCGTGCGCATCGATCCCCAAGCTTTGGCCCGCCTGCACGACAACTGGCTGCACTGCGGCATCCGCAACCGCGACGACCTCGGGCAGATGCGCAAGTACGACCCATCGTTCACCGGCAAGCAGCCGCGTTATGGAGTGGACTGAACACATGAGCACCAACACCCGCCCACTGGCCATCCGCATGCATCCGGATGACAACGTGGCCATCATCGCCAATGACGGTGGCCTGCCGGCAGGCACCCTCATGCAGGGCGGCCCCGCTGCGGGCCTGACGCTGCGCGACAAGGTACCGCAGGGCCACAAGGTGGCTTTGAGTGACATCGCAGCCGGCCAGGCCGTGCTTCGTTATAACGTGCCGGTGGGCTACGCCCGCGAGGCGATTGCCGCCGGCAGCTGGGTGCACGAACGCCTGCTGGATATCCCGCCTGCGCGCGAACTTCAGGGCCTGCCCATGGCCACGAAGTCCGCACCGGCATGGACACCGCTGGAGGGCCACACCTTCGAAGGCTATGTGAACGCCGACGGTTCGGTGGGCACGCGCAACCTGCTGGCCATCACTACCACGGTGCAGTGCGTGGCCGGCGTGCTCAAGGTGGCGGTGGAGCGCATCGAGCGCGAACTGCTGCCCTCCTTTCCGAATGTGGATGGTGTGGTGGGGCTGGAACACAGCTACGGCTGCGGCGTGGCGATCGACGCGCCGGGCGCCGAAATTCCCATCCGCACCTTGCGCCACATCAGCCTCAACCCCAACTTCGGTGGCGAGGTCATGGTGGTGAGCCTGGGCTGCGAAAAGCTGCAGCCATCGCGGCTGCTGCCACCGGGCAGCTTTCCGATCCACGATGCCAGCGAAGCAGGGCAGGGCCCCGACCTGGTGAGCCTGCAGGACGATGAACATGTGGGCTTCATGTCCATGATCGACAGCATCGTGCAGCGCGCCAAGCCCCATCTGGCGCGCCTGAACGAGCGCCGTCGTCAGACCGTGCCGGCCAGTGCACTGGTGGTGGGCGTGCAGTGCGGTGGCAGCGACGCGTTTTCGGGGGTGACCGCCAACCCGGCGGTGGGCCACATGGCCGACCTGATCGTGCGCGCGGGCGGCACCGTCATGTTCTCGGAGAACACCGAGGTGCGCGATGCGGTCGAGCAGCTCACCAGCCGCGCCGCCACACCGGCGGTGGCCGAAGACGTGGTGCGCGAACTGGGCTGGTACGACCAATACCTTGACCGTGGCCGCGTGGACCGCACGGCCAACACCACACCGGGCAACAAGGCGGGTGGCCTGTCCAACATCGCCGAAAAAGCCATGGGCTCGATCATCAAAAGCGGCAGCGGCGCCATTGCCAGCGTGCTCTCGCCCGGCGACAAACTGCGACCTGACCAGAAGGGCCTCGTGTTCGCCGCCACGCCCGCCAGCGACTTCATCTGCGGCACGCTGCAGCTGGCTGCCGGCATGAATGTGCATGTGTTCACCACGGGGCGCGGCACGCCGTATGGCCTGCAGGCCTGCCCGGTGATCAAGGTGGCCACGCGCAGCGATCTGGCGCGGCGCTGGCACGACCTGATGGACATGAACGCCGGTCGCATCGCCGATGGCGAGATCAGCATCGAAGAGGCAGGCTGGGAACTTTTCCGTCTGTTGCTCGACGTGGCCAGTGGTCGCCAGACCTGGGCCGAAAAGTGGAAGTTGCACAACGCGCTGGTGCTGTTCAATCCGGCGCCGGTGACTTGATCTTTGTCTGGTTGCTGTAGACCTCGCTTGCTGCGGCAGGCCTGGCCCTGCAGGGGCTCA
>JACCDT011361449.1_pt1 | contig 14737 bp, 14 predicted proteins | sample 7446291 | NCBI WGS metagenome assembly JACCDT01 (sample SAMN15323446, study PRJNA562643) | freshwater metagenome | isolation source: river surface water | place: USA:Blue River Watershed | collected 2017-08-17
AGCCACTGGCGCTTGCCCTGGAACTGGCGTTGCACGGAGTCGCGGGCGGTGTAGAAGTGGGCGGTGTCTGACATTTCCACAGGTACGGATGCACTGGCAGACCATTGCGCCAGCGCTTGGTCCAGTCGCCATTCGTCCGGTGCCTGGTACTGCACGGCAAGGGCACCGTAGTGATCTACAAGTGCGCTCAAGTTGGCGGGAATGGATTGGCGGTTGCTGGGGTCGTCGATGGTCACGTACCGTACCCGATGACCCGCTGCCTTGAGTTGACGCGCAAAGTCGCGCATGGCAGCGAAGATGCCCAATACCTTTTGTGCATGGTGGAGCACGTAGTCCGTCTCGGCGCGCACCTCCATGAGCAGGTAGATCACACTGGGGTCTGCTTCGCGAAACCAGTGGTGGAGTGGGTTCAGCTGGTCGCCCAGCACCAGGCGCAGTGTGGGGCTGATGGATTTGTTCATGGAAAGGTGCCCCAGATTTGCTGGTAGCGCCCATCGGGATCGTGGTCGAGGGCCTGTTTTGTGGGGTTGAACCGGCGGCCGCCACGTGGGTCGGTGCCTCGCCCGGCGATGTACAACCAGTTGCCGTGGTTGCTGAACACGTCGTGGTCGATGAGCTGGGCTTCAAACCATGCCGCACCGGCTCGCCAGTCACCCTGCAGGTCATGAATCAGGTAGCTGGCCACGATCTGGCGCATCCGGTTGCTGAGCCAGCCGGTGGCGGCCAGTTCGCGCATGCCGGCATCGACCAGTCGTTCGCCCGTGTGCCCCTGGCACCAGCGCAGAAACCTCTCAGGATGATGCGGCGGTGGAAGGGTTGTCCCCAGACCCCTTGCGCGGTACAGCGCACTCCCATGTTTAAGGTGCAGCAGGCGAAAGTGATCGCGCCAAAGCAGTTCGAACCAGAGCCAGTAGGTGCTTTCGTTGGCACCATGTTCTGCTTCAAACCGTCGGATCGCGGCCATGGCCTGGCGGGGCGAAAGCGCGCCGGTAGCGAGCCAGGGCGACAGCTTGCTGGAGTCGTCAAAACCGTGAACGTGGTTTCGGGTCGTTTTGTAACTGTGTGGCAGCCGGCGGGCGCAGTACTGCACAAGATGCGCCCTCGCGCCTGCTTCTCCTGCCTGGGCGCCTGGGCCGTGGCCGGGGAAGCTGCTGCGTGGGTCTGCACTGGGCGTGGGGCCGTTCCACCAGCGGCAGGCGGTTCCATCTGGCGTTGGTGAGATGCCGTTGGGGAATAGGTGGTCTGGTGGTGCGTTGACGGGCCATTCTGCAGGGTTGTCCAGCGGTGGCGGTGCCGTCGGTACGCCAGAACGTTCCACTGTCTGGCGGAACAACGTGAAGGTATCTGGCACCTGGGCTGGCGCAAATGGCAGATCGGCCAAGTCCAGCAGCGTACCCTGCCAGATGGGGTGTACCTGCAGTCCGTTGCCCTGCAGGGCGGCGACTGCAGCCTGCTCCTCGGGGGCGGGAAGGTCTTCCCACCAGAGCTCGATTTTGTCGGCCTGAAGGCGTCGCACCAATTCGGGCAGGACCTCGGCAGGCGAGCCGTTCAGGGTCAGCAGTCGCTGTCCCACCGCTCGAAGTTGTGCATCGAGCGCATCCACCGTGGCTTGCCACCAGGCCCGGCGGTGTGTGCCCATGCGCTCGAACCCCCAGCGGCAAGGGCCGGTTTGCGTCGTGTCGTACACGAACACCGGTAGCCACCAGACGCCGCGCCGGCGGGCCTGTGCCAGTGATTGCCACAGGGCCGGGTTATCGCCCAAACGCAGGTCTTGGCGGAACCAGTGGATGACACCGCCCGAGCTCCGCGAGGATGGTGGGTCGGTCGGGGGCAGGGCGTTCATCATCGACGCTTGCTCACGCCTTGTGCGGGGTCTGGGCGGTTGTGGCTCCCCGCGCTGCGGCACCGGTCGGAACAGTATTTGACCTGATCCCAGTCGCGGGCCCATTTGCGCCGCCAAGTGAATGGCAGGCCACAGACAGCGCAAATTTTTTGCGGCAGGTCGGCCTTTTTGCGCATTTTCATAAGATCGTGCCCATTCAGAAATCGAGAGACAGTTGGCCTGATGTGACCGCCAGCGCCGGTGCATTGCTGCCGCGCCGTCCCTTGGGGGCGGGGCGTTCTTCGCCTTGTGCGTTGCGACCACCTCCGGGCATGCCACGGCGCGAGCCGTGCTTGTTTACCACGGCAGCTTGAGCTGCTTTCACCTCGGGTTGGCGGCGCAGGGCGTGCATCCGGTCTTTCGCTTGGCGCAGTGCGGTGGTCAGGTCCACGGGCGGTACAGGAATGTCATCGCCCACCCGAACGCCACAGCGTGATTGCAGGTCGGCAGGCATGCGCCAAGGTTCAAACAGCCAGCTATCGGGCACTCGCCGAAGTGCTGGCAGCCAGTGCCTCACGAAATGGCCGTGCGGGTCGTGGTCCATCGCTTGTTTGACCGGGTTGTAGACACGGGTCGCGTTGATGCCGGTGGTGCCCGACTGCATTTGTACCTGCGGCCAATGGATGCCCGGCTCATAGTCCAGAAATTCGCGAGCCAGCCAATGGCCCACCTCGCGCCAGTGCAGCCACAACGGGTACGCCGCCACCGACACCAGCATCGCCCTCATCCGGAAGTTGAGCCAACCGGTGGCGCGCAGCATGGCCACACAAGCATCCACCATGGGCCAGCCGGTTCGGCCTTGCGTCAGTGCCTCAAAATGGGCAGGGTTCCAGTCGTTTTCCCGCAGCCCGTCGTAGCCCCGGTGCAGGTTGCGCCACTCCAGCTCGGGTTCGCTTTCCAGCTTCTGGATGAAGTGGCAGTGCCAATAGAGCCGGCTGTGGAAGGCGTGCAGGCCCTGCTTGTGCCGGATGGCTTCCGGCGGAAGGGCGCGGCGCGTGGCCCGGGTGGCTTGTACCACCTCACGCAACCCCACGCTGCCGTAGGCCAGGTGGACCGAGAGGCGGGAACAGGCCTCGGGCGCGCTGAGCGGCGACGAAATGCCGCCGCGGTAGCGGGCGCTGCGATCGCTCAGGAAATCGTCGAGTACCGCGAGGCCCTGGGCGCGCCCGCCCCGCTGGCGTTGTGGTGGATCCCGGTGCGTCAGGCCAAGGCTGTGTGCTGTAGGCAAGGCGTGGGCAGACCAGGGTCGGAGCAGTCCGGACGTGGAACCTCCCGGATGATCCAGATCGGCAGGGGGGCGCTGCTCAAAATCCACTGAATCGATGCGCTCAGTCGGTGCTACCAGCGGCTGTGCCACGAATGCCTCCCACCGTGGTTGCCACAGCCGGCGATCGCGCAGACCGCGCACCACGCCGAACTGCGGCCACTCACGCCATGCGACGCCGTGCTGGCGGCACCAGCGCGCCACCGTCAGGTCGCGGGCATAGGTGTGGTTGTTACCCGTTTCTTCGTGGGCGTGAAGCGCCGCGAATGGATGGGCATGGTGCAGCCGGTCCAGCACGTCAACCACCTCACCAATGGCCAGGTGCAACCGGCTGCCGCGTGCGCGCAGCTCGCGGTCCAGCTCAGCCAGCGATTCCCCGATGAACTGATAGTGCTGGTTCGCTGCATCGGGCTGAGCCCACAGGCTGGGCTCCACCACGTAGAGGCAGAGCACCGGCCCTTGCCGAGCGGCCTCGGCCAGAGGCGCGTGGTCGTGTACCCGCAGGTCGCGCTTGAACCACACCACCCGGTAGGTCATGGCTGCCCGATCAAGTGTTGGCGCGGCGCTTGAGCCAGCGCATCAGACCGCCTACCACGGGCAACTTTTCGTAAAGCTCTTCGGCCGCGTCCCAGTAGTCGCGGTGCAACGTGACCAACCCCTGGTCATTGAATATCAGGTGACTGGCCCCGCGCACGGTTTGTGGCGTCTCTGTGTCAAAACGGCGGAAGTGGAAACGGAAATCCCATGTCAGGAAGCAGTGGTTCCCCTGAAACACCCGCTGAGTGACGACGAATTTCGGTTCGTGCAAAGCGACGAACATGTGTCGAAAAATAGCCTCAATCGCGGGCTTGCCCTGCACCTCATTGAACGGATCTTTGAACTGGGCGTCGGCCGCGTAAAGTGCCACCAGGGCCAGCAGGTTGTCGGGTGTGAGTTGCTCAAAGGCGTCTACCAAACCATCCACCGCGACAGCGATGTTCGCATGCAAACCGGAGGAATCGGGCGTGGTTGTCTGCATGGCGGGTGGTCACAGGCCGGTCGCGCGGCGCACCAGCGGAAAGTACAGCCGGTAAGGTAGCAGCCGTAGCAGTTTCATCACCCGGGTGAAGCGCTTCGGAAAGTGAATATCGAACGAGCCTCGCGCCCAACCGGCCACGATCGCGTCGGCCGCCTGCTCGGGTGTGATGAGCGCTGGCATGGCGAAGGTGTTTTGCGCGGTCAGCGGGGTGGCCACAAACCCGGGGTTGATGACGCTGACCCCCAGACCGTGCGGGTGCAGGTCCAGATACAGCGCCTCGGCCAGATTGATGAGCGCCGCCTTGGTGGGGCCGTAGGCCAGGCTTTGCGGCAACCCCCTAAATCCAGCAACGCTGCTGATCAGGCTGAAGTGTCCTTGTCCGCGGCTCAACATGGCCGGCGTGACCGCATCCAGCACCAGCAACGCACCTTCGGTGTTGATGCGCTGGTGACGTAGCAGGTCATCCAGGTCGATGTCGGTCGCGCGCATGGCCCGGTAATGACCCGCGCAATAGCACACCATGTCCAGCGGGCCACCTTGGAGCAGTGACGCTGCGACTGCGCGCACGGCATCCTGTTGGGTCACATCCAGGGGCGCTGCGAGGCTGCCCGGATGCTGCGCCACAAAAGCGTCCAGCTCCTTCGCGTTGCGGGCCGAGACGATGACCTTGGCTCCCAGGCCATGCAGCTTTTGTGCCAACGCCCTGCCGATGCCAGTGGAAGCGCCCACCAGCCAGACCCGCCGGCCGAGCCAGTCGCGGATTGGGGGGTTCAGACTCATGGAGAGACCTTCTGGAATGACAGCGTGACCTCGCCCAGTCGGACCCCGAATTTGCTCATGGTGGCGCGGTTGAGCATCACACGATCGTCTACCAGGTACATCCAGTCGTCGAAACGCACATCGTAGGTTTTCCCGTCGACTGGCAGGCGCAGGGTATAGGTCCAGTAAAAGGCATTGCCCACAGCTTGGCCGCTGGCCGGGCCAACCACGTCATCGGCGGTGCCACTGTACCGGCCGTCTGAATGCTTGGTCAGCCGCCATACACGGCGTTCCTTGCTGCCATCCGAGTAGGTGAAGTGCTCGTCCAGAACGCCCTGGTTCCCCGTCCAGGTGCCTTGCATGTCCACCACGAAGCGGCGCACCACCTGGCCGCTGCGGTCCTGGAACACACCGTGGGCAATGATCTTGCCGTTGAAGTATTGCGCCAGATCCAGCACCGGCTTTTCGGCTGCGTACTGCTGGATGTCCTGGCTGGCGCATCCGCTCAGGCTGGTCAGAGCCCCTGCGCCCAAGGCCATCGCAGCCAGCCTGGTGAGCAGGACGCGGCGTGTTGAAGCATCGGCTTTGCCGGCTGAGATGGTGGCAGCCATGGGCGAGCAAACGCGGTCGTGTGGTTGTGTCATGGAGCTTCCTGAGGCGCTGGGGACAACGCCGCCGCAACAGCAGGGCGCACAAAATACCAATACAGGCTGGCTGCAGCCAGCAGCTTGATGACGCATGGCAGCACCGCATAGGCCACGGTCAGGGCCCACAGACCGTCGGCCGTGGATTGCCCCGGTTGGTAGCCCAGCCAGCCCAGCAGCGGCAGTGACACGCCAGCGGCCAGCGCCAGGTTGAGTTTGGCGGCCAGGTTCCACCAGCCGAAGTAAGCGCCCTCGCGCTGCCCCTGATCGCCCTGGGCCGCAATGACCCCTGCGAGCAGTGCGCCAGGCAGGGCCAAGTCGGTGCCCAGTGCCAGACCCGACAGGGCACATACCCACCAGAATCCCCAGATGTCGCCCGTGGACAAACTTGCGGCCCAGACAAACACCGCCACCGACAGCCCCATGCCCAACAGCCAGGTGCGGGCCAAGCCCAGGCGACTCACCACCCGCATCCACAGCGGCAGCGACACGGCTGCGCCCACAAAATATGTGGCCAGGAACAGCGGTTCCTGTGCAGCCGCCCCAAGACGGTCCTGGATGAAAAAAAGCACCAGCGTCGCGGGCATCGCGCTGGCCAGGCCGCTGAGCACAAACACCCCCAGCAGCCGCCGGAAAGGTGCATGGCGCCAGGGGTGCCACAGCTCCTGCCAGCCGCCTGGGTTGGCGTTGGGAGCGACGGATGCTCTGGTGTTGGATGGACTGGCCAGGCACCAAGCGAGCCAACCCAACGCCAATGCCACCCCAAACGTTGTCACCCACCCGTCCCAGCCCAGCCAGGTGGGCAAGACCGACGCCAGTACAACGCCCACCAAGCCTGCTCCTTCCCGCCAGGCCACGATCCGCGCCCGCTGCACCTCGCCTCCACCGAGGCGAGCGCCCCATGATTGGTGGGCGATGGCCAGCTGGCTGTAGGCGGCGGTGGTGATCAGCAAGCCGAAGAACAACCCCAGCGCCACTTGATCCGGATCTGTCGTTGCCCAGGGAGGGAAAAACAATGCGGTCATGCCGGCCAGCAACACGGTGGCAGTAGCACCGCCCACGCCCAGCACCCAGCGGTGCGACCGTGCAAACAGCCGGTCGCTGATGCGACCCAGCCAGGGGTCGGTCACGGCATCAAACAGGCGTGCCAGGAGCAAAACCAGGCCCAGCGTAGCCAAAGGCACACCAAATTGCTGGGCGTACACATTGGGTAGGTGAACATACAGCGGCAGGGCCACAAACGCCAAGGGCAGGCCAAGCAACCCATAGCGCAGGCCCTCACTCGCGCCCATCTGTATCGCAGCCGCATTGGTTGGCGGTACGGCGTGGGCGGGCGCGGGGCTGTGCTTGGTCATGGCAGGTCAGCGCGGCGCTGTCTGGCCCAGCAAGGCCAATCGCATGGCGGGTTCTGACGTGCTCGGCGCCAGCCAGATGCCAAAAAACAAGCGGCCGAATTCAGGATCGGCCACTGCGCCTGCTGGCTGCCCGTTGTACCAGAAGCGTGCGCCAACGCCAGGCTCGTACAAGCCAGTCAGTCGATCGCCATTTTTGACGTCTGGGAAGATTCGACGCATGTCAGCCAGCCAGCTGCTGGCCTGCGACTCGCTGAAACCGCCTGCGCGACCCATCTCCTGTAACGAGCGTTCGGCAATCGCACTGCCTTTGAAGTCGCGCAGGTACTCGAGTTCCAGCACCGCCGGTTGTTCGATAAAGCGCTCGGGGCGAAAGTCCGGACGCGTCCATAGCCGGGCGTGGTAGACCCGCAGACCGAAAAACCGCAACGTCGCTTCGCCTTGCAGGCGGCTGCCCGGCAGTTGCAGGGGGGCAACCGTCGACGCCGCGTTGTGGCCAGCACTGGGCGTGTTGGCCCAGCCCGGTGCCGCGAGCAAGGCACTGCAGGCCATCACGGCCCCCAGCAGCCCGCGGCGGTCCACGCAGGTCAGCGGGCGCTCACTTGGCGAGGGTGTATTGCACGACATCAATGTCTCCCGCAGCAAAGCCGGCCTCGCAGTAGGCCAGGTAAAACTCCCAGATCCGCAAGAACCGCTCGTCAAAGCCCAGCGCCAGCACTTCGTCGCGCCGGGCCAGAAAGTCCTCCCGCCAGCGGCGGCAGGTTTCGGCATAGTCGGCGCCAAAGGCGAACTCGTCGACGACCTGCAGGCCGGCCGCCTCTGCTTCGCGGCGGAACTCACGCGGGCAGGGCAGACAGCCTCCTGGGAAGATGTATTGCTGGATAAAGTCGGTGGATCGGATGTAACGGTCGAACAACCGGTCTTGAATCACGATGCTCTGGATGCAGGCGCGGCCGCCCGGCTTGAGCAACTGTGCAATCCGGCCAAAGTAGGTGGGCCAGTATTCGCGGCCCACGGCTTCGACCATTTCGATGGAACAAATGGCATCAAACGGCTGGTCGGCAATGTCGCGGTAATCCTGCAGCCGCAGATCGACTTGGTTGGACTGCCCCAGATCGGCGAGTCGCTGCTGTGCCCAGGCCAGCTGTTCGGTGGACAGCGTCACGCCGGTGACGTGCGCGCCAAATTCGACCGTCCCTTTTTCGGCCAGCGCCCCCCAGCCGCAACCAATTTCCAGCACCCGGTCACCGGGCTGTACGCCGGCCATGCGCAGCGCACGCCGCACCTTGGCATGCTGAGCATCGGCCATCGGCTGTTCCAGCCGCCCTTCAAACAGCGCCGATGAGTAATTCATCGTTCCGTCCAGCCACAGTCGGTAGAAGGCATTGCCCAGATCGTAGTGGGCGTGGATGTTTTTGCGGCTGTTGCTGCGGGTATTGCGGTGGAGCAGGTGGCGCAGCCGGTACAGCAGACGCCCGGCCCAGGAGCCGTGAATCACGTCCTCCAGCGCTTGCCGGTTGGCCAGGAACAGCCGCATCAGGTCGTCCAGATGCGGTGTGGTCCAGTCGCCTGCGATGTAGCTTTCCGCAAACCCAATGTCGCCCGACTTGAGTGCTGCGTTGCACACGTTCCAGTTGTGCAGGTGGATGGTCGCGTGCAAACCCTGACCGTCACCCAGGGTTTGGACGCTGCCATCGGGCAGCTGCACGGTGAGCGAGCCATGTCGCAGGCGTTGCAGCAGCTTGAATACGGTGCGGGCGGCGGCTGGGGTCTGCGCCGGCAGTTGAACGGCGGGGGGGGCGGTAGCGGTAAACGTGTTCATGCGTGAGGCTCCTGGTCTAGCGGGTCACGAAATGCTCAGGCGCTGGCGGTTTGCGGTGGAAGCCCACACGCTTCCACCACAGTTGCAAGGCCTGCCAATGAATGCGCGCCATGACCATCGCGGTCATGGCCGGGTAGCGCCACAGCGAGCGGCGCAGCGCTTGGGGCGAGATGGGTTGCAGGGCGCCGCTGACGCTGGTGTTCAGCAGCGGTCCGTCGGTGTCGTCATGGTCCACTCGAACCACGGTGCGGGCTTCCCCGTTGTGGATGGTGCGCAAAAAGCGAAAACGGTATCCACCGCTGATGCGGCAGAACGGTGAGACGTGAAAGCATTTGTCGGCCCGCAGTTCGGTACCGTAACGCGGGTGGTCCAGCAGATAGCAGTGGCGTTCGCCAAAGGTGTTGTTCACCTCCACCACGATGGCGCGCAGGCTGCCATCGGCACGGTGGCAATACCAGAAGCTCACCGGCTTGAAGGTGTAGCCCAGAACCCGCGGATAGGTGTGGAGCCAGACTTCGCCATCGGCATCGCTGATGCCCTCGCGCGCGAGCATCTCGTTCAACCAGGCCAGAGCCCCGCCGTGTTCGGGGCCGCGTCCATCGCCGTGATCGCGGTCGTGGAAGCTGATGGCACCAGAGCGGTTCACCGCAAGGCCCCCCAGGGCGACCGGGTCGTGCAGGTGCCGCATGGGCAGCAACAGGAACCACGTGTCGTAGGCAAAGGCATGACGGCGCGGGCGCAATCGGGTGTGGCGCACCTGACCAAAGCCAATCTGGGCCACGACGTTGGATGTCACGCAGCGTCCTTTCGAACGGATGCTGTGTGCCGCAGCAGTTGTTCTGCCACCGCCAAACCGGATTTCAAACCGTCTTCATGGAACCCATAGCCCGTCCAAGCGCCGCAGTACCAGGTGTGCTGTTCGCCTTGCAAGTTGGGTATCCGCCGTTGCGCAGCAATGGCTGCGAGGTCGAAGACCGGGTGGCTGTACTCGAATTTCCCCAGCACCTTATCCGCAGCGATCGGTCGCACCGGGTTCAGCGACTCGACCACGGGCTGGCTGAAGGGCAGGGGTTGCAAATTGTTCAAAAGGTAGTGCAGGCAGACCCGGTTGGATTCTTGATCTGACGTTCCCGCCCGTTCGTAATTCCAGGCCGCCCATGCTGTTTTGCGTTGCGGCAAAACCGAGGTGTCGGTGTGGAGCACTGCAAGGTTGGCCTGGTAACGGATGGCTCCGAGCACCGCGGCTTCCTCGTTGGTCGGCCGAGCCAGCAAACCCAGTGCCTGGTCTGAATGGGTGGCCAGCACCAGTTGGTCAAATCGCTCGTGACCTTGGTCGGTGAACACCGTGACCCCTGCCGGATCCCGCTCCACACGCCGTACCGGTGAACTCAATCGTGCGTCAGGGATGGTGGCCACGATTTTCTCGACGTAATGGCGTGCTCCGCCCACCACCGTGTGCCATTGCGGGCGGTCATTGACCTGCAGCAAGCCGTGGTTGTGGCAGAAACGGATCATCGTCGCCACGGGAAACTTCAGCATCTGGTCGGTCGGGCAACTCCAAATGCAGCCCAGCATGGGCAAAAAGTACCAGTCGCGAAACGCAGAACCAAAACCATGCTGATCCAGAAAATCATGCAAAGGCTGCACCATGTCGGCCTCGCGCTGCTCCAGCGCCAGGCGGGTGCACAGGCGGTTGAAGCGGAGCAAATCGCTCAGCATGCCCCAGAATTTTGGGTTGACCAGATTGCGCTTCTGGGCAAAGACGGTTGCCAGACTGCTTCCGCTCCATTCCAAGGCGCGGCCGCCGTCGGATGCCGGCACCTGCACTGAAAATGACATGTCCGACGGCGCGGTGGCCACGTTCAGTTCTGCAAGCAGCGCGATCAGTTGCGGGTAGGTCCGTTCATTGAGTACCAGGAAGCCTGTGTCCACCCCGTGCGTGACCAACCCTTCAGGGCTTGGCAGCGTCACGTCCACGGTGTGGGTGTGACCACCAAAATAGTCTCCAGCCTCGAACAGGGTGATGTGGGCGTGAGGGCGCAGTCGATGTGCGGCGGCCAACCCTGAAATACCCGAACCAACGATGGCGACTTTCATGGGAGCTCCAATGGGATGGTCTGCTTTTTGTCCTAGACAAATCCATTGTATGCTAAAGTTGCGCCTGTGTGTGGAAGTTGTGGCCTTCCTGGCCCTTCACCCACTCCAACCTCGCCAATGGATGCACCCATGGACGTTCCTCGCTCACCCGACATGCTACAGCCCTTTGTCCCAGGCGCCACCTGGTCTATCGCCGAGGTGGAGCGAGACACCGGGTTGGGCAAAGACACCTTGCGGGTGTGGGAGCGGCGTTATGGGTTTCCGGTGCCGTCCCGCGATGCGTTTGGCGAAAGGGCCTACCCGCCGGATCAGGTTCAGCGCCTTCGTCTGATCAAGCGGTTGCTCGATGCCGGCCATCGGCCTGGCAAGGTCGTGCCGCTGTCAGAGCCTGAGTTGGATGCTCTCATGCGGGAGGCACAGAACGGCGCGGTTCAACGCGCTGAGGAACAAGGTATAGGCCTTTGGCGTGATGCCGATACCCCATGGTTGCAGTGGCTGACGGACAACCGCACCGATTTGGTTAAGCAGGCATTGCAGCAGCAAATATTGCGGCAGGGGTTGGCTGCCACCGTGGAGCAGTTGATTGCCCCCTTGTGTGTGCATGTGGGCGAGGCCTGGTTGCGCGGCGACCTTTCTGTGTATCAGGAGCACCTGTTCACAGAAACCTTGCAGGGCGTATTGCGTGAGGCTATCGCCTCTGTCGACGCCAGCAGTCAGCGCTCACAGCGCCTTCCCCGTGTGCTGCTGACCACCACGCCGTTCGAGCAACATGGACTCGGCTTGCTGATGGCGGAGTGCTTTTTCGCGCTGGAGTCGTGCGAACGGCGGGCGCTCGGCACCTCCACGCCGCTGTCCGACATGGTGTTGGCAGCTCGCCAGCTGAACATCGACGTGCTCGCCTTGAGTTTCAGTGCGCATGCCTCGCGCCGGGACGTTCACGACAGCGTGCAGCAACTGGTGGATCAGTTGCCCGCATCGGTCGAAGTTTGGGTTGGTGGCGCAGCCGTGGCGTTACATCGCCGTGGCATGCCCGAAGGCGTGGTGGTGTTGCGCCGTGCCAGTGAAGTCGGCCTACAGGTGCAAGCGTGGCGCATGCGTCGTGGTGCGCCTTGAATGGCGTGCCTAGGCTCTAAAATTGTCTACGACAAATTGGTATGCCTGCTCAATCTTGCAAGATCATTCTCTTTGATCTGGATGGCACCCTGCTGGAGACATCGGCCGAAATCGCTGATGCCTTGAACGACACCTTGGCTGATCTGGCACTGGCTCCCGTGGAGCAATCGCGTGTGGATGCCTGGATTGGCCATGGCACCAGGGCTTTGTTGGTGCAGGCGCTGGCCCTGCGTTGGGGTGTGTCAGACGCAGAGGTGCTCCAGTCATCGCGTCTACCGCAGGCGGAAGTTGCCTTCAGTGCGCACTATCTGCGTCGCTGTGGTACCCGCAGTCGTCCTTATCCATGCGTACCCGAAGTCCTGCAAGCATTGCGTCTGTCCGGGGTCAAGCTCGCGATCGTGACGAACAAAGAGTCCCGTTATGTCCAGCGATTGCTCGACGCTCACGGCATGTCATCCTGGTTTGACCGCGTGGTCTGTGGCGACACCTTTGAGTTCAAGAAGCCGAACCCGCAAGGTGTGACTGCCTGTTTGGTCGAGTTTGGCGTTGCACCTGAACAAGCTTTGTTCGTGGGCGACTCATCGATCGACATTGCCACCGCGCGTCGGGCCGGTGTGCCCGTCTGGGCGGTACCTTATGGCTACAACCTCGGCCAGCCCATTGAAGCTTCAGCTCCAGACCGGGTCATCGCCGATGTTTCCGCCTTGATGCCTCAGAGCTCCTCAACGCGTTTCGGGGGGTAAGTGTCCCAGCCTTGGCATCCTGGGCAGTGCCAGAAGTACTGCCTGGCCTCGAAGCCGCATGCCGCACAGCGATAGCGCTTCAAGGGCTCTGTTGCCCGATCGATGGCCTGACGCACCAGCTTTTCGGGCGGTTGCTCACCAAAATGCCCGCCTGCGAGCCAGAAGCTGGCCGCCACCAGTGAAGGTTCTTTTTGCAGGTGATCGAGGTAGCGTTGTCGCCCCGATTCTGAATCACTCTCAAGGGTGGCCAGGGCGTGAGTGACGTCCAGCGAAGGCAGGTGCTGGCTGCGATAACTTTCCAGCAACGTTGCAGCACGCTGCGGCGCATGGCACAGCTGGGCCCATTGGACCAGATTGTGTGCGACCAGCGGCAAGTGAGGCAGTGCATGTGCCGCTAACGCCTCCAAGGCTTGCAAACCACCTTCGGTGTTGCCCAGTGACTGTCTCATGTCGGCCAGCGCTATCCAGCCTCTTGGCGAATCGGGCGCCTGAAGCACCAGCGCCTCCAGCGTTGCCAGGGCTTCGGTGGTCCGGCCTTGGCGACGCCATGCTTCGGCCTGTTCGCAACGGTAGTGGGCCAGGCGGTGGGCAAAGGTGCCTTCGGTCTGCCCTTCCAGTTTGGTGGCCACGTCCGCAGCCTTGTCCCAGTCGCGGGAGCGCTCATAAATCGCCAGCAAGGACAGGCGCGATTCCGCTTCAAAGGCGGTGCCTTCCAGTTTGAGCAAGGCCGCTTCAGCTCGATCCAACAACCCGGCCTTCAAAAAATCCTGTGCCAGCGCATGTTGGGCCCGATCCCTGTCTTTGCTGCTCAGGTCGCCGCGTGCCATCAGGTGCTCATGCACACGCACCGCTCGGTCGTAGTCGCCCCGGCGCCGGAACAGATTGCCCAATGCGAAGTGCAACTCGCAGGTGTCCGGGTCGTGCTGGACTGCTTCAATGAAGGCGTCAATGGCCTGGTCCTGTTGCTCGTTGAGCAGATGGTTCAGGCCCCTGAAGTAAGCCCGAGGGGCTTGCCGGCCTTCGAGCCGCCATTGGCGCAAATCAAAACGCGAAGCGAGCCACCCCAGCGCGAAAGCCAGTGGAAAGCCCCACAGCAGCCAGGTGAAGTCAAATTCCATGGGGAGGCAGATCCGCGATGGGGGGCGCGGTCTCAGGTGATGGAGTGGGTGTTCGTTGCGCTTGTCGCCTTGCCCGGAGCCACAGTGGCAGCATCACGGCAATACCCAGGAACACGCCCAACGTCAGCGTTGCCAGGAGCACCAGCACCAGCGGGGCGTCCCAGTGCGCGCCAAACAGAAAATACAGGCGAACGTCGCTCTGGTTGTTCAGTGCGAACGCGAAAACAAGAAAGAAAATGGCTGCTTTGAGCAGCCATGAGAGGTACTTCAATCAATCCCCCATGTGGTCCAGAGGATTGTAGCGGTGCAGGCCTGGTCAATCGTTATGGCCATCCACCGATTGCCGCAAGGCCTTGCCGGGCTTGAAGTGCGGTACCCGCTTTTCGGGAATGTTCACACTTTCGCCGGACCTCGGGTTGCGGCCAGTGCGTGGCGGGCGCCGGTTCACAGAAAAGCTGCCAAATCCTCGGATTTCTATCCGCTGGCCTTTGACCAGGGCATCTGACATGGCTTCGAGAATGGCTTTGACAGCCCATTCCGCATCACGTTGTCCCAACTGGGAAAAACGATGTGCCAAGGCGTCGACGAGGTCGCTGCGGGTCATGGGTCTGGGACAAAAAGACAATAAAAAGGGTCCGCTGCCCAATGGCGACGGACCCTGTTGAACTGATCTGGATCAGTTGTTGTCCAGCTTGGCGCGCAGCAGGGCGCCCAGGCTGGTGGTGCCGGCGTTGCCAGCGTTCTGGCTCAGGCTGGCCATGGCTTCTTGCTGTTCGGCCATGTCCTTGGCTTTGACGGACAACTGGATGTTGCGGGTCTTGCGATCCACGTTCACCACCACAGCGGTCACTTCGTCGCCTTCCTTCAGCACGTTGCGGGCGTCTTCCACGCGGTCGCGGGAGATTTCCGAAGCGCGCAGGTAGCC
>JACCDT010104258.1_pt1 | contig 14734 bp, 30 predicted proteins | sample 7446291 | NCBI WGS metagenome assembly JACCDT01 (sample SAMN15323446, study PRJNA562643) | freshwater metagenome | isolation source: river surface water | place: USA:Blue River Watershed | collected 2017-08-17
TAGGCTATGAAGATGGCGGCGATACGGTCGCCATGGCCTACGAGGGCCGCGTCACATGGGCCGACAGCGACCATTGGGAATACCCCGATTGGGTCTACTCCTTCATGGACAAACTGAAGGCGGAATACAAGGCGGGCTTCAAAGTGTGGAGCCGCAGGGGCGACAAAGGCTACATGACCATCTTCTTTTCCGAGCGGGTGTGATTTATTCCCGCTCGGGATCTTCATTGTATCATGTGGAGGTCTGTTCTTTCGGTGCATACTTTTACTTTGGCGGCGCATCTTCATTGTATTGGATATGAACCCCGAACAGCAACTCCGCCACTATCTCATCAGCAGGGACGTGGCACCCATATGGGCCGATGGCGCCATGCGTGTGCTGGGCACGGCCCTGAGCACCAACACGTATTTCACCAAGAGCATACAGGTGCAGGACCTGACCTTGCGCAAGGAGGCGCGCGGTGGGCACCAGATCAAGCGGCTGGCGCTCATGGTGACGCTGATCTTCCCCGACACCGAAAAGGAGCGTCCGGCGATCTTCGTCTATACGTTCGATCACGACCGCAAGATGGCCCACCAAATGAAGGTCCATCACAATGTGACGAAGGCGACATTTATTTCGGCCTGACATCTTCATTGTATTGGTCATGAACAACGCAACCCCCACCACCGTGTTGAAGCTCGCAAAAGGCAATGCCAAGTTGCCGAAGTCCACGATGATCTTCGGCCTTCCGGCCGGAAAGACCTGCCCCGGTGCGCAGGACTGCAAAAGTCAAGTGCAATTGGTTCCGGAAACGGGCCGTTACACGGTGGTGGATGGACCGGAATCCAAGTTCCGTTGCTACGCCGCCACCGCCGAATTGATCTACAAGGCCGTCCGTGAAGCGCGTGAGCACAACTACCAAGCTCTGTTGCCCCTCGTTCAACGCAAGGACATCAACGGCATGGTGGAACTCATCCTCCGCTCCATGCACGCGAAAGGCATGAAAGGAGTGACGGCGGTACGTGTTCATGACAGTGGCGACTACGAAACGTTCAGCTACTTCGTCGCATGGATGCAAGTGGCCACCGCCTTTCCTGACGTGAAGTTCTACTCCTATACCAAGTCGCTGCCCCACGTTGTGCGCGGCAAAAAGGAAGGGATCATCCCGCCCAACTTCTACTTCACCGCAAGCAAGGGCGGCAAATTCGACTATCTGATCGAGCCCAACGGTTTCAAGTCCGTGACCGTCACCACGACGGCGGCGGAAACGGATGCGGCCGTCGCCAAGGGCGGCAAATTCGACCACGACGATAGCTTGGCCCTCGGTGACGCTGACTTCTTCTTGCAGGTCCACGGTGTGCAACCGAAGGGAACCCCCGCCGCAAAGTATTGGGATGCGCTGATAAAGGGCGGAAAGGGCGGGTATAACAAGGTCAAGCGCGACGCAAGGGAAAAGGGCAAGGTGATCCAAATGAAGCGCCCCAAGCGCTTGAAAAAGGCAGCGTGAACAAGGCGCGACGGCGGGATCCTCAAAAGGTCCCGCTCTCGCTTTTACTTCCGATCCTCATCTTCATTGTATTGGTCGTCTAACAGACGCAACATGAGCAAAGCAACCATCAAAGATCCGTTCCTCTCGTGCCACGTCCAAGGACTGAGCAAAGAAACGATCTCCACCATCCGCACGGCGTACCAACCGGACTTCACCGATGGGGATGATGACATCAACGACCTGTTCCATTTGGAAGCTCTCCTTGAAATGTTCTTCCAGTTGGAAAAGGATCCCACGGACCATCCTTCCGGCCTCTCCCCGGAGCAGTACCGTGCGGCCACGGATGAACTGGAGGCCATCAGCGGACTGGACAAGTACCGCTACATCAGCATCGAAAGCGCGGACTGATCTTTATTCCTCTCCCTTATCTTCATTGTATTGGCCATGAAAGTCAACATCACCTTCAGCACCAACGACACCGTCAGCAACATGGGCACGGTCGAATCGATCATCGTGGACATCGCCCAGCAGAACGGCGGAGACAGGACCGGGAGCGGCATGGGACCGGAAGGGCGCGATATCTCCCTCGAATTCGGCATCCACTCGGAAGTCAAGCCGTTTCTGCGTCAACTGCGGTCAGCGATGGCGCGCTTGACGCTCCGCATCCCCTCTTTGAAAGTGACCCATACCATCGCGGAGTGAACGGGATCAGCGTTTATTCCTCTCCCCGATCTTCATTGTATCGGCCATCAGACAAAAAACAGACAAACAACATGATCCAGCGCACCATCATCCTGACCTCTTCCGTTCGTGTAACGGCAGCCAACGAGAAAGACCTCGACACCATCTGTGACAACCTGACCGGAGCCATCAATGAAGCATACAACAACGGCACGATCAGCGGCGGGTGCGATGAGGAAACATCGGTGGACACCGTGGAATCGGACACCGAAGTGTGCGACGACGAAGATGATGACGAAGAGGACGGGCCGAATGATGGCAGCGAACTCGATGAGATCGACCCGAACCCCGGTCCTGACCCGAACGACGAATTGAACTGATCCGCATGGAGTGGAAAAAGCACGACAACTTGACCATCTGTTTCCTGCCCACCGCCTTCAACAAAAGCGGGGAGGTACTGGCGAGCATCTACCCTCCACATCAAGGAGAGCCAAATTACAGGCTTGTGATGAACGGGTATATTTTCCCGCACAAGAGCTTGGAGGATGCCAAGGAGGACGCTGTAGACAGAGCCACCAATAACAAGGGCATCTACCTCCAATACTACCTCTGACTTTTATTCCTCTCTCTGCACTTCATTGTATTGGCCATGAAAAGCCCCATCACCATCGACCTCACCGCCATCAACATGAATGGCAACAACTCCACCACCGCCACCTATCGCGTGAGCAACAAGGAGGAAGCGGTCGCGGCGGTCGCCGACTTCAAGCGCAAGTTCCGGTTCCGCAAGTACGACCTCGAAGGCTTCGCCCTGCACGAGAACGGCCGCAGCCTCACCAAGAACGAGGCAAGTTGGTTCGAGGAACTGGAGGTTTCTCTCTGAGCATTTACTCCCGCCACCCATCTTCATTGTATTGGTCATGAAACAACTCCGCTCCCTCTCCGAGATCAACGACCGCAAACTGGCGTTGATCGCCGGTACCACCGCCATCACCTTGGACGGCGGTCCTCTGAACCGGCCCATCGTGGCCACGGTCAAGCACGCCTCGCGCACCGCAAGCCGCCACCACGCCCGCGAACTCGCAAAGGACCTCGTGCATCGCCACAACGCCTACAAGGGGCTGGTGCAACTCCTGCGCGGCATGGAACGCTACGCCCGCGCCGGGAACGACATCAATCTCTCGGGCGCATGGCAGGGCAACTTGCAGCACATGCAAAAGCAGATCAAGGCGCAACTGATTGCGCTGGGTGAGGCTCCCGACGAAATGACAACGGAGATCGAGGGATAAGCATTTATTCCCTCTCCCCATCTTCATTGTATTGGTCATGACACACACAAAGAACCTGCTGCTCATCTGGAAGGAGATCTTCGGAAAGGATGCTCTTCCCAACGACGGCGAGATCGTCGGCCTCGACACCGATGGACGTACGGTGATCTACGATGCACAACGAGGGACATGCTTCAACAACGGGTACACCCCTGAGGATTCCCGCGACACCTTTGAAATGAACGAGCGTGAGCACATCGTGTGCTTCCCCACGGCCTACGTCGCTCTGCTGCGGATGCACCTGAAGGAGTGTTTCACCGATGAAATGAACCTGAAGGTGGGATCGATCGCGAAATTGAGAGATGGGATCGAGCGGCAAAAAACCCGCCTGAAAGAGATAAACGACATCGTGGAGCGCGCTACCAAAGCCGACCCCCACAAGTATGTGAGTGACCTTGCCAAAGAGGGACAGTACGCTAAGGCCAAGAAGGAAGTAGAGGCAGAGCCCGCCACCCCGGAGCAGACCATGCTCCAGAATGAGCCGATGCTCGCTGGAAAGAATGGCAAGGTGAAGTCTCTCGCGGCCTTCGCCAAGGAGTGCCATGTGCTCGCCAGCAACAAGTATATCTCCGTGAGCCGTGGGTTCTCATTGCCCGGAGCGGTGCTCATGCAGCGCAAGTTCGTGGTGCTCTTCGGCCGCAACGAAGAGACGGGCACATGGAAGTACTACGCGCGCATCTACCGCCGCACCAAGCGTGAAGCCCTCGAAGCCGCCATGGAACTCGTGCAGGATCACGCGATGGGCCGCAAGTCCAGCCTGCTTGTGCAGGGCACCTCAGAGGACTTCTTCCTTGAAGCCTTCGTGGTGAACTACGATCGCCGGGTGCCCATTGTGTTCTGATCCGTTTATTCCCACCGACCAACTTCATTGTATTGGCCATGAAACTCAACAGCCTCTCAACCTCGATCGTCAAGATCAACACGTACTTCATCACCTTGGATGACGGACGCAACGTGGTCTACATCGAACACGTCAACGAGAAGGACCGCGTGGATGACTTCTTCCTGCGCGATGAGGACGGCAACGACCTGAGCGATGAAGCCGCTGGCATCGTGGACAGCATCGACGCCCTGATCGAATCACTCCCCAAAGAACAATGAAAAAGTTCATCCTCTTCCTTCTGGTCCTCTCCCTCTCCTCCTGCTTCCAGCCCCGAGGGATTACCACCTATCACCCTGCGGTGAACAAGAAGGGCCACAAGGCCAGCCGCACCTTGCAGGAAAAGGTCGCCGCATCCTTCGGGCGCAACCTGAAGGGGGCGAACAAGTTCAAGCGCCGCCACTTCTGAGAGTGCCGCATTTACTCTCCCTGTCCATCTTCATTGTATCATCCACAAACCAACAGCATCATGAACGCATTCGAGATCACAGAGTGGGACGTAGTGGAGGCCGTCAAGAAGGCCACCGGCAAGAGCATCGACCCTGAGGTCGCCTACCGGAACATCCGGCTCTTCGACGCCAAGGCCGCCAGCGGTGCCGCATCTTTCTCCAGCGACAGCGAACCCGGAACCGATGGCAACGACGATGATTTGGACGCCGCGACCGATCGCATGACATCGCAAATGGCGGAGCAGATCAAAGCGGACCCGCAGAAGTTCGCCATCTTTGCATAAGAAATGCCACGCTATACACCACGACGCCCACGGTCCGCCGTCAAGAAAAAGGTACCTGCCCCACGACTGAGCTATCTGGTGGCCCCGTCCTTCAGCAAGCTGAAGGGGGACAAGAAGATCTCCACGGGCCTGCGCCGCTCCTTCGATGTGGCGCGGCTCACCAAGGATGAGGTCAAACTGCTCGGTCCCGGATGGACCGACCTTGTGCATTACGACGCCAAGGAGAGGTCGGTCAAGTACGGCAAGGGCAACCCCAAACAGGGATGCTTCTCCCTCGCAAGGGCCTTACCCGCCTCTCTGGGCCTCTATCGCACCCTGTGCCTGTTCCCCATGTCATCTGTCATTAGCGGCGCCTCATGGGGCTCTCCATGGGCCATCGCCCTGCGACATACGGCAACGGCTCTCCCTCTGGTGATCACCGAGCGCAAAGGTGCCCTCTGCATCCTGACGGTCCTTGACGATGTGGATGCCCCGCCTCCTTCTTTCGGAAAAGGAGTGCTGCGGCTGCTCTCGGCGCTGGTGAGCGAACGCTGCCCACACCCCAGCGGGCATGTGGCGGGTGGGGTCGCTTGAGGCGTATTTTCCACGATCCGCGCGCCAATCGCATCGAAATTCCACTGTTTGGGGAACAAACACTCCTTTTCCGGTGTTCTACTTGCCCGTTTCATCGGGTTCCAACCCCTCGGAACTGACCGTTGTCATTGACAAATAAGCAAACGGATGCTTATCTTCGCGGAACAAACCCCTACGGCACAGGGCTTGAAGCAAGTCTTCAACCCAACAACTCTAAGGACATGAACACACACACAGCAGGAGAAAGGGCAATCTCGCCCCGACCGCGTCGGGAAAAGTCCATGCTCGACCGCGCACTGGAGTATAACAAGCTCTCCAAGGGGGGCATGACCGACAAAGAGATCGGACGCCGCTTCAAGGAGAACCCCGTGACCGTCAACAAGCTGGTACGCCTTGGGGATGCCCCAAAGAGCGTTATCTCCCTGATACGCAAGGGAGTAGTGCCAGCCACGGTGATCTCCAACAGCATCAAGGCATCCATGACCAACGAGGACATCGTGGCCATGGTCCAAGAGGAGATCGATCGCCGGGAGGACGCCCGCAAGAAGCTCCGGGAAGCCGGGTTCAAGGGAGCCTCCTCCATGACCCTCAGGCGGGCCTTCACCATCGCGGTGGACAACCTGCGCAAGCGCAAGGTGCTGAAGAACGAGGGTCGCAAGGCGGTGGTGCGCACCCTATCGGACCTGCTCAGCCGCGACGGTAAGTTGCTCCCCTCAGACATCGAGGAAGCCATCCTGCTGAACTAGCAATGACAAGTTGACCGCTGGGATGGGGCCTCTCTATGGGGCCCCATCCGCTTTTATTATCACGAGGGGTCTTCATTGTATTGGCCATGAACACACAAACCTCCCCCCAGCCGCGCGCCATCAATGAGATCGCCCGCGAGATCCGCGCCACATGGAAGGACCCCTACTTCGGTGCCGTCCCCTACCTTCAGGCGATGTTCTCCTTGGAGAAGATCACCGACCGCTACATCGAGGACACTGGCGTGAGCGTGGTGCTGTACTTCCTCTCCAACGCCACCACATGGCGCGGTGAAGATGCCCGCCGCATCAAGAAGGAACTCAACGCCATGGTAAAAGCCGCCTGATGAAACTCACCAAACAACTCCGCCGCTTCATCGCGGACCAGCTTTCCAACGCTGAAATGTGCAGCGACGATGAACTCCGCGACAACTTCATCGCCAATGGCATCGACGCCGACACGGCTACCGCCGCCATCAAGGACCGATCGTTCTGGCAGAACAACATCGTGCTGAGCGATGAGTGGTCCCCCGGTGCCCGCCCGGAGGTGTACAAGCAGGGGTTGTGAACATTTACTTTCGTGGAGCAACTTCATTGTATTGGTCATGGACATCGAAATCCCTACCTCCATAGCCAAGAAGGCTCTCGACGCCTTCCACGAGTGGCACAACACCGATCGCTACGTCATCCGCGTCTTCGGAAAGCGCAAGCAATGGGGAATGGAGTGCGATATGGAGATCATCGTGGGATACGATTGGGATTGTGGTGACGGATGCTGCTCCGATACGGAGTGGCAGATGAACACCAAGGAGGTGAAAGAATTCGGCTTCACTCCGGAGGAGATCAAGTGGCTTGAGGATAACGTCAAGCGTGAAGAGGAAAGAGACTTCTCCTACTACCCCTGACATTTATTCCCGCCGCTCATCTTCATTGTATTGGCCAACAAACGCAACGCCATGAACAAAGAACAGACCATCATCCAGCGCTTCGACCCCATCAAGAAATGGATGGAGGCGCGCATCGAAGCGGGACTGAAAGAGCACCCCAACTTCGATAGCGACCCGTGGATGCGCCATGTGCGATCGGTGTTCCGCCACCTTGAAGAAGCGGCCTTCCACATGAAGGACCAAGTGGATGAATTCGCCTCCGGCCCCCTGAGCGTGATGATCAGCCAACGGACCTTGGAGAAGGCCATCGTCTTCGAGGTGCTCATCGTGCCGTTCGAGAAACTCATGGAGGGCAAGATCACCTCGGAGCATATGGTGACGTCGATCTACGAGAACGCCAAGAGCAGCGTCATGAGCGGGTACGATGTGGCGCTCAACTCCACCAACCCCCTCGGCAACGTCGCGAACATCGTGCAGAACCAAGTGAACTGCGCCCTGATGAAGACGATCAACTCCTCGATCACCTACGAGGCACAGCGGGCCACGGAGAAGACTTAGAGCTTTTACTCTCCCTGATCATCTTCATTGTATTGGACATGATAACGATAACGATACGCCCGGCACAACTGCCCTTCATCCCCGATCATCTGGCGCTCCAGAAGGAGATCATCCAGAAGTACGGAATGGATGATGACATCGCCGCCCAGCGCGCCGACCTCGGTTGGAGCGAGGAGATCTACGCCAAGGCCACGCTGAAAGGAGGCCTCTACGAGCAACTCAACAAGAAGGGCTACCGCTGGAGCGACGCCGCCAGCAAATGGTTCTACCTCGGGCAGGACATGACACCGGTGGAAGCCGTGATCGTAATGATCCTGCTGGGCAAACAGAAAGTACTATGAGCTTCAAGACCGCCATCCTCAAGCACCTCAAGCCTGACAAGGTCAAGCTGATGCTGGACAAGGAAATGGACTCGCTGGACCAATACCTTCTGGACAACCCGCAGAAGGAGTTCAGTCCCATCATGCTGCTGAAGACCTTCGATCCGGTGAAGCAGCAGTTCGGTACCATCGTGGCGCTCGTGGAGTTGAATGAGGCGCGCGCAAAGATGATGGAGGCCCTCGGCGTCCACATGGCCAAGGAAAACCACATGGTACTGGCGGTGATCCTGATGCACGAAGTTTGGTACGCTGAGGCCAAGGTGGGCGAGCCATTCATCCCGCCAGCGCAGCACCCCGACCGCATCGGAGCCATGTGCATGTCGCTGCTGACGATCGACGGCCAGTCGCACGTGCGCCTGTTCAAGACCGAGTACAACAGCAAGGGCCACATCTACTTCGGCAAGTCCTTGACCTCACAAGGAGGCGAGTTCCAGAACGAACTCGTCAAGGGGTTCTTCCGTGGCTTCCTCGGTGAGATCCGCCAGAAGCTCTACGAATAGGCATTTACTCCCTCCTTCCATCTTCATTGCATTGGCCATGACCACACAAAAGATGTACGAGACGGTGCTTGACCAATTTGGCTTCACCGTCCAACCGGGGAGTTTCGGCAAAGGCCCCTCCCTGCAACTGAGGACGCGCGGTGGCAACGTCTGCTTCGCTGACTTCCGGAAGCGGCTTAAGAAGACCTCCATCCGTCTCTCCGGCGCTGGACGTGGCCATGGCTTCGATACCGGATGGCTCCGCGTGAGCGAAATGCAACTGCGCTCCCTACTCACCATCATCGTGCAGAACCACTTCTGAGATCAAGCTCTCCCTGAAAGCGCCACCCATGACACCCGAGCAACAAGCCGACTTCAAGACCCAGATGACCGAGGTGTTCATCCCCGCCATCCGTGGGATGGTGAAGAAGGAGAAGGAGCACTTGGAGAACCTGAAGAAGGCCCGGAGTTGGCTCCATGATAAGACCACCGTGGACCAATTCATCGCTCGCTCTGAGCGCGACCTGCTCCACTACGAGACGCGCCTTGAGCAGTACATCGAGTTCGCTCTCAAGATGTAACAGGGGTCAGCTTTTACTTCCTCTCCCCAACTTCATTGTATTGGCCATGAAAACAAACGCATACCCCAACCCCGTCAAGCTGGAGGAACTCATTCCAGCGGACATGGAAAAGTTCCGCAACAAGGAGAAGTTCGAGAACCGTGAAGCTTGGCGCGCTGCCATGCAACGGGAGATCGATGTGACCAACGATGGATGGCAGCGCCTGCAAGAGATCGATGAACTCGCCAAGAAGAGCGGGAGCATTCTCTACCGGGCGATCATCATCCCGCGCGGCGATGGCGCAGCGGCCTATCAGGTCGTCAAGGTGAACAAGCGCACGTGCGTCGTCAAACACCTCGACCTCGGCGATGACGCATGGCATGACCCGAAATTCGGCGAGGGCGGTTCCTTCCCTATCGCGGTGGTCAAGCACTTCCTGTGATGAACCGTCGTCAACTCCGCCTGCTCTCGACCATGCGCAGCATCAAGTATGCCTCGCTGGTCCAAGACCGACAGACCTCGGCCGCATGGTACGTGGAGGGCCAGTGGCCCATCGCAGTCCGCGTGAAGCTCACATGCCGCGACGTGCATGGGCTGGTGATGGCGGGTGTGATCACCGGGATGGACCCACAGACCCCATGGATGGGCCGCAAGCTCATTTATTCCGCCTCCACATCTTCATTGTAATGGCCATGAGCGACATCAAACAACAGGTCGAGAACATCGTCAACAGCGGTTTCCCGAAGGCAGGACCCACGTTGATCAAGGAGGGCGGCAAGTTCCGCATCCGAGGCTTCGATCACACGAGCAAGACGGTGAAGATCCAAGCGAACTTCCCGCGCCCATGCCGCCACCCGGAAGAGTACTCCGAGGAATTCGGCGAGAAGATGGAGGGCCTGATGGTGGCGTGGGATGAAGCCTTCTTCACCAACGTCGAAGAGCCGCTCAAGGCTCTGGGCTACACCTGTGAGGTGGAAGGATGAGTGGCTCCAGCAGGACTTGAACCTGCATCCACGGCCCGCTCTCAAGAAGGAGATCGAGGTATGCGGCAGGGTTTCCGCCTGCGCGAGCCGCGTCTTACCAATTGGACGATGGAACCCATCAATAGATAGAACTCAAACACGAACCACGTCACCGACATCCTTACATTTGTATCAACCCCAATGAAACACATCATCTTTTCCCTCCTTCTCTGCCTTAGTTCGTTTATGGCCATTGGTCAGAGCGACAGCATTGCTGAAGATTCTGCCCATGTTCAGCACAAAGAAGCACTCCTTGTTCAGTACAAAGAAGCAGTCCTTAGTCTTTGTAATCTTATGAAAGAGAATATCAGGATTTCTGAACAACAGGACAGCATCTATCAGGAAGAGTATCTCAAGCCGCGTATCAAGGAGCTTGATAGCCTCATTCAACAGGCTGCCTATGTCCAGAGTGATAGTACCATTCAACAGGTTGCCGAAAGACTGAACGTATCATATGGGGATTATCAAAAAAGAAACAATACTATCCTAGTGGAATATCCAAACGATATAGTGGGCTACCTAAAATGCAAAGTAGCCTACGATATTATATCCGAAAGAGCAGATAAGGCATACTTTCAAACCTATAAGTCAAAGGATGTCGATATAGAGTACTCTAGCATTTCCGATGGATCTGATTCACTGCACCTGAGCAGAAACTATGACCTCAATGATCGAGGTACGTTTCTCTTGCTGTCTCTTGGTTGTGAACAAGGAAAGAATATACTTATGATGATGGTCCTGCCATAAGAGCTTTCTTGCCACGACAGTGTGTCGGCAACGTGGCGTTGCAATTGGGGCACACGATGCGAAGGTTTTCTCTGCTGTTGTCCTTGGGATCCCCATTGATGTGGTCCAGAATCAAGGACATCCTCTCTCCATTCCAATCTTCGCCTTGTCCGCATTTCTCGCATCGACGCTGTTTGAGACCTTCTTTGTAGAGACGCTCCTTCAAATTGCTCGTCCCTATCGTAGACCCGTAGACTAAATATACCTCTATGGGTCTCGCCTTATGTGTTCGCTGACGATTCCGTGTCCATGGATCAAAATGTGATGTGTCTATCTCATAATGGCGCAGCGCACGAAGGATGATCTTGTACGTTGGTCCGCACACGGTTTTGTTGAGCTTCTTGGCAACATCCATTACACACTTGCACTCGCCAACTACAGCTTCAAGATTAGAGCGGGAGTATCCTCTCCGTTCAAGGAGTGCTGCCTTCTTGTCAAATGTGTTCACCAGACCCAGCAATTTCAGTCTGGACTTAACCGATCCACGTGTGCGCCCAACCAACTTAGCAAGCTCCTCGTATGATGCAGTTGAGCACCTATCGCGTAGAATTTCATCAAGGTCTGAAGTCCACGGTCGCCTTACTATAGTACTACTCATTACAAAGTGCCTTTCCATTAAATAGGGGGCACTTTGTAAGATGTATGAGGTATGGGATTCGAACCCACGAACACTTGACTGAGAATCAAGGCATTTAGACCGCTCATGCAACCTCACATGTGTATCGCGTAGGGGATTCGAACCCCTGTGGAAGTTTCCTCCCCATCTGATTGAAAGTCAGAGCAGCTAAGCCTCTACTGGAACGCGACGTGGCATTGGTACTCCCAGCGGGATTTGAACCCGCGATCTCCACTGTGAAAGAGTGGCGTCCTAGACCGCTAGACGATGGGAGCATGATGTCAATGAACTTCTACAACACAACAAGGGCGACCTTTTCAGTCGCCCTCGGGAGTGTTCTTGCTTTCGGCTTACGCGTCACCTGAGCAAAACCGGTACATTCATAGGGCGACCGATCGAGTTGCGTTCTTCACGCTCTCGTTCGACCAGAACTATGTTGTTTACCGTTGTCATCTCTTGTAGAAGCGGGAGTGAGATTCGAACTCACGTTCTCTTTCGAGTTAGGGGTTATGAGCCCCCGCTGGTACCAGACTCCAGACGATCCCGCGATGTGTTTGACGATGCAAAGATACAACTTGTTTCCTTACGTCCAAATTAAATAGGGCAAACTTTTACTTCCGCCTCGGATCTTCATTGTATCGTGTGGAGGTCTGTCCCGGTGGGCCTGTGTTTTATTCCTCCTGCGGGTCTTCATTGTATTGGCAGGGAAGATTACTTCCCCCATCAACATCAACCACATGACACGACTGCACGACAAGGAACGCGTATACGCACGAGGCAATGTACGCAATGTCCCCGGTACCACATCGGACGGGAAGGGCGACTGGACCGAGACGATCCACACCAGCCGTGGCGAACTGGTAACGACCATACACGGGGCCACCGAGGATGAGGTAGCTGAAATGGCCGAATACATCACGCTGGCCATCAACAAGCTCAAGAAGGGCTTCTGAAGGAGGGGAATGTATACCTTCGAGGTGTCTTTTACTTCCTCGGCAGGTCTTCATTGTATGGGTCACACAACAAAAGACAACCATGGAAAAGCCTGAAGTAGGGATGGGATGCACCATCGGCATCGGAAGCGACAGCTATGCTGCTACCGTGATCTCCATCAGCCCCAGCGGTCACCAGTTGACCGTACAGCACGACAAGGCCACGCGTACCGACAACAACGGCATGAGCGGATCGCAGGTCTACGAGTACGAGCGGGACCCCAACGGCAGCACCATGAAGTTCACGCTCCGCAAGAACGGACGGTACCAAGGCGCAGGCCGGAACTACTGCTACTACCTCGTGCTAGGCAAGCGTAAGGCCCACATCGATTACGACCGCTGAGCGATCCTTTTATTACACCGGGCCCTCTTCAATGTATGGGTCATGACACCAGAAACGATGACGCACAACAAGGAGGACCCCCGATAGGAACCGCACCGGTGAGGATCATCTCCGTGAAAAAATGATCATCATACTGAAACATTCGCAGTGTGATCTTCGTATAACACAAGACAAACCGACCAACAGAATTCGACCATGAGCACCAAGACGCAGGAGAAAGAAGTCGCCATCAAGGGCGCACCGGTAGCCGAGAACACCAAAGGCTCCATCCGTGGCAAAGAGACCCACAAGGTCCCCATCAGCACCATCATCGTGGAGGAGGACTTCAACACGCGGCCCGAGCACAACTACGGGAACGTGGAGGAACTCGCTGACCTGATCCAAGCCAGCGGGCAATTGATCCCCGGCATCGGCGTGAAGGATGGCGCCACGTGGAAGCTCACCTGCGGACACCGTCGCCTGAAGGCCCTCCAGTTGATCACCGAGCGCACCGGCGTGGAACAGGTGATGGTGCTGATCAAGGGCTCCACGGACCGCAAAGGCCGCTTGGTGGAGCAATACGTGGAGAACAAGCAGGAGGAGCCCACCGACTACAGCCGCGCGAAGATCATCGAGGGCCTGATGGCCGATGAGTTCGAGGTGGACGCCGATGGCAATCCCAAGCTGGACGCCAAGGGCAAGCCCAAGGTGGCCGTACCGGGCTACTCCGCCAAGGAGGTCCAGAAGATGCTCTCGATCTCCTCCAGCACGCTGGCAAACCTGAAGGCCCTGCTGAAGATGCCTGAGGTCCTACAAGAGGCCGTGAAGAACAACGAGATGACCGGGGCGGGCGCCACCAAGGTGAACCGGGCCCTGCGCGGGAAGAACGAGGAGATCAAGGCGGCCGTGGAGCAGGGCCGTGCCAAGGCCAAGGCCGAGGGCAAGACCATGATCAAGGACAAGCACATCGATGCGCCCAAGACGCGCACCCCGGTGACCATCATGAAGCAGTGCGTCCAGCGGCTGGAGGCCAAGAGCGAGAAGGAGCGCCTGCTCAAGAACGAGACGTTCACCCTCGAACTCTTCCGCAAGGTGCTGGAGAAGTGCAGCGACCGCACCCTGAACGACCTGATCCGCAACGGAACCAAGTAACAACGCGCCCAATGCCGGGAGGTCTCCCTTTGACCTCCCGGCAAGGCTTCATCAGAGAGAAAGTAAACCGTCCAAACAACCAGCCACACATGGCAAAGACGAAACCGGCGAAAGCCCCGGCCCGGAAGGGCACCAAGAAGGCCACCAAGAAGGTGACCAAGGCCGCTTCCGCGAAGACCGCGAAGAAGGCCAAGCGCATCAAGCTGACGCCCGCCCAGAAGAAGGCGATCATGGCGAGCTTCACGCCCAAGCAGGGGATCGACATCCTCAAGCGCGGCGAGGAGTTCGTAACGCTGCTCTCCCAAGGCCTGCGCCAGAAGGACATCGAGACCCTCTACCGCAAGCACAAGATCGGCTTCAGCAACCCCACGTACTTCAACGCGCGGCGCATCTACGAGGCACCCGCCTATGTGCGTGAGGCGATCGACAGCGGCAAGGTGGTGGCCTCCAACATCCTCGACCTGCTCCAAGGGCGCAAGCGCCTCGGCGAGAAGAAGTGGGAAGCACGCCTGAAAGAGGGCATCAAGGAAGCCATCGAGCGCCGGGCCGACAAGGCCGTCTCCCTGAAGAA
>JACCDT010669817.1_pt1 | contig 14729 bp, 8 predicted proteins | sample 7446291 | NCBI WGS metagenome assembly JACCDT01 (sample SAMN15323446, study PRJNA562643) | freshwater metagenome | isolation source: river surface water | place: USA:Blue River Watershed | collected 2017-08-17
TACCTCAAAAAAATGGTAAAAATGTAGCTTATATAAAAACAGGCGATATTAAAAATTATTTATATAATATTAGTAACAACGCTGGTCAAAAAGAGTTAGCAATTGATATTGAAAAATTATTAAACGATTTAGGATTCACAAATGGAATTCTTAAAGTTAATATAAATTTTGTTAGAAACAAAGTTGGTTCAGAAAATGAATTAACTAAAATTTGGATACAAGAAATATCTCCATCGAGAGAAGAGATTAGAATATTGCCATTAATTACAAAGGATGTCAATATAAATGAAAAAACAAAAAAAGAATTTGAAAATATAAATAATCTAAGTAAAGATTTTAAATATTATAAAAAAAATATATTAGATACAATGGATTCACTTGAATCCACATATTTGGACTCGATTACAAACCTAATGGTAAATAGATTTGGAAAAGATTTTGAATCAATTTTGCGTAAAGATTTTGGATTATCCAATTTTGATGGTTTTAAGAAAAGAATATTTTCTGATTTTAAAATTAGCATAACGTATTGGTTAAATAATAGAGAGTATGATATATTTCAATCTAATTTTGGTAAACCATCTTTTTTAAGATTTGAAGATTGTGAACAATATGATTTTCAAATGTTATTAGGACAAATACAGGAAATTTTAAGAAAGTGTATTGAGTATCATACTAAAAATCTCAAAAGAAGAGATATTACTATAAAAGCAATTCCAAAAGAATTCGAAATAACAACAATTAAAAAACAAATAGAAGATTTAGTTGGAGAAATAACTATAAAAGAAGAAAAGGTTAGAAACGTTTACAATCCTAAAAATGTTGTTTTGGATATAAAAGGAACTAATCCACCAAAAGAAATAATACTTCCAATAGAACTACCACCGGCTCCAATAGAACCGGTGCCACAACCAATTAAAGCAATTGAACCCGAGCCCAAACCAATAAAAGTAATTGAACCTACCCCAGAACCACAACCTACGCCGGTACAAGATATTATACCAACACCATCATATGGTGGAGGAGGTGGAGGCGGTGGTGGATACACCGGAGGCGGATATGAAGATGGCCGTGGAGGAATGGGCAGAGAATTGTATCTTGCTGAATCCAATCAGAGAGAAAATATACAATAAGATATTTATAATAAATAATAGAAGGTGATAGCAGCTTTAGATAACATTTTTGGGGGAAGTCCAACGTTAAATCCGTATGATGGTAATGGTATCTATAATGCCTTTATTGATGCCGGCGCTGGTGGAGGAGGAGGAGGTGGTGGTTATACTCCACCCGTAGAACCAAACCCAACATTTATTCCACCATCTTATTCAAATGAGATAACAGGTAAAAGTATTAAGGTAAACTTAATATCAAACTCTGGTGAAGTAGAGTTTTTAGAAAATGGTGTATCAAAGGGATACGGCGTAAATACGACTATTTCATTTTCACCATCTACTACATTTAATGGTTCTAAAAGATATGAAGTAGTTAAGTCTGGCCAAAAAGCAACGAAATATTATGAAGTTTCTATTAAGAAAACTTATCAAAATGGAGTTGATAATGAGCAAGATAACCCATCTTCGCCGGTAGCACCTGTAAGACGTGGATTCTTTGGTAGATTGAGAGATGGATTAGATGTTCGACCAGTAGAAAATACATTTAGTAGATTATTTAATAAATCTAAGAAATTTAAAGTTAAAACTCCATTAAATGTAAGGCCTGTTACGAATACGTTGGAATACAATTATTCCGAAAATCTTTCTGTACAAGAATTTGATTTACAATCGGATGGTACATATACTGCAAAAGATATTCAAACATACAGTATTGGTTCTATAAGTTTAAATTTTGAATTACAATCAATAAAAGCATCCGATGTCATAGGTAATGATATCGCCACTCAATTAGAATATGAGGTAGCATTCTCATCTAACTTTAAATCGGAATTAGGTAGTAATGTAATATTAAATTATACCATTTTTGCAAACGATGGAACTATTTCAGATAGTGGAAAATTAACATTATCTGATAGTAATATTATCAGAACCATAAATAGTAAATTACTTAATGGTAGAGTTGATTTCAAAATAGAATATATCAACAAACCATCAGAATATGTATTAACCAACATATATCAAACTACAAACACATCAAAATTAGAAACGGCATATAAAAATGAGTTTGATTTTAGTAGATGGAATACACAAAATTCATCATTCTCACTACCGGCAGAACAACTTAAATCAGGCGTATCGGTTGTTGTTATGTTTGAAAAAGAAATACAGGTTGATAGACCTACAATTTCTTTGGATAATACACAATATAGTGTTCATGTAAAAGATTCAGATTTAGAGAAGGAAGTACAAATTCCATTCAAAGTATCTAATACCGATAATGTAAGAGTTTATATAGATGGCAGAGCCGATACGTTATTAGTACCGGCACCAAACGGATTTGTATCATTATTTTTTCAAAAAGATTTTTCTGAAGTATATGGTACTAAAAAAGTAGTTTTAGTAGCAGAGAGTAATCAATATGGTACAGGTGATTCTGTAATAGCTTTAATAACATTTACTGCGGTAAATGATTTTCCATCTGTAACTGAAATATCATTTGCTGAATCAATAGATATTCCATCGTTTTCCGATTTCAATATTGATTTATCATATGAGTATGTAAGTTTTGCAACATCTACAATTGATGTAGATTTAAAAGCAAAAGATGGCAGTAGAATAACATTATTTAAAAATTTAACTCCAAGCGGAAATATCTCTATAAATTTAAAAACATTAAGAGATAACTATCCAAACTGGGCAGGAAGCGATAATGTAAGTTTAATATTTAAACCATTTAATAGAAGTGGTGCGGAAGAGTTAGTTGGTAATGAATATGAAATATCAACTAAATTACTAATCCCATCTATTCAGTTAGATGAGAATATATTTTCATCAGCTATATTCGAAGCATTTTCTAATGTATTAAAAGTAGTTGAACCTGAAAAAGAAAGTAAGTATTTAACACATCTTGCCAACTTTGATAATAATGAACAAATATTAGTTTCTACTTGGGAAAATGATAATTGGACATTATCGGAAAAAACTACGGATGATTTAGGTAATATTGTTGTTTCTAACACTGTTGAATCTATAATATTAAAACTATATTCACCATTACCTGCAAACGTTTCGACTAATTCAACTTTTTGGATTACAAAGTTAATGGCAAACCCATTAATTGAAACTATTGTATTAAATCAACAATCTGAAATAAGTTGTCCGCCAATAAAAGGACCTAATTTTAGTTTAGATATAGATTATGTAAAAGGGCAATCTACAAATTATGAATCATTAGATAATTTAATATTAAGTGGTTCTACATCAAGTACTGAATTGGTTACCAACTATCTAAGTTCATCTATAATTAATATGGATGAATTAAACATAGAGTATGTAAGCGGTTCTACATATTTGTGGGAAAACTTTGTACATTTTAGTTCTGCAAAAGAAAGAGTTGATAATTTTGTATATAAAGTTCAACTTATTGAGGTTTATGAAACTGCTATATCAGATAGCAATCTGCATGTAGCTAGTAAGGATAAAATTTCAGCGGTACAAGAAAGAGAAAGACAGTTAATAAAGAAAAATGAATTATTAGCAGGATTTGATGGATTTGAAAACTTCTTATATACATCATCTTCTTTATATACTACAAATACTGGCAATTCTATAACTTGGCCATATGATACAAATGGTGAAAGAATTTCTTCTACTAATACTATTGTAAGAGATAATTGGTATCCAAATCTTATTGAATTAGCTGAAGTATATGATATAGAGAATTCAAATTGGGTTCAAAATAATATACCACAATATATTGTAAATAACGAAGAAAACGCAAGTTTATTGTTATTTTTATCAATGATTGGACATCATTTTGATAATATATATTTCCATACAAAAGCAATAGAAAGAAGTAGAGGATTAGGATATAATAGTAAAAATGTTTCTGATAAATTATTATTTGATGTATTAAAATCATTTAATTGGGATGCTAAAAATTTGGCATCCGATAGTAAATTATGGGAATACACATTCGGAACAGAATCTAATTCAAAATCTGCTAAAAGTAGAACATCCGAAGTTTGGAGAAGAATTGCAAATAATATACCTTATTTATTAAAACATAAAGGTACAAGAAGAGGTGTTTATGCGTTATTAGCTTGTTATGGTATTCCATCATCAAATCTTTCTATTTTAGAATTTGGTGGACCGGAAGTAACCGAAGCTACAAAGAGTAAGTTAGTATATGATAATCTTACTACCGCTCTTAAATTTAATAATGGTGCGGCAATTGAATTAGATTGGCAAAATACCGATAAAGGTGCAAAACCAAAAACAATTGAATTATTTGTTAAGCCGGCAGATAATAGCAACTATACATTAATAAGTGGAAGTGGATGGGATGTTAAATTGAAATCATCTACAACTTCATCTTATGGTAATGTAGTATTTAACTATGATAATACAAACGTACTTAGTGCAGTAACTTCATCATTATTACCAATATTTAATGGTAAATTCTTTGGAGTTTCTGTAAGTAATGGACCTGCTGGATTAAAATTAGATGTAAGACAATCTGATAAAGAAAAAACAATATTCCAAGAATCCGTTTTAACAACAGGTACAACAAATTGGAACAATGGTTCTAAAATAAAAATAGGTGGAAATTATAGTGGAAGTATAGATGAATTCCGTTTATGGAGCACGCAATTAGATACTGATAAATTCTATGAGCACGTTTCGTTCCCTGAAATGATTAATGGTAATGATGTATATGCTTCAACTAACGATTTATATTTCCGTTTAGATTTTGAATATCCTAAAAACTTATACGCAACTGCTTCTTTAATAAATGTTGATACAAATATATATTTTAGTAGTAGTGTTAGTAGAAATCAGTTAGAAGGTGGGGTTGTACCAATTATATCTGGCTCAACTATATTATCCGAAAATACAAACGCATTGTATTCAGCTAGTGCTAGTGGGTTTAGTTCAAGCGTAACGTATCCATTCCAATTTGAAGCAATTGATAGAAGTGTTGTATTAGAAATACCAGATTTAGGGGCTAGTAGATATTCGACTAATAAAGTTAGATTTGAATCACAAGAATTAATTTCAGATTTATCATCTAAGAGTAGAGCAACTAAAAAATCATTTGACCAATCTCCAACCGATTCTAATAGAGTTGGTTTATTCTTCTCTCCTACGAAAGAGTTAAATATTGATATCGCTAAATCAATTGGTGGAATAAATTTAGATAACTATATCGGAGACCCATCGGATGATTATAAACCAAATTACAAATCATTAGATAATTTAAGAAATTATTATTTCCAAAGATTTGATGGTAGAGATATTTACGCATACATAAACTTAATCAAACTATATGAGAAATCTATGTTTGAAGATATTAAGAATATGTTGCCGGCGAGAGTTAAAGCAACAACTGGTTTATTAATCGAACCACATATTTTAGAAAGAAGTAAGATTGAGCAAAAGAAACCAACCGGCGGTGAGTATCAAAAAGAAGCAAATATAAAATATTCTGATACAACTCATTTGATATCGGATAGTAATCAGTATGATACAATTATAAATGCTGATTTATCTGAAAACTTTATAGCAGAAAACAACCAATATGATGCTACAATTTATACAGCATCGTTAGATAATACATTTGCTGAAAGTTATCAAACTGAAGCAGAATATGATTATTATAATGATACGAACTTTGTATCGGATTATTATCAGAAGGAAGTTAGTATAGATGCAGGATTAGGCGAAGCTACTATATTAAGCGAAATAGATATTAACAATGCGAATACAATAGTTGGACAAACGGCTTACGAAGAAGTTGGGTTTGGTATTTATGCACAAAGTGGTTCTGCGATTAGAACTTATTTTGATAAAGATGGTAGAAGAGTAAAAGAAAGAGTTAGAGTACAATTAGTAACAGAAAGAAAAGAAAGAGTTGTAACTAAATTTGCTGTAACTGCGTCAGCAACCGGATTGGGAGACCCACGTGGTGGATATGTTTCCGATATTCAAACATATGATGAAACCACATTAAATATTCAACCATTTAGTGGTTCAACTCCACCTACGATAAAAGGAAATATAATTCATATTAAAAATGTAGATGGATATTTATCAACACATTATAGAAATACAACTGATTTGACAAGAGGAATGCAAAATTCTTTCTTTAGAGGTTCTAAAAATACTGCCGCAACAACATTAGATGGAAGTTCTCCAATTGAAACATTTACATCTAATCCTAACACATTAAGAGTAAATAAAGCAGGTAGAGATGCAAGTGAACCAATATTAGAAGTAGAATAACGGAATTTTAAAATATTTATATTTATAAACAAAGAATAATAAAAATATTATGGGATATTTAAGTAATACCGAATTAACAGTCGATGCTATTCTTACCAAAAAAGGTAGAGAAAAGTTAGCAGCAGGACAAGGATTAAACATCACTCAATTTGCTTTAGCAGATGATGAGATTGATTACACACTTTATGATCCAGCTCATCCACTTGGAAGCGCTTATTATGATGCGGCAATTAGAAATATGCCTGTATTAGAAGCTAATCCAGATGAAACGCAGGTAATGAAGTATAAGTTAGTAACTCTCCCTAAGAATACAACTCGTATTCCGGTGGTTGAATTTGGTGTTCCTAATGTTTCAGTAAACCAAAGAAGTGGTGAAGTATCACTTTCTCCAACTACATCTCCAGCAGGAAATAGAAGAATGGGCTATACTATTGTATTAGCTAACAAAAACGCAGGTGATATTGTAGGTGAAGGGGTAACTGCTGATGTAGGTTCAGTACCTGTATTTATTGGTGATGATGTATCAGCAACAGCAGCAGTATCGAAAGGTTTAACTTTCAAATTTATTCCAAACCCATCTTTAACTTCGACTATCAGAACAACTATAACTGTTTATGGTAACGAAACGGGTGGTTCACAAACAATTCCGGTAACCGTAACATACGTTCAATAATTTAAACTATGGCATTAATAAGAGATAATAGAGGACAGCTTTTAGCAAGTAATTTATCCCAATACTTAGCAGGAGCAGCAAGCACCGCAGGAACTCCCGTAGATACTAACGAATTGGTTAGAATCGTAAATCAATTTTTGGGAGAAGGTGAGCAGATTAGTTCTGACTTAACAACTGTAACTAATGGCATTTACAAAAAGTTTGGTGCCATTGATAAAGTAACTAATAGAACCGAAATCGTAACTTCGGGTATTTGGAGTGGAGATACAGGTTCACTTGATGTAAAAGCAGATTTTACATCTTCTGCGCAAGTTGCATCTGTGAGTGGTAAATATTATTTAGATGTTTATAATAAACTAACATCATCCGGAGATGCAGAGGTTCAATTCTCAATTGCATATGGAGATGCTAACGGATATGGTGCACCAACGTTGACTCAAAATGATGATTCAACATCTCCAACTAAAGCAACTTACAATCAATATAAAAACGTATTGTTAGATTCATCTGACCCATACTTTAGTATATATCTAAGTAGTTCTGCGGCTGGTATAGTTGCAGGTGGAACTGATATGAATTCATTCTACGCAATTAACGTAAATAGAGCTAGATACAAAGAAAGATTAGACCCAGGTAATATATCAATAGATTTAAGTGGTTCAGTAGGATTTGTAACATTGATTGATGATAGTGGTGGAACTGATGAAAATGTAACAACTGCAGGTAGAGTTTATAACTTAGTTAGTGGTTCATTAAACATTGGAACAGCTGCAACTGCATCTATCCATAGCTACGCAGCTAAAAACGGACAAGGATATGGTTTATTCTATCCTGATATGGGAATCATCTTATTAAACCCATCAGCATTATCTGCTTCAGTTGATACCAAATTAGCTCCGGCATATAATTCAATTAAAGATGTGTATCACCAAAAAAGTAGTGTAAACACATCTGGTTCAGTAGCATTATTAATGGCAATTAGTGGTGGAGCTGACTTCCAAGTAAGAAGAACTGAAAACGTTTCAACTTCTCATTACTTTGTAAGAGCAAACAATAGAGAATTTAACTTCTCAAACAACCCAACATTTGTAACAGGCTCAACTGGTCAATTCGTAAACTCATCATTTGAAAGAGACCCTAAAGTGTACATCACTTCAGTAGGTTTATATGATGATGCAAATGAATTATTAGCAGTAGCTAAAACATCTCAACCAATTGCAAAATCATTCGATAAGGAAATAGCAATTAAGGTTAAATTAGATTTCTAATCAGAGAATATAACTAACATCTAACCCCCTTCAATGGGGGTTTTTTGTTAATTCGATATTTATATGTGATATGTTAAAAAGAATACCAAAATCGGATATTAGTATAAGACCATTTAAGGCTTATAAAGATTGGAGTTTTGATGATACATCAAATGAAATATCTTTATTGGAAGCTAATATTAGTTCTAGCGAATTATCGAATGGAATTCCAAAAAATTCATTATACGGACAACTTAGAGCACAATTTTATAATGGAAATGAAGATAATCCATTTTTAAGAATTGGAAATAAAAGTAACACATACAATCCAAATGTTGTTTCATCCGAAAGATTTTTAAGTGGTTCTGCAAAAGTAATATCAATTCCACAAATATATGTTGGTGAGGGTATTAAGAAGGGGTCTGTAACCATTGTAGATGCGGATGCAACTATGCAAGATGATTCCAATGGTAACTTAGTTTTATTGGGTAATGATATTATAAATTTCGATATATTCAATGTTCAAGGTGATTTTTATACGTTTGAATTGGGTGGGAACGAATATACTGTTAGGATAACCCATATAAATATGGAAAGCGGTGAGTTACTTTGGTATTATAATAGTAATCTATATGATGCTAGAATTATATCGTTTGATATAAATACAGGTGATATGGTTGTAGATAACGTTGATTTTGCTTCGGCAAGTGATACTGTTCAGAGAGTTGGTAACGTATTCTATAATGCTGGTTTAATTGTTATGACTAGAAAGCCAGAGGATAGATTATTAGCAAATTGGGAAATATCTTACAAATCTACAAAAACAATTTATGAGCATGAATACTTATTAATTGTAAATGAAGATGAATTCAATGTATCACAAAACCCATCGGCAATTACCGAAGTTGGTAGAGTAGATGAATATATAACAGGTTCCGATGGTAAAATATATAAAACAACAACTACACCTGGCGTTAAATATATTCGTAAACTATCTACATTGGAAAATGGTAATACATTAGATTACACATATGTTTCAAATTATAATAACGCAATATCGGGTGGGTTTGAACAATATGATTTGAAGAGTTCAACCGATTCAACGGGTTCATTCTTAGCACCATTTATTACAACAATCGGATTATACGATGATAATTGTGATTTAGTTGCAGTTGCGAAATTACCACAACCAATTAAATCAGAACCGGATATACCTGTAAACTTTATTATCCGTTTTGATACTTAACTTATATTTATATTAAACAATAGAAACTATGTCAAAGATTTTAGAATTATACAAAGCACAACAATCAGCACTTGGAGTTGATAAGATTTCATTTGAAGCAGGTCAAGCTGCAAATACTCCGTATAGTATTGATGATACTAAAAACGCAGATGAGCAAGTATTAACTGCTGCAAAATTCAAAACCGGTAGAGGTGGAGATTTGAAATCAGCTAAATACTCCGATTCAGTAAAAAAATAATTTAATGGCTAAAAAAGTTACAAAAAAATCTAGCAAATGGGTTGCTAGAAAATATGGTTTTAAATCCGGCCTTGAAGAAAATATTTCAACTCAAATCGAAGGTAGAGGAATTGTTGTACAATATGAATCCGAAAAGATTCCTTATATTGTACCTGCTACTCAACATACTTACAATCCTGATTTTCGTTTACCTAATGGTATCATAGTAGAAACTAAAGGAAGATTTGTTGCAGCAGACCGTAAAAAACACCAATTAGTAAAGGAACAACACCCAGAATTGGATATTCGTTTCGTTTTCTCAAACTCAAAGAACAAAATCAGTAAAAATTCAAAGACCACCTACGGAATGTGGTGTGAAAAGAATGGTTATAAGTACGCAGATAAAGAAATACCAGAAGAATGGTTTTTAGAACCATAAAAATTTGGTAATTTCAAATATTTGTCGTATATTTGGTTTGTGTTAAGTAGCAATGATAAAAATAAGGTAATTACTGCCCTTACTAATGTATTGGGTAGCGGTCTTACTCTAAAGGGTAATGAACTAGCATTTCACTGCCCATTTTGTAATCACCACAAACCCAAATTGCAGGTAAATACCGAAACCCAAAAGTGGCATTGTTGGACTTGTAATAGTGGCGGTAAAAAGTTAACATCCCTTCTTCGTAAATTGGATGTTGATAGAAAAACCATCTCTTTAATTAGAGAAATATATGGAGATAGTAATTGGACTCCACAACAAGAAGATGCCGAAACGAAGGTATTCATTTCACTTCCAAAAGAATTTATTAGTTTAGCAGAAGAACCAAAGGGATTTAATCCTGAATATAAACATGCTATGTTCTACCTAACTCAAAGAGGTATTGGTATAAAAGATATTATAAAACATAATATTGGATATTGTAAAGAAGGGTTGTATGCAAGAAGAGTAATTATCCCATCATATAATTCAGATGGTTCGTTAAATTATTTTGTTTCTCGTTCTTATTATTCAGAAGAGAAGATGAAATACAAAAATCCACCAATCAGTAAAAATATAATTTGCTTTGAATCACAAATTAATTGGAATGAACCAATCATACTATGTGAAGGTGTATTTGATGCAATTACAATTAAAAGAAACGCAATCCCATTATTGGGTAAATTCCCATCTAAACAATTAGTTGAGAAAATATTTCTAAGTGGTGTAAGTGATATCGTTATTTCATTAGATAATGATGCAATTAACGAAGCGTTGAAAGCAGCTGATTATTTTAGAAAGAATGGTATAAATGTTAAGATGATGTATCTAAAAGATAAAGATGCATCCGATATGGGGTATGTAAAATTTTATGAAGAACTAAAGAAAACTAAAGAGTTTTCGAGTGAAGAATTATTATTGAATAAAATAAATCAATTATGAGTAATAAGAAAAAAAAGCCCGATTTGGTTGTGTGGAGTGATGAGAAGGGGTATTACTCAAAAGAATTAACGTATGCTTCAAACGTAGGTGCGCCGGCAATTCGTTTAGAAGATGTTGGTGGATGGAAACAAATACAGGCACAAAACGCTAATAAGATATTCACTAAAAAGTATGAGGAAATAAAAGATGAATTCAAAAAATTAGTGGATGAAGTTAGTTGGAATGAATTCGTATATTCAGCAACTTATAATTTTGTACCCGTAATTGGGGAAACGTATTATTTGTATGAAAGAGATAACGGCACTATATTTCTTTCATTGATAGAACCAAATGAATGGAATATGAAATGTTTAGGTGCAACAAGATTGGAATCAAATAACAAATGGTTAAAAATATGAAAAGATTAAAAACAATATATCATATCGCCGATGTGCATATTCGTAATGTACAACGACATAAGGAATATCGATTAGTTTTTGAAAAGATGTTTGAGGAAATCCGTAAAAGAGGAACGGATGATGCAATCATTTATTTAGCAGGTGATATTGCACATGCTAAATTGGAATTATCTCCTGAATTAGTTAGAGAGATAAGCTGGTTATTTACGGAATGTTCTAAACATTGTGAAACTATCCTTATTACAGGTAACCACGATTGTAATATGAACAATTCCGATAGATTGGATGTACTTACTCCAATTGTGGATGCATTAAATTTACCAAACTTTACTTACCTAAGAGATACGCAAGTTTACTCTATTGGTGGAGTTGATTTCGGTGTATTCAGTATTTTTGATGATAAAAAGAATTGGCCTAAAGGAAATACTTTAAGTGGAAACAAAAAGATTGCTTTATTTCACGGCCCCGTTGATAATTCTCAAACCGATGTTGGATATGTTGTAAGTAGTAGACATTTTACAACTGATATGTTTGATGGATACGATTTAGCACTTTTAGGTGATATCCACAAAAGACAAACTATGATTTCACCAAGCGGATGTAAAGTAGTTTATGCCGGTTCATTGGTTCAACAAAACTTTGGTGAAAGTTTAAACGGACACGGATTCTTAGTTTGGGATTTAGATTCATTTAAATACGAAGCAATCGATATTCCAAATGATTATGGATACTATACTTTGGATATAGATAATGGAGTAGTTCCGATTGTAACGGATATGCCAAAGTATCCGAGATTGAGAGTTCGTTTATCTAATACTGATACGGCTGATACCAAAAAGGTAATGACTGAAATAAAAATGAGATACGGAGTTGATGATTTTACAATTATCAGAACCGATTCATTTAATAAGCAAAAGACCGGAAATAGATTAAACAAATTGGATTTTGAAGATATAACCGATGTTAATTATCAAAATACATTGGTAAGAGATTATATTCAAAGAATGATGCCGTTTACAACCGATGCGGACTTAGACGCATTGGAAGTAATCAATACGGACATAAATAATAGAATAGTACAAGAGGAAGTTCATAGAAACATTCATTGGAAACCAATCAAATTCACATTCAGTAATATGTTCTCTTATGGTGAGAGTAATAAGATTGATTTTGCTAAGGTAGGTGGATTGATGGGATTATTCGCACCAAATGCTAGTGGTAAATCATCGCTATTTGATGCTATATCGTTTTGTTTATTTGATAAGTGTAGTAGGGCATTTAAAGCTACTCACATTATGAATAATCGTAAATCTGATTTCCAATGTGAACTACATTTCCAAGTAAACGGAACTGATTTCCGCATTAAAAGAACTGCAAGAACTATCAACAAAGGAAAGAACGTAAAAGTAGATGTTCAATTTTGGAAAGAAGAAGGTGGAACGATTACATCGCTTAACGGAACGGAGAGAAGAGATACAAACGCGGTAATTGAACAATATGTTGGTAAGTATGAAGATTTCGTATTAACTGCTTTATCGTTACAAGGTAACAATTCTATATTCATTGATAAATCACAATCGGAAAGAAAAGATTTATTAGCACAATTTATGGGATTGAATATCTTTGATAAATTGTATGAAACTGCTACCGAAGATATTAAGGAAGTTGCAGTACTTATCAAAAATTTTAAGAAAACCGACTTTACGACAGAGTTGGCGGAAAAGGGATTAGAGAAGCAAGCTAAGAAAGGTGAACTAAGACAAAAAGAAAAGGAATTAGAAAGTAAAACGAATGATATAAACGATTTATCAGATAAAATTCTCTCCTTAACAAAAGAGTTAGTTCCCGTTGATATTAGTTTGGATTTAGAATCATTAGAGAAAAAGAAAACCCAAATTGGATTGGATATCTTACACGTTCTTGCAGAAGAAAAATCTAAAAAAACCAAATTGGATGAATATACTAATTCTATTTCTGAAATTTCACAATCTATCGAAGATAATAAAATAATCAATGGTAAACCAATTGAAGAAGCTAAGAGAGAATGGGATGAATACAAAAGTGAAATTAATGGTACGGAGCATCAAATTGAATTATTAGAACAATCAATTAAATCTAACAAAGAAAAACTTTCACATTTGGCGGAGCATGAATATGACCCTAATTGTAAGTTTTGTATGAACAACGTATTCGTAAAAGATGCATTGGAAACAAAATCGAAAGTAGAAGAGCAAGAAGATACGTTATCGGAGTTAGGTAATAAACACCAATCTTTAATTCAGCAAGCATCTTATATTTCCGATGTAGAAGAACAATGGGAAACATTGGTAGAGTTAAAAGCCAAATATCAGAAGGCAATTGTGATTAAAGAAAAAACAATTGCGGAGTTAAACGGATTTGAAACTCAAAAGAAATTGTATGATACTCAATTAGAGCAGGTAAAAGTTGATATTCAAAAATATCACGATAATGAAGATACGATTAAGCGTAATAAGCAAATCGAATCTATGATTGCCGGATTGAGTAGAACAAAGGGTGAAATAGAATCGGAAGCTAAATCCATTAACAAAGATATAGCAGGATTGAATGGCTCTATTTCTTCATTAGAATCGTTTATAGGGAATATAAAATCTAAGATGAATGAAGTTAAGGATTTGGAAGAAAAGAACCGCCTATACACCTATTATTTAGATGCAATCAAACGTGATGGTATTCCATATGAATTGATTTCAAAAGCAATGCCAGTTATTGAGAATGAAATCAATAATATACTTGCGCAGGTTGTTGATTTTAGTATCGTAATGGATATTGATGGTAAATCAATTAATGCAAAAATTGTATATGAGGACCAAGAATGGCCATTGGAGATGTGTAGTGGTATGGAGAAGTTTGTAAGTGGTTTGGCGATTAGAGTAGCTCTAATTAACATTTGTGGATTACCTCGTCCAAACTTCTTAGTAATTGATGAAGGGTTTGGTACATTGGATGCAAATAACTTATCATCTTTATTTATGATGATGCAGTATTTAAAAACTCAATTCGATTTCATTTGGATGATTTCTCACTTAGAACAAATGAGGGATATCGTAGATGGATTAATAGAAATAAAAAAAGTAGATGGGTTTAGTAA
>JACCDT010306424.1_pt1 | contig 14726 bp, 16 predicted proteins | sample 7446291 | NCBI WGS metagenome assembly JACCDT01 (sample SAMN15323446, study PRJNA562643) | freshwater metagenome | isolation source: river surface water | place: USA:Blue River Watershed | collected 2017-08-17
AAAATGTTATTATTCATTTACAAGTTAATACAGAGACCTAACCCCTGTAAGCAATTACAGGATATGGTCGCAAAATCCGTCCAAAGTAAAGAACTCCTAGTCAGAGTCTACTTTGGACGGTCATATCTGGAAACGGGTATGGGTATACCTCACGGGGTATATCGGATCTGGCTAGGAGCTTTTTGCTACCTATACGATCCTTCATAACAAAACCGTCCAAAGTTTATGAAAAATATTTTAGAAAAGTTTAAAGAATTATCTCTTTTTAAGCAGATAATTATTGTTCTCGTTGTTCTTACTATTGTTATCGTTAATTTTGATCTATTTAAAAACCTCGTTTACATAGGTCTTGTTGTCGGTGCAATCTATCTTCTATTTACTAAAGTATTCAGATCACCAAAAAGAAAAGGTCTAGATTTATATTCTCAAAAAATTAAAGAGCTGTTAGTCGATGGCAATTTGTCAGAGGAAGACAAAACAATCCTAGAGCAGATTAAAAAAGAAAATAATTTAAATGATAAAGATGTCGAGAAATATAACTTGGCAGGATTTAAAACTTTCTTCGATAAAATTACTGATGACTCACGAGTTACAGAAGAAGAAAGAAAAGAACTTGTTAAGATATATTCTGATCTAAATCTGCCAACAGATAAGCTTGCATATAACCAAAGCGATTTTAATAAATACCACACACTTCACTTAATAGATCAAGGCACACTTCCAACTATTGATGTACCTAATCTGAATGTTAATTTGAAGACAGGCGAAAAACTGCATTATGTAAATAAGGCATTTATTGTTAAAAACAAATCTATAACTACAGGCATTAACTATAGTGGTCTTTCTGGTTCTATTAAGATTGCAAAAGGAATACGATATAGAATTGGTAGTATGAAAATTGCTCCACAGAAAGTAAATGTCATGATGACTGACGATGCAGGTACTTTCTATCTAACAACAGAGAATCTTGGTTATATCGGTCTTAATAAACATTTTAGTATTCCGTACGATAAAATATCCTCTCTAGATGTTAGAGACGGGTTTTTGTACCTATACAAGAAAGGAAAAGAAGGACCATTTATTATTTCAATGGATGATTTTGAGTTACCACTTGCGATTGTTTCTTTTAAGATAAATGAATAGATTAACCAAGAAGTATTCCTGATCCACTTGGGTTATTATCAATAACTTTCATTACGAGCAAGGAAAATGCATCGACTAGATCATCGTGTTTCTCTTTCCCAAATCCAAGCAATTGCTCGACAAGCTCTTCACATCCTTCTTCTTGAAATAGAACTCTACTTTCTTTTAGAAGTGGTGTTGTTAGTTGCAATCTTAAAGATTTGCTCATTCTTCCAACTGGTACGGCTTCTATGTCGTACTTGTTGCTGTCAAAATACTGAACCAATGCTCGTTGATAGCCGACATCTTCGACATATACCTTAACTCTGTTATGGGTGACTTTTTCTCTTGCGATCAAACTTGCTAAATATTCGGCTTGCTCAGGAAATGAAACTCTTGCATTGAATGGTTTTGGTTGGATGTATATTTTCATGTTCTTTCCCATGCCAAAGACATATCCGATGACTACGGAGGTGCAGTCGTTTGTTTCTTTCTCACCAATAGCCAAATCTACGCCAATACAAATACCTCTAAATCCATCAGTTGGAAATTTGTCATACAACTTGATCCATTCTGGTTTTACGATCTGCTCATCACTTGAAATTATCTTAAGCAAATACTCTCGATGCCACGCAACATCGTTCAGAGCCTTTTCCCGTTCTTCTTCAATGGATTCAGGAGTTGGATATTTGCCAGCCCAGAGAGGATTACCCTTAGCATCTATAATTGGGTACTCACGATAGATACCATTCATTAATTTCACTTCACCTTGTTCAATCTTCTTCTCCAATCGTTTTAATACGCAGTCTTCGTGAAGCAGGTTACCGATAGCGATGATGCGAGTTTTTCTTGTACCTGCGGGAATGATGTCGCCAGTGAGCCATTCAAATGTTTTGTTTCGTCCCTCCTTTGTTTTGACTGAATTCATATCTTCAATGTCATCAAGGATAATTAGGTCAGGACGATATTCATTGTGTCGCATACCACGAATACTCTGTTCAATAGAGCAGATCATGATTTTCACATTCATTCGTTTGATAATGAGAGCGGTAGCATTTCCAAGATTGTTCCTCTCTTCTTCAAATGGTCCAAGGTCTTTCTTTAAAAGCTCATTATTAAGAAGTTGATACTTAATATTGTTCAAATGCTGTCTTGCTTTCGCTTCAGTCTGCGAACATACAATGATGAACTTTTTTTGTTGCACTCCTAAGATAGACCACAGGACATATGCAGTTGTTACGACAGTTGATTTTGCAGATCCTCGAAATGCAGCGATAACAGCAAGCTTGATCTTCTCGTTTTGGAGAATACGGAATATCTCATTGTGAAAGGGTGGCGTTTCGTACTTGATGTATTCATGCAGATATATCGGGAAGAAAAACTCCAAGCTTTTCCTAACGACTTCTTGCCGAAACCGCTGATCTTTCAGGACTCGCTCGAAGATCTGTTTGCTTTCACTTTTCATGGCGTTTGAGAGAGGACAATTTCAACGCTTGCCGTACCAGATTCTTTTGTTCTTTTGTCAGCGGATCTTCTTTCGTTGATATTGATCCAGATACTTCGACCTTGGTTTTGTAGTTATCGTTTCTATGTCGTAGCCAAAAGCTAAGTGCAGGAAAACTTTTTTCTTTAATAAGAGTGAGGAGTTGGCTTTCGCTCATATCACTTACGAACGCCACACCGTCAGCAAGTGCCTGATCCATTTTCTTTGAGAAAGATTTATCTTCTTTCTTCCATCGATACACGCTGTTTCTGGAAACCCCTGACTTCTCACAAGCGACCTGAACGATGGGAATGGTTCGGAGTTCTTCAAAGAACTTATCCTGTATCTTATTTTTCTTCATAGATCTGTACAGGATTAAGCCCAGTCATCTTCTTGTATCTATTGAGGATCACCTGGCAAAAAACAGGCTCGTAGTCACACATGTAGGCAACTCTGCCTAACTGCTCACAGGCGGACATGATGCTTCCAGATCCAGCGGTTAGATCAAGTACTGCGTCACCGATCTTGGTACAGCGTTTGAGTATCTTGGAGTGTACCTGAGGATCCTTCTGGGTCGGATGATGATATTGATTGCTCGGTAGTCTCTTTTGGAGAATGATATTGCTCAACTCATCTAGTAGATCATTTCCTGTTGTCGTATCGGGATTTATTATTTCATTAGCGTTCTGAACATTCGGGGAAAGGTATGGCGACCCTGTTGTGCCATAAATAATGTACTCCGTTGCTTTGTTGAAAGCAGTCCGAGGTGTGGGCGATGCGTTGTTTTTTACCCATATGAGGAGTCGCTTGGAAGCGATGCCAAGTTCTTTGTACAAGGTTTGAAAAACCCATACAAAACGCTCATCTGCCCAATAGGCAACGTGACAATCCTTCTTGCTGACCGACAAAGCATTCCTGATCATCTTTCTGATGAAGTCCTTGTATCCCTCATCGCTCATGCTGTCGTTCGTTCCACCACCATAGTTCTTGTTGCTCTTCTTTCCACCAACTCCTTTGTCATATGACAGCCCTATATTAAAAGGGGGATCTTGATTGATGAGATCTACCTTTACACCGTTCATGAGCTTTATGACAGTGTTGGGATCTGTGGCATCGGCGCAGATTAATTTGTGGCGACCGAGCTGATACATATTTCCGCGCTTGATGTCCGTCTTCTGAGCAATCTTGATTTCTTTCTCCAGATCAAAAGGCTCATTCGCAACCTTTGCATCCTTGTCCCAGAACTCCACGAGCTTCATCTGATCGAACCCGACATCAGTGAGTAGCTCTAAGTTAAACGATTTCAATGCCTCCATGTTCCACTCGCCATCGTTCAAATTACTTTCAAGTGCAATCTTTTTTCGTTCCTCGTTCGTTAGCTTTCTGTTCGGTCGAAGGATGTTAACCTTTTTAATACCGAGTGCGTTAAGTGCACGCCATCTCATGTTCCCTGAGAGAATAGTGTTATCAATATCAACAACTATCGAGCTATGAAAACCACGCTGTCTGATTCTGCCTTTCAACTTTTCAAACCCTGCGTTGGTTATATCCCTGGGATTATCTTTCCAACGCTTTAACTTACTAAGATCCTCAATTCCTGAAATCCATTCCAATGTTTCTTTTTTCATAATGTGTATGAATTAGTGATAATGATGTAATCAGGGGTGTCATCTCTAGAAAATGACAGCTCTGTGTTACATAGTCACGATACTAAAAAAGTGCGTTTTGATTTTTGAGGAAAGTAATGTGCAAGCTCTTTTGTGTACGCGCGTTGAGTGGATCAATATGAAAAATATCCTTGTGGTAAAGGACAAAAACGTTCTTTGAATTATTTGCAGTCGTGAAGATGCTGACGCTTTAAAAGTGGAAGAGTTCAAAGAACCCCTGACAGTGTGCACCGCCTCGGGTGAGTTAAAATATTTATAAAGACAATAAAAACCCATACTACAGAATCTAGAGAAATCAAGAGGAAAATGGTAAAATCATATTATGTATCTCAAAACCGCACACATTATTAACTTCAGAAAGATTGATGACACCATCTGCACTTTTAACTGTGGGCTTAATCTCATAGTCGGTGCAAATGACTCAGGCAAAACAGCTGTTATTGATGCATTGCGATTAGTTTTAAAGCAGGTAGTTGATGATTACGTCAGACTGCAAAGTGATGATTTCAAAGATCTAACCAAGGAAATAAATATTGATCTGACTTTCTCTTTTGACGACTGTTCTACAGAAGAAGAGCTTGTTGCGTGCACAAGCCTTTTCGCTGAGTACCTGTCATTTGGTGAGGGAGATGTTCCTGAATTGAAAATCTGGTATACAGCAAAATCCGATGAAAAAGGTATCAAATTCCCATCTTTCAAAGTTGGTCCTACAAAAGAAGTTGCTGTAGATATGGATCCCTATTGTCGTGAGAAATTTAAGGTCATTTACTTGCGACCATTAAGAGATGCTGAGAATGAACTTCGAGCAAAACAAGGTTCGAGAATTTCGAGAATCTTAAAAGAACATACCGATATAAAAAGTAACGAGCTTGAACTCAAGGGTTTTCTGGAGGCATTTGAACGATCCTCAGAAAGCTTCTTCTCGGCTGGTGGTAACGGTGAAAAAATTTCTGAAGAGGTAAAGAGACTACTCGATTTATTTGACGAACAATCGCATCATTCTAAAAAAGAAATAAAATTTGGACCTACAGAAAAAATTGACTACCTTAAGGCTTTGGAAAGAATCGCTCTATACTATGAAGGTTTGAATAAGCCAGGGTTGGGTACCCTCAATATGATCTTTATCGCAGCTGAACTTCTTCATCTGAATACGCAGAAAAATCCTAACATGCTCTTGGTTGAAGAAATCGAGGCACATCTTCATCCACAAAGGCAACTTAAAATTATCCGCGCTTTGCAGGATGAGTCAAAGAAAGGTATTCAGATGATTCTTACGACACATAGCCCCAATCTCGCTTCAGTTGTAGATATTGAAAGACTTTGTGCTATCAATAATGCAGGTTTCTATTCTCTGTCAAAAGGAAGTACAAAACTGACCCCTGAGAATTATTCCTACCTAGGAAGATTTTTAAGTACTACCAAAGCAAACCTATTTTTTGCTCAAGGAGTGATTCTGGTCGAAGGACCAACAGAACAGTTACTTTTACCTGAAATGGCAAAAGTCCTAGGATACGATCTCATTGATTATGGATTGTCTGTCGTTTCGACTAATGGTCTTGGGTTTGAACACTTCATAAACATCTTTAAGCGTAGAACCGCGCCATACAATACAGTTCCCGTAGTTGTTATGACGGATGCTGATAAGAGAAACGATGCGAAAATAACAAGTTATACGGATTCGATTGTCGATACTGATAATAAGATTGAGTGTTTTGTTGGCGAGCAATTGAACTCGGCATTACAGATATCAAAAGACCAAGGAACTACTTTTGAAACACTACTTTTAAGTAAGACAAAAGAGCTTAAACAGCTATATCTCGATGCTTACAATTCAAAAGTACAGCGTAAACGGGCATTGCTCACCGATGATATGCCTGTGAGTTTCATGTACTCAAGAATGAAGAAAAAGAAAGCTGTGCTTGCTCAGGAAGTTGCACAGAAGATTTCTGATTTGCTTGATTCGAAAGATCCAAAAATAGAAATCATAAAAGCAGAAATAACGGATAGCTTGTCTTACGTTGCTGATTCAATCAAGTTTGTCTTACCACCTAATGAAGAACAATAAAATTATATGTGTAATTTTATTGTCACAGATGAAGAAATCAATAAAGCCGAACAAGACATATTCTTAGGACAAGGTTCTTTTTCAGATGAACAAAAAGCTTTTTTAAAATGCCTAGATTCCTGCTCATTACAGTCGTATGCAGGATCAGGAAAAACGAGCACTCTGGTTGGGAAATTACACATACTTGCTCAAAAAAGAGTATGGGATACAGGGAGAGGTATTTGTGTGATCTCACATACGAATATTGCTGTCGATGAAATCAAAAGCAGGGTGGCAAACCATTACCCTGAAATAATGGAATACCCGAACTTCGTAGGAACGATACAAGAATTTGTAAACAAATTTCTTTTTGTACCATACCTAGCGACATTAAGAATGCAGATAAGATTTCAAGACGAAAGAAGATATCTTGATTATGAAAATGATGGAGATACTACCTTGAAAACAAGAATCACAAACAAGCTTTCTCAATTAAGGCATAGTGGAGATGCTTCTGTTGCTAGGTTCTGGGACGAATTTCATAGATTATGTTTTCATGACGATAAAGTCGTAAATTCAAAAAAGCTCACAGAATACAATGGCTTAACTACTGCGACTTTTTTACAGGCACACTCAAATACCCATTTAAAAACACTAATAGACAAACAACACGAGAAAGGAAACTTTTTGTTTATTGAGAGTTTTATATACGCTTTAGAATACTTAAAACAACATCCCATATTCATCAAAATTATCAGCGAAAGATTTAACTTTGTTTTGCTTGATGAAGCGCAAGACTGCTCCGAAATCCAACTTAAATTATTAGATGGATTATTTGGGAATAATGAACGAGTGTGTTTTCAGCAGATTGGTGATATAAATCAATCCATATCAGAAGACGCGTGGCTTGCTCCTGAACCCACTTTGTTCTTAGGTCAGTCACTTCGTTGTGGTTCAAATCTAATAACATTCGTAAGTGGTTTTTGTTTAAACACATTCGGTGAAAATACAATAACAGGATCAGATAATGATTCCGAAAAGATTTTAATCACCTACGCCAACATTGGTAATAAGGAGATCCTTGAAAAGTTTTCAGAAATTCTAGTATCTAAAGGCATACCCTACGACAATAAGAAGGGATATTTTGCAATCGCTCATGAACACGATCAGCTAATCGAGAGTTTCCCTGATCATTATTCAAGAGAGTCTACGGCAAGTAATAAGAAAAGTAAGAGCTTGAGATTTTCAAATGATGTTGACTATATAAATCTACTCACACCTGATCTGGTCAGGAAAAACGGTACTCACTATGTCTCTAATGTGCTATATCGACTTCTTTATAAGCATTTCAAGACTGAGGGCACATGGATTGAATTACAAGAAAAACTTTTTACAGAGAATAGCGACTTTAAAAAAATAGTTTTAGATATTAGTAACGAAATACTCGCTGAGGGAGGAATTTTGGACTTCCCTGAATTACAGAGGAAATTGAATCTTATTCTGGGTGAAGATCTGATCAAATTCAATATGAAGAAAATTACTTCCGCTGAAGTGGTAGAAAAAACTAACTCTTATAAAAGCTCTCATGGGGTTGATATAAACATCGGTACTATTCACAGTGTTAAAGGTCAAACGCATAATGCAACTTTGTTTATCTCAGATTCACGACAGCGTTATAACAAATATGACTTTGAGCATGGTATGCAAAATAATCAGAATGAAACGACAAAAAAGTATAAGAGGCTAATTTATGTTGCTTCATCTAGACCTCAAAATATATTTGCTTTTGCGATACAAAAAACTGTGTTTGATGCTTTACAAGATAAAACCTGTTTCGACGGCTTTGAAATAGTAAATATATGATTAATGATATTCCCGTAAAAAACGAAGAAGTTAGAGAGGTCTATGCCCGTTTTGGGCTTGCGATCTATAGTGCACAATGTCTTGAGCATGGCTTAGTAAATGCTTTTCTTTACCTCCACTTAATTCCATCGAAGATGCCTCGATCTCACTCAAAGGAATGGGAGGATGATGTAGATTCTTTTGCTTCAAAACATTTTGAACATACATTGGGGCGAATGATTAAAGACCTCGAAGGATTTACAAATGTATCACCAGACCTTTCTAAGAAATTATCAGAAGCGTTAAAAATACGAAATTGGCTAGCTCATGATTATTTTCGAGAGCGAGCACGAGAATTCTTATCTCATGAGGGTCGTACGATCATGATCAATGAACTCGATGATGCTACCAACACAATGAATGAGGCAGACGCAGAACTTTCGGTAACTTTAGATCCAATACTTAAAAAGTATGGAATTACAGAAGAATTAATCGCGAAAACCTCTGAGGAGATGCTATCAAAACATAAAGATTAAATATATGAACCCGACACAATTTTGGCAGAACTTTAAGATGGGAGAAGAGCAAGAAATTGCTTGTAACTTTATCTATGACGGATTGAGAAATCTCCATGAGATGGAAACCTTGAACCTTGAGATCGAGATATTTCCAGTTCTTTATAATCTCTCCATTGGATTGGAGAGGATGTTCAAGGTCGCTATTGTCCTTGTAGAGGTTAATGACGATACCAATATAGACGAATTCGAGAAGACTCTAATTACTCACGACCACATTGCTCTCTATAATAGACTTAAGAAAAGTGTTGATTTAGATCTGGGTCCCGTCCATACAGGGTTGCTCACGCTTCTTTCTGTGTTTTACGAAGACCATCGTTATGGTCGTTTCAATCTTCCTCAAATTGATAATCTGTCTAAAGACAAAAAACTATTCCTCACGTTTCTACATAAACACCTCGGTATAAGGATCGAAGACGATATTATCGGTACCGAGAATTCTTTGCAGATCAAAAAATTCATGGGAAAGACAGTGAAGAAAATAGCAAAGGATCTTTACAAAATTACCGACAAAGCCGCTACTGCAAAGAATTTATACACATATGAAATTTCAGGTAGTTGGTCTAAGGCGGCAAAGGTTGTCTGGGGCGATGAAGAAATAAATTTTGAGAGCGACGAGATTGCAATGATGGAAGTCCTTCTGTTTCTATTAAAAACGGACGGTCTGGATCGGATCAATCTACTGAAAGAATTGGAGCCATTACCTCTTGATCCAGCGGAAGATAACGAATATTTGCACTTCCTAATGAGAAAAAGAACGGGACACATGTCTTCGATTATTGGCATGGTCGAAGATGCTCAAGCAGACTCAAAAGATCGAAAAGAAAGATTGGAAATGATTAAACTGATCAAAGATCCGAGTGTTGGCTTTGAGTAATAATTTAAAGTGACACGCGACTGTAATTTTATAAGCCTAATCCGTGTCACTTTTGTCACTTTTTATGAACCAAGAAGATAAGAAAAATCCTAAAAACTGGACTGAGGAAGAACGAGACAGGGTTGTTGGTTTGTTTGATCTATTAATCAAAATGGACAAGGAACAAAACCCTGATCTATATAAGCTCCCGAAAGGAGTGGTGTTAGACGGACATGGAGATGAGGTAACTTTATAGGTGCTCAAAGACCGTCGAAATAGTAAGCTAAAAGTATTGAAAATGTCGTTGCAGGGCTTGACCGACCACGGCTCTTGCTCAAGTACGCCAGCAAGTTAGCTTTTACTAATTATTTCCTTCATATGCGAAGCAATCGGACCTCTGATGACATCTTTAAGATTTAATAGAGATTCAAGTCTCTTTAATCCTTCAACGGTATCTGATTTAAATTCAACTGTATAGAAATCTTTCAGGTCATCGACTCTCTCGAGATCTATCTCATCTTCACCAAGACTATACTGCCAGCCAGTACGACTAAATTCATACTCATACTTGTATTGACCAAGAAGGTTTTCATTCACAAATTTCAACGCCTCTTCTTCTGTTTCAAAACCTTTCTTGAGTGGTACTACCGTATCAACACCGATTTCTTTTTGTTCATGAATTTTTACTGCCACGAGCACGTAGGGGTTATTCCAGATATTTTTGTGATGGGTTCTCACTCTCAGAAATTCATCATCAAGCCCTTTTGGTGGATTGTACGAAGAATATATCCTGTCAGTTAACACATACTCGCCCTTGAAAATTGCCCCATGTTCTTCGAGGATTTTCTTTGTTGTATCTATTTCTGAGACAAATGAGCGTGCTTCAATCATGCCGATAGTATAGTGATATAGAAGAATTTCGCAATAGATTGACCTCTTCCAAGTATTAAAAAAGTTCATGGTATTATATCTACTATGCATGAATCCCTTATACACAATGCGCTCGCTATCCGGACGAGCAAAAAGGAATTGTTTGTACAAATACTGCTCGTATTTATCATTCCTATTTTTCTTATAAAAGGAGGCATCATCCCTCTCCAACTGCGAAGCCTCATTCTCATCAGTGTGGTCTTTGTCTTACTCTTAGTGCTCCTGAAAGAAAAGTGGACATTGCCCATGCTCGGTATTCAAAAGGCTCCCATAAAAAGATATTTTGTTCACTATGCCGTATTTACTGCAATCGGAGTCGTTATCATTTCACAACTTGGAGAAAAGATAGGCTATGAAGAGCTCGCACAATGGTGGCAACACAAGCATTTTCTGTATCTATTTTTTATCGTCTCACTATTTCAAGAAATCGCATACCGCGGATATCTGATCCCTGCCCTGATCAAGCTCAGCAGGTCTCCACTGTCTGTTATTGTATGCAACACACTCCTTTTCACCTTGCTCCATACAATATTCCCAAACCTTTTGGTGAACCTCCCGCTCGCACTTCTTGGTGGTTTTGGTTTTGCAATACTGTATATGAAATATCCGAGCCTACCACTGATCATTGTCAGCCACTCAGTCCTCAACTTTGTCGCAGTACTGTATGGATTTTTTAGTATTCCAGGACTAACGTACTAAAACGATATTCCTAAGAGCTTCAATACGAGTGCCGCAAAAGGGTCAGCACTGGTTCCATAGACCATCACTCCCCCGAGTAACCCAGTGATTGTAATAGTGATAAGTCCGAGTAGTGCGAGCGTTGTTGCAAGGATTGAGTGAGTCAAAAGATCCTTTATAAAAACAACAATCTTCAGCACCTTTTGTGATGTCACTTTCGCGGTGATCCACGGCAATGCGATAGAAAGAATTTCTCCTGCCAAAAGCAGTCCGTACATCCACGTTGCAGTGGTTGCAAACAATGCATGTGCTTCAACGAGATCATGGTTAGGACGAGAAAGGTGCTCAGCAGCTTCTCCAGTCGAAAGTGCTACCCATGCACCGGCTACCCCCACTACAAGCAATACTCGTTCGATATGCTTCCAGGTGACGGAGGAAAACCATCGTTGCAGTGGAAGGATTTTTATAATGGAATAGACAAAAAGAAGTGCGATAGGAAAATGAACAAAAATTGGATGAAGGTTATAGGTCATAGAATTATTTGAGTACGCCGATAAAGAATGCTGCGAGTTCTCGCTCAGGACGCGACTGTCCACCATGCTGATCATTGAAATTTTCAGTTCCGTCGACTCCACACAATCTCTTGATAGCATTTGCTCCACCGGGATGCTGGTTGATCCATGCGGTCAAATCATACACTTTGCCATCAATAATGCTCCAACAACTTTGGGTAGTTGCATGTGCACTAACCTGCGCAGTTGTGTAGGAGGTGGTTGCAGGAGTCGGAGATACAACAGGGGTCACAGAAGGTTGAGGCTTTGTAGTCGTTGTTGTTTTTATAGGCGTAATTGCCGAAGGAGTAGTTGATACTTCGTCAGACGACTCTTCTGTCGTTATGGTATTTGGCTGTACCACAGGCTCCGGCGCAGAACTATGAGGCATACCAATAATAAGCCAACCCGCTACTACTATTACAATAACACTCGTGACAATTGCGATATTTTTCATAGTAGACAGTATAGCGCAAAAAGTCTCAGATTTCTTCTGTTATTTTTTCCGTCGAATAAAGTATGTCATGAGCGTATTGGTACAGATCATTGCTATCGAATGAAATGTTGTCGCAATATTGTACGCCCCCAGAGAAAATAATGTGAGCATGTGACGTGCGACATTCATCTGATACAGGATTGGCTGTTCGGTTTTTGGATGAATCCACGTTTTTCGCAGTGTCGGAATGAATGCAACAATGTCTATCAAAACCACAATAACTACCGATATCGTCGGATCCTTGGTAAGTGCCCAAGGGATCAACCCCAGAAGCGCTATTGCAAGAAAGTAGTGATCAATCATGCGGATATGCCTCATCTTGTCATTGAAGAGATACTTCAATGACAATAAAAAGATGATAATCGTAAAAGCCTCAGCAACTCCGGTAGGCAATGCACCGATACCCGCACCTTTTGCAAGCCCACCAAAAAAGGTGGTCATCGAAACAATGGACCAGATAAACCACGTGTATGGATGAGGTTCAACTCTCCCTTTCACCACGTCTTTGAGGTAGGAGATATTTCCGACAATCGCAAGGATTGCGGCGATGATTGCAACAGCTTCTTTCATACGAGCATTCTAGCATTATCAGCACATACATTGATACATAGAGTTACCCTATCCGCAACAATACCACGCCCAAAATGCTCACCAGTACCAACAACACTTTCCTTGTCGTTAATTTTTCCTTGAACAACCAGACGCCAAGCAATGCAGTCACCAATGTATAGATTGGTTGTATGGCGTACACCTTTGAGAGTGGCGCAAGCGTAAGAGCCTTCAAGATTACATATCCTGCCATGACAGAGAATACCGAGATAAGGAATGCACCTCTCAGATATTTCTTCGGAGTGAGGAGTTCCCACAGATTTTTCCTATCAAATATCGTCGTCAGCACAAAACCAAATAGTGCTGCACCAAGGTATTGGTACGCCATGAATTGCTCCACGCTGCCGTGGGTCGCGCCAAGTTTTTGAATGAATTTCTGAGCAGTCGAAAATACAATGATTCCCAATGAGAACCACAGCGCCTCAGTATTGAACGTCATTTTTCCATCTTTCTTTTGGAAAAAATAAATTGATAGAAGGATAATAAGAATACCGATCGTCTGTATAAGTGAAACAGTTTCTGAGAGGAAGATAAGTCCCACAATGATGGTGACGGCGTTCCCTACCGAAGATACTGCGGGAAATATAACACCTGAGTCTCTGCCATTGAGGAGTTTCTTGAACAGAACCATACTCACCGAGAATGTTGCACCCCATGCGAGTCCATACCAGGAGATATGCTGCACTGCGGCAAGTTTACCTGTCACGCAAAGTACCGCGATAACAATCACGGTTGAGATAGAGTTGGTTATAATTGTAGATATGAAGCTACTATAGCTCTTGTACGAAGGGAGTTTATAAAACACCATCGAGAATCCAAGAAAGATAGTCGCGAGCGCAGAATATGTAAGCCAGCTCATGCTATACAAGCGCTAAAATGCCTTTTGCAATTTCTCCCGGTCCTTGTGTGGTGGAATCAAATGTCTGCTGTGCCTGGTCTCGTATTGCGAGATACGCACCATAGCGCTTCATAAATTCTTCTTCAGTTGTGACAGAAACTTTCGTTCCTCGAGTGATTGAGTTTGTGACTCGCTCTTCAAAGCGCTTCTTCAATGAAGCCAATGGCGCTTCAATATTAACAATGGTCACTTTGACATTATATTTTTTGCCAAGCTCTTGTATGGTGTCATTGAGCGTGCCTTGCATGACTGATCCCCCTTCGATGAGGAGCGACATGCCGCCGGCAAGCATTTTCTCAGCGACAAGTGTGGTGCACTCATGGACGAGACTGCGGTCCCGATCAGGAGTATAGTCCGATATTAAAAATTTGATTTTGTTCGGAGAAACGCGAAACACCTTTTTGTGTTGGCTCATGATAGCCTCGACTGCTGATGTCTTTCCTCCGACCATAGGGCCGTTGAGTATTAAAATAAATTGATTCATATAGTTATTTGTTTTGATTAGTAGTTTTGATTAATGTGTACATTACTGTACTTTCGTATAGTACCACATACTAGAGACTTTAGCAAAAAAAACCGCCTTATGAAAAAAGGCGGTTTTTTCTAGTCCATCTTGCTGTTACACATCCAAATATCTTCGAACTGCAAACTGACTTGAAACACTACCGAGAATCAACCCAATCAAGAGTACCAGTCCACCGATTGAGAAAAAGTGTCCGAGATAGTAGGTATAGAGGTTGAGGCCGAGCAAGCTACTTGCACGAGCACCGATGACATACGTACCGATCAAAAAGATACCAGTTGTGATAAGCCAGGCAAAGAATCCATAGAGCATTCCTTCTACAAGAAACGGTGCGCGAACATATGCCCCGCTTGCACCCACGAGTCGCATAATACCAATCTCCTCTCGTGCCATATAGATAGTGAGACGAATCGTCGTAAACATAATGATGATAGAAATCAACCCAAGAACAA